>Ga0302234_10001408_pt1 | contig 16655 bp, 12 predicted proteins | sample II_Palsa_N3_2_FD_193576 | JGI IMG/M metagenome (GOLD analysis project Ga0302234, IMG submission 193576) | Peat permafrost microbial communities from Stordalen Mire near Abisko, Sweden - II_Palsa_N3_2 | ecosystem: Environmental > Terrestrial > Soil > Palsa > Peat permafrost | place: Sweden... | reverse complement strand
CGACGCAAAACCATTTTCCACATTGTGAAATTTGGATGTGTTTGGTCTGCGGAAAATTGCCAAATGTGCCGTGGGGGTTTCCGGGCGGTAAAAAATCCCCTGTTCGAATCCATGCTGGGTTAAATTTGGACGATACTTAAAATATAAAATTAATAATAAGCATTCCGAATGGTGTGCGGCACTTGTCCGATTGCCGGGCCGGCTTGCAGGCTATGGGAATTGAATCTTCGTCGGCACTAACCCGGCCTTGCGCGGGTTTGCAGTCGATACGGCAGACTCGCCGTACTCTCGCCACCAGCATAAACGCTAATTAGATTTATCTTGGATTCGTCCATACTCGTAAGTGCATCACCAATCGAACCTTAAGTAACGACTTAAGGTTAAAGCGTTTGGCGCCCGTAATTCCCGGGTGCGCGATCCCTCAGGTTATCCAGGACTATTTAATGAATAAGCTCAGCTTTACTCAAAAGCTATGGCTACCGCTGGTGATCAGTCTGATCGCACTGTTGGCCGTGTCGCTCTTCAATGCTTATCAGTCGCGCGAAGTGCGCATGGAGGAGCGCAAGAACGATTTGATCCATGTGAGCAATGTGGCGATGAGTATCGTCAAGGAATATGACGCACTCGCTCAAAGCGGCGCGCTGACCAAGGACGAGGCACAAAAACAAGCCATGGAGCGGCTTAAGGGCATGCGCTATGGCAAGGATGGTTATTTTTCGATCAGCAACTCCGATCAAATCACCCTGATGCATCCGATCAAGCCCGAGTTGAATGGCCGCAGCATGGTGGGTTTCAAGGATGCCAACGGCACGGCTCTATATGACTTAATTACCGCGATGGGCAAAACCGCGGACGGTGGCTTTGTCAGTTATGTGTGGCCGCATGTGGGCGGCAGTACAGCAGCGCCGAAAATCTCGTTTGTCTCCAGGTTTGAGCCTTGGGACTGGATCATGACGACGGGTGCTTATGTCGACGATATCGACTCCGCATTTCTGGTGTCCTTAATCTGGTCGGGCGGGATCTTGCTGGTGTTTGCAACCGTGCTGATTGTGATTGTGACGTATTCGAATCGCAGCATCCAGCGCATCATCGGCGGCGACCCGGCATATGCGGCGAATGTGGCGACCCGCATTTCGGGCGGGGATTTGACCGTACGTATCGAGACTCATCCTCGCGACGAGAGCAGCTTGATTTACTCGATGAAGCGCATGCGCGAATCGTTGACGGGCACGATAGGGCATATCAAGACTTCGGCGGATAACGTGGCGACGGCGGCCAAGGAAATCGCCAACGGCAATACCGATTTGTCGCAACGTACCGAGGAACAAGCGGCTTCGCTGGAAGAAACGGCCGCCAGCATGGAGCAGATCACGGCGACGGTACGCCAGACTGCCGAAAATGCCAAGCAGGCCAGCACGCTTGCCGTCACGGCCAGCGAAATTACCAACCGGGGCGGCGATATGGTCGGGGAAGTGGTGACCACCATGCGCGATATCTCGGGCGAGTCGAACAAGATGGTCGATATTATTTCGGTGATCGAAGGAATTGCCTTCCAGACGAATATTCTGGCTTTGAATGCAGCGGTGGAGGCTGCGCGTGCGGGTGAGCAAGGGCGTGGTTTTGCCGTGGTTGCCAGTGAAGTGCGTACCTTGGCGCAGCGCAGTGCGACCGCGGCCAAGGAAATCCGCGAATTGATTCAGACTTCGGTCGATAAGGTGGGGGCCGGTTCTCAATTGGTCGAAAAGGCCGGTAGTACGATGAAGGATGCGCAGGATGCGATTGCACGTGTTACCGGCATCGTCAAGGAAATTGCCGGCGCGGCAGCGGAGCAAAGCGCCGGTATCGATCAAGTGAATATCGCGGTTACGCAGATGGATGAGGTGACCCAGCAAAATGCGGCGCTGGTCGAGCAAGCCTCGGCAGCGGCGCAATCGCTGGAAGAGCAGGCGCAGCAGTTGAAAAGTGCGGTGGCGACGTTCCGTACCGATGACACTGTGTCGCAACCTGCCGCGTCGCATGGCGACGGCGAATTGCGTCGCCCGAACCTGGCGCTGCTCAAGCGTCCTGCGGCACGTCCGGCCGCGGCGAGGCCCACTGCGGCGCGTCCCGTGGCTCGCAAAACCGATCCTGCACCGCGGCCCGCCGCCGAGCGCCAGGTAGCGAATGCCAAACCCATTGCTGCCACGGCCGATTCCGATTGGGAAACGTTTTAAGGCAATACGCGCCGCCATGCACAAAAAAACGCCCCGAGGGGCGTTTTTTTAGTTTCAAGCTACGGCGTGTTACTTAGTCGCCGCGGCGCGGGCTGCGAGCCGAGTCGCCGGTACCGCGGCGAGCTGCATAACCGTCGCGCGATGCGCCCGAACCCGGTTTGCCCCAGCTACCGCGCGGTGCACCTGCACCTGCGCCAGCCGGTTTGTTACCGTAGCTCTTGCCACCTGCACCCGAACGCGGACGCGCAGTGGTGCGGGCCGAACCCGGAGCCGGCGTGCGGCGCGGTTCGAAACCTGCGACCACGGCAACCGGCAGCGGCTGGTGGGTAAAGCGTTCGATACGCTTCACGGCTTGACCTTCAGCATGGTGAACCAGGCTGACAGCCGAACCGGTGCGGCCGGCACGGCCGGTACGGCCAATGCGGTGGACGTAGTCTTCGGCGAATTTCGGCAGATCGTAATTGAATACGTGCGTGATGCCCGGAATATCGATACCGCGTGCAGCCACATCGGTTGCTACCAGGATGCGGACTTTACGTTCGCGCAGGTCGCGAATCGTGCGGTTACGCGCGCCTTGCGGCAAATCGCCATGCAACGGGGCGGTTGCGAAACCGGCGTCCGACAGGCGGGCCGCGAGTTGGTCGGCATCGCTCTTGGTCGCGGTAAATACGATTGCTTGGTCCAGACCTTGATCCGACAACAGATGCGTCAGCAGGCGGTCTTTATGCGAGCGGTCGTCGACCCAGTGCATCGATTGGGTGATATTGGCGCGCTGTTCCGGACGCTGCATGATTTCGATGCGTTCCGGGTTGCGCAACAGGCGTTGCGTCAGCGAGCTGATCTTGCCGTCGATGGTAGCCGAGAACAACAAGGTTTGGCGGCTGGCCGGCGTGGCTTTGACGATGGTTTCGATGTCGTCGATAAAGCCCATGTCCAACATGCGGTCAGCTTCGTCCAGCACCAGCATCGACAATTGCGACAGATCGATTTTGCCGCGTTCAAGATGGTCCAGCAGACGACCGGGCGTTGCCACCAGGATTTCCGGGTTTTTGGCAAGCAGTGCCAATTGTTGACGATACGGCACGCCACCGAGAATGCTGACAGTACGCAGACGGCGCAGGTGTTTGCCGTAGGTTTCCGAAGCGGTGGTGACTTGCAATGCAAGTTCGCGAGTCGGTGTCAGGACCAGCATGGTCGGACGTGCGACTTGGAACGAGGGGCGACGACGATCGCCACCTGCATCGCGCGGAGCACGGGCTTCGCCGCCGGCTGCTGCCGCTGCGTTTTGTTTTTGCAGTTGTGCGAAACGTTCGATAGCCGGCAACATGAATGCTGCGGTTTTGCCGGAGCCGGTCGGGCTCGATACCAGCAAGTCGCGGCCGGCGAGCGCTGCCGGAATGGCGCGCTGCTGAACCGGGGTCGGGGTGGTGTAGCCGGTGGCGATCAAAGCGGATACGATGTCAGCCGACAAGCCGAGCTCAGCGAATGTCGGGCCGGTGGGTGCTACTGCCGGCTCACCTTTCAGTGCGCTCGTCAGCGTTTGCGCTGCGGGTACTGCGATGTCTTCACCGGAAAGAATATTTTGTGCCAATGCTGCCAGCGGATTGCTCGAAGTCATGAAACGGTCCTTGGATAGGAGAAAAGAGGCGTTGGCGCCAATCGGCATACCCAAGTCGTCGGATTTAACAAAGCAAAACGCAAAGTCAAACGAAAAACGGGCGGCAATCCGCGACGAATAATGTGCGGATCTTCGTTAGAGACTGTATCGGATGCAAGCAGGCCGGGTAAGGGCGCTGTCGCCAGCCTTAACGAATTCGTTGTCGCGCACAGTGCGTGATCAGGGCTGGAGCAGAAGGGGACAGTGTCTAAACTGGATTGGAGCAAAACGCTAAACTGTGTCGGGAAATAGTTTTCCCGACAGCAACGGAATCATAGCTTACTTTGTTGCGCTGCGGCAAGGGCTATCTCAGTCTAGCTTGTAACAGGATGTAGGAATTGCCTGATATTTCAGCGGTTTGCTCGATATCGGGCAAGTGAATGGGTGTTCGACTATTGGGTCCGCGCGTCGGCCGAACGTCTATTTGGCACGCCTTGGCAGTAAAAGCCGCTGCGCGGGTGTCGGCGAATAGTCGCGGGGCATTACAATAGCGGTATGAATGCTATCCAGCCTACCTCAGCGCCGATCGAGCGCCCGCATGCCGAGCACCATCACGCGTCGGCAAGCGCGCCGACGGTCATTCTTGCGCTCGAAACTTCCACCGAATATTGTTCGGTCGCACTACTGATTGTTCCCGCCGGACTGGCGCAATTGCCCTCGTTTGAGGTCGCGGCAGCCCCCGATGGCGTGAGCGTTTTTTATCGCCACGAGCGTACCGGTGCCGTTTCCAGCACATTATTGCTGCCCGCCGTACAAGCGTTGTTTGCGCAAGCGGGGCTAGCCTTATCCGCCTGTACTGCGATCGCATTTGGCGCGGGCCCGGGCTCGTTTACCGGGCTGCGTACCGCAACCGGGGTAGCGCAAGGTTTGGCGTTTGCCTTGCAGGTTCCAGTGATACCGGTGGGGACGCTGATGGCGTGCGCCGAAGCCGCTCGCGCGGCCGACCCGGATGCGGACTGCGTGCTTGCCGCGCTCGATGCGCGCATGGATGAAGCCTATTGGGCTATGTTTGCTACGGATGCCGATGCGGCGTTGGGTTGGCGTGTACTGCACACTGAATCCCTGGATGCACCGCAGGCGATTGCCGCCCTGATGCCGGCGCCGAGTCAGGTTTTCACGTTGGCGGGCAATGCCGCAGAAGCTTTCGGGGAGCGTTTGAGTCTCGCGGCGCAAGCTCGGACGCTGGCCGGGCAGGCTTTGCCTCACGCCTTGCCGGTTGCCGTGTTGGGTTGGCGGGCATGGCGCGCCGGTCTGGCACTGCCTGCGGATCAGGCGGCTCCGCTGTATGTACGCGACAAAGTTGCACAAACCATCGAAGAGCGCGCCGCAGCCAAAGCGCTGCGCCTCGATACTTCGGTTGCACCATGACGGCGGCACACTCCCATCCGGCCGATCCCGCCGATTGCGCGCCTGACGCGCCCGCAGCCGGCGTTGCCGATTTTGCCTGGCATGCCGCAGCGCTGGCGGCGGCGCCCGTGAGAATGACGCCGGCCGACCTCGACGAAGTGGCGGCTATCGAACTGGATGCCTATCCGTTTCCGTGGTCGCGCGGCAATTTTGCCGACTCGCTGAGCAGCGGCTATACGGGTATGTGCGTGCGCGATCTGCACGGACGACTGTTGGCGTATAGCATGTTGATGCCGGTCATCGATGAAGTCCATTTACTCAATCTGTGCGTGGCGCGAGCCCAGCAGCGCCAAGGCTTGGGGGCGGCCTTGCTGGCGGCGTGCGTCGACTCGGCGCGGGTCAGTGGCTTTGGCTCGATGCTGCTTGAAGTGCGGCCCTCGAATTTACCCGCCATCGCTTTGTATGAGCGCTTCGGATTTAGCGTGATCGGGCGGCGCAAAAATTACTATCCGGCGCCCGGTGGGCTCAAGGAGGACGCCTTGGTGATGCGTCTGGAAGACTTAACTCGAATTAACCCGGAGACCCTGCATGTCGTGGCATGACCCGCTATTGGAAGAACTCGGCATCGGGCCGTTATGGGTCAGCCGTACTGCTGCGCCGGCCGAGCCCGTGCCGAGCGCCGCGATCCCGGCAGCCGCTGTGCCGGTTCCGGCAAGAGTTGCCGCGGCAGCCCCGCATACACGTGCGGCCGATGTGCCTCGGGCCCCGGATGTGCCGCGTGCAGCCTCATTGATGCGTGCTCCGGGCGCGGTGGACGAGTCGGTGCAGTCGTTGACATGGGAGGCGCTGGAGCAGCGCGTCTCGGCATGCACCTTGTGTACGTTATGCGAACGGCGAACCCAGACGGTATTCGGCGTGGGTGACCGCAATGCCGATTGGATGTTGATCGGCGAAGCGCCCGGCGAAAATGAAGATAAGCAGGGCGAACCTTTTGTGGGGCCGGCGGGCAAACTGCTGGACAATATGTTGCAGTCGCTGGCCTTGCAGCGTGGCCGCGATGTATATATCGCCAACGTCCTGAAATGCCGGCCGCCGGGCAATCGCAACCCTGAGCCCGAGGAAGTCGAACGCTGCGCTCCCTATCTGCAAAGGCAGGTGGCCTTGGTGCGCCCCAAGCTGATCGTCGCCATGGGCCGTTTTGCCGCGCAAAGCTTGCTCAAAACCACTGCCAGCATCGCCTCGTTGCGGGGCCGTTTGCATGAATATGAAAACGTTCCGGTGATTGTCACCTACCACCCCGCCTATTTGTTGCGCAGTCTGCCCGACAAAGCCAAGGCTTGGACCGACCTATGCCTGGCGAAATCGACCTACGACAAACTCAAGAGCTAAGTCTTTCATCGTCCTACGCCGAGCTGCAGGATAGGTTCCGCGATACGGCGGTACGCGATTTGCTCTGGTTATTGGCGTCCCCCGGATTACTGCGCGCCGGGGCCGCGCAGATACCCCAGGCCTTGGCCGAAGTCGCGCCGGAACGCTGGCAGGCCATACTTGACTTGCTGCGCGCCTACGACGCGCAACCGGCGCGTTTGCATGAGCGGCTGGCCGGCTCACCGCAAAAACGGCTGGGGCACTATGCCGAGCAGTTACTGGCGTTTTTCCTGGGCGAGGGCGTGCTGGGGCGCCTGATCGCGGCCAACCTGCCGTTGCGGCGTGCCAGTCTGACGCTGGGCGAATGCGATTTCCTGTTGGAAGGCCATGGCGGCGAGCGTTTGCACTGGGAGTTGGCGGTCAAATGTTACTTGTACGTCGACGAGCCGGGGGCGGAGTCGGCCGAAGCCGCGCCGGCTACCGCGGCACATGACGCTGCGCCGGTCGCGGCCGGCACCGACTACAGCTCGCTGGCGCGCTATGTCGGCCCCAATTTGGCCGATCGCTTTGACCTGAAACTGAGCCGTATGGTCGGGCATCAATTGCCTTTATCGGCTCGTCCGGAGTTCCGTGCCTTGGTGGCGGGCGGTCCGTGGCAGGCTGAATTGTTTTTGCGCGGCTGGCTGTTTTATCCCCTGGCGCCGCAGCGCGCCGCGGCGTGTCGCATACCGGCTTTATTGAACCCGCAGCATATGCGCGGCTGGTGGGCCAGTTTTGGCGACTGGCAACGGGGACTGGACGCGCTGGACGCCGAGGCCTGGATGATCTTGCCCAGGCTGGAGTGGATGGCACAGCGCCGTTTCGAGGTCGCGCGGGTATCAGCCGATGGCTTGCTCGATGCGGCGGGCATGGGGGCGCGTTTGGCGGCGCATTTCGGGCTTGTGGCGGCTGCGCGAGCCGATGCAGAAGGGCCGGCGATGCCTCAGCTTACGCATGCGAGCGGGCGCGACCTCAAGCCTGCCGGGCCGTGGCTGATTGCAGGCCTGAAGCGTGATGGTGCCGCATGGGTGGAATGCACGCGCGGTTTTGTGGTCGATGACGATTGGTTTGCGCGGGCGCGTGTCTATGCCGCCAGCCTGCAACCCGGTAAAGCGATCCAGCCGGATCTTTAGCAGCTCATACCAGCGGGTATTACCACCAAGCGTGAAAGTGATGCAGCGGCCCGATACCTTGGCCGACCGAGAGCCGGATGCTGTGGCGCAATGCTTGATTCAGATAGCTTTTCGCGTCGTTGACGGCGCGCGCCAGGGTGTCGCGCTGTGGCGCCAGGGCGGCGATGGCTGCCGACAGCGTACAGCCGGTGCCATGCGTGTGCGTAACGGCGATGCGTGGCGCCCCGAGCCGGCTGCTGCCGGCGGCTTCGATTAACCAGTCGGGGCTTTGGTCGCCGCCGAGATGGCCGCCTTTCATCAGCACCGCGCGCGCGCCGAGCTCGCGCAGCGCCGTACCCTGGCGCACCATGTCCGCCTCGTCGATGGCTGGGGCTTGATTCAGCAGGGCCGCCGCTTCCGGCAAATTAGGCGTGAGCAGGTCGGCCAGCGGCAATAATTCGTCGCGCAAGGCGGCGATTGCGTCGGCCTCCAGCAAGGCACAGCCGTTTTTGGACAACATCACGGTGTCGAGAATGATTACGGCCGGCCGGTAGCGCCTGAGTGCCTGAGCCACGGCGCGCACTGTGGCGGCATTGCCGAGCATGCCGATTTTCACGGCATCGATGCGGATATCGCTGAATACGGCATCGAGTTGCGCCGCCACAAAGCCGGCTTCGGGACTATGCAGCGCGACCACGCCGCGCGTGTTTTGCGCAGTCAGCGCGGTAATCACGCTGGCGCCGTAAGCGCCGAGTGCGGAGAAGGTTTTGAGGTCGGCCTGGATGCCCGCGCCACCGCCGGAATCGGAGCCGGCGATGGTCAGGATGTTGGGAATCTGCTGGTGGGGCGGGATCGAGACGGGCATGGCGTGCGCGTGGTTCAGTGCTTGGACTCGCCGATCAGTGCGACCGAATCGAAGACCCGTTGATTGGCCTGGTGGCGCAACATAAAGAGCCACATCATCAGGCACACAAAGGTACCGAACAAGATGATCACCAGGGCAACCGGCGCATTCAGCCAGATCAGCACGGCATACAGAACCAGCATGATCAGCACCGACAGATTTTCATTGAAATTCTGTACTGCGATCGAATGGCCGGCCGATAACAAGACGTGGCCGCGATGCTGCAGCAGCGCATTCATGGGCACCACGAAAAAGCCCGAGAGCGCGCCGACAAACATCAGAAACAGGTAGGCAATGATCAGGTAGACGGGCAGATGCATATGGCCCAGGGTCAAGGCCCAGTTGGCGGGGAACAAGGCGCGGTTATAGAAGGCCATGGCCATGATGCTGACGCCCATCATGATGCCTACGGGCAAGACGTTGAGCGAGCGTTTCAGCGGGATTTTCGAGGCAGCGACCATCGCGCCGATGGCGACCCCGGCGGCGACCACGGCCTGCAAAATCGCACCTTGGGATAAGTTCATGCCCAGCGATGCCTCGGCCCATTTCAGAACGATAAATTGCAAGGTGGCGCCTGCGCCCCAAAAGAGCGTGGTGACGGCCAGGGAGATTTGTCCGAGTTTGTCGTTCCAGAGGGTGGTGAAGCAGTCTGCGAAATCGGTAATCAGGCGGATCGGGTCGTGTTGCTGGACGGGGTAGCGCGCGCCGGTGTCGGGAATCCCCAGATTGAACAGGGCCGCAATCACATATACGCCCATAATCACCACCATCGCCGCTTCCGAGGGAGTGTGTACAAAGGGCAGTGCGTAATGCATCGTATAGCGGGCGATATGCGGGGCGATCAAGGCGCCGCCCATCACCGTGCCGAGAATGATCGAGCCGACCGTGGTGCCCTCGATCCAGGCATTGGCCGCGACCAGGCGTTCGGGCGGCAGCAGTTCGGTCAAAATGCCGTATTTGGCGGGCGAATAGGCCGCCGCTCCAAAGCCGACGATGCCGTAAGCCAGCAGCGGATGAGCCCCGACCAGCATGGCCACGCAACCGACAATTTTGATGGTGTTGGTCAGGAACATCACGTTGCCTTTCGGCCGCGAGTCGGCAAAAGCGCCCACAAAGGCAGCCAGCACGACATACGATAAAACGAAAAACAACTTGAGCAGCGGGGTCATCCACTGCGGAGCATGCAAATCATTGAGCAAGGCAATTGCCGCAATCAGCAGAGCACTGTCGGCCAGCGACGAAAAAAACTGCGCGGCCATAATTGTATAAAAACCTTTTTTCATCTGGTGCGGTGCTGTCCTTACCTTGATCTGCGGGGCCCGGTGCTGATGCGGGGTAGCCCTTTTGGCGAAATGGGTTGTGCGCCCGGCTTTATAACATGAAAATACGTAAAGTCCGACTAGCAATGTCCTCGATCTCATTCATCATCGGTACCGAATGCGATCAGGCCTTACTATAACCTCCGTCAAGAAACGCTCTGCTCATTGTCTTCAATTGGGTCCGGGCAAGACGGAATTTCACTATAACCTCGGTTACGCAAGCGCTATGCCCCGTCCAATTTCCGCCACCGTCCATACTACCGCGCTCACCAATAATCTGTCTGTCGTACGTCGTTGTGCGCCGCACTCAAAAGTGTGGTCCGTCGTCAAGGCAAATGCCTACGGGCATGGCTTGGCGCGCGCTTTCCCCGGTTTGCGCGAGACCGACGGCTTTGGCCTGATCGACCTCGATGAGGCGGTCCGGCTTAGGGAATATGGCTGGGCCGGCCCGATTTTACTGTTGGAAGGGTTTTTCAAGCCGACCGATCTCGAAATCGTCGATCGCTATAGCCTGACCACGGTGGTCCATTGCGACGAGCAATTGCGCATGATCGAGACGGCCAGGCTGGGTAAGCCCTTGAATATCCAGCTGAAGATGAATACCGGGATGAATCGCCTGGGCTACCTGCCGGACCGTTACCTGGCGGCTTGGGAGCGGGCCCGTGCCTGTCCGGGCATCGGGCAGATTACCTTGATGAGCCACTTTTCTGATGCGGACGGCGGGCGAGGGATCGCACACCAGCTTGAGGCCTTCGAGCACGGTGCGGAGGGTATCTCCGGGGCGCGCAGCCTGTCGAATTCGGCTGCGGTCCTATGGCATCCCCCGGCCCATGTCGATTGGGTCCGGCCCGGCATCATGCTGTATGGCGCGTCGCCCAGCGGCAGCAGTGCCGCCATCAAAGACAGCGGCTTGCAGGCCGCCATGACGCTGAACTCCGAATTGATCGGCGTGCAGCAGCTCAAGGCCGGCGACGCCATCGGCTACGGCTCGACCTTCTTCGCCGAGCACGCCATGCGTATCGGCGTGGTGGCTTGCGGTTATGCCGACGGTTACCCACGGCTTTCGCCGAGCGGCACGCCGGTGATGGTCGATGGCATTCGCACGCGCACTGTGGGGCGGGTTTCGATGGATATGATTACGGTTGACCTGACGCCATGCCCGCGCGCCGGGATCGGCGCACCGGTCGAACTTTGGGGGGCGGCTTTGCCGATCGATGATGTCGCGCAAGCCAGCGGCACGGTGGGTTACGAATTGATGTGCGCGGTGATGCCGCGAGTTCCGATGCGGGCGGATTGAGGGTGGCGAAATCTGCCGTGGTCAAGGCCAAGACCGTTTATACCTGTAGTGAGTGCGGTGCCTCATCACCTAAATGGGCGGGCCAGTGTCCCGCCTGCAATGCCTGGAATACGCTGCTTGAAAGTGTCGAGCAGGCGGCGGGCGCGCATCGTTATCAGTCGCTGGCCAAAACCTCGCCGGTACAACGGCTGGCGCAAATCGAAGCCGCCGACGTGCCGCGTTTTTCCACCGGCATCGGCGAGTTCGACCGCGTTTTGGGCGGCGGGCTGGTGGCCGGAGGTGTGGTGCTGATCGGTGGCGATCCGGGCATCGGTAAATCAACCCTGCTGTTGCAGTCCCTGGCCGAAATCGCCAAGGATCGCCCGGCGCTCTATGTGAGCGGCGAAGAGTCCGGCGCGCAGATCGCCTTGCGGGCCCAGCGCCTGGGCTTGCTTGAACCGGGCGCGGCGGTCGCCGATTTACGCCTGCTGGCCGAGATTCAACTGGAAAAAATCCAGGCCGCCATCGAAACCGAGCGCCCTGAAGTCGCGGTGATCGACTCGATCCAAACGGTGTATTCCGATGCGCTGAGTTCGGCGCCGGGGTCGGTGGCCCAGGTGCGCGAGTGCGCGGCGCAACTGACGCGGCTGGCCAAGCAAACCGGGGTCGCGATCATCATGGTCGGCCACGTCACCAAAGAAGGTAATCTGGCCGGGCCGCGCGTGCTGGAGCATATCGTCGACACAGTGTTGTACTTCGAAGGCGATACCCATTCGGCTTTCCGCCTGGTCAGGGCGTTCAAGAACCGCTTTGGCGCGGTCAACGAGCTGGGCGTGTTTGCCATGACCGAGAAAGGCCTGCGCGGAGTCTCCAATCCTTCGGCGCTGTTTCTGTCGCAGCACGAGCAGCCCGTGCCGGGTTCGTGCGTGTTGGTTACGCAAGAGGGTACCCGGCCCTTGCTGGTCGAAATCCAGGCCCTGGTCGATACCGCGCATGTGCCCAATCCGCGCCGCTTGGCAGTCGGCCTGGAGCAGAATCGTTTGGCTTTGCTGCTGGCCGTGTTGCATCGGCATGCCGGGATTGCCTGCTTCGACCAGGATGTGTTCCTGAATGCCGTGGGCGGCGTAAAAATCACCGAACCCGCAGCCGATTTGTCGATCTTGCTGGCGATCCACTCCTCTATGCGTAACAAGCCTTTACCCAAAGGTTTGATTGCTTTTGGCGAGGTTGGGCTGGCTGGCGAGATTCGTCCCTGCCCACGGGGGCAGGAGCGCCTCAAGGAAGCCGCCAAACTGGGCTTTTCGGTAGCGCTGATCCCCAAGGCCAATGCGCCGAAGCAGCCGATCGACGGTTTGCGCATCATCGCGGTCGAGCGTATCGAACAGGCGATCGATAAAGTGCGGGATCTGGAGTAGGGGGCGTGGCGGGCGACGCTAGCGTCGTGCGTTGCCGAGTTTCGGCGCTGGTTTCGGCGCACCCCGATTGGGGCGTGTGAAGGTAATGGGGTAATGAGGGGGCGGGGTTCCGGCGGCAAAGATGCACGCCGAAACCCGCGTCAACAACGTAGAGAGTTGGCTTTACGCCATTCAGGCAATCGCTTCCAGCTCTTCCTGGGCCAGGATCCACTCGGACTCGGTCGCGGTCAATTTGGCGACGACTTCGCCCTGACGCCGGATGGTCTCGGTCAAGCGCGCTTTGTGCTGGACTTCGTAGCTGGCCGGATCGGCAATCACAGCGTCGAGTTGGGCCTTTTCGGCTTCGAGCGCGGCGATCTCTTTTTCTAGCTTGCCAAGACGGTTTTGCAGCGGTTTGCGCTGGTTCGCGGCCTGTTGCCGCACTTCGGCGTCGGCTCGGCGTTGTTCCTTGGTTTTCGCGCCGGCGCGATCGTTGCCGCCACTGACGAGTTCGATTTTGACTTCGACCTTGGTCTGCTCGGTGTTTTTCGTGCTGTCTTTACCGCTTTTATCGGCTTTGGCCGCGGTGCGTTGCGAGGCGGCGTGTTTCAGCAGCCAATCGCGGTAATCGTCGAGGTCGCCGTCGAACGGTTGCAGCTTGTGGTTCGCGACCAACATGAAGTTGTCGGTGGTGGCACGCAGCAAATGCCGGTCGTGCGAGACCACGATCAGGGTGCCTTCGAATTGCGCCAGCGCCATGGTCAAGGCGTGGCGGGTTTCGAGGTCCAGGTGATTGGTCGGTTCGTCCAGCAACAATAGGTTGGGGCGCTGCCAGATGATCAGCGCCAGCGCCAAGCGGGCTTTCTCGCCGCCGGAGAACGGTGCGATCGATGCCGTGGCCATATCGCCGCGGAAATTGAAACTGCCGAGGAAGTCGCGCAGCTCCTGTTCGCGGGTATCGGGCGCCAGGCGCGACAAATGCAGCAGCGGCGAATCGTCGCTGCGCAGGGTTTCCACCTGATGCTGCGCAAAATACCCGATTTGCAGGCCGCGGCCGGGCGTGACATGGCCGGACAGCGGCGCCAGCGTGCCCGCCAGGGTTTTGATCAGGGTCGATTTACCTTGGCCATTGGCGCCCAGCAGACCGATGCGCTCACCGTTGGTGATCGACAGCGTGATGCCGTTGACGATCACGGCATCCGGTGCACCGCTGCCTTCGGCCGCGGGATAGCCGCAATTGATTTGATCCATCACCATCATCGGATTGGGCGCCGAGGCCGGTGTCCGGAATGAAAAGGTGAAGGGCGAGGCAATATGAGCGGGCGCAATCAGCTCCATTTTTTCGAGCGCCTTGACCCGGCTTTGAGCCTGGCGCGCTTTGGTGGCCTGGGCCTTGAAGCGGTCTACGAAACTTTGCAGATGCGAGATATTACGCTGCTGCTTTTCAAAGGCGTTCTGCTGCAAGGCGAGTTGCTGGCCGCGCTGGATTTCGAACTGGCTATAGTTGCCGCCGTAACGCTTGATCTGTTTGTTTTCCAGATGCAGCGTGACGTTGCAGATGGCGTCGAGGAATTCGCGGTCGTGCGAAATCACGATCAGCGTGCCTGGATAGCGTCGCAACCAATCTTCCAGCCAGACGATGGCGTCCAGATCCAAGTGATTGGTCGGCTCATCCAGCAGCAACAGATCGGAACGGCACATCAAAGCTTGCGCCAGATTCAGGCGCATGCGCCAGCCGCCGGAGAAGCTGGCGACGTTTTGCTGTGTTTGTTCGATGGTGAAACCGAGTCCGAGCAATAGCGCTTCGGCGCGCGACAGCGCGGTATAGCCGTCGGCATCCGCGTAGGCGGCGTGCGCGTGGGCTTCTGCATCGCCGTCATGAGCCAGCGAGGCACGCTCGATTTCGGCCTCAATGCCGCGCAACACGGTATCGCCGTCCAGCGTGTAATCGACCGCGCTGCGCTCGACCGGCGGGGTTTCTTGGGCGACATGCGCCACCAGCCAGGTGGGCGGGACTGAAAAATCGCCGCCGTCGGGATGGAGGAAACCACGCAATAGTGCGAATAAAGTCGACTTACCTGCGCCATTGGCGCCAATAAGACCCGCTTTTTCGCCCGGATTGAGCGAAAACGTGGTGTTTTCAAAGAGCGACTTGGCGCCGCGCGCGAGGCTGAACTGATTAAAGCGAATCACAACGTAGGCCGGCTCGGGAAAACCGCTATTGTAGACTGTCGCGGCTCGGGCTAGTAAGGAAGCTTGATTTAGCTGGTAACGAAGTGTTAGTCAATGAGCGGTTTATAGCAGATACGGCCGCCATTTGACCCCAACGACAGCTCAACTTTCAGCGTATTTTGGGGCCTGATACACGGCCCCGGCCGGCCAAGCGGCTATTTATTCACCAAACGCGCCGGCATGGCCAAGGTGAGGACGCCGCCCAGCACCAAGCATGCGGCCAGCAAAAACATGCCGTAATTGGTACTTTGCGTCAGGTCTTTCAGCCAGCCTACCACGTAAGGGCTGACGAAACCGGCCAGATTCCCCAGCGAATTGATCAGGGCTATCCCGGCCGCGGCTGCGGTACCGCGCAAGAAAGCGGTTGGCAGGCTCCAAAATAACGGTAGGGTGGCGAGAATTCCGGCCGTGGCCACGGTGAGTGCAACCATTGCGAGCAAGGTGTCATGGCTGTAAACCGTGCTGAGTATCAGGCCCACACTGCCGATAAAAGCAGGAATGGCGACATGCCAACGGCGTTCGCGGCGCTGGTCTGCGCTGCGGCCGACCAGAATCATGGTAGCGGCGCCCACTGCGTAGGGAATGGCCGTCAGCAGGCCGATATCGAACACATTTTTGACGCCGGTCGCCTTGATAATCGTCGGCAACCAAAAACCGACGCCATAGAGTCCCATCACAAAAGTGAAGTAAATCATCGATGCCAGCCACACACGCGGATCGGAGAAGGTCTGGCCAAGCGTGCCTTCTTGTTTTTCCTGGGCTTCCGCATGGACTTGCGCGGCAATAAATTGTTTTTCCGTGTCACCGAGCCAGCGTGCATCCATCACCCGGTCTTGCAGGAAAATCAGGATGGCGAGGCCCAAGACCAGTGACGGCACGGCTTCGATGACAAACATCCATTGCCAGCCCGTCAAGCCGTGCACGCCAGGCAGCGTTTGCATGATCCAGCCGGACAAGGGGCCGCCGATGACACCGGACAGGGCGACCGCTGTCATAAACAGCGCGGTGATTCTGCCGCGTCGGTTGGCGGGAAACCAGTAGGTCAGGTAGAGAATCACGCCGGGGAAAAATCCGGCTTCGGCGACACCCAGCAAAAAGCGCATCACGTAAAACATCGGCGCGCTGTTGACGAACACCATCGCGCCCGATACCAAACCCCAGGTAATCATGATGCGGGCGATCCAGACACGTGCGCCGACGCGATGCAAAATCACATTGCTGGGGACCTCGAATAAGAAATAGCCGAGAAAGAAAATGCCGGCTCCGAAGCCATAGACTGTCTCGCTGAATTTCAGGTCGTTCAGCATTTGCAGCTTGGCAAAGCCGACATTGACCCGGTCCAGATACGAGGCGACGTAACACAGGAACAGCAAGGGCAGCAGGCGCCGGGTGACTTTGGCGTAGGTGCCGCTCTCAAAGGTGGAAACACCATGTTGTGCGTTCCCGGTCAGGTCAGGCTGATGAGACATATCTATCTCCCATATTTTTTTAATTCGCGACGGATATGTCCGGGCGATTTTGGGCGGCTTAAGCACCGGTGATACTTGCCGTTTTTCGTGTCCTGCTCGTTTTCCTCAGCACGAAGCGAAGCAAGGCTAACAGGCGCCGAGCGGATTACCTGAGCACGAAGCGAATCAAGACTAACAGACATCGAGCGGATTGCCACATAGGCAGAATCCCGCGGTGCAGCAAGGCCGAACCTTACTCGTGGCTGCGCATTGCATGCCATGAGCTTATGCACGCGGGATGGTTCGTAGTGCTTCAGACGCAACGTCCGCCGTCGACTTCGATACA
>Ga0302234_10001405_pt1 | contig 16694 bp, 16 predicted proteins | sample II_Palsa_N3_2_FD_193576 | JGI IMG/M metagenome (GOLD analysis project Ga0302234, IMG submission 193576) | Peat permafrost microbial communities from Stordalen Mire near Abisko, Sweden - II_Palsa_N3_2 | ecosystem: Environmental > Terrestrial > Soil > Palsa > Peat permafrost | place: Sweden... | reverse complement strand
GTACGCCGCCGAAACCTGCGATCAGCGCCATCACGATGACCAGCGCGCCTACCAGTGCCGGCGGCAATTTATCGCCGACCAGGAAAATCACCGCGTAGATAAACCAGAAGCCGCCTGAGGAAAAACGCCGCGTGTGGGTTTTGTCCGTCAGGATCATGCCCGACGTGATCAGCAAAATAATGCCGACCAGCCAATACAGGTAGGTGATGGACAGAATCATGCTTGGTCTCCACGGGATTCATCGGACGATTTCTTGGTGGTCTCTGAGACCTCATTGCCGCTTACGGCTTGACCTGCGACATAGCCGAATTCGCGATCGAGTTTTTTATCCAGCCGATATAGACGGAAGCCGTGAATCAGGAAGGCGCAGATGGCGGTCGGAATGCCGAAGGCGGCGACGCGCAGCGGCGCGACATCGATGCCGGCTTCATGGAGGAAGGTGGTCATCAGCACGATGGCGCCGAAGGCGACGAAAATATCTTCGCCGAAAAACAGCCCGACGTTATCGGTGGCTGCCGCATAAGCGCGCAGCTTGTAGCGCAGCGCATCGGAGATTTTGCCGTAACGCGTGGTGGCTGCACCCTCGGCCATCGGCGCAAGCAGCGGGCGTACCATTTGCGGGTGGCCGCCGAGACCGGTCAAGCCAACAGCTGCGGTCAATTCGCGCAGCAGCAAATACACAATCAACAGTCGTCCGACCGTGGCCGATTGAATCTTGCTGATCCAGGCTTGCGCATGTTCCCGCAAGCCATGACGCTCGAGTAGGCCGATCACCGCCAAAGGCAGCAATAGGATTAAGGGCAGGTTACGGGTTTTGACAAAGCCCGTACCGATCGCCGCGAGGATTTTTTCTGGGGGGAAATGCGCCGCATAGCTGGTGACGATGGCCGCGGCAGCCACCACCAGCATCGGGTTGAAGCGCAGCAGAAAGCCCGCGATGATGACGGCTACGCCGATTAGCGGCCATAGACTGACTGTGGTTTGCATCGGTTACCTCCAAAATTTGAAACTATCGTTATTGAAGTTTTTTTATGGCGAGGTGAGTTTTCAATGGCGTTACAAAAGTCGGGTGCTACGGTGCTGCTCGATATGACCGCGCGCCGCTGGCGGGCATCTTCAGTTCGACTTAGAAATGCATGGCTGCTTGCAACTGCGGCAGGTGCACGACCGGTTTGACCTCGATCGATTCCGCCGCCAGCCGCTCGCGAATCCGCCGGGCAAACGCCAGGGCGTGCGGGCCGTCGCCATGCAGACAAATGGTTTCGGCGTTCAAGGGAACGACCGTGCCGTCGACTGCCAACACTTGCTTGTCGCGTATCATCGCCAGAGTGCGTTCCAGCACTTGGTTTTCATCATCCAGCATGGCTCCCGGCTGGCTGCGCGGTACCAGCGAGCCGTCGGCCCGGTAGCCGCGATCGGCAAACACTTCTTCGACGGCCACCAGTCCGGCGCGGCGCGTGGCCTCGACCAGCCGGCTATTGGCCAAGCCGTAGATCATGATGCTCGGATCGAAGGCTTGGACGGCGGAGACAATCGCGTCGGCCAGCTCGGGATCGCGTGCGGCCTGGTTATAGAGCGCGCCGTGCGGTTTCAGATGGTGGATGCGGCCGCCGTCGCCGCGCGTGATGGCGTCGAGCGCGCCGAGTTGATACAGCACTCCGGCATAAATTTCCGAGTTCGACAGTTGCATCTCCGAACGGCCGAAATTTTCCGGATCGTTGAAGCTGGGATGGGCGCCGATCGCAACTCCCTTTTGCAAGGCCCAGCGCACGCAGTCGCGCATCAAGGCTGCGCCGCCGGCATGCCAGCCACAGGCAATATTGGCTGAACTAACTAAATCGAGTAACGCTTCGTCACTGCCGCAGCCTTCGCCTAAATCGGCATTGAGATCGATATGCATGGTTTCCTCACTTTCAACATCTTTACTGCGCAAGCGGGCGTAATGCCCGCGCGCATCCTTCTTGTTCACATTCTATGGACGGCGGGCCAGGCGTTCGCGCCGCATCTGCAGCGCGAGGTCAAGCTGTTGCAGGTATTGTCCAATTTCGATTAATGCCTGGCGGGCGTCTTTGAGTTCCACCGGGACAAAACGTAGGTTCGCATTCAAGCGTGCCTGGGCCAGGCGCCATAGGTCGGCACTGATCACCGCGCCGATTTTCGGGTAGCCGCCTGCGGTTTGCGCGTCGCCCATCAGCACGATGGGCTGACCGTTCGGCGGTACTTGGATGGTGCCGGGCAAGACCGCATGAGATAACAGATCTTGTGCCTCGGTACGCTCAAGCGCGGGGCCGGCCAGCCGGTAACCCATGCGATTGCTGTTCGGCGTGATGCGCCATGGGTTGGCCCACAGCGCGGCCTGGGCGGCGGGCGAGAAGCTGGCATATTCGGGGCCGGGCAAGACGCGAATCACGGTATCGTGGCCGCTGGCGACGGCGGCTCCCGGTGCGACGGGTACATGGCCGAATTCGCACAGCGCCGGCGATTTAACTCCAAAGCCGGCGGTGTCCGGCCCCAGTGCCAGATCGCGGCCTTGCAGGGCGCCGCTGACGGGCAAACGGTCGCCGTCGCGTAGCGCGCGGCCGCCCAAACCGCCGAAGCCGGCTTGCAGGTCGGTACTGCGCGAACCGAGCATGGGAATGACATCGATACCGCCGGCGATGGCCAGATACGCCCGCATGCCATGGCGCGGCGCGCGCAGTGTCAATTGTTGGCCGGCGAGCACGGGTAAGCTCCACCAAGCGTGTACCGGTACGTCATCGAGGGTCGCCGCAAAATCGGCGCCGGTGATGGCGATCCGGGCGTTGCGCGTAAATCGCAGCACGGTCGGGCCGATAGTGATTTCAATCCCGGCCGCATGGCTGGGATTGCCGACCAGCCGGTTGGCGACGCCAAGCGCCAGGGTATCGAGCGCACCGCTTTGGCAGATGCCGAGATGGCGCAGCCCGGTGCGTCCGAGATCCTGGATCGAGGTCAGGGTGCCGGCGCGTATCACATCGATCATGCTCGGCCTCCGGCCACCGTGAAGCGAACCCGATCGCCCGGCGCCAACAGCGAGGGCGCGGCGCGCGACGGATCGAATAATTTAAGCGGGGTACGGCCCAGCAGTTGCCAGCCGCCGGGTGATTCCGCTGGATAAATGCCGGTCTGTTCGCCGCCTATGCCGACTGAGCCCACCGGCACCGCCAAGCGCGGTTCGGCGCGGCGCGGCGTGGCCAGGCTGGAGTCCAGTCCGCCCAAATAAGCAAAGCCGGGCTGGAAGCCTAAGAAAAACACCACATAGTCGGCTGCCGTGTGGCGGGCGATCACTTCTTCGGTGGACAGCCCCGTGTGACGCGCGACGACCTCAAGATCAGGGCCGTCCTCGCCGCCGTAATGCACGGGAATTTCGACGATATTGCCGTTCGATTGATTTTCATCGGCGTCTTGCAAGGCCGCCGTCAGCTGCGCGCCGAGTGCCGCGGCATCGGCCAGCAAGGGGTCGAATACCAGGGTCAGGTTGTTCATCCCCGGTACCACTTCGATCACCTGGGGCCAGGCACGGGCCGCGTGCGCGACCGACCAGATGCGAGTTTGCGTGGCCAGCGTGGCCGGCGGCGCAAAGGTGCACACCAGCGCGTTATCGCCTAAGGGCATGAGTGCTGGCTGAATCAGGACGGCGGCTTGAGTCGGGGTATCGATAGCATCCACCTGCGGGCTGAAAAACATCAAATTGCGGAATGAGCGGGGTGCGCCGATTTATCGGGACACGCCGCGGCAATCTTTCAATACTACATTGTCAATAAAATATCGATAAATTATCAATGATAGTTTTCCCTAAAAAGTGGTTTTTTGCGAAAAATCAGCTAAAAGTGTGTGCTGGATGCGCTACCGTGTATATTTCAGCGAGCCTTGTTCGGCTCCGTGGGCTTGACTCCGACCGAATCGCACTCATTCATCCAGGTAAGTCTCAAACATGACCCATTCAACGTCGAAAACGCCGACCAAGATTGTTTCGTCCGATCATCTTGTCTCTGAAAAAAGCGCCGAGCTGTCCGAGTTCGAATATGCACTGATCATGGCGGGCAATGCCTTCGATCGCTGGATGATGCGTTGCATGTCGGCGGCCGGAGCCAAGGACATGACGGCCATCGAGGTGTCTTTACTGCATCATGTCAGTCATCGCGATCGTAAAAAGAAGCTGGCCGATATCTGTTTCGTGCTGAACATCGAGGACACGCATGTTGCCACCTATGCTTTAAAGAAGCTGGGTGCCCGCGGCTACGTCACAAGCGAAAAAATCGGCAAGGAAGTGTTTTTCGTCACCACCGAGTCGGGTAAAGCCCTGTGCATGAAGTATCGTGAAGTGCGTGAACGCTGCTTGATCGAAGCGCTGAGTGAGTCGGGGATGACCAATCAGGCCATCGGCGAGGCCGCCCAGTTGATGCGCAATGCTTCCGGCTTATACGATACCGCCGCGCGAGCCGCCGCGTCGCTATAAATTAACCCGGAGTGTAGCCGTTTGGCGGCAGCTACGGGCGTCAAGAGGGGGTCAGTAGCGTCCGGTTTCGGTGAGTATTGCATCCAGCGGTATATCGTGCGGCTCGCGCGGCAGCGCCGCGACCCGGCCGCACTCGAAGGCAACCCCGACGGCGTAAGGGCGCGGCTGCAAGGCGGCCAGGGTGCGGTCATAGTAGCCGCCGCCATAACCGAGGCGCAGCCGGGCCGTATCGAAACCGACACAGGGGACCAGCAGCAAATCGGGCTGCACCGGCTGCTCGTGGAGCGGTATCGGGATGTTGTAACGGCCCATCCGCATCGGTGCATCCGGCTGCCATGCATGAAACACCAAAGGTGCGCCGGGCGCGCTGACTACCGGCAGCGCGGCCTGACGTTGCGGCGCGCCGGCCAGCCAGGCCGCGAGTGTGGAGCGCGCGTCGAACTCATCGGCCGTCGGCCAGTAGAAGCCGACGCAAGCGGCTGAGCGTTCGGCCAGCAAACGCATCACGTGTTCACCGAGTTGTCCGTTTAAGCGCAGCGCTTGCAAGGTATCGGCGGCCAGTGCCTGGCGTGCGCTCAGCAGGGAGCTGCGCAAGCTCGCTTTGTCAAGCGCCGGGGAGGTGGGGGAGGAAGGTGTCGGCACAGCTGTGATCCAGGTTTTTCGCGGGGTCCGGGCGTGTAGGAAGCGAATCTAAGCTGACAACAGAGCGTCTCGGAAAGCAATGTTGCATGCTATCCTTGAAGCCATTCCAGCTCGATTTAAGACGATGTCGAAACGCTTTGCGCCACGCCCGCCCTCAGTATATCCCGCACTAAACCGGCTGTTACGCGCCGTGTGCGCCATCGGCTTGATGCTGTCCCTGGTGGTTTCCGATTCCGTGCTGGCCGCGCCGCGCGCCAATACGCAAAGCGCCGATCAGATTTTTGCGGAATTGCGCGATGCCTCGCGCAACAACGATCCGATCACGGCGGCGACGCTGGCGATCAAGATCCCCGATTACACCATCCCCTCCTACGTCGAATATTTCACGCTTAAGCCGCAATTGTTCGACGGCTCGGGGCATGCGCTGCCTGAAGTACCTGACACGCAAATCCTGAGTTTCCTGCAACGCTATGCGGGCCAGGCGATAGCCGACCGGCTGCGTAACGACTATTTGCTGGTGCTGGGCGCACGTCACGATTGGCCGCATTTCGATGAGCAATATCCACGCTTTGTCTTGAACGACGACACGCAGGTGAAATGCTATGCGCTTGAATCGCGCCTGTCGCACGGCGAGTCGGTGGGCGACGACGCGCGGGCGCTATTGCAAGATCCCAAGTATTACGGCGACGGCTGCGTCGACCTGATCGCCGCGCTGGCCCAGCAGCACCAGTTCAGCAATGACGATGTCTGGCAGCAGGTCCGCCTGGCCTACGAGCAGAATTATGTGACCACCGGCAACCGGATCGCCGATGCGCTGGGCGATAACCGCCCGGACCAAACTTTGTTCGATCAGGCATCTTCAACGCCCCCCCTGTTTTTGGCGCGCGGCGTCGGCACCGACAGTAATGCCCGGCAACTCACTTTGCTTGCGATTATCCGCATGGCGCGCAACGACCCGGCGATGGCCGCGGTCTCCTATGCCAAAGTGGAGTCGTCGTTGAGTACCGAGCAGCGCGCCGCGGGTTGGGGCTCGATTGCTTATCTGGCGGCCCTCAAGCGCATGCCGGAAGCGCTCGATTGGTTCCGCAAGGCGAAGGGTGCGAGCCTCTCGACCCAAGGCTACGAGTGGCGCGTGCGGGCCGCTTTGCTGGCGGGCGACTGGCGCATGGTCAAGGCGGCGATTGAGGCAATGCCGCCGACCTTACGCGGCCAGCCGAGCTGGATCTATTGGCACGGGCGAGCCCAGCACGAGTTGGGCAATCCCGCCGAAGCGCTGCAGGATTACGCGCAAATCTCCTCTCAGTATAATTTTTACGGTCAGTTGGCCGCCGAGGAGCAAGGCCTGCCGATCGTGTTGCCGCCGAAAACCGAGGTCAGCGATGCGGAGGTCAATACGGCGGCCAATCTGCCCGGCTTTGCCTTGGCCCAGCGCTTCTATGCGATGAATTTGCGCTTCGAAGGCAATCGCGAATGGAACTGGACCTTGCGCGGCATGAACGATCGCGAACTCATCGCTGCCGCCGAATACGCCCGGCGCATCCAGCTCTACGACCGCACGGTCAACACCGCCGACCGGACAGTGAGCGAACATGATTTTTCGCTGCGCTATCTGACGCCGTTTCGCGAAACCATGCAGCGCGACACGGCCGGCGCCGGCGTCGATATCGATTGGGTGTACGGCTTGATACGCCAGGAGTCGCGTTTTATCATCAATGCGCAATCGGGCGTCGGGGCGAGCGGCCTGATGCAATTGATGCCGTCAACCGCACAGCGGATGGCGAAACAAGTCGGGCTGGGCGCGCTGACCCCGGACCAGATCGCCGATACCGACACCAATATTTTGTTGGGCACCCATTATCTGGCCGGCTTGTTTTCGCAGCTCGACGATTCAGCTGTCCTCGCGACGGCCGGATATAACGCCGGGCCGGGGCGTGCGCGGCAATGGCGCGATAGCTTGCCGCGCCCGGTGGAAGGCGCAATTTATGCCGAAACCATTCCGTTCAACGAGACGCGTGATTATGTGAAAAACGTCCTGTCGAACGCCACTTACTATGCAGCACTGTTTGAAAATCGCCCGCAATCGCTCAAAGCCCGCTTGGGGATCATCACGCCCTGAAGCGGCGGCTCTCTGATGCGACGGCGGCGATACCCCCAGGAGTGACCATGCGGCATCAAACTATTGCATTGATCGGCGGCACCGGCTTTATCGGCCGCGACTTGGTGAACCGTCTGGTCAAGGACGGCCGCCAAGTCCGGATCGCGACCCGCCGCCGTGCCCATGCGGCTGAATTGTCGATCTTCCCGGTCGAGATTCTCGAAATCGATGTGTACGATCCGGTGCAATTGGCCGCATTTATTCATGGCGCCGATGCCGTGATCAACTTGAGCGGCATTTTGCATAGCCGTCGTGGCGACCCCTACGGTGCCGATTTCGCTCGGGTGCATGTCGAGTTGCCCAAGAAAATCGCCGCCGCTTGTGTCGCACAACACGTGCCGCGCCTGCTGCATATGAGTGCCCTGGGCGCACGTTCGGATGGCGCCAGCATGTATTTACGCTCCAAAGGCGATGGCGAACTGGTGGTGCGCAGCGCCAGCGGCTTACATCCCACCATCTTTCGGCCGTCTGTGGTATTCGGTCCTGGCGATCGGTTTCTCAACACCTTCGCCAATCTGCAGCGCAACCTCCCGGTGATTCCGCTGGCCTGCGCTCAAGCGCGCTTCCAGCCGGTGTATGTCGGCGACGTGGCGCAAGCGATCCTGCGTGCGCTCGACCTGGAGCGCAGCCATGGCAAGATCTACGAATTGGGCGGGCCGCATATCTACACCTTGGAAGCGCTAGTGCGTTTTGCCGGCGAAACTATCGGCCAGGATCGTCGCATCATCAGATTGCCGCGCTGGGCCGGCCGCTTGCAAGCGCGCTTGTTTGAGTTGCTGCCGGGTGAGCCGGTCCTGACGCGCGACAATCTCGATTCGATGAAAATCGATAACGTGCTGTCGGCGCCAATGGCCGCCGAGCTGGGGATTATGCCAACCAGCCTGGAAGCCGTCGCGCCCGAGTACCTGAACGACTTGACTCCGCGTGGCCGTTTCAATCTCTATCGCGCACGAGCGCATCGCTAACTCTACGGGACGCCCGCTATGCAATTGGTTATCGCCAATAAAAATTATTCGTCGTGGTCGCTGCGGCCCTGGCTGCTATTGAAGCACTTCGGCATTCCATTCGAGGAAATTCATATCTGGCTGGCGCAGGACGATACCGCGCAGCAGATTCTCAAGTATTCGCCGTCGGGCCGGATTCCCTGTCTGATCGACACCGACCATCGTTCGATCTGGGATTCGCTGGCGATCGCCGAAACGTTGGCCGAGCGCTTCCCGCAACATGCCTTCTGGCCGCGCGATGCGGCTGCCCGTGCTCATGCGCGCAGTGTCAGTGCCGAAATGCATTCGGGTTTCGCCGCGCTGCGCCAAGATATGCCCATGAAAATCCGCTCAGTATTGCCTGGGCAGGGGGCGACAGCCGGTGCCCTGGCGGATGTCGCGCGCATCGACGCTATCTGGCGCGAATGCTTGAAGGAATACGGCGGACCTTACCTGTTCGGCGAATTCTCGATCGCCGATGCGATGTTCGCGCCGGTGGTGATGCGCTTCAATACTTATCGTCCGGCACTGTCGCCTGAAGCTGCGGCCTACGCCGCGAACCTGAGCGCACTGCCGGCGATGCAGCTATGGATCGCCGAGGCTCAAGCCGAGGGGCATGTGATTGCCCGTTACGAAGGCGCCGCCAACCCGGCTTCCAGCGCAGCCGCATGAAAATCTACGCAGTCGGCGGCGCGATCCGCGATGCCATGTTGGGGCTGCCGGTGCAGGATCGCGATTACGTGGTGGTCGGCGCCACCCCCGAGCAGATGGCGGCTCAGGGGTTTCGGCCGGTGGGGCGCGATTTCCCGGTGTTCCTGCATCCCGAGACGCAGGCGGAATATGCGCTGGCGCGTACCGAGCGCAAGACGGCCGCCGGGTATCACGGTTTTCAGTTTCACTATGCCCCGGACGTCACGCTTGAAGAAGATCTGGCGCGCCGCGACCTGACCGTAAATGCGATGGCGCGCGAGGTGCAGCCCAATGGCGAATTGAGCGGACCGGTGATCGACCCGTTCAACGGCCGCGACGACCTCGCCGCGGGCATTTTTCGCCACGTCGGTGCGGCCTTTGTCGAAGACCCCGTGCGCATCCTGCGCCTGGCGCGCTTTGCCGCGCGCTTCGACACTTTTACCGTCGCGCCCGAGACCCAAGAACTGATGGCCCGCATGGTGGCGCTGGGCGAAGTCGATGCATTGGTGCCCGAGCGGGTCTGGCAGGAAATTTCGCGCGGCTTGATGGAGCAGCACCCCTCGCGGATGTTCGAGGTGCTGCGCAGTTGCGGCGCGCTGGCACGCGTGCTGCCTGAAGTCGATTGTCTGTGGGGCGTGCCGCAGCGCGCCGATTACCACCCTGAAATCGACACCGGCATTCACGTCATGATGGTGCTCGATTACGCCGCGACGCGCGCTTACTCATTGCCGGTGCGCTTTGCCGCGCTGACGCATGATCTGGGCAAAGGCACTACGCCGGCCGAGATACTGCCCCGCCATATCGGCCACGAAGGGCGTAGCGTCGATTTGCTGAAACCCTTATGCGAGCGCTTGCGCGTGCCCAACGACTGCCGCGACCTGGCCCTGCTGGTGGCTCGCGAGCACGGCAATATCCATCGCACCCAGGAAATGGGAGCGGCGGCGCTGGTCAGGTTGTTCGAGCGCAGCGACGCCTTGCGTAAGCCGGCACGTTTCGCCGAGGCACTGCAAGCCTGCGAAGCCGATGCGCGTGGCCGGCTCGGGCTGGCGACCCAACCCTATCCTCAGGCCGAACGCTTACGCCAGGCTTTGCTGGCGGCGCGCTCGGTGGACGCCGGAGCGGTCGCGGCCGAGCATGCGCAGGCTCCTGGAAACATCAAGGACGCCGTGCATCAGGCCAGGGTGAAGGCGGTTGAGGCGGCGCTGGGGACGGAGTGAATAAGCTGCTCGCGGCTCTCAAGTTTGCCGCTGCGCAGGATGTCCGCCAAGGGAGTCGCTCCCCTGAGGAGACCCGGCGCGTAGCGACAGGCTTGGGGATCAGATAAACATACCGCCCGATACTTCGACGCGTTGTGCGTTCAGCCAGCGGCTTTCATCGGATAACAGGCCGGCGATCGCTCCGCCGATATCGTCAGGCAGGCCCACGCGTCCCAATGCCGTGTTGCCGGCAATGAATTTGTTGACGTCTGCGTTATCGCGCACCACGCCGCCGCCGAAGTCGGTTTCGATGGCGCCCGGCGCGATGGTGTTGACCGCGATACCGCGCGCACCGAGTTCCTTGGCCAAGTAGCGCGTCAGCACTTCGATACCGCCCTTCATGGTTGCATAGGCGGCATAGCCCGGCAGCGCGAAGCGCGTCAACCCGGTCGAGACGTTGAGAATACGGCCTTGGTCGGCAATCAGCGGCAGCAAGGCTTGGGTCAGGAAGAACGGCCCTTTGAGCTGAATATTCACGAGTTCGTCGAACTGCGCCGGGGTGGTGTCGGCAAACGCTGCATAAGTGCCGATGCCTGCGTTGTTCACCAGGAAGTCGAACTGTTCGCGCCCGAAGGTGCTGCGCAATACTTTTGCAACCTCGGCGGCGAAGGCGGCAAAGGTTTCGCTGCGTGATACATCCAGCTTGAGGGCCACGGCACGACCGCCATTCCCGGTAATTTCTTTAACCAGTGCTTCGGCGTCCGCCGCATTGTTGTTGTAGGTGGCGATAATGCCTGCGCCTTTGGCTGCCAACTTCATGGCAGCATTCTTACCAAGGCCGCGGCTGGCGCCGGTGACGAGAGCAATTTTTCCGTTCATGTGAAGCTCCTTCCTGAAGTGGTGAGTTGATGTCACGAACTATAGGGAGTGGCTGGGGATTGATAAACGGCACGGCGTCGGTTGCACTGTTCGGTTGAGTCGTACAATCGGTTGCGTGAATGCGGCCGATACGGCTCGGTTTGCTGTGGTTTGGCGTGGTGTTGGGGGCGGGCGGACCGGGGGTCTTCAAGCAGCTCGTCAAACGGGCTGGCTGGCTAGCTTAGTTCAGGCTCCAACACACTGGTGAGCCAATCCATAAAGACCCGCACGCGCTCCGGGACATGCCGGCGGCTCGGATAAAGCAGTGACACCGGCATGGGTGCCGCCGCGTAGTCCGGCATAAAAATCACCAACTGCCCGCGCTCCACCAGCGGGCGGATACCCCCGATTGGCGCTTGGATCAGCCCCAAGCCGCCGAGCGCCGCAGCTTCGTAGGATTCGGCATTGTTCACGGTGACGTTGCCGGCCATCGCGAGCTGGTGGTTCACGCCGTCCAGCCGATACTCAAAGCCTGGAGAGCGTGTGCCCAGCACTTGCACATAGTGGATCAGGCGATGCTGCCGGAGCTCGGCGAGCGTCTGCGGGGTGCCATATTGCTTCAGATAGCCGGGGCTCGCGCAGTTGACCTGCTGCATGACGCCCAGCGGTCGCACGATCAGCGACGAGTCCTGCAGCTCGCCGATGCGCAGCACACAATCAAAGCCCTCGCGAACCAAGTCAACCCGCCGATCGGTGCTATTCACTTCGATTTCGAGCTGTGGATGTGCATCCAGGAATTCGCCGAGCCGCGGTACCACGATGCGGCGCGCAATCAGGGTCGGCAAATCGAAGCGCAGCTTGCCGGTGAGCCGGGTTTCCCGATGCCGGAACATGGCCTCCAGTTCCTCCATCTCGCCCAGTAGCTCTTTGGCCCGTTCATACAGGGCCAGGCCGTCCTGTGTGGCTTGTACCTTGCGGGTGGTCCGGTGCAGCAGGCGTGTGCCGAGCAGGTCTTCCAGCGCACGAATCGAGTCGGAGACATTAGCCTTGGGCAAACCTAGATTGTCGGCTGCCTGGGTGAAACTGGAGAGTTCCGTAACGCGCAGGAAGGTTCGAAGCAGGTCGAGTTTGTTCATGGGGCGCGTGTCTATACTGTTCGGCTGGAGCGAACAGTATAGACGTCCGGCGACTGCTGTGTGCGACCTTGGTCCGGCAAAGCAGGCGCTTTAGCCGGATGCCGGGTTTATTTCACAGCGTATGCGAGCGGTCGCCACGGGCAAATGCCACCAGCGTGTCGTCGATGCCGCGGCTGAAGCCGATGACCTTGAATAACTCACCCATTTCCGATTCGGCCAGTAGCTTTTGCACGGCATTGGCCGCCGGCAGGAAGGTGCGCATGTCTTGCGGGTCGAGCCGGCCCAGCAAGTCGGTAATGCCGCTATTGATCAGGAAGCGCGCTTGCGAGGTATAACCTAGCAAGTCGGCGCCGGCGTCGAGGCCGGCCTGGGCGATCGCGGTGAAATCGACATGGGCGGTGATGTCCTGCAAGCCCGGATATAAAAACGGATCGTCATGGGCGCGGTGCCGGTAGTGGCACATCAGCGTGCCGCCAGAGCGCTGCGGATGCAGGTATTCATGGCGCGGAAAGCCGTAATCGATCAGCAGCAGCGCGCCGCGGCCGAGCAATTTCAGCACAGTGCTCGTGAAGGCCGCAGCGGCATCGCAGGTCTCGGTGAGATAATCGTGATCACCCTCGACGGCCGCCAATAGGGCGCTCAAGGCAGCATCCGGCGCCTCGATAGGGCGCTCGGACCAAGCCAGACGGGCGTCGGCGGGCGGCGCGGCGGTTGAATCTGCCGCGGCTTCGTGCGTCTCAACCGGTAAGCTATCGGGCGCGCTTAGCGTGACCCCGCGTTCATGCCAGACGCCGGCGCGGCGCTGGTATAGCTTGACGGGCATTGCATCGAGTACTTCGTTGCCCAGCATGACGCCGTCGAAGTGCTCGGGCAGGGTATCCAGCCAAGCCAGCTTGGCGAGGCGCTGCGGGTGATCGGCGCAGGCAGCGGCGAGTGTTGCTTGCTGGCGTTCACGCAATTCGCCGGAGAGCTCGACGATGGTGTAACGTTCGCATTGGGTGCCCAGTTCGTCCAGCGTGGCCAGTATCCCGGCTGCCAATTTGCCGGTGCCGGCGCCGAACTCCATTACGGCGCGGGTGCCGCTGGCCTGCAAGGCGTCGGCTACCGCGAGTCCGACAGTTTGCGCGAAGAGGGGGCTGAGTTCGGGAGCGGTAATAAAATCGCTGCCGTCGTCGGCGCGCCAGCCGAATTTGGTCGAGCCGCCGCTGTAATAGCCGAGACCGGGCGCATACAGCGCCAGCTCCATATAGCGGTCGAACGGCAGCCAGCCGCCGCCGGCTTCGATGGCCGCAGCGATGCGTGCAGCCAGGATTTGCGAGTGCGCGAGCGCGGCCGGACCCGGAACGGGTAAACTATCGTGTTTGTTTGAATTCACCATTATTTCGATATTGTAAATGTTCCCATCGTCAATTCGTCTGCCAGATTCGACTCCACGTGTCGCTCTCGTCACCGGCGGGGCCCTCCGGATCGGCCGCTCCATCGCCCTGGGCCTGGCTGCGCGGGGCTGGGACGTGGCCGTGCATTATGGCAAATCGCACGATGCCGCCGCCGCCGTGGTGGCCGAAATCGAAGCGCTGGGCCGCTATGCGGTGGCGCTACAAGCCGATTTGGCCGATGAAGCGCAGGTCGGCAGCCTGCTGCCGCGCTGCGCCGAGGCGCTGGGCGCGGTACGCTGCGTGGTCAACAACGCCTCGGTGTTCGAGGAGGATAGAGCCGACAATTTTACCTACGACGCTCTGCTGAAAATGACCGCCGTCAACCTCGCAGCCCCGCTGGCACTGGCGCGCGCGCTATATGAAGGTATTCCGCCCGAGGCCGATGACGACGAACACCTGCGCGGTGTGGTGATCAATCTGCTGGATCAGAAGCTGTTTAATCTGAACCCCGATTATCTGTCATATACGCTGAGCAAGGCTGCCTTGCAGACCGCGACCACCACCTTGGCCCAAGCCTTGGCGCCGCGGGTGCGAGTGGTAGGTGTTGCCCCGGGCCTGACCTTGCAATCGGCCGGGCAGACATCCGACGACTTTGACATAGCTCATCGCCGGACCCCGTTGCGGCGAGCCTCGCGGCCCGAGGACGTGGCGACGGCAGTCTGCTACCTGGCGGAAGCGTCGTCCGTGACGGGTACCACGCTGCTGGTGGATGGCGGCCAGCATCTGCTGCCGCTGCCGCGCGACGTGATGTTTATGGGCGGTGCGCCGTCCACCCATGTTTCTGATCATCTGCCTGATTAACCGGCACTCACTGCTTCCTTATTACTGGACCTGATTATGTTGAGCGCCCTGTCGCACCCGCAACTCGCCGAATGCCGCCGCCTGTTTTTGCGTAATTACGAAGTGAATATCAATATCGGCGTGCACGATTTCGAAAAGCGTGGCGAACAACGTGTCGTAATCAACGTCGATTTGTTTATCCCGTTGGCGACCTCGACGCCCGTCGCCGACAAACTCACGGAAGTCGTCGACTACGATTTTATGCGCTCGACGATTGCGCAACGCGTCGCCCGCGGGCACATTCATTTGCAGGAAACACTCTGCGACGACGTGGCCCGAATGATGCTCGAACACCCACAAGTGCTGGCCGTCCGTGTCTCGACCGAAAAGCCCGACGTCTACGAAGATTGCGATGCGGTGGGTGTCGAGATTTTCCGTGTTAAAGGTGTTTGACATGCAGCCAGCAGAAACCCAGGCGGATCTTGACTCCGCCAGCCTCGACGAAGTGGTCGCGCAAGCAGCCAACTGGACCCGTGCCTCGATCGACAAAAGCCCGCTGACCCGCCACCAGCAAAAAGCCGCTTACGAGGACAATAAGCTGCACAAGCGCTTGGCGCGTCTGGTCGGCACGGCGATCGGCGACTTCAATATGATCGAGCACGGCGACAAAGTGATGGTCTGTGTGTCCGGCGGCAAGGATAGTTACGCCTTGCTGGAAATTCTGATGCGCCTGCGCGAACGCGCACCCATCGAATTCGACATCGTGGCTGTCAACCTCGATCAGAAGCAACCGGGGTTTCCCGAGCACGTGCTGCCCGAGTATTTATCCGGCTTGGGGATTCCGTTTCATATCGAGAATCAGGACACCTACAGTATCGTCAAACGCCTGGTGCCGGAAGGCAAAACCACTTGCTCGCTGTGTTCGCGTCTACGGCGCGGCATCTTGTACCGGGTGGCTGACGAGCTGGGCGCAACCAAGATCGCGCTGGGCCATCACCGCGACGATATTCTGGAAACGCTGTTCCTGAATATGTTTTATGGCGCCAAGCTGAAGGGCATGCCCGCCAAATTGCAATCGGACGATGGCCGGCATATCGTGATCCGTCCGCTGGCCTATGTGAAAGAAAGCGATCTTGAGCGTTATGCCGAACTGCGCCAATACCCCATCATTCCCTGCACCTTGTGCGGCAGTCAGCCGAACCTGAAGCGCGCGGAAATGAAGGCACTGATACGCGATTGGGAGCAGCGCTTTCCGGGCCGCATCGAGAGCATGTTCAACGCCATGTCGAATGTCGTGCCGTCGCACTTGATGGACCGGCAATTGCATCCGTTTACCGAGTTGCGCGCGACCGGTCAAGCCGACGTCAATGGCGACCTGGCCTTCGACGAGGCGTCGGACGATAGCGCTTGCGCCACGCCCGACGCCGCCGGCGCCGGCGCCAGTCTGGCAGCAGGCGAATCGGTGATACGGTTTGGCGCTTGGGATGCCTGAGATTCGAACTTGCTGTCGGCCGGCAAGGGCTGGCCGGTCGAATCGAGCCCAACTGTGCGAAATAGCGACACAAACCGGGCTCAGGCAGCAATAAGTGAGTGGTAAAATTCTAAGCTAATTCCTAACTGGATCACTTCGTGAACATCGTGATTTTGGCGGCTGGTGCAGGCAAGCGCATGCGCTCCGCGTTACCCAAAGTGCTGCATCCTCTGGCTGGCCGGCCGCTGCTGTCGCATGTGATCGATACGGCTCGCAGCTTGTCGCCGACGCGCATCGTGGTGGTAATCGGGCACGGCGCGGACCAGGTGCGTGCCTGTGTCGCCGCAGCCGATATCGAGTTTGTCCTGCAGGACCAGCAACTGGGTACCGGGCACGCAGTGCAGCAAGCCCTGCCGTTGCTGGACCCATCTGTTCCGACCTTGGTGCTATATGGCGATGTGCCGTTGACGCGCGCCAGTACCTTGCAACGCTTGTTGGTCGCCGCCGGTACGCAACATTATGCTGTCCTGACGGTTGAGCTGGCCGACCCGACGGGTTACGGCCGCATCGTGCGCGAGCCCGCCGGCGCGCAGCAGCGCGGGCGCGTGACGCGGATCGTCGAACAAAAAGATGCCGGCCCGGCCGAGCTGGCTATTACCGAAGTCAATACCGGCATTATTGTGTCGCCGACGGCGCAACTCGCCGATTGGCTGGCCACGCTTAAAAACGACAATGCCCAAGGCGAGTATTACCTGACCGACGTGGTCGAATGCGCCATCGGCGCGGGCGTCGAGGTGCTCACCAGCGCCCCGGACGAGGTCTGGGAGACGCTCGGCGTGAATAGCAAATCCCAGCTCGCCGAACTGGAGC
>Ga0302234_10001398_pt1 | contig 16735 bp, 6 predicted proteins | sample II_Palsa_N3_2_FD_193576 | JGI IMG/M metagenome (GOLD analysis project Ga0302234, IMG submission 193576) | Peat permafrost microbial communities from Stordalen Mire near Abisko, Sweden - II_Palsa_N3_2 | ecosystem: Environmental > Terrestrial > Soil > Palsa > Peat permafrost | place: Sweden... | reverse complement strand
GCGCAATCGGGTCATTCCGCATGCTGGATGCGTCCAGGGTAGTGTCGTGAGCTCGCTGCACATGGCGACGTATACTATCCGCTCGAGGCAGAGCCTTGTCGCCAAAGGGACAAACAAACATGTCCTGCAGATGAGAATAAAAATTAGTGAATATTTAAATTACCAACAACAAAGTCGTAACAAACCTCCTCGTTCAATTGCAAAACATGCTCGGTGCTTCCATCATGGAACGTGTTGCCCTTGCGAAGATACACCTTCACAACGCCCTTCTTCTTGCCAGCACCGTCAGCACGAGGGACATGCGGATCTGCGTTCATCGGACGTGGCCCGTGCGCACTCTCGCCATTGCGTTGAGGGTAAAAAGAGGACGAAGAAAAAACAGGGGACGAACTTGTTGAAATGGGGGCTGCCACGGAGGAGGTGATGCGAGTCATGGGACCGTGGTGAGCAGGGCGGGGGGAAGGCTGAGGCCGGACGAGGCACCTCGCAGTCGCGGCGGGGTCGCCTCGCCGGCGACTAAAAACCCGACTGGGTCGGACAGTCCCGGCGCACGTGGCCAGGCTGTCGGCAGCCGAAGCAGATGGGCCGTCCATCCGCGGTGAAGTCCTCCGCCGTGGGGACGCGGCGTCGGCGGCGCGGCAGTTCGGCGTCAGTGTGGCCGGGCCCACGGCTCTTACGCTGTGGCTGGGTAGACGCGACAGCAGCGGTGTGGGTGGTGAGACGGTCCAGTTTGGCGCGGTCTGCTCTGGCTCGGGGCCAATCGCCCAACGGTACGCCTGTCCTTTAATCCTCCTGTGGCTGATCGACAACAAAGACAGCGCTCGAAGCACGGCCCCAATGTCGCTGTCCTCGCCCCGACCTGGTTCTTAGGCTGAATGGCTGCCTCAGTGTTCGGGCTGCTTGCCGCGCCAAGGTGTCCTGTAACTCCTGTTCGTTCTGTCTTTTTTATTGAAGGCACTGGTGCAGACCCCTCGTCCGTGCCGTCGATGGTAGCCACCTGCTGGTCCGTCACGGTCCGTGCTTCTGTGGGCTGTGGCCCCAAGGGTCGTCTGAGCTGTAACGTGCCCTTGGCCATGCCGACGCCAGCCTGGACGCCAACTCTGAGCGACAACACCACTCACTCGCTTGCCCCGACACAACCTGCGAGCTCACGACGCCACAGCTGGGTGGCCCGGTGGCAAGGCCCAATTGAGTAAATTGCTGTTGGAATAATGAAGAACTGATCTGCGAAATACAGTGATAAAAAGAGGATTAACAGACGTTACCGACAAGACGCAAAAACTCCCTAATGGCGTCATCCGGGTTGTTGACGATGTAGGTGAGAGTTCTTGTGGTTGTTGAGGTGGGGGTACGATTTGCAGGTGTCCGGCCCCGCGGGCGTAAAACAGGACAGCCCGCACGACGCTGTTGGGACAGGAGTGGCTCCAGGGTGAGGCGCCGTGGAAGAGGTCCCTCTTACCGGTGGGGTCCTCGGGATCGGGCATGGCGGGGAGGAGGCAGCCGATGCAGCGCTGGACCACGCGCTCGTCCAGTGTGCAATGTTTTGCGAAATGGCCGCGGCTCATACAGCGCAAGCACAGCTGACGGGTCGTACAGGAGCTACGATGCGCGACGTCGTCTTGTGCGAGGCGATGCCTGTCGAGGAGACACGCGGCGCACTTGCCCTTGAGCCGGGGGAGGACAGAGTTCAAGTCCAATGCGCCTTGGAGTCGGTTCCGCGCGCTTGTCGCAACGTTGTCCGCCGAGTCGCTGCTGAGGCGGAGACGCTTCGGTGCATTGGACTGACTCCGTCTGGGACTGAATCGACGTTGCAGCTGAAGTTACAGGCGACCTGGCAGAGGACGACGAGGACGAGAACATCGAAGGTGCAGCATTGGCAGGCGGGGCAACTGGCAGTGCGGCAGCAGGAGTCTGCACGAGCTCGACAGCCTGCTTCAGACGTCGGCCCGGGAGGAAGCGGCGTCGGAGTCGTCGGAGTCGTCGTCTGTGGTCGACTGGGGTGACGCTGCAGCCGGAGGAGCGGGAGCCGTGGAGGGAGCGGCGGAGGAAGCTGAGGAGGCGGAAGAGGCGGGGGCGGCCGGGATGGGAGACCTTTTTCGCAGGTTTTTTCGTGGCCGCGAGGAGCGAGGCCTGGGCCGCCGAGTTGTCGCTGCGGAGTGAGCGCAGCTTGAGGGCCAGGGTCGTCTTGGCCGCGCGTTCTTCCTCCTCGTCGATGAGAGCCTGGAGTTTCTTTTCCGAGAGCTGGAGGAGGTCGCCGTGGGTTCAAGGAACCGGTGTAGTAGAGTGTGGAGGGTAGGTGCGAGTCTGTAAGGACGGCACCTTTTACCAAGCAAAGCTTGACGCAGTAGTGGGTGGACTTCTGCGGACCAAAAGCTCTGACACCAGAAGATGGCAGAGCAAAAGGAAAAAACAAGATTTTTTTAGTTTTGTATGCGATCATCAATTACCATGATTATTGACATAATCCTCACTCACACACGGTTTCTTTGCTTCACTGCACTCTTTTCTGGCTAAACTCAAAATTCATTTTTGTTACAAAAAAAAAAAAAAACATGGAAAAGCATTAGGATTGAACGTCGTTAGTCGTCGTACCCATTGAGGGGATTGTCGTAGTGACTGCGGTAGCCCGTGCGGAGCTCCATCAGGGGGTTGGCAAAGCTGCCATACTCGATGGTGGCATTTGGCATCTCGGCGTAGGCGGGCGAGGACTCGCCGATGACGAGCGTGCCGTTGTCGGCGGCGTTGCTGTCGTCCACGAGGGTGGCGTTGGGGTTGAAGCCGCCGACGAGCGTACCGTACGGGTTGGCGACAACGGTGCTGCTGGCTGTGGCGGTGCTGCCCGGCGGAGGTGCAGGACGGGACGCCCACGCCGAGGACGCAGCGGCAGAGGACGAGGAAGGTGGCGGAGCGGACGACATCGAGCCGCTCTGGCCGTGGAGGAGGGTGAGATCGACAAGTTTATTGTTGAGTGCGGCGGCAGTGGGACGCATCGCCGCGCTCGACTGGAGGCAGTTGTCGATGATGGCGACGATGAGCACTTGGATCTCGTCCTTCTCGTTGGGGTAGAGGTGGTCGAGCCGACCGCCCGATCGCACCGTCATTTCGACTTCCTCGTTGGAGCTGTCGTTCCACGGGATCCGGCGGCAAAAGGTCTCCCAAAACGTCACGCCCATCGAGTACATGTCTGAGCGCTTGTCGTCGTCGACGGTGCTGTTCGAGTTGCGCAGGTGGACGCGCGCGAAAACTTCCGGCGGCGCGTACCGGGGCGAGAAGCCGTGGATGACGGCCGACTTTTTGACGGACGAGCCGTCGTCGACCGTGCGCGAGAGACCAAAGTCGCAGATGACAGGGTGCGGGTACGGCCTGCCCTCGGCCAGGAGGATGTTGGGCGATTTGATATCGCGGTGGGCCACGCCCATCGAGTGAATGGCGTCCATGGCCGACATCATGCCGGCGCACATGTGCAGGAGCAGGTCCGAGGGGAGCATGGCCTTGTCCTCCTGGCCGTGGAGGAACCGGAAGAGATCCGTCTTGTAGAGCGGGGTGATGATCGCGCGAGGCTTGTCCGTGTAGCCGACGAGCTTGATCACGTTGGGGTGGAACGAGAGCGACCACATGATGGCCACCTCCTGGTGGAAGCGCTCGGCCCCCTCGTCCTCCGACAGGTTGGGCAGCTCAGACACGTACTTCATGGCGACTGTGCGCTCGCCGTTGCGCACGGCCAGTTGGTTGTCCAGCAGAGTCGCCTTCCAGATTGTGCCCGCGCCACCAGCGGTGAGCTTGTTTTCGGGGCGCAGGTCCTGCTCGTACTCGAGCTTGAGGAAGCCCGGGAGGGCAACCTCGAGCACGGTGTTGATCACGGTCGCGTCGGGCCCGCGCGTGCTCAGCTTGGTCTTCATGTCGTCGGGCAGGACGGCGGCAGAGCCGATGGCCACGCTGTCGGGGATGGTGTTTGCGGCAGTGAAGAAGGGGTTGAGCGACACGTTGGTGCCGGCCTGCGTGCCAAAGTCCTCGATGATCTTGAGCTGACGTTTCGCGAGGCGGCGGCGGTAGCAGACCACGGCGAGGATGAGGCAGAGCAGGATGACCACGATGACCACGACGGCCGCGACGATGGCGCTCAAGGGTGGACCGGTCGTGGCGCCCTGTGGCGGGATCGCCGGCGTGGTCACGACGGCCCTGGAGCCCACGGGCTCAAAGTTGGTGCTGGTGAGGCCGGCCTGGACCCAGACCGTGTACGGCGTGCTCGACCACAGCCCGGTCACGTTGAACGCCATGGCGCTCAAGCCTTGCGCGGGGATCGTCGTGACAAAGGAGCCGTTGACCGGGGCGGCAGCGGTGTCCCCGGCGTCTGTGCTGCGCTTGGACGAGACGGACGGGAGGATCGTAATCTTGTAGTACTGCGCGAGCGACTCGTCCGGCGCAGGCCAGCTCAGGAGGAACCCCGAGGGCGACATGTTGGTGACCCTGAGCGCACCCGGTGGATTGATGGTGGTGGTGCTGGTGAGCTGGGCACCGATCGAGTCGACTTGCGGCTGGCCCGACGAGCCAAAGATCTGGAAATAGTAGAGGGTATTTTGGGCGAGGCCGGAAATGACCACGGTGGGGTTGCGGATCTGGGTGGCACCGGGCGGCGAGTAGCGCGTGAACGTGACGCCGTCGAGCGAGATCGTGGCCACAAAGAAGGGCGTCGTGGAGGTCACGTTCCACGCGAGTGCCACCGAATTCGAGTCAATGTACGTCGCCACGAGGTCCGCGATGCGGCCGCCCGACGGCTGGTCCATAAAGGTGCAGTCAATGGTAAAGTTGGACGACGACCACGACCCGTCCGCATTGCAAAAGCCCTCGGCCGACCCGAAAAAGCCCAGGCTGCACGTGCCGTTGACAAACGTGCCGGGCGCCGACTGGGGAAAGTACGCATTGCCATAGTAGTCTTCCGCGCACTGGATGTCCACGGGCGAGCAGGTCGTGCCGTTGGCAGTGTACCCAAAGGGACAGTAGGCATAGCACACGTCGCCCATGAGGTACTGGCCCGCGATGCAGGACGTGCACGATGTCGACGAGCCCGCGCAAGACGTGCACGGGAAATTGCAGGGCACGCACAGGCCGCTGCCCGCGTCCGCATACGTGCTTCCGGGGCAGGTGGACAGGCACGCACTGCCGTAGAGCAACGAGCCGGCGGGGCACGAGAGGCAGCTCAACGACGAGCCTAGGCAGGTGGCGCACGAGCCCGAGCACGGGGCACACGATGTGCCGCTGCTGTACGTGCCGCTGGGGCACGTCTGGACGCACTCGGTGCCGCTGAGGAAAAGGCCGCTCGCGCACGAGAGACAGGAGGAGGTGTTTGACGAGGCGCACGTCGCGCACGACGGATCGCAGGCGACGCAAGCGGCCGCGACGCTGCTCGCAATGTAGCCGCTGGGGCACGCGCCGTAGCAGGTCGTGCCGAGGAGGTAGCCCAACTGGCAGGCCGAGCAGGACGTCGTCGTGCCGGTGCAGTTGGCGCAGGGCGACGTACACGGAACGCAGACAGAGCCGCTCGGGACTGAGCCAGCGGGGCACTGGCTGAGGCAGGTCTGTGTCGCGGGGTTGAGGTACTCGTTGGCCGGGCAGGACGTGCACAGAGTGACCGAGCCAGCGCAGGACGAGCACGCGGGGTCGCAGTCGACGCAGATCGACGAGGTGGCCGACTCGAGCGTGCCCGTGGGGCACGACTGGTAGCACTGGGCGGTGGGGGGATAGAGGACATAGTCGTTGCTGGCGCAGCTCGTGCAGTTGGTCGACGAGCCAGTGCAGTTGCCACAGGGCGACGAGCACAAAATGCACGCCGCCGAGGACGACGAGTAATAGGTCCCAGCGGGGCACGCGCTCACGCACTGCGATCCAAAGAGGATCGTCCCGGGGGCGCACGAGGTGCACACGGTTGCCGATCCTGAGCAGGCGCTACAGGGCTCGGTGCACGCCGAGCACACGGCGCCATCGACAAAGGTACCCAAGGGGCACGAGGACTGGCACGTGCTGTTGTACAGGAAATAGCCGCCCACGCACGACGTGCACGACTGCGTACTGTTGGACGCACAGGTAGAGCAGGGATCCTCGCAGGCAAGGCACTCGTCGTCGGCCAGGACGGTACCAGAGGGGCACGCGTTCACGCAGGTCGAGCCAAAGAGGATGTCGCCAGCGGCGCACGACGTGCACGCCGACGTGCTCACGCCGCACGAGGCACAAGGAGTCGAGCACGCGATGCACGTGCTGCTGCCGTCGCCGCTCTCGATCTCGCCGGAGGGGCACTGGCTGAGGCAGGCGCCACCAGACAAGACGAGGCCGGCCGGGCACGAGGTGCAAACGGTCGCGTTGTCGGCAGCGCACGTCTCGCAGCCGCCGGAGCAGGCCGTGCAGATGAGGAGGCCAGAGCCGTCGCTGCTGACGCCGGTCGTGGTCTGGGCGGGGCATGTCGAGTAGCACTGGTTCTGGTAGTAGAACTGGCTGCCGGTGCAGCTCGTGCACGTCGAGGCGGTGCCTGTGCAGTTGGAACAGGGCGCGAGGCACTCGAGGCAGCTCGTTCCGCTGGTGTAGGTCCCGGCGGGACACGCACTGCTGCTCACGCAGGTCGAACCGTAGAGCAGTTGGCCAGGGGGGCAGGAGGTGCATGTGGTCGGGCTGCCGATGCACGTGCCGCACGAGGACGAGCAGGCCGCGCACGTCGAGCCACTGACGTAGGTCGAGTCGGGGCAGGTCGCATAGCACGTCCCGTTGCTGGCGAGCAAAAAGTAGCCGCCGACGCAGGACTGGCACGTCGTCGTGCTCCCAGACGCACAGGTCACGCAGGGCGACTGGCAATTGGCGCAGACGGTACCGTTGGACGTGAGGATCGAGCCTGGCGGACACGTGGCAAAACAGGTCGACTGGTACAGGGCCGAGCCAGACGGGCACGACGTGCACGTGGTCGTTGAGTTGACGCACGTAGCGCACGTCGACGAGCAGCTGACGCAAACAGTACCGCCGGGAGGCGAGGTGGGCAGGACAGAGCCAGCGGGGCACGCGCTCTGGCAGGTGCTCTGGGAGAGGACGTTGCCGCCGGTGCACGCGGTGCAGGTGGTCGCGTTGTTTGTGCAGGCGCTGCAAGGCAGGGTGCACGCAGAGCAGACATTGGTCGAGGCGTCGGCATAGGTGCCCGTGGGACAGGAGGTCACGCACTGACCGTTCGAGAGGTACGTGGATCCGCTGCAGCCCGTGCAGGTGGTTGCCGACCCGTTGCATGCCGCGCAAGGCGCAGTGCACGCGAGGCAATTGCTGAGGGTTCCGCTGGGGTCGAGGTAGGTGCCCGTGGGACAGCCCGTCGCCGAGCACGTCGCCCCCGAGAGGACGCCGCCGGCGGCGCAGCTGGTGCAAGTCGAGGCGAGGCCCAGGCAGGTGGCACAGGACGACTGGCACGGCACGCACGTGGTGCCACTGGCAAACGTTCCCGCAGGGCAGGCCGAGTAGCACGTGGTGTTGTAGAGGAAGAAGCCGCCGACGCACGAGGCGCACGAGGTCTGGTTGCCGGCCGTGCAGGTGGCGCAGGGCGCCGTGCAGCCGAGGCACGTGCTCGAGGTCGTACTGGCCGTGGTACCAGAGGGGCACGTCGCGTAGCAGGACGACTGGTACTGGTAGTAGTTGTCGATGCACGCGGTACAGCTCGTGGTCGTCGTGCTCGTGCAGTTGGCGCAAGGCGAGGTGCACGGAAGGCAGTTGGAGCCGCTGGCGACGGTACCAGGAGGACAGGAGGTGGCGCACTCGTTCGTGGCCGAGTCGTAGAAATAGCCGCCGGTGCAGCTCTGGCACGAGTCGACCGAGCCGGCGCAGGTGGCGCAGGGCGAGGTGCACGCGAGGCAGAACGTGCTCGTGGGATCGAGGATGGTACCGCTCGGGCACGAGTTGAGACACTGGTTCTGGTAGTAGACCTTGCCGCTGAGACACGAGTTGCAGGTCGTGGCCGTGCCCGAACACGTGGTGCAGGGCGAGGTGCACGGCAGGCAGCTTCCGCCGCTGTCGTAGGTTCCGTTGGAGCAGGAGGACGAGCACGACGCCGTCTCGGTGTTGATCAGGTAGCCAGAGATGCACGTGCCACAGGTGGTTGACTGCGAGGAGCAGGTGGCACAGGGCGAGGTGCACGGCAGACAGTTGGATCCGCTGGTGTACGTGCCAGCCGGGCAGCTCGAGACGCACTCGGCGCCGTCGAGGAGGTAGCCGCCAACGCAGCTCGTGCAGGACGATGCATCCGCCGCGCACGTCGCACACGGGGACTGGCAAACGCCGCAGTCGGCCGAGGTCTGGTTGTACGTTCCCGAGGGGCACTCGCTGTAGCACTGGCTCTGGTAGTAGAGGCTGCCCGTGGTGCAGGCCGTGCAGTTTGTGGCGCTGCCGGTGCACGTGCTGCAGGGAGCGGTGCAGTCAAGGCAAGAGTTTGCGCTCTCGTACGAGCCGACGGGGCAGGTGGAGACGCACGTGAAGCCGTAGAGCAAATCACCGGCAACACAGCTGGAGCACGCAGTGACGTCGCCCAGGCAAGTCGCGCAGGGTGACGTGCAGTTGACGCAGGTGTTGCCGACGACGGCCGAGGCGATCGTGCCCGAGGGACACGTGTCGTAGCACTGGTTGAGGTAGAGCTCCTGTCCTGCGACACAGGCTGTGCACGAGCTGGCGGTACCGGTGCAGTTGGCGCAGGGCAGAGTGCACGGTGAGCAAACAGAGCCGCTGGCAAAATATCCGGCGGGGCAGGTCGCGACGCACTCATCGGCGTTGTAGAGGTAAAAGCCCGACTGGCACGAACTGCAGGCCAGGGCGCCCGAGCCAGTGCAGGACGCACACGGAGAGGTGCACTGGGCACACGAGGAGCCGCTGGCGTAGTAGCCGCTGGGGCAGGAGCTGAGGCACGTGTTACTTGGCGCGTAGAGGTAGTAGTTGGTGACGCACGAGGAGCAGGTCGCCGCCGTGGTCGTGCAGTTTGCACAGGGCGCCGTACAGGATGCACAGGTCGACAGGCTGTCTGCGTACGAGCCGGGCGGGCACGAGCCGTAGCACTGGCTCTGGTAGAGGAGCAGGCCGGCCGAGCACGCCGAGCACGATGAAGCCGAGCCCGAGCACGCGGTGCAGGGGGCCGTGCACGCGAGGCACGACGAACCACTGAGATACGTGCCGACGGGGCAGGTGCCGACGCACGTGCTGCCGTAAAGGTACAGGCCGGTGATGCAGGCGGTGCACGTCACGCCCGATGTGGTGCAGGTGCTGCAGGGCGAGGTGCACGAGGCGCAGCTGACTGCACTGGCCTGGTACGTGCCGCTGGGGCACGACGTGTAGCAGGTCGATCCCGCCAGGAGCTCGCCAGAGACGCAGCTCGTGCACGCCGACGTGCCGGACCCGGTGCAGTTGGCGCAAGGCGTGGTGCACTGAGAGCACTGGCTCGACGAGGACGCGTACGTTGTGGCGGGGCATGCAAGGTAGCAGGCGCCGTTGTAGAGATACTGGCCGCTGGAGCAGCTCGTGCACGACGACGAAGAGCCCGAGCAGGTGGCACACGAGCTCGAGCAGGCAGAGCAGCTGGTCCCGCTGATAAAGGTGCCCACGGGGCAGTTGGCATAGCACGTGTTGCTGTAGAGGTACTGGCCGCTGGCGCAGCTGGTACACGTCGACGCTGCACCCGAGCAGGTAGCACACGACCCCGAGCAGGCCGCGCAGTTGGATCCGCTGACAAAGGTGCCGGCGGGACACGTGCCGACGCACGTATTGCCGTACAGGAACGAGCCCGACGAGCAGGCTGTGCAGGTACTTGCCGTGCCCGAGCAGGCAGTGCATGGAGCCGTGCAGGCGCTGCACACGCCGGCGTTTGCAAAATAGCCGGTGGGACAGGTTGCGGAGCAGGTGGAGCCGTAGAGGTTGTTGCCGCTGGTGCAGCCGGTGCAGGTCGTGGCCGAGCCGGAGCAGGTGCCGCACGGCGCGGTGCAGCTAGCGCAGCTGGATCCGCTCACAAAGGTTCCGGCGGGGCAGCTGGCGACACACGTCGATCCCGAGAGGTAGCCGGTCGCGCAACTTGTGCACGCGGTTGCTGAGCCCGAGCAGGCGGAGCAAGGCGCGGTACAGGCGGCGCAGCTGGAGCCGCTGACAAAGGTGCCGGTGGGACAGCTGGCGACGCACGTGTTGCCGTTGAGGTAGCCGGACGAGCAGGCCGTGCACGTCGTGGCGGTTCCAGTGCACGAGGAGCACGGCGCCGTGCACGCGACGCAGGACGAGCCGCTGACAAAGGTTCCGGCGGGGCAGGGGTTGACGCACGCGTTGCCGTAAAGATAGCCGGACGAGCAGGCCGTGCACGTCGTGGCGGCGCCCGAGCAGGTAGAGCACGGCGCCGTGCACGCGACGCAGGACGAGCCGCTGACAAAGGTTCCGGCGGGGCAGGGGTTGACGCACGCGTTGCCGTAAAGATAGCCGGACGAGCAGGCCGTGCACGTCGTGGCGGCGCCCGAGCAGGTAGAGCACGGCGCGGTGCACGCGGTGCACGTCGTGCCGCTGGTGTAGGTTCCAGAGGGGCAGGGGTTGTAGCAGGCGCTGTTGTACAGGTAGCCGGACGAGCAGGCCGTGCATGTGGTCGCGGCGCCCGAGCAGGTAGAGCAGGGCGCGGTGCACGCGGTGCAGGTAGAGCCGCTCGCGACAGTTCCGGCGGGGCAGGGGTTGTAGCATGCACTGTTGTAGAGGTATCCTGACGTGCAGCTGGTGCATGTGGTGGCCGCGCCCGAACAGGAGGCACAGGGCGCCGTGCAGGCGACGCATGACGAGCCGCTGGCGTATGTCCCGGCGGGGCAGGGGTTGTAGCAGGCGCCGTTGTAGAGGTAGTACCCGCTGATGCAGCTGGTGCAGGTGGTTGAGGCACCGGTGCAGGTGGCGCACGGCGAGACGCACGCTTGCCAGTAGTAGACGAGGCCATTCCCTGCGAGTGGGCAGCCAAAGGCTGCGTTGCCGTTGAGGTCCATGCCGACGCCCAGGCCGCAGTAGCCATTGTTGACGCTCCCCGTGTGCTGCTGTGTTACGGTGGTGCACGCCGACGCGCTCGTGCAGCTCATGAGGTAGGTCGTTCCGTAGTAGCCGCCGCTCTGCCCGGGGGAGCCGATGAGGAGGCTCTTGGCCGAGAGTGCGACGCTGTAGCCAAACTCGTCGTCCTCCTGGATCATGCTGCTCGACTCGTAGATGGGGCCAGCCGCCTGCGAGCACGCCGGGGGCGAGGCAGTCGTGCAGGTGTACGTGTAGTAGCCGCCATTGTGCTGGTCAGTGGATGTCTTCATGGGGGCCCCCACGACAATGGTTGTGCCCTGCACGGCCACCGCGTAGCCAAACTGGTCGTTGGTACCAGGGGACGTGCCAACGATGATCGTTCCGGCACTGCACGTGCACGTTGTTCCCGAGCAAGAGCACGAGTACACGTAGGCTTCACCTTGAGCGGTGTGCGATGGCGACGCGCAAAAGGCTCCAACGACGACAAGCGGCGGTGACACGGCCACAGAGGCGCCCACGCACGTGTTGTGTGAGGTCGACGCGAGCGTTACTCCCGAGCCGCACGTGTTGTACGCTGTGCACCCGGTAACCTGATCAAAAAAACAAGGACAAAAAAAAAAAAAAAATTAAAAAACCAGTATGCGAGGTGGTTGTATACCTGGGCGTAACCATAGGCTCCATACTCGTAAAAATAGTAGTAAAAGGATGTATCGCCACCGGCGACGACCATTCCGTTGACCATCGCGACGGAAACACCAAAGCCCATTCCTCCGGAGCCAGCCAACTGGGAGCCGGCGGTGCTGCAGCTGGCAGCACTCGTGCACGAGTACAGGTACACGATGCCGTTCAAGCTGTTTGCACCAGGCGCGCCCACGAGCAAAATTTGGTTGGAGGAGAGGGCGACCGTGATGCCATAGTAGTAGTACTTGCCGGCAACGGTCGTTAGGGATGTGCCGAGAGAGCACACGTTGGAGGTGCTGCAGCCGTACACAAACACGGCTCCCTTTCGGCTGTTGTACAAGGGTGCGCCCACGGCAATGACGCCCCCCTGCACGGCAACGTTGTAGCCAAAGTCAACGCCAGAGCTGCTGCCCGCAAACGACACGATGGGAAGGTATTGCGCCAGGCCGCCGCTCGGGGCCAGCAGCAGCAGCAGCAGCAGCAGAACCCAGCATGAGAAAAATCTTGTCATCTGCGGCCATGATGGTGAAGTCATCAGTTAGTAGCCCATGATTTTCATTCCAATTCTCACGTTTTGTTTTTCCCGCAGTCTCGCTGACGAGAGGTTGAGGCTCGTCCGGGCGTCTGCTGCTTACTAAACGGCGTGCAGTGTATTTTAGTTTACGACCAGCAAAAGTTTTGAAATTTATTTTTTTTTTTCGAGGACGCGATTTTCGCTGTTTCAGAACCACAAAAAACTGGCGATGAAACGAACGTGAAAGTCGAAAATTGTTCAGAAAGCCCGAGCGCCCTGCCACACACAGCGGCCGGGAGAGCAAGATAACAAACTGTGTGTACAAACAAGCGCAAAAACGAAAAACGAGCGAGAGAATAGGGGAAAAAAACAGAACGGGGTCAGGTGCCCGTAGCACAGTGGATAGCAGGGGCACGTCGGCTGTCGAAAAGCGCAGATTTGTAAGGAAAAACACAGCCACAACCGTTATCGTATCGCAAAACGGGTTTCAAGATAAACACACTGAAAAAAAAAATAGTTTCACGCAAGCAGTGAGCAAGCCGAGCACGTTCCTGCCCCTACACAGCCCACCCGCACGCACGCACGCACACCTCAGCACCCCTCGTGCAGAAAACAGCTTACGAGACGGGGGTGGTGGTGGAAAAAAATACAAAACGTGAAAAGCAGGGGTGAAACTGAGGTGAAAATATTTTCACACAGGATCCGTTTCGTGATTGGACGTCCTCACGTTTTGCATTTTTTTTTGGCTGTGCATGAACTCGCACTGGCAGAACTGGTCTTCCAAGTCGAGTGACGCCCTCCAAAACCGAATACACCTACAACCACTCCAATCTCCAATCTCGGAACCCCATTTTTTTTCCTTTCCGTCAACTGAATCGAGTTTCACGTGCAGATCACAAAGGTTGCCTGTATGATCTCAGCTGTAGTGAGGACAGCAGGACCGTGATCGACGAGACGGCCATCGCGAGCCCCGCAGCCCATGGCGGAAGGCGTTGGTGGATGATTGGGTAGAGGCACCCTTTATTTTTGGAAAAAAAAATTTTTTTAAAATAAAAAAAAAAATATCTTATCTCAAAACAAACAAACCTGCAGCGATCGGGATGGCCAGCAGATTGTAGACGTAGGCCCAGACAAAGTTGAGACGGATGCGATTGTACGTCTTGCGAGCAATGTCCATAGCGGTGATGACGTCTGTGGGCTGGCTGCGGATGAGGACGACACCGGCTGCCTCAATGGCAACGTCTGTCCCGGCGCCGATGGCAATCCCAACGCTTGCCCTCGCCAAGGCAGGCGCGTCGTTCACGCCATCGCCGATCATGGCAACCCTGCGGCCTCGCTGCTGCAGTTGGGCGATGTGCCGCGCTTTGTCTGCTGGGAGGACTTGGGCGATTACCTAAATGGGATTTTTTTAAGATTTCATTACAATAAAAGATATCTCTTTTTTAACCTTGTCAGGGGCGAGGCCGAGCTGGCTAGCGATGGCGTGGGCGACGCGGATGTTGTCACCTGTGAGCATAAAGACGTCCAGCCCTGCGGTGTGGATGAGGTAGCGGACGACTGCCTCGGCGTCGGGCTTGACGGTGTCTGCGAGCGCGATCCAACCTGCAATGCGGCCGTCGATGGCAACGAGGACGCAGGTTTGGCCGCTGCTTTCGGCCTGTTGAATGGCCCCCTCGGTGGCCAGGGAAGCGCAGAGGTTGTTGGACGCCATCCACTCGCGGTTGCCGATCGAGACCCTGCGGCCATCGACAACGCACGTCACCCCAAGTCCTGGGAGGGAGGTGAAATGGGAGCACTCCAAGAGAGGCTGACACGCTGCGCGCGCGTGATCGTAGACGGCCCTCCCAAGAGGGTGCTGGCTGCCCGACTCGGCGGACCCTGCGATGCGCAAAAGCTGCTCCGCAGAGAGCTGGCCCTCGTCGGTCGAGACGATAGCAACCACGCTTGGACGGCCGACGGTGAGCGTGCCGGTCTTGTCAAAGACGACCGTGTCCACCTTGGCGAGGGCCTCGAGCGGCTCACCGCCCTTGATGAGGATGCCATGTGCGGCGGCGACGCCGGTGCCTGCCATGATGGCTGTGGGCGTGGCGAGGCCGATGGCGCAGGGGCACGCAATGACGAGGACCGTGACCATGAACAGGAGAGCAAACACGGCCGGGGGCTCGTTGGGCGGGTAATAGTCGGGCGGGAGGACGCCGCCAAATGCGACGCCGATCCACACGCAAAAGACAAGCACGGCGACCGCGACGACGCAAGGGACAAACACGCCGGCGATCCGATCCGCCACGGCCTGGATGGGGGCCTTGTTCGTCTGGGCATCCTCGACCAGTCGCACGATCTGTGCCAGCATCGTGTCTGCGCCAACATGGGTGGCCTGCACGTGCAGCAGGCCCTGCTGGTTGATCGTCCCGCTCACGACCTTGCTGCCTTCCTGCTTGGACACGGGGACAGACTCGCCTGTGATAGCGCTTTCGTCGACCAGCGAGGTGCCGCGAACGACCGCGCCGTCGACGGGGATCTTGGCGCCGGGGACGACCTTGACGGTGTCGCCGCGCTGGAGGAGGTCGACGTCGATCTCCTGTTCGTCGACGACAATGCCGTCGTCCATGACGAGGAGGATGGCCGTCTTGGATTGCATGTCCATAAGCTTCGTGAGCGCCTCCGACGTCTTGCCCTTGGCCAGACACTCAATGTACTTGCCGAGGACGATGAACGTGATCAAAAGCACAGACACTTCAAAGTAGTACATGGGCTCGTACTCGGGGTTGACGAGGCTGCCCACGAGCGAGCCCACCGAGAACAGATACGCGATCAGGGTCCCGCTGGCCACGAGCACATCCATGTTGGCGGACTTGTGCCTGAGTGCCTTGAACGCGCCCACGAGAAAGCGCCAGCCGACGTAAAACTGGACCGGCGTGGCCAGGACGAGCTGCACGACGGCGCTGACAGACACGCCGCGCGCAGCCGGCTGGCTCAGGGGCAACTCCACCGGGGAGACGAGCGGGAAAATCATTGCGAGCAGGACCATCGGCACCGCAAATACGCTCGCAAAGACCAGCAGGGCACGCCACCGCCGCGCCTCTTCCTGCCTGAGCTGCTTGATACTGTTGCTACTGCTGCCAGTGTTGGTGGTGTCGCCGGCGTCGTACTGCTTGACCAACGCGGCTGTGAAACCCGCTCCCTCAATCACGTCACGGATCGTCCGCACACCGACCACGCGCGTGTCGTACTGCACCTTGGCCATGGCAGTGATCAGGTTGACGGTCGCCTTGGCTATCCCTGGAAGAGCCAGTAGCTGGCCTTCGATTGACGCCGAGCACGAGGCGCACGTCATCCCACCCACCGCAAAGGCCACATGTCCCTCGTCTGCACCGCCCGCCGTCGCCGCCCCTCGGTCGACGGAGAGGAGGGCCGCGTCGTACCCCAGCTCGTTCACATGGTCCACCAGGGCCGTCGGTGCCAGCAGCGCCGGGTCGTACAGCACCGTACCACGCTCGGCCATGAGCGACACCGCGACCTTGTTAACACCCAACAGCGACTTCACGCCATTCTCAACCGTTGCCACGCAGGCGGCACACCTGCACGGAAAAAAGAAGGTTAAAAGCTGGAGACGGCGTGGGCCTGCGTACGTCATGCCGCGGATGAGCAGGGTCGCTGTGGCATTACAGCTGGGTGGCGACGGCGCCCTGAGGTCTTGCAGGCCGATGGCAGGCCCGCCGGCGCCGGCGATGGCAGTCGTCATCCGGTTGAAATTTCTTTTGGAAATTTTTTTTTTTTTTCATGTTTTTCCGGTCCCCGAATGGGCGTCTACAACTGACTACCCTAGACTACTGCCAAATTGGAAGGCTGGTGCAGAGCGATGGCGGGATCAGAGAGCCAGGTCAGCACACGAGCCTGCAAGCTGTCCATGTCGACAGGCTTGGTGAGGAACTCGTCGCAGCCGGCGTCGATGGCGTTGGCGCGGTCCTCCAAAAAGGCCAGGCCGGTCATGGCGACGATCCAGACGTGGTCGCGCCCCTCGAGCTGCTCTAACCTGCGAATCTCGCGCATGGCGGTGAAGCCGTCCATCACGGGCATCTGGATGTCCATAAAGATGATCGAGTACTCATTCTCGCTCCAGGCCTCGAGCGCTCGCCGGCCGTTCTCTGCAATTTCGCACGAAAGGCCCAGGTTGGATTCGAGCAAGTGCTTGAGGATCATTTGGTTGATCGGGTTGTCTTCCACGATCAGGATCGGCAGCGGCAGCTGGACGTCACACTCCTCATCCACTTGCTTCACCCCTGGCGGCTGCGGCGGCGGCGGCGAGATGGAGCTGGAGGTTGGATCGATACTGCACCACCAAAAAAAAAAAGGTTGTTCAGTTTTGATTTATTCAATAGTAGGGAGCGTGGTTGCTCACCTCGCATCCTTCCCATCTGACGGCGATGGATGAACAGCAATGCTGGATGTGATTGAGGCCAAATCGATAATGTCGTCGCTGTCCCCCGTTGCATTGAGTGGCTCGACAACAGGTTCCAT
>Ga0302234_10001397_pt1 | contig 16754 bp, 11 predicted proteins | sample II_Palsa_N3_2_FD_193576 | JGI IMG/M metagenome (GOLD analysis project Ga0302234, IMG submission 193576) | Peat permafrost microbial communities from Stordalen Mire near Abisko, Sweden - II_Palsa_N3_2 | ecosystem: Environmental > Terrestrial > Soil > Palsa > Peat permafrost | place: Sweden... | reverse complement strand
TTGTTTAGCTGCCTGACCGGCAGGACTCCGCGCTTGAATTCCTAGCCGCCGTCTTGCCAGCAGGCAGATGGTGCGCGTCGCAGTACTTTTCCCGTGCATCCCTAGTAGCGCCAATCGGCCGCAGGAGTTGTCTGCGCCTGAACGGAGCCTTGCCGCGAGTTAATACTCGCGGCGGCTTTTGCTCGCACCTGTCCTCCGATGAGGAACGGGTAAGGCATGCATCAACACGTGCATACCGGGCGCCTATCCATCGCGTCCTCAGCATGAAAAGGAGCCGTTATGACGGACAGTGACAGTTACACCTTAAGCCCCATAACTATCCCCTTGCTTAAGGAAAGCGAGTAGACCAACTTCGACGCGCGTCAGACGCGCTCGAACTCCGTGCTGCTGGCATTCCGTTAAGCGAATAAGCCATCTGCCTGGAGAATTACGATGTACTTCGGTCTGCTCGTTCCGTCACGTCCGCTGGTTCAGCAATCGCGCCACGCTTTCGGCGCCGCCCTGCCGCCCAACTTCAGCCGCACGCGTAGCGCGGCGCCCCTTAGCGTACCGTGTCTGCCGCGTGGTTCACGCGTGAGCCATGACGCCAGCACTTGTGCAACAGAGTAGTTTGCCTGCTGTCATCGGACTGTCACGCGCAGACAATACGGTGAGCCGCGCCGGCATTGCGCCGGCATTGCGCCGGCATTGCGCCGGCGCGGCCATTGAAAGTGCTTGAGCGGTCTTGGTCAGGCAATGCAGGCGAACACTACAATTCAAAGAATCGCTTTATGATCTACGAGTACATTCTTCCCCTGCTCGCGGCTTTGTCGTGTGGCATCGCCATCGGTCTAGAGAGACAGATGCGGCAGCGAACGGCTGGCCTGCGCACCATCACCCTGGTGACCAGCGGCGCCTGCTTGTTTGTGATCCTCGGCGCCATGACCGGGAACGGCACCACTACAGTGACGCAAATCGCGGCGTATGTGGTGTCCGGCGTGGGCTTCCTGGGTGGCGGCGTCATCATGCGCGAACAGGGGGCAATCCAGGGAATCAATACGGCCGCCACCTTGTGGTGCTCTGCGGCCGTTGGCGTGCTTTGCGGAGCGTCGCACTATGGACCCGCCATCGCGGGAACCCTGGTGATCCTCTTCACCAATACCGTGCTGCGCGAGATCGGGCGCGCAATCAATACCGCGCCGGTGGCTTCCGCCGACCTCGTGCGCAAATACGTGCTGACGGTAGTCTGCCGGGCGGAGGATGAAGTGAACATTCGAGCGTTGATCACCAACTCGATGGTGTCTGCGCCGCTATCGTTCCAGGGACTGAGCAGCACGGATCTCGACGATGATTCGCGGCGAGTGGAAGTGATCGCAACGCTCGAAACGCATCCGAAATATCAATCAAAGGTTGAGGCCGTCGCGAGCCGGCTCAGCATGGACAAGGGCGTATCGAGCGTTAGCTGGGCCGCGCTCGATACCGTACCCGTGCCTGATTGACACTGCGTCACGGCCCATCGGCGTGATCCGCATACCCGCACGCGTGAGGCATGGCATGGGTTTTGAAAGGATGCATCGGTACTATCCGGGACAGTGATGCTTGTTCGTACGCATGCAGGTTCGACCTGCCATGTGCGCGATGAGCGCTTGCTCGCCTCATCAGGCATCGCTTCACCCCATTAAAGGTCGCAGATGAGTACTTATGTGTTGTTGGCGTGCGGGTTCGGGATTGGATTCGCGATTGCCATCTGGGGAATATTCGACGCACGGAAGCACTCCCGGCGCGAATCGCAAGAGCACGATGACCACGCCCATTGAGCGGGCGATAAATCCAGGCAGTGAATACTTGCTCCCGCGGCGCAGGCGTTCATCCGGACGTTTGCGCGGAGGTGAGACCCCGCCAGCCGCCGCCAAGCGCCTTCAATAACAACACGCTTGCATCAAGCCTGCGTGCATCGATCTGGTCGGCGGTGCGCTGGTTGGTCAACGCGATGGTCTGTGCGGTCACCACATCGAGATAGCTCACCGCGCCCGCCTGGAACCGGTTGGTCGTGAGTTTCAATGCAAGCCCGGCCGCCGATGTCGCGCGTTGCTGGCTTGCCGCTTCGCTCTGAAGCGACTGGAGTGCCGACAAATTGTCCTCGACCTGTTGAAACGCCACGAGCACGGTCTGCCGGTAATCAGCGACCGAGCCGTCGTACTGTGAGTTGGCGCTCTTTAGCTCGGCATCGCGCCGGCCGCCGTCGAACAACGTGCCCACCAGTTGCGGACCGATTGACCAGAAGAGGCTTGGGGCGGTCAGCCATGGCGCAAAAAACGTGCTTTCAAGTCCGGCGCTCGCCGACAGCGCGAGATCGGGAAAGAACGCGGCGTGCGCTTCGCCGATCTGCGCGTTGGCCGCAAATACGCGTCGTTCGGCAGCAGCGATATCGGGGCGGCGTTCGAGAAGCTGCGAGGGCAGGCTGGGAGGGATAGATGGCATAACGAATGATTGTGGTTTGGCCGCAATGGAGAATGTCGATGCCGGTTCGCCGATCAACGTAGCAATCGCGTGCTGAAGCTGTGCGCGCTGGACATCGATATCCGTATCCTGCGTCCGCGTACTTTCCAGTTGGGTCGAGGCCAGCGCGACCGCCGAGGCGTCGATTGCGCCATTCTTCAGTTGCTCGTTCAGGATGCGCAGCGCGTCGGCATAGGCGTTCACGGTGTCGTCGAGGAGTTTCTTCTGGGTATCGAGTGAACGCAAGTCGAAGTAATCGATGGCCAGGTCGCTGGTCATCGAGAGTCGCACCGCTTCAAGATCGGCCTCACTTGCAGCCGCATTCGCCTGCGCGTTGACGGTCGCGTCTTTCACGCGGCCAAACAGGTCGGGCTCCCACGAAGCGCTCAAGCCGGTGGAATAGTCGGGTATGGTCTTGCCCGCGAGCGAATGGCCCTGCACGTTCTGCGATGTACGGAACCGGCTCTCGGACGCGCCTGCCGTCACGGTCGGAAAGAAGCCGGCGCGCTGATAGTCGACGAACGCACGTGCCTGCTGCAGTTGCGCGACCGCTTTCTTCACGGTCTGGTTGGACACATCGATACGGCCTTCGAGTTCGTTCAACTTGGGATCACCGAAGACGGTCCACCATGGACCACGCGGCTGGTTATCGGCGGGCGTGGCGAGTGCCCAACCTGCGACGCCCGCATAGTGCGCCGGAACGGAGACGTCCGGCTTCTGGTAGGCCGGCAGGGTGGAGCAAGCGCTGAGTGCTACGCCCAGGCAGACGACCAACGTCGTGCGGGCGAGGGCGGCGAATGACGTATGCATGAGCGCGATCCTCATGAGGCGGATGAAACGATCTGCACCGGCTCGCCCGGGCTGATAGCGTCGCCCGGATTGTCGATGACGCGATCGGTGGCCGTGAGCCCGGTCGTGACTTCCACGTGAGTGCCGAAATCCCGTCCGACGGTCACGGTCTTGAGCGCGGTTTTACCCGTGCTGTCGACCACCGCAACGGTCACGCCATTGGGTCTGAACAGGAGCGCGCTTACCGGCAGGTCGAGTGCAGGGCTGGCGTTCTGCAGCGCCAGATGTACCTGTGCGTAGGCGCCGGGCAGCAACGCGCCGTCGCGGTTGTCGACATCGACTTCCACATGCAGCGTGCGGCTTACCGGATCGATTGCGCCGGCACTGCGCGCAACTTTCGCGGCAAAACGCCTGCCGGGATATTGCTGCACACTGAGATAAACCGCGGTACCCGGCGTGACGTAGGGCGCATCGTTTTGCGGCACATCGACGAACACTCGCAACGTGTCCGTCTGCTCCACATGAAAGAGTTCACCGGGCATGGCGGCCAGACCCGGCGAACCACCCGCCGTGACCAGCGCGCCTACGTCCACGTTGCGCGCTGTCACCACGCCGTCGAAAGGTGCGCTCACCTTCTCATACGACACAAGCTCCGACAAGCGTTGCACATTGGCTTGGGCGGACTGCAACATCGCGCGTTTCGCTTGCATGTCGCTGACCTTGGTGTCGGTGTCCTGTTGCGAGACCGACTGTGTTTTCAGCATGTCCTGCCAGCGTTGCGCGCTAACCTTGGCGTAGTTGAAATTGGCTTGTGCCGTTGCTTCGTCGGCACGAGCCTGGCTAAGCTGTGCATCGAGTTCCGGTGTCTGGATGACGGCCAGCGTTTGCCCTGTCTTCACCCTGGCGCCAATGTCGGCGTACCAGTGCTCGAGATAACCGCTTGTGCGGGCATAGATCGAGGCATCGGCGTAGGGCATCACCGAGCCGGGCAACAGGAGTTCCTGGACCGCAGGGGCACTGCGCGGCTTGATGACCGAAACACTGAGCGCATGTTGCGCAGCGGCTTGTGAAGTCAGCGCGGTGCTGGCGTGCAGTCTCGGAACAATGCCGATAACGAGCAACGCGGCGGCAATAGCGCCGAATGCCAGCGGCATCATGAAGCGTCGCCGGGTGGCTGGTTTGGCAGCAGACTTCTTAGCAGGCTTGGCGGTCGTCGCACCGGCCGACGCGGGTGGTTCGTGCATGTCGTTGTGATGGTTCATGGTCTAAGCTCGTTTAAAGGCAGTCACTGAACGGCCGGGGTGGCTTGCGCCGCCGCTTTCTTCAAGCGACGCATTTCGATCCACGCGTGGACCATGCCGAATACGACCGGGACGAAAAGAAGGGTGGAGACCGTACCGATCGCCAGGCCGCCGATCACGGCTCGCCCAAGCGGCGCATTCTGCTCGCCGCCGTCACCCAGGCCGAGCGCCATCGGCAACATGCCGATCAGCATCGCGAGCGCGGTCATCAGCACAGGCCGGAAGCGGTTGAAGCCAGCTTCAAGGGCAGCGGTCAGCGGCGCCGCGCCGCCTTGCAACATCTCGCGCGCCGTGTTGATGACAAGAATGCTGTTGGCCGTTGCAATGCCAATGCACAGGATGGTGCCTGTGAGCGCGGGAACGCTGAGCGTGGTGTGCGTGGCGAAGAGCATCCACGCGATACCCGCCAGCGACGCAGGCAAGCCGCTAATGATGATCAGCGGGTCGATCCACGACTGGAAGTTCACGACCATCAGCAGGTAGACCAGCGCGATGGCGAACACGAGTCCCAGTCCCAAGCCGCTAAACGATTCGTTCATCGACTGCACCTGGCCGCGGATGACGATCGACGAGCCGGCGGGCAACTGTGCCTGCGCCTGATCCACGAGCCGGGTCACGTCCGATGCTACGCCGCCGAGATCGCGTCCTTGCGCTGAAGCGAAGATATCGAGCACGGGCTGCACGTTGTAGTGCGAGACCACGGCTTGCTGCGTACCACGGGACATCGTCCCCAATGAACCCAACAAGCTTTGCGGCGACGAGGACGTCGCGTCCTTCGTCAGCGGTACGTTCGCCAGCGTCTGCAGCGAATGAATATCGTATTGCGGCACTTCAGTCATCAACGGATAACTCACGCCGTTCTTCGGATCGAGCCAGAAATTCGGCGTGGTCTGCGAACTGCCTGACAGCGCGATCAGCAGGTTCTGCGCGACATCGCGTTGCGTGAGGCCGGCCTGCATCGCCTTGGTCCGGTCTACGTTGACGTTGATCGCGGGTTCGTCGCCGGGCTGCTGAATCCGGGCATCGACCAGACCGCGCACCGTCCTCAGCTTCGCCAGCAAGTTGTTCGCTACCACACGGTTCTGATCGAGCTTGTTGCCGACGATCTGAATGTCGATCGGCGCGGGGAGGCCGAAGTTAAGGATCTGGCTGACTATATCCGCCGGGAGGAACGCGAAGGTGGTGCCGGGGAACGACGCGGTCAATACGTTGCGCAACTTGGCGACATAGTCCGCGGTCGGCGCATGTCCCGCCTTCAACGTGATCATGATGTCCGCGTCTCCCGATCCGACCGGCGCCGACGAGTCGTAGGTCAGGTTGATGCCGCTCACCGGTACACCGATGTTGTCGAGCAACGCGGCCTCGTCTGACTTCGGAATGACTGTGCCAATTTTTGCTTCGACTTCGTCCGCGAGACGCGCGGTCTGCTCAATCCGGGTGCCGGTGGGGGCACGCATGTGCAGGCGGATTTCACCGGTATCGACGGCCGGGAAAAAGTCGCGGCCTGTGAAGGGCACGAGTGCGAATGACCCCACGCAGAGCAGCATGAACACCAGCAGGAACCGGCGGCGATTTTCAATGGCGCGGCTGAGTGTCGCCTTATAGCCGTGCCGAAATTGTTCGAAGCGACGTTCGAACCCGGCCTGGAATCGCATCAGGAAAGCGAACGGTCCGCGTGCGGGCTTACTGTCTTTCGACGGCATTTTCATGAGATACATCGCGAGGGTCGGAATCAGCGTGCGCGAGAAGAAGTAGGACGCGCACATGGCAAACACCACCGCTTCAGCCAGCGGCACAAACAGATAACGGGCTACCCCTGAGAGCAGGAACATCGGTACGAACACGATGCAGATTGCGAGCGTTGAAACGAAGGTCGGGACCGCGATTTCGCCCGATCCGTTGAGAATGGCATCGTGCAGCAGCGCCCCCCGTTCCAGATGATGCGTGATGTTTTCGATAGCAACCGTCGCGTCGTCGACCAGGATCCCGACCGCCAGCGCCAACCCTCCGAGGGTCATGATGTTGATCGTTTGCCCGAGCGCGGACAACGCGATCAATGAGGTCAGTACCGAGAGCGGAATGGTGACGGCAATGATCAGCGTTGCGCGCCAGCTGCCGAGGAACAGCAGGATCATCAGCGCGGTCAGGCATGCCGCGATCACCGCTTCCCGCACCACGCCTGTTACGGCTGACTTCACGAATACCGACTGATCGGAAAGCGCCGTGATGTGCAGCGCCGGCGGCAGTCCTGCCGCGATCTTCGGCAGCATGGACTTGATCTGACTGATGATCGTCAGCGTCGACGTGCTGCCGGTTTTTTCCACCGTGAGCAGCGCGGCACGCTTGCCGTCGCTGCGCACGATGTTGGTTTGCGGTGCATACCCGTCACGCACTTGCGCGACGTCCCGTACATACACCACGCCGCCTTTAACGGTCTTGATCGGCAGGTTGTTGAGCGCCGCGACGCTGTCCGTGCTGCCGTTCATCTGCACGTTGTATTCGAGTGCGCCGATCTTGGCCGTGCCACCGGGCAGGATCAGGTTCTGCGCATTGACGGCATTGACCACGTCGCTGGGCGACAAGCCTTTGGCCTGCAACGCACGCGGATCGATATCGATCATGATCTGGCGGATCTTGCCACCGAAGGGCAGCGGCACGGCCGCGCCCTGCACCGTAGCAAGTTGCGTGCGAATGAAGCTGTTGCCCAGGTCGTAGAGTGTTTGCTCAGGCAGCGTATTGCTCGACAACCCCAGTTGCAGGATAGGAACAGTCGACGCGTTATACGTAATGATGTTTGGCGGCAACGTGCCCGGCGGCAGCACGCGCAGGATGGATTCGGAATTCGAACCGGCTTCGGCGATGGCACGGTTAATGTCGGCGCCGGGATGAAAGAATATCTTGATGACCGAGACGCCGTTCAGCGACTGCGATTCAATGTGTTCGATGTCTTCAACATCCGAAGTCAGCGCGCGTTCATAGTTCGACGTGATCCGGTGCGCCATGTCTTCGGCGGAGAAACCGTTATACGACCATACGATGCTTACCACCGGGATATTGATATTCGGGAAAATATCCGTGGGCGTACGCATGATGGCGAGCGGTCCGATCAGGAACAGCAGGATCGCGAGCACGATGAAGGTATAAGGCCTGCGCAGGGCCAGTCTGACAATCCACATTGGACATTCCCGGAAGATAAGCTGCGCTTTGAAAGCGGAGACTTCGTAACGTGGGGCTAGTGTGACGAACCGGTCTTTACCCGGTACTGACCGCAAGGTTACAAAGTTGTTATCTTCGAATGCCGGGGTGCGCAACATGACGATCTTGTCATCTGGGCGTCAGCTTCGAGTCAGTGCCTGCCGCGCAGAATGAAGTTGCTTACCGTCGCTTACCGGACGATGGAGCATGGGCTTCATTCATGGAGAGTGAAGCCACTTTACAAAGAGGCTACTCATCATGAAAGCACTGATCTGCACAACACTTGCTCTGGTCCTGGCTGCTCCCGCTGTCTCGTTCGCCCAAACCACGGATCAGCCCGTCACGCGTGCCCAGGTGCGCGCCGACCTCGTCCAGCTGGAGAACGCGGGATGGCGCCCAAATTCGCAGGACGCTTACTATCCGAATGATATTCAGGCTGCTGAAGCACGGGTGCATTCAGGAGACACCGCCACTGGTTACGGTGGATCTATGGAGAATGGAACGTCAATGTCGCAGTCGCCGACGAGCGGACCCGTGGTGGCCCCGGTGTACAAAGGGCAGTGATTCTGGACGATGGTGTGGGACCGGCTGGCGGACCGCTTAGTTAGCCGTGGTGTATCTGAGCAACGATTTTTCCGAATCGTTAGCTGGATTGCGGATTGCGCTAAGCGGGCACGCGCGCGAATGAGGGAAGTTGCGCCGCTGACAGATACAAACAGTATTGAACGCAGCATTGAGCGGCGAAGGGCCGGACTAGCCAACGTCCGGCGCTTCGCCGCTGCATGATCTTGGCGCTAAGTCAGTTTAAGAATCTGTCAGATGCGCTGCCCTTGCTCACAGTCCTCGCCTTTGACCTCCGCTTGCAACGCGCGCACGCGCGCCGGCAGGAACGGATGGATCAGCAGTTGGTAAGCGCCGCCGCCAATCACGCCGCCTATCAACGGAGCGACCACCGGAATCCACCAGTAGTTATCCGGCGAAGGCAGCGCGGACGAACCCCAGCCAGCAAAGTACGCAAACAAACGCGGGCCGAGATCGCGAGCCGGATTCATTGCCCAGGCTTCCAGATAGCCCATCGACGACCCAAGGATTGCCACCAGGAACCCGATCATGAGCGCACCCGCATTCGCCTGGGGTGCCATTTCGTTGAACTGCTCGGTGATGGCGAAAATCCCGAACAAAAGGAACGCTGTCAGGATGACTTCATCGGAGAACGCGTGCATGGGGGTGATGGCCAAGCCCGGATGCGTGAAGAACACGCCTGCTGCGCCGCCGTCCGCCCGTGACAGATGATGAATCAGGTTGTAATGGTCGATCACCGGCCCAAATAGCGCATAAACAATGACGGCGCCCAGCATGCCGCCAATGAGCTGCGCTACCCAGTAGGGCAACACCTTCTTCCACGAGAAACCGCGGAAAAGTGCGAGGGCGAGTGTCACTGCGGGATTGGCATGCGTGCCGGAAATGGAGCCGGTGACATAGATGGCCAGCGTTACGGCCAGGCCCCACGACATGCAGACACCCCAGTAGGCATTCACATACGGGCTGGGATCGTATAGCACGTACATGCACGCCACCGAATCGCCAAATGCGATGATGATGAGGACGGCGATAGCTTCGGATATGAGTTCGCCGACGAATTGCTTGCCGGTAGGTTTTGCAATAGTTGATGACATTAAGAGGATTCCTAATAGAATAACTGCGTTGCCGCAAAGAAAGCCAGGATGACGCGACGGAGGCTCACGTTGAACGCAGGTTCAACGTGAGTTCAACCTGAAACTCAGGTGGCGTCGGCCCACGCCTTGGCGGCATTCACCGCGCGTTGCCAGCCGTGCATATGGCGCTTAACGTCGTCGGCCGCAATATCCGGCGAGAAACGACGGTCCAGCTTCCATTGGCTTTGCAGTTCATCCACGTCTTTCCAATAGCCGACTGCCAGACCGGCCAGATACGCCGCGCCCAGCGCAGTGGTTTCGCTGATCTGCGGACGGACTACGTCCACGCCCAGCATGTCGGCCTGGAATTGCATCAGCAGGTTGTTGGCGACCGCGCCGCCGTCCACCCGCAATTCGCCGATGCGGATACCGGAGTCGGCTTCCATGGCTTTCAGTACATCAATTGATTGAAACGCGATGCTTTCCAACGCCGCCCGAGCGATGTGTCCGGCGGTCGTGCCACGTGTCACGCCGAACAGCGTGCCGCGTGCCCGTGCGTTCCAGTGCGGTGCGCCCAGGCCGGCAAAGGCCGGCACCATATAGACGCCGTCGCTATGCGGCACGCTGCGCGCGAGCGCTTCGATTTCATTGGCACTCTTGATGATGCCAAGCCCGTCGCGGATCCATTGCACGACAGCGCCGCCGATAAAGATGCTGCCTTCCAGCGCATAGTTGACCTGATCGCCGATCTGCCATGCAATGGTGGTGACCAGGTTGTTGCGCGATTCGATCGGCTTGTCGCCCGTGTTCATGACAAGGAAACAACCGGTGCCATAGGTGTTTTTCACCATGCCGGACTTTGTGCACATCTGGCCGAAGAGGGCGGCGTGCTGGTCGCCTGCAATGCCGGCAAGCGGAATCTTCGAGGCGAATACCGTGGTCTTGGTCGGGCCGTATACCTCCGACGAGGCACGCACTTCGGGCAGCATGCTGCGTGGAATATCGAGTGCGTCGAGCAGTTCGTCATCCCACTTGAGCGTGTGGATGTTGAAGAGCATGGTGCGCGACGCATTGGTGACATCGGTGATATGCAGGCCGTGTTTCGTGAAATTCCATACGAGCCAGCTATCGACCGTGCCGAAGGCAAGGCGTCCTTGCTTCGCTTTCTCGCGCGCGCCTTCCACGTTGTCGAGGATCCAGCGGATCTTGGTCGCGGAGAAGTACGAATCAATAGGCAGGCCCGTCTTGGCACGGACCTTTTCTTCCAGACCCTGCGCCTTCAACTGGTCACAGAAGTCGGCGGTGCGGCGGTCTTGCCAGACAATGGCGTTATAGATCGGCTGGCCGGTTTCGCGATCCCAGACAATGGTGGTTTCGCGCTGGTTCGTAATGCCGATAGCGGCGATAGACGCACCGTTCAGACCCGCGCGGGTGACGGCTTCGGCGGCGACGCCAGCCTGGGTCGACCAGATTTCCTGCGGGTCGTGCTCGACCCAGCCAGGTTGTGGATAGATCTGGCCAAATTCCTTTTGCGCCACTGACACTACGTTGCCCTGGCGATCGAACACCATTGCGCGTGAACTCGTTGTGCCCTGGTCGAGCGCGAGGATGTATTGCTCCTGCATTGTCTTCTCCACTGGTTTTTAAATGGATCGCCGCTTCTTGCATGATGCCTTGCGACGTTGCTGACTTCTTGTTTTAACTGCGCCTTCGGTGAGACGGGTGCTTCTATAAAAATTACGTTTTGATTGCGACGTTAAATCCGGCTAGCCGCTTCATGCGGTTGAGGTAACGGCCGTCAACTGGCGGATGAAGGCGTGGTTTCATCCGCAAACCACTGCACTCTTTCATTGAAGACCGGATGCTTTACTTGTGCCGGGCGGTTTCCAGGCAGCGATTCCAATGCGCTCCACACCGCCCGCGCGAGCCACCGCTGGTCGATCCGACGCACGACACAGACGAATAAAAGCGAACTCGTTTTGTTCGCAAAAGAACACCGTCAGATCGGGCCTCGCGATATCGCACACGATGCTAGCTTGAACAATATCTCGTTTGACCGCCAGCTCATAAGCCCTTGCACGCTGAATCACATCATTCATTCATGTTAATTAAGAAAATCTATCGAACCCATAATGTTCGTATTCGAATGCTAGTGAACAAAATCGAAAATGTAAAGGCACATTTGTCAGAAGTAACAGCGCGTGGGCTGGCGTGTCCGAGTTAGTGGAAAACGTCGAAACGGCGTCGGTAAAAATTTTTTAAAGTTCGAAAGAGAACGGACACGGCAAGCAATAGCGCCCGCAATGGGGGTGATTCTGCGAGTAGCGATTTGAACGAGCTGACGGTGCCGGTTTTCAGAATGCGAGCCGAGTGCCGGCTTGCACGTCTTCTACCGAATCACGAGTGTTTGTACGGGGCGGCTAAGGGCATTTGGCAATCCGGCAATAATTTACGGGTGCAGGTAGAGTGAAACCCCGCGACTAAAAAGTTCGCCGCGGCCGATGCAACATCGAAAAAACAGAGGCCAACCATGCGGGTCGCCAGACAGGTCAGCAAGCTAATTCGGGTTGTCGCCGTGGTCGCGCTCGCGCCCGTCGGGTTGTTGTCGACACTCGCGCATGCAAGCGCGGTGGAGGAACAGCTCGATTGCAAATCGACGGGCCATGTGTTTATCAGCGCGCTGATGAACAGTGGCGAAATACAGTCCAAGCCCATGCATGTCGAGAAGAATTCAATCAACGCGTTCCGGCCCGCCCATGGCGTGAAGCTGACGGCGTTCGATTTCCCGGTCTTCGTGGTGCTCGGCTATGAGAAGGATGATCCGCTCTTCAAGCCGGGCAAGGGAGACCCCGTCGCGGACTGGGCATACGGCGTAGTGGTCACTGGCGCGTCAGACGACGTCAAGGATCGTCTGCGTCAAATAGGCAGCGACGCGATCGTTCACGAAGTCACACCGGTGATGACGGCGATTCTTTGCAAGGCCAAATGAAGGGCCGAAAACGCAAGGTGAGGGCTCACGGCGCCGCTCGTCACGCGTGCGTTGCTAAAGTGCATTGAGGGGCTTCGGGACTGTGGGCGCCACTCAATGCAATGTCGGTTCTTTACTCTGCCGCAGCCGGCAGCCTTGCGTTTTCGTCGCGAAGCGTGAGGCGGGCGATGGCAAATGCCACCAACGCGGACAACGCGATTGCGACCACCATCGGCTTTGGCGCGCCATCGGCAAACAAGCCGGACACGGCCATCACCGCAGCGCCTACGACAAACTGCAATGCCCCCATCAGCGCCGACGCCGTACCTGCAATTGCCCCATGACTTTCAAGCGACAAGACCGCGGAAGTCGGCAGAACAAGCCCCAGAAAGCCATAGCCGATAAACAGGAAAACCATCATCAGCGCGAGGCTGTCGGCGCCCGCCAAAAACAGCACCGCTACGATGCTCATCGCAATAGTGAAGCCGGTAACCGCCACGCGAATCACGCGCGGCAGGCCGTACTTCGCAGTCAGGCGCGCAGTCAACTGGCTGAAACCGAAAAACGCCGCTGCGTTAAGCGCGAAGCACAGGCTGAACATCGTGGGCGACAAGCCATAGTGGTTGATGATCACGAACGAGGCGCTTGCCAGGTAGATAAAGAACGACGAGACGCCGAACGCGCCGACAAACGTGAGACCAAGGAACATCGGATCACTAAGTAACTTGCGATAACCCGCGAACGCGCTCACCCACGAGCTATCGGCGCGGTGATGAATCTCCCGCGTCTCCTTCAACTGCTTAGCCGCAAGCACGAGGGCCAGTCCACCCGCTACGGTCAGCGCCCAGAAGACACCGCGCCAGCCGAACGCCGCAATGATGAAGCTGCCGGTCAGCGGCGCCAATAGCGGAGAAACGCTTACTACAAGCATAAGCAGCGACATGAGCCGGGTGGCATCGTGACCGGTGTAAAGGTCCCGCACGATAGCGCGCGGGACGACCATGCCGGCACACGCACCCAACGCCTGGAGCACACGGAAACCGATCAGCACGTGGATGTCCGGCGCAAAGGCGCAGCCCACGCTGCCGACGGTAAAAATCGCGAGGCCGACATAGATCGGCATCTTGCGGCCGAAGATATCCGAGAGCGGCCCGTACACGAGCTGGCAGACCCCGAGCGTGATGAAAAACACCATGAGGCTCATCTGCACTTCCGCCGGGGTGGCGTGCAGCGCGCCTCCGATGGAAGGCAGGGCCGGCAGGTACATGTCGATGGCAAACGGGCCTACAGCGGTAATCAGGCCCAGCACAATGGCAAGTTGAAGAAAGCGTCGTGTCATCATTTATCGGTAGGAAAAAGTGGCAGCATGGTAAACGAAGTCATGCCGGTCAAGTGCGCGGGTCAAGTGCCGGGTCATGTTCGAGCAACGGCGTATTCCAGTTTCGGATACCAGTCTGACCCGCGGCCGCCGGGTGTCAGGTCGAGCAGGGTCCACAGCGGCATGGGGTCAGGCGCACCACGCGGGTCCTGACCGGGGTCGGACGTTTGCGGTCCCATCTCGTTACCCCAGAAGTGGTGCAAGGTACTGCCTGAGCGCGTGAAAACGTTGAATGCAGGGTTGTCGCCGGCATCCGGATCTTCGTTGGCGTAATCGCGATTAAAGCTGTTGCCACCCGACGAATACAACCGCAAGTGGCGCCAGCCGCGCTCCTTCTTGAACGCCACCAGCCGCTCGATCGGCCCTCGGGCGATCACTGCAAACGCGACGCGTTGCAGGATATCGGGCATCTCTCCATCGAAGGCGCTGAGCAATGACGTGCACATCGGACAGGGCCGTTCGCGCTTGGGACCGAACATCCAGTTGTAGGTAATCAGGGTGTCATGATCGCCGAACATGTGGGAGAGCGTGGCCGGTCCATGCTCGCTCTCGAAGCAGTAATCCTGCGGCACCTCGCCACCGGGTGGAAGCGCCCGGCGCTGAGCGGCCACACGCTCAATGTGGCGGCGCAATTCGATTTCTTCTGCCAGCAGCGCGTTGCGTGCGGTGCGGTATTGCGTACTTTCGCCCGGAAATCGACGCGTTGACTGAGCCAGCGCCACGGCCGGCTGCAGGGTCTGTGCAGATCCATTTGCGGAAGTCATGAGTGCTCTCCTCGTGGTGGAGGGGGAGTTAACGGGAACGAGCGGAAATGGGGGCGCGATGCGACGTTTCCCTAGCGCATTGCCGGATCGTGGCCCTCTATGCATGACGAGCGACGCTGCGAGAAATCGACATCGCCTGCTTTAACTATTTCGATATTCACCAGGACGCACGCCGCAACGTGAGGCTTTTACATCGGAAACAGAATCAGGCGGCGCGGGGGAGCGGGTACAGCGGCTAAAAGCAAACGAAGTCACATAAGGGCGCGGGCTCGACATCCCGGGGTCAAGCGGACGCGAACTCTGCCTCTGCCGACCATGATGTGCACTATAGTGAAATCCACGCTGGCGTGCTCGGACGATCAGGGGACTATGCGGCAGCGCAGGGGACGACCGGAAGGTCCTTAACAGGAGTAACCGCGAGGCATAACCTCGCCTTCGGGTCCCGTTCAATAAACATGGCGTCCAGCGCCATCGTCAAGAACAACAAGGAGCGAGATTCAATGATCCAGGCACATCCACTATCCTGCCCATGCTGCGGCGATCCAGCTACCCGCGTGCTTACCCGCCGCCGTTTCCTGGCCCTCGCAGCCGAGGGCGCCGCGGCACTCGCCTTGCTACCGCATTCCGCTTACGCCGACACCGATACGACCCGGACCATTGCCTACGACTCGGTCCCTAATCCACTGCATTTGCCGCGCGATACCTATTTCGGCGAATGCTCGGGCGTCGCGCTTAACTCCAAAGGCCATATCTTTGTGCTGTCGCGGGGCAATACGAACGGCCCGGCCTACGGTGCCGCAGCGGCGCAGTTGCTCGAGTTCGCACCCGACGGCCGGTTCGTCCGCGAGATTGGCCACAACCTCTATGCTTGGTCTTTCGCGCATATGGTCAAGGTGGATCGCGAGGACAATATCTGGGTGACGGACAAGGGCTCGGACATGGTGATCAAGTTCACGCCCGACGGCCGCGTAGCGATGGTCTTCGGCCGCAAGCAAGAGGCGGCCGATGAGGAGACCGGTCCGCTCAAGCATCCTAATCCGCCGCTTCCCGCCGAGCCGGGCCGCTTCCGGCAGGTGACCGACGTGGCCTGGGACGCCGCCGGCAACAGCTATATCAGCGACGGATATATCAACTCGCGCGTGGCCAAGGTCGACAAGAACGGTAACTGGCTGAAGTCATGGGGCGAGCGCGGCACCGGCCCCGGACAGTTCCACACGCCGCATAGCATTGCGCTTGACGCCAACGGAAGCGTCTATGTAGCCGACCGAAGCAACCGGCGTATCCAGGTGTTCGATGGCGAAGGCAATTTCCAGCGGCAGTTCACTATCGACGTCCCGGTGCCTCCCGGTGCGCGGCCGGCGATTGGTTATGCGCCCGATGAGGCAGCCATAGCCGCCGGTACGTTTGCACCCGGCTCGCCATGGGCCATCTGCATCTCGCCGGGGCCGAACCAGGTCCTGTACAGTTCAGATGCTTTCCCCGGGCGCATCTACAAACTGTCGCTCGAGGGCGAGGTGCTGGGGGTATTCGGCGAATCAGGCAAGCAACTGAAGCAGTTCGGCTGGATTCACCAGATGGCTTGCCCGTCGGAGAGCGTCCTGTTTGTTGCCGAACTCCTGAACTGGCGCGTACAGAAGCTGGTGTTACACGCGTGATGCTTGCTTTGAAACGAATTTGACTAAGTCACTGGAGTGGCGGGCTGATGCTCGCCGACTTAGCTTGTGATCAAGCATGGTTAGCGGTTTTAAACAACTGAACGCCCTTTAGCAAACCCGATCCGCACTTGGCGATATCCACTATACAAATCGCCGATAGTGCTTGAGAAGCGTTATGCCAAGCGGATCAAAGACGAAGCGCCCGACATGCACCCCTGCAGCTAGGGGTTGCCCCGCATAGTCGACGCCGGTATCCGGCCACTAGTATCGCCGCCGCAGAAGCGCAGTGTGGTTAAACTAAGTAAACCGACAAGCCAGCGGCATGCCTAACGGTTTTGTCGCTTAGCGAGTCTTCATCAGCCCAAGCTCTTTTCGTGCACTAAGCGATCAGGCAGTCAGCAACCTCGTGTCGTTCAGCGCGCCCGGTGACAACATAAAACATAAGGAAGAGACATGAGCCGGAGTCCGTCAGTCGATGTTCAGACCTTCATCAATGAACACCCGTTCGGCGGGTTTCAATGGCTGATTTTTGCAATGTGCTTTGTCATCGTCCTGCTGGACGGATTTGACA
>Ga0302234_10001396_pt1 | contig 16769 bp, 15 predicted proteins | sample II_Palsa_N3_2_FD_193576 | JGI IMG/M metagenome (GOLD analysis project Ga0302234, IMG submission 193576) | Peat permafrost microbial communities from Stordalen Mire near Abisko, Sweden - II_Palsa_N3_2 | ecosystem: Environmental > Terrestrial > Soil > Palsa > Peat permafrost | place: Sweden... | reverse complement strand
GGATTTTCTCGCTCATGTTGCCATTGGGCGCTTCGACAATGGAACAGGAAGTAACTGTTAGTTTCGCGTCAATTTGCCAGGCTCGTTACAAAACGCTCACTCAGTTAGATTGCCGGGATCCTGCAGCTTCACTTCGAAGCAAATCAAGCATGGTCATGTGAATCATTCTTCGCGATCGCCCGAATCCCACTCATCGCCGCGAATGCTTCGGCCGCAGGGATCAAAACTAATTTGGATAATGCGGCCGAGCATGCTGAGGTCGGTGTGTCTAAGCTCCAGCCATTGCGGGACCCTGTCCAGGTTGACATGGTAAGCAGCGGGACCTCTGGGGCTTCGGACGCGGCATAGGCAGCTGCTACGTTGCTTGCGAATCGTTGGGCGGCAGGTATTCGCCTTCCATTTTGCCGTTCTTGTCGAGAATGGCGTCGATGCGATCCATCACCCACTCGTAATCCCCAGCGCCAGCCATGCGTGCGATAGCATCTGCACGGTCAGCGAATAGCGGCATGAAATCGGCATCGTCCGGGTGCTGCGTGATCAGTTGTGGCGTGACCTGTTCCAACTTCACCAGCATGCTTTGAAGTTCTTCTCGGGTCAGCGGTGAAGGTTGCGCCAGCTTGCGCTCAAATTCTTCGCGAGTATTCACCATGTTTGCTCCTGCGGCACCTAGGACACCGAGCTTGGTGCTGGGAGCGTCAAGCCAGTGTCATGCATATGTTGTCGCCGAATGCAAAATGGAAGTTGTACTCAGCCGGGGGCTTCGAATCATCTGACACTCGCTTCTCCGTGAGAGAAAAGGGAAGCGCAATCCGCCCCGGATACGACGCTTGAGTTTCACCCCGATGTAACGTTCTACGTCGGGCACACTGTGGGAGTGGACCGGTTTGACAGTATGGATAGGCGCGGTCGGTCGTACACACCACTTTGGACGCTGACAACCGCGCTCAAAGGCACTTACCGACGGCCTGTGTCAGAGCCCGTCATCCATAAGAGAGCGAATGTGGATGAAATCTGTCGTTGCCGACGTATAACGAGGGACGCTGGCAGTATCTGGGGCTCGGACATGACGGTTCTCTGTGATGTGGGTCACAGTAGCGATGGTCACAGTAACTGATCAACCTGTTTGGAACGGTCTATGCCTGTTTCCGTGTGAAGCGAATTTCACAGCAGATTGTGTGGCCATCTGTCGGCTCTCTTGACGGACTGGTTCGACGGATCAGGACCTTCGCTGGCTGTATCCATTCATCTCGCGCTTTCGCAGGACGGACCATGCGCCGCTTGCTTCCAACCATGCCGCTCGACGTTATATGGAAGGCTATCGGGCTCGCCGTCCTGGTATTCGCTTGCTGCGCCTATTCGCTGGCGTCGGCGCGCGCGACTGGCAGCGCGACCTCATTGTGGATAGCCAATGGCATCCTCGTGGGCGCCCTTGTTCGCCTGCAAACGCGCCACTGGTACATGTATTTGCTGTTTGGTTTGGCGGGAAATGCCGGAGCCCGGTTCCTGCTGCATGACTCGCTATTCGTATCGCTGGGCCTAGCGATGGCCAACACCCTCGAGATCCTGATCGTAAGCGGAGCCGTACGCCGGCAGTTTCCGGAAATCACCAGCAATACACCGTATCTGGAATTGGGTCGGGTGGCCCTGACGAGCACGCTCATCGCGTGTGCGCTGTCTGCGTTATTCGCCGGATTTTTAGCACATGCAATACAAGGTGCTCCGCTGTTCACCTACATCAACGGTTGGTACCGCGCTCACGTGCTCGGCATGGTGATCACGGCGACGATGACGGTCGTGGCCCTCACCGAAAAGTGGAAGCTTCTGGGAGTACCTGGCAAGCGGTGGCCATTCCTACGCGATATGGCCTTGATGACGGGTACGACGCTCGCTGTGTTCGCGCAGTCGCGATATCCATTGCTATTTTTGGTATACCCACCGCTGCTGCTGGTAGTGTTCCGGCATCGCTTCGCAGGTTTGGTGTTGGGCATAGCGCTGGTTGCCGCGATTGCCTCCAGCGCAACAGCTTGGGGAGTAGGGCCCTTCGAACTGGTTGTTAACGGATCGCGAACCGACCGAGCTCTCCTGGCCCAACTATTCATCGGTGCGGCCTGTCTAATCACCGTGCCATTGGCCTTGATTCTTGCCGAGCGCCGGCAGTTGGCGATTCGAGTTCGTGAGAGTGAGCTTCGATACCGGATCCTCGCCGACTATGCCGGCGATCTGGTGATGCGCATCAAACCTGATGGCCAGCGATCCTACGTATCGCCTTCCATCAAGGATCGGCTCGGCTGGGAAGTCGAAGAGTTCATGGAGCCGCGCCCAGATCTGATCCACCCCGACGACCGCGAACGTGTGGCCAAGGCTGTCACCGATCTCCATGAAAAAGCTGGTTCAGCGATCACCACGTATCGGATACGTCACAAGAATGGACATTACGTCTGGTTTGAAGCCTTGGCGCGGCTGGTGCCAAGCCCCGAAGTAGAGGGTGTCATGGAGATCATCTACACCGCACGGGACGTCACTCAACGAGTGCTGACAGAGCAGGCGCTGGCTGACAGCGAGCGGCGACTTCGTACGATCACGGATAACATACCGGCGGTTATTGCCCATGTGGATGCGTCTGAACGTTACACGTTCGTCAATGCCTACGTTCAGCATGTTTCGGGTGAAGACTCGACACAGATGATCGGAAAGACCATGCGTGAAGTCCGCGGCGATCTAATCTATCGTGGCCTTCAGGGACATATCGCGACGGCTTTGGGCGGCAAAGCCGTCACGTTTGAGTACGAGGCTGACTACAGAGGAAAGCACACATATTTCCAGACTAACTTCGTGCCGGATCAAGACCAGGGAGGACATGTAAGTGGTGTCTATGCGTTGACTACGGATATCACGCACATCAAGGAAGTGGAGCAGGAACTGATAAAACTGGCACGCTTTGATACGTTGACCGGCCTTGCCAACCGGCGCTACTTCGATGAACACATAGCGGCTGTGATGTTGCGTAAATATCGCCAGCGATCACCCATTCTCCTGATGATGATTGATGTCGACCATTTCAAGCGCGTCAATGATTCGTGGGGCCATGGAGTCGGCGATGAAGTACTCAGGGATGTCAGTCAACGCGTTCAGTCCTGCCTTCGCAGGAGTGATCTGGTGGCGCGTATTGGTGGCGACGAGTTCGTTGTTCTCGTTGAGGATATTGAAGCGCCATCCGTTGGAGAAGGGTTGGCCCGTAAAATATGGACGGCAATGCAGCCAGAAATCGTCGTAGGAACGGTTCGCTTGCGGATCACGTTGAGCATAGGTATAGCGTTTTGCCAGAACATCGCGTCGCCCGATGCGGTCATGCAGCTCGCAGATGCTGAGTTATACAAAGCCAAAGCCGATGGACGCAACACCTACCATATGGCGGCGTAGCGCGGCGTACCTCGCCGCTTTCTCACGGGAATGCCCATTGCCGGTATCCGGGTGCGCTTCTCGCAATCGCGAAGTGCCACATTTGCTCGAAAGATAATTGCGCAACGCATACTTGTTGAGCGGGCCCGTTGGACGTTAACGATTTAGATGCGCCTTCAGAGATGAGTTCATATGCACCCGACATGGTCTTTGCTGGTATTGATCCTTGCATCGTTCGCTGCCGGAGTGCAGAACGCATTGGCCGGAGGGGGATCCTTTCTCACCTTTCCGGCGCTGTTGTTCGCTGGCCTTGATCCGCGCGCGGCAAATATCGCCTCCACCATCGCACTGTTTCCAGGCCAGGTGACTACGGGACTAGCCGGGCGCTCGGACGTTGCGGGTGCTGAAGGCTTATCGTTCCGCATGCTGCTTTGGATCAGCCTGGTCGGTGGCGCGTTTGGGGCTGTGTTACTACTAGTGACGCCGGTCAGCGTGTTTACTCGGCTCGTACCGTACCTCGTGTTGTTTGCCACGATCGTATTCGCCTGGGGTAGCTTTTTCAGAAAGCCGCCTCGCAAAGGCGCCAAACAGGCATTGGGCAGAAACTCTGCGATGGTTGTGCAGTTCTGCATCGCCATCTATGGCGGCTATTTCGGCGGTGGCATCGGTATTCTGATGTTGGCAGCGCTCACCGCGGCGGGCCTGGGCTTGCGTGTAGCTGGTGCAACCAAGAACGTGTTGGCGGGGGTGATGAATGCCTCAGCAGTGGTGATCTTCATGGTGCAGGCTCGCGTGCTTCCCTGGTCGTTGATCGCCTGCGTGGCTGTCCCTGCGATCGTTGGTGGTCAGATTGGCGCCCACTTATTGCACAGGATCAACGAGAAGGTGCTACGCATCGCTATCGTCTGTATCGGTGTGGCGCTGACAGTGGGTTTGTTCGTGATGAAATAGGCGCTTTTACTTTTAAGTGAAACCGGAATCCTTTCCTAATGCTCGCTGCTATTGATTCGCTCCAGGATGCGGCGAAGGTGTGCAAGGTCGGTCTTGGAAAGATGCTGGACGGCGGTTGGTGCATCGTCGTGCACGGTGCGTTGTACCAATTCGAGGAGCCGCCGACCCGAGGGCGTGAGCGACACCAGTTTCGCGCGTCGGTTGTCCGGGTGGGGATTGCGTTCGACCAGACCGCGATCTTCAAGATCGTTCACGGCTACCGTGGTGGCGGGTGCATCGCTGCTGGTCATATCGGCCAACTGCTTCAAGGTCTTCGGCTCATCCAGCAGGCGCCACAGCAGGCGTGCACGGCTGAAGGGCAGGCCGGTGGCATCGCTGACTTTTCGGCGCCATTCACCGCGGGTTTCCCATACCAAGTCGACCATCATCTGCCAGATGCGATCGGCTTCGGTGCCGCTGTTAGTGTGACTGATCATGCAGTCGCTCCGGCCGATGTTTCCTCCAGCAAGTGTGCCGCGTGGCGGGTGGTGTCACGTGCCCAGCGCGTGTTGGACAACCACGCCAGCAGCAACACGGTAACGCCGCCGCCCGTGATCAGCCACCAGAACGGATGCGAGGCCTCGGCGAAACCGCTATGAATGCGCGCGCCCAGGATGGTGCCCGCAAGGGCGACGCCGAGCGACGCGCCAATCTGTCTGCTGGTGGAGGCAACCGCCGCGGCGAGACCCGCCTGTGCTTTAGGCATCCCGGACACAGCCGTGTTGGTAATGGGCGCATTCACCATGCCGAAACCGATCCCGAAGATCACATAGGTCAACAACAATAGTGGCAACGGTGTCGTGGCCGTTAGCTGCGTCATCATCAACGCGCTGACGACCGTGGCTGTACCGGAAGCCAGCAACGAGGGGCGTGTGCCGTACGTGCCGACCCATCGCCCGGAGAGCGGCGAACAGAGCATCGTCGCCAAAGCGAGCGGCAAGGTGCACAAACCGGTATGGAAGGCCGAAAGACCGCGCACTTCCTGCAAGTACAACGCATTGAGGAACAGGAAGCCGGAAAACGCCGAGAAACTGCATACGGCGATCAATGTTGCGCTGCTGAAGGGCGCACTGCGAAAGAACCGCACGTCGATCAATGGTTCGTGGCGCCGAGGTTCGTAGACAAGCAACGCGATCAGCGCAAGCGCCGCGGCGACGAACAGGCCGATGATCGTTGTCGAGTCCCAGCCGTCGTGGGGACCTTCGATCACTGCATAAGTCACCGTAGCAAGGATGACAAACACCAACAGTTGCCCAATCGGGTCGATGCGCCGCGGATGCGGTGCCTTGGACTCGGGAATGTAGCGTGCTGCGAGCAGCATCGCCGCGGCACCGATGGGCAAGTTCACCCAGAAGATGGAGCGCCAGCCGATGCTTTCGGTAAGCGCACCGCCGATCACCGGACCCAGCGCCATTGCCACGCCGGCTACCGCACCCCAGACACCGATGGCGCGTGCGCGTGCTTTTGGTTCGTGGAACGTGTTGGCTATGATCGACATGGCGACCGGATTGAGCATCGTCGCCCCCAGCGCCTGCAGAATGCGAAACGCGATCAGGCTATGAATGTCCGGGGCAATGCTGCACAGCAGCGAACCCAGCATGAACAGCGCCATGCCTGTCTGGAACACACGACGACGCCCGAAGCGGTCGGCCATCGACCCGGCCAGCATCAGCAGGCTAGCCACCACCATGGTGTAGGCATCGATCACCCACTGCAGCCCCGATATCGACGCGGCGAGATCGTGCCGGATCGAAGGCAGCGCGACGTTGACGATGGTGACATCCATCGCAACCATCAACAGGCTGAGGCAGCAAATACCGAGAATAAGGTTGGGATGGGTCTGGGCCCGCCCAGCGTCGATAATAGTTGTATTCATGCAACTATTGTGTATTAACAACTATTGTTGGTCAAGTGACCTCCGCGCTGCAATGCATTATGAGGGTCGAAAGCGAGTCGCCGAACCAGGCTTTGGCCGTTCCACTAGCGACGCGGCCGCGCCAGCGAGTCCGCCACGACCCAGGCGGCACCGGTAAGAGCGATATTCACCGCGTTCTCGCTCATGATCCAATGGCTGGAGGGGTTGGCCATCAGCATCGGCCCGTGCACCAGCAGGGTGAAGGACGCGTACATCGCGGTCAGCAGGATCGCAGCCAGGCGTGCCCGCACGCCCGTCAGGATCGCAACGCCCGCTGCGATATGGCCGAGCCCGGTCGCATAAGCCCAGAACTCCGGCGAAGGCGGTAGCCATTTGGGTACCAGCGGGGCAGTGAGGTTCATATAGACAAAATGCGCCCCGCCGAATACCAGCGCGCAAACCCCGAACGCCAGTTGGCCCAGGCGTGTGAGACGCGCAGCCCGGGCCGCATCGATCCTGGCGTTGGCGGCGTACACGATCAGCCCGCCCGCCGCGATCGCGACCTGTTCGGCGACGGCTTCGTACGTGCCGTATTCGGCGAAATGGCCGAGCGCGGCGTAACCGTTCATCAGGATGACGACAATGAGCGTGTAGTAGAGGGTGAGCGCCGCGGCGCCCCAGGCCACGGTGCGACGCCATTCGACGGCTGCGCCCGCGACGAGCATGAACGCAGCGATGGCGTAGGCCAGGGCGGTGCGGTCAGGAAAGTCCTTGGGCACAGGCTGTCCCGTGTCGAAAGTTCCCCACGCCAGGCAGAGCATGGCAATCGCCATCACACCCAGGCCATAGATGCGCCAGCCGAAGGTTGTCGTCGTTTTTTCCGTGGTCATGACTTTCCACCTTTCAATGGCGAACGCGTGGCCAGTGCTGCAAGCACCGATAACGGGCGTTCCAAGCTTGCCGTTCCGATGAGCTGTCCGCAATGTCTGCGTCTGTTGTCGGCCAAAGGCGGCCATTCCAGCCTTGAGCCGACAAGCCACCGTGCTAGGCGGAAAGACGGGTCGAAGTCCTGGGCTCACCCAGAGGCGTGTCTCTTACGGTTAGTCCGATCTCATGGAGACTTATGTAGCCGTTCATGCGCTCGATGAATTCCGGCAAGCCATTCATGTCCATCGTGAAAAACATCTTGCCAGACGGTGTGAATCGAGGGCTTGGTTTGATCTTGGGAAAAATATTGAGCGCTCGGACTTCTGCCCTGGAACCTTTCGAGACAGGGAACTCAGCGATTCTCTGGACGTTCTCCCAGCTCATTGCCTTCCATGTCCAACCCCAAAGACATCTTGAAATGCCTTGATCTGTGAGTACGACGTCTGATCGCGAGATAAGTACAAGGCCAAAAATCGACAGGAAAAGCAGAAAAAAGAACAAGAAGGCTTTGAGAAAATCCAGCTCCCCGCGTATCGCCGACAAGATACCAAAGCAACCGAAAATGCTCAGGAGTACAACCATGCCGATTAGTATCTGATTCTTTCCGCCGAACACAAATCTCGTATGCGTATCTGGCATCTTGCCTCCTAAAGAAATCGCGCGTCGTGCTGTCCGCAGTTGAAAGTCGACATAGCGAGCTTGCTAAGCGATGAACCTAATCGCAAGTCTCGGGAGATGAAGTCTAGACATCCATGAATCATCCCGCGAGTCGTGCTGCACATTGCTGTCAGGCGCTGTCAGCAATGGCGGCAGCGAGAGGGTCTGCATGGTAGGTTTTGTCTAAGCCTGCGGGCATCATGGGCGCACTGTTATCTCGCCGCGGCTGTGCTCATGTCATCACGCTCCACCGTTGCTCCTGTCGCGCTCGCGGTCGGCATGCTGTTGATCAGTATGGTCTCGTACCAGTGTGGTGCATCGCTGGCCAAGCACCTGTTCCCGCAGGTCGGCGCGCAGGGCGCTACCGCCTATCGGCTGGGGCTCAGCGCACTGATCCTGTTGCTATGGCGGCGGCCGTGGCGCCGGTTGGTCAACCAGCGTGACTGGCGCGTGCTCTGGGGCTATGGCCTCTCGATGGGTGCGATGAACATGGTGTTCTATATGTCGCTGCGCACGATCCCGCTGGGCATCGCGGTAGCGTTGGAATTCACCGGGCCGCTGGCGTTGGCGCTATTCGGCTCGCGCCGATTGCTCGACTTCGTCTGGATCGCACTGGTGGTGGCCGGGCTGGCCCTGTTGTTGCCGCTGCGCCAGCAGGTGCATGCACTCGATCCGGTTGGCGTGATGTACGCGTTGGCTGCTGGCGTGGGCTGGGCGCTGTACATCGTGCTGGGAAAGAAGGCCGGGGCAGCCTACGGCGCGGACGCGGTGACGCTGGGCACCTCGATCGGCGCCTTGCTGGCGATCCCGTTTGGCGTCGTGCATGCCGGCAGTGCACTGCTGTCGCCGGCGCTGTTGCCGTATGCCCTGGGTGTGGCGGTACTAAGCTCAGCGCTGCCATATTCGCTGGAGATGGTCGCGCTGACCCGGTTGCCGGCACGCACGTTCAGCACCTTGTTGAGCTTGGAGCCGGCCATCGCAGCGTTAGCCGGCGTGGCGTTGCTGGGCGAACGGCTCAGCCTGCTGCAGTGGCTGGCCATCGTGACGATCATCGTGGCGGCGGCGGGTACCGCGTTGAGCGTGCGTCGGCCCATGCTGGCTGAGCCGCTGGCGAACTGAGAGCCACCAACAAAACGACGCCATTCCTCAGCGCAAACGTCCGCTTGGATCGAAAGCGGACATGCGAGCTTGCTGATGCGCTCCCGTCTTTTCGGTCAACTGCCTCAAAGATTCTCCAGGTATGCCGCCTCGCCGTGCAGCGACTGATCGAGGCCAGCTGCTTCGCCGGCTTCATCGACTTTCACTGTTGTGATGCGGTCGATCAGCCAGAGCATCCCGTAGGTAAAGACGAATGCCCAGATGGAGGACAGCGCCACTGCGCCGAGCTGGATGAAGAAGAAATGCGGATTTCCGCGCAATAAGCCGTCGGCACCGGCTGGGTTGAATGCAGTCGTCGCGAAGACGCCGCAAAGGACGATGCCGAGCGCCCCGCCGACGCCGTGCACACCCCAGACATCAAGCGCATCGTCCCAACCGAGTTTGTTCTTCAGCGCCACTGCGTAGAAACAGACGAGGCCAGCGACGATACCAATGAGACAGGCTGTTGCGGGCGATACATATCCGGCCGCCGGTGTGATGGTGGCGAGGCCTGCGACTGCGCCGGTCAGCAGACCAAGGAACTTCGGCTTTTTTGTCGTTATCCAGTCCATGGCCAGCCATGCGATGGCAGCGAAACTGGCGGCGAAGTCGGTGTTCACGAAGGCGACCGCCGTGACCGAATCGACGCGGAACTCGCTGCCTGCGTTGAACCCGTACCAGCCGAACCAGAGCAAGCCGGTGCCCAGTGCGACGAGCGGGATGGAGTGCGGGCCACGATCTTCAACCTGGCGTTTGCCGACATAGAGAACCGAGGCGAGAGCGGCGATGCCGGCGATATTGTGGACGACGATGCCACCCGCGAAGTCGAGTACGCCCCAACTCGCCAGGATGCCGCCGCCCCAGATCATGTGCACGAACGGGAAGTAGACCAAGATCAGCCAAGCGGTGAGAAACAGCATGTACGCCTTGAAGGTGACGCGATTCGCGAAGGCGCCGGTAATCAGCGCTGGTGTGATGATCGCGAACATCATCTGGTAGGCGCAGAAGACGAACATGGGAATGGTCGGGTTGATCAGCGACGGCGTATTCAGTGTGATCCCGCGCAGAAAGGCCCAATCGAGGTTGCCGATGAGGCCCATGACATCCGTTCCGCTTTTCAGATCGCCGCTGAAGCACAGCGAGAAACCGAACGCCCACCAGAGCACGGTCGTCCAGCCCATCGACACAAAGCTCTGAATCATGATGGCCAGAACATTCTTGCGACCGACCAGGCCGCCGTAGAAAAACGCCAGCCCCGGCGTCATCAGCATGACCAGGCTGGAGCAAAGCAACATAAAAGCAGTATTGCCGGTGTCGATGACCATAGCTGGCATTGAGATTTCCCCTTGACGAAATGTCAGATTCGACTCATCCCTGCAGGCTTCGGCCATTCAATCCCTGCAACCCAACTTGCCTTATACGCCCTCTTGCCCAGCAGAAGCGACTCATTTGGGGTAGCGCACCCCAGGCGGGGGCGAAGTTAGAGAGCCTATCCTCGTAGTAAGCCCGTAAGGCCCAGAGTCTGGCAGGCGAAACCTTCGCCTTTCATCTATCTCGCGTAAAGAGACGCAGATCGATGGCCGCCGCCATCGCTTTGTACCCTGCATCGTTCGGGTGCAGATGATCGCCACTGTCGAAGGCAGCCAGGAGAGAGCCCGTGTGTGCCGGGTCGCGCACCACTTGATCGAAATCGATGACCGCATCGAACGCGCCGGCATGGCGAATCCACGCGTTGACTGCCTGACGCTTTGCCTCACCGGCGGCCGAGGTGAATGGCCAATCGACGCCTCCGTAGGGTGTCAACGTGACGCCGTATATCTTGATGCCCTTCGCATGCGCACGACCAATCATCGTTTTCATGCCATCGATGATTTGTTGCGCGGACACGTTGCCCTCGGGCGTCGCGAGTACATCCGTAGCGGAAATATCGTTGATGCCTTCCATCACCAGAACCCATTGCACGCCGGGTTTGTTCAGGACATCGCGATCCAGGCGCGCGAGAGCACTCGGTCCCAGGAAGGGTGTAGAACCGTCATGGAGAATCCGATTGCCGGCCATGCCTGCATCGACAATTGCAATGGACTGGAGCGCCGGGTTCGCCTGCAATCGCGCGGCGAGCGCATCCGGCCATCGAGCGTTTTTGTCTTGCGTCGAACCGACCCCATCGGTAATGGAATCGCCAATAACCGCGATGGTTTGGGCGTTGCTTCCAGCGGCTACTTCCACGTCGGTCAAGAAGATTCGGCTACTGGTAGTTTCACCGGTGTGAAACTGTGTCATTGCCGTAGCATCGCCAGTCAGCGTCATGAAGGCGGTCTGGTTTCCAACGGTATGAAGGGTCGAAGATCCTGTGCGGATGGGCAAATACATGCTGACCGCGAGTTCTTCCAGCGGAGCTACCGAAAGGGGAATCGGGTCACTGAGTGCGTCGCCTCCCTTGGCAATCGTCACGGTGGGTTTGCCCCTGAAGGTCACCGCGTGATCGGTTTCCGGCCGAATCGCCGAACCACTTGCATGTTGCGCCATGTGTACCGGACCGATCGTCAACGGTGCCGTACCAAAAAGGTTGGAGAAGCGGATACGCACGCTCGATCCACCGATGCTGGTGCGTATGACCTGACGTATGGTTCTTGTCCCCAGTGGGGGCCCTGCCGAATCCGGTGACGCTGTCCAGGCATCGACCCAATGCATGTTGTCGGTTGTGGGAACGTTCGTTGCTGACCTGGCTGGTGTCAGTGCTGCTAGCGAACTGAGCACCATTCCGGCTGCAACGTGTTTCAGCGTCGAACCCATCATAAGCTCGCCCTTGGTTTGAGTGACTTATGAATAGTGGGCCGTAGGCCTGGCCTGCTTCATGTGCCGGAAGGCAGGATGAAGGCTCGTGCCGAGCCGTGGTGATCGACCCAGAGTAAATGCTACTTGCCAGTTTCAGGCCACGCCTGAGGCACCTTGCGGATGTCCTCAACCGTATAGCCGAGCTGTTTCACGCGAGCCACCAGCGTGTCGTAGTCAGCCGACGGAATCGTTGGCGTGCGCGCCATGATCCAGACGTAGTCGCGCTTGTCGCGGGCGATGATCGTCTCGCTGTAGTTGTCGTCAAGATAGGCCACCAGGTATTGCGCCTTGATCGGCCAGATCAGTTGCACGCCCCAGACAGCGTTGTTGGTATTCGGTGTTACGAAACCCGTGGAGTGGATGGTTTTTACCGGGTTGTCGAATGAACTGTTGCGATAGCGGAACGAGGTGCCGATGCGTCCGTCGGGCTGCAGCGTATAAGTCTCGATGGCGTTGTAAGCCTTCTTCTCGACGAACGAAGGTATGGATGCAATCACGTACCAGCTGCCCATGAAGCGGGGAAGGTCAACATGGGCGACTGGTTTGATCGGCGCCATGTCGCTCGCAGTCGCGGCCGTAGCTACCATCGCGAGACCGCAAGCCAGCAGCAGAGATTTGGTGAGTTGCATTCGATGCTCCTGGTGGGCGCGGTGTCGTACTTGGAAAGTGGATCGACGGTCGATCAGGGACGCACGAACCGGTAATGCGCGACCAGCCATTCCTGGCCATCGGCGTAGCCGAACAACTCCGCGCAGGACATCCAGAACATGCGCCAGCGCTGGAACCACAGCGGCGCGGCCTTGGTACCGTAGGCCTTGATCAACGTGGCCATCACCCGATCCTTGCGTGCATCCTGATTCGCAAGCCAGTGATTGGCGCTGCGCTGGTAATGCGTGCCGTCGACGTGCCAGCGCTGCTCGATCTGCAGGTCGCGCTGGAACCAGAGCAGGGTGTCGGAGGCTGGCATCAGGCCGCCGGTGAAGAAATGCCGGCCCATCCAGTTGTCCTCGCCCGCAGTCTCGAACGGATACATCAGGGTCTTGTGCGCGAAGATGTGCACGAACAGTTTGCCACCGGGCCGCAGCCAGCTTGAGATACGACCGAGCAGGATTTCGTAGTTGCGCATGTGCTCGAACATCTCGACCGACACGCAGCGATCGAATTGGGCGGCTTCCAGTTCGAGCTGGTTGACGTCCTGGGTGATCACGCGCACGTTGAAAAGGCCACGTTGACGGCACTGCGCTTCGATGTGTTCGCGTTGCTGGTTCGAGTTCGAGACCGCGACGATCTTCGCGTTCGGATAGCGTTCGGCCATCCACAGCGTGAGCGAGCCCCAGCCGCAACCGAGTTCGAGGATCTTCTGGCCGTCCGCCAGCTCGGCGCGCACGCCATACAGCTTGAGCATCGCCTCTTCGGCCTGCTCCAGCGACTCGTCGCCACGCGGGTAATAGCAGCCCGAATACTTCAGGCGCTTGCCGAGGCACAGCTCGAAGAAGGCCGGCGGCAGTTCGTAGTGCTGCGCATTGGCAGCGTCGGTATGGATGGCCACCGGACTGTGCCGCAGCATGTCGATGCGCTCCGCAAAACGGGCAGCCTGCTGATCCAGTCCGCCGCTCATTTCCTCGCGCAAGCGCTGCGCGCACATGCGTCGGATGCCCTGCCGCAAGAGCGCGTCAGGCAAGTGGCCTCGTTCGGCGAGACCCAACAGACCGCTGGCGGGGTGCTCTTGTGGCAGTTCGTCGCTGACGGCGGCATAGGCATTCATGGTTCGATCCTCTTCGGAAACCAGGGAAACAGCATCGATGTGCTGCGTTGATAGGCGCGATAGTCCTCACCGCGGCTGCGCAGCGCCTGCGTCTCGGTATACGGGATGCCGCTGATCCAGCGCAGGAACACATACATCACCACCGGCCCCGACCAGGCCAGCCACGCGACGGGCGAGCCCAGCGCAAGGCAGACGTAGGCGAACCAGTGGATCCATTCGAAGAAATAATTGGGGTGACGCGAGTAACGCCACAGGCCATCGCGACAGGTGCGCCCGCGATGGGCGGGATTTGTCCGAAAGCGCGCGAGTTGACGGTCGGCGATCGATTCACCGATCACGCTGATCAGCCAGATCGCGATCGCTGCCAGAGCCCACGGACCAAAGCCGTCGGGATTGCGTGCCACCGCAAGGAATGGCAGCGCGAACAGCACGATCAGGAAGGCCTGGAACTGGAAGAACAGGAAGAACTTGAACTGATTGCCGTTCCAATGCGAGCGCAGATTCTGGTAACGGCCATCCTCCGGCTCGCCCCGAACGCGTGTCCACAAATGCGCAGCGAGCCGCGCACCCCAAAGGCCACCGAGCACGGCAAGGATGGCGCGCGGCCACCCGTCGCCATCACCGAATACCGCAAGGAAAACTGCCGCGCCGCCCACACCACTGGCCCACAACACGTCGACGATGCCCGCATTGGCGCGGGGGCGTTGCCACAGCCAGCCCAGGCTCATCATCAAGGCCGCCAGCACCCACAGGCAGCCCAGCTGGATCCATGGATTCATCGTGCGTGACCTTGCAGGGAGATGGATACAGGAGCAGTCGTTGCTATCCCGCGTCTGGCCAGCCATGCCAATGCTGGCGTGGCCAAGCCCCAACCGATTCCCAGGCATAGCAAGCCACGCCAGCTAGGATCGACAAAGGTCACTACATGCCAGCCGCGGGCTGCGCTCAGGTAAGCAAGTGGACCACCAACGGCACCCAGCAATACCGCCAGCCAGAGACGCGTCTGCAGATAGGCCAGCGATTGCGTGAAGGTCAGCGCAAAGGTGGCCCACAACGCGAGAATCCATGCCGGCGCCAAGGCTGCGGACGGCCACGAAGCTGCGTAGCTGGCCAGTCCGGCGCGGATCAATCCGCCATCGAGAAGGAACCCCATCACGATGGCGGTCGCCATCAGTAACAGATCGGCCTTGTAGTGGCGCACGACACCCAGCTGGCATGCCGCATATACCAGCATGCCGACAGCCCCCGGCCACGCCAGCCCGTGTTCGGCACCAATCACGGCGCTGAACCAGACCAGCTGATAGCCGATAAGGCTGATCCAGAATTTCATGCTGGGATCCCGATCTCAGGCAGCAGGGCAGGTCGGCGGTTGCCGGGCTTGGCCAGCAGCAGATGTGCCACCCCGATCGAGTGTTCGCGGAAGCCACCTTCGCAATACGCCAGGTAGAATTCCCACATGCGGATGAAGTGTTCGTCGAAACCCTGCGCACGTACCTGCGACAGACGCGCCATGAAACGTTCGCGCCAGGCCTGCAGGGTGCGCGCATAGGACTCGCCAAAGTCCTCCAGCTGGACCAGCGCCAGATCGCTGCTGCGCGTCTTGGCGGCGAGCAGGGCGCTGATCGACGGAATGAAGCTGCCGGGAAACACATGGCGTTTGATGAAATCGACCGACTTCAAGGCCTGTGCGTAGCGATGGTCTTCAATCGTGATGGCTTGCAGCAGTGCCAGTCCATCGGATTTAAGCAGTTGGCCAAGCTGATTGAAATATGTGTCGAGGTAAGGCGCGCCAATCGCCTCGACCATCTCGATCGATACCAGCTTGTCGTATTGCCCATCCAGGTCACGATAGTCTTTCAGCAGCAAGGTGACGCGATCGCTTATGCCGGCAGCGGTGACGCGTTCACTGGCCAGCGCATGCTGCTCGCGCGAGATCGTCGTCGTGGTGACATGGCAGCCGTAATGCTGTGCCGCGTACAGCGCGAAGCCGCCCCAGCCGGTACCGATCTCGATCACGCGATCAGTCGGCTGCAGATCGAGCTTGCGGCAGATACGTTCGAGCTTGCGCGTGGAGGCAGCCTCCAGCGTGTCGTCGGCTCCGGCCCAGATCGCCGAGGAATACATCAGGTCCGGCGACAGGAACAGTTCGAAGAAATCGTTACCGAGATCGTAATGTGCAGCGATGTTGCGACGACTGCCAGTGCGCGTATTGCGCTGCAGGGTATGCCAGGCGCGCATCGCCATGCCGCCGAGACGGGCCAGCCCGGTCTCCATGCCGTCGAGTAGGTCGCGGTTGCGTACCAGCAACTGGATCAGGCCGACCAGATGGCTGCAGCGCCACTGCCCATCCATGTAGGACTCGCCGGCACCGACGCTGCCATTGGCGGCAACAGCCCGATAGAACGCGGGGTCGAGGACCTCAATGTGTACGGTGAGGTCCGGGTGTTGCGTCGCTGGCGTGCCCAACTCGACCGTACCCAGTGCATCCTGAAGCACCAGCCGGCCATGCCGCAGACCTGCCATCTGCGCGAGCAGGCGCTGGCGCAGAAAACGCGCACCGGCAGAGGGCGCCGTGGTATCAGCGGATTCAGTAACACCGGGTTTGACGATAGCGTTCATGCGGACCTCAAAGCGGTTGCGGATGGTCGTGGACGGGGTTGCGTTTCAGCCACAGTCGCAGCGCCTGCCAGTGGATGGCGCCGACGATCTGGGCAGTCATCAGCGGATATCGCCACAGCACGCGGGCGAGCGAAGCGCTGGTCATGGGTTGCCGCTGCAAGGTGAGGGTGGCGTCGAACTCGCGCTGGCCGTCACGCAGCACGCCCATGTGCACAAGCAGGTCGTCGTCCGGTGCGGTGAAGCGCCAGTCGTACTCGCGTGCCATCGGCATGAAGGGTGATACGTGGAAGGTCTTGGGAAAGGTCCAGTGCATGGCACGCCCATGCATCTGTGCGGTCTCGACTGGCAGCACATAGGCATGCCGTTCATGCCACGGCATGTTGGTGATCTCCGCCACGATGCAGACCAGAGTCACGCCGTCTTCGGCGTAACAGTAGTAGAAGCTGACTGGGTTGAATACGTAGCCGAAGTAACGCAGATGGGTAAGCAGGCGGATCGGTCCGATCGGCCGATGACCAGTAGCCTGCTCGACGCGCTGGCGCACGGCTTCGGCTAGCGACAGCTCCACCGGGCCGAGGTAATCCT
>Ga0302234_10001387_pt1 | contig 16830 bp, 15 predicted proteins | sample II_Palsa_N3_2_FD_193576 | JGI IMG/M metagenome (GOLD analysis project Ga0302234, IMG submission 193576) | Peat permafrost microbial communities from Stordalen Mire near Abisko, Sweden - II_Palsa_N3_2 | ecosystem: Environmental > Terrestrial > Soil > Palsa > Peat permafrost | place: Sweden... | reverse complement strand
GACAAATAGGCGGTCAGGGCCTCTCACATTGAGCGCGAGTTCGTCTTCGGGGACCAACGGGTAGACCTGTTTCATCGCGTCCAGCAGACGCTTCTCCTCGACAAAGGGCAGTAAGGCTACGCCCTGCCAGGCCATCTTCTTGCCGTTCATGTCAATTGCAAAGTCGGTCGGGTAAAAGTCGTAAATAGGTGACTCGGTGTCCACCATGAGCTTGCGGAAGGGCGATGGGACGAGATGACCTAAGTATACTGCATAAAGACAAATTAAAGATTTCTTCTTCGCACCAGAGGCAGCAGGAAACACGCCCATGAGCTGCTCGAGAGGATTGAACGGCGTGCCCAGCTCAAAGTCGATCAGCATCTTGGACACGCCCTTAAAGTCCTCGGCAAACGGCGCAAAATGGTGCGGGTAGAACCACTTCCACGAAGGGCAGCCCTGGTAGTAGTAGCGCATCACCCAGCAGATGCCCTCCATGTAGTGCTTTCCGATCGCGCTGATTGCTTCGGTATCTAGTTTTTTTTTTGGTTATAATTAAAAAAAAAAACAAAAAACAATGAATCAAACGTACCAGAGAGCTCAAAGCCAAACTTTTGACGGTAGTAACGCTCGCGCCACCCCGGGTCACCCAGTTTGACGACATCGACACTCTCCGCCACCACATCCTCCTCTTCTTCTTCAACTGCTGGGACCGGAGTGGCCGTCTTCTCGACCGCCACAGCGACGATCGTCTCAGCCTCCGCCGTCGATGTTTCCGTCGCAACAGCCGTCTCAGACTTGCTGTCCGTGTCCATCTTTTCCAGCTTCTCAGACACGTCATCCTCTGCCCTCTTGCGTGGCGGTTCTTCGGGAACTGGTGACGCGGTTTCCTCGCGCTTGCGCTTGCCCAGTTCGACGGCCGCTTTGTCCATCGCCAATGTTGCGGGATCCAAGGCCATCTGCAAAGAAAACTGTTAGCTTGGTCACTACTTTTCTCTGCACATACGTGTGAACTGTTTTGCTTGGAGCGGTTGCTGGCCTGCTTCATCTGGCGCTCGCGCTGTTTCCGTCGCTCCTCGTCACGTTCCTCCTATTGCTCCGTGTTTTAATACCGTTGATTCCCCCCAGTTTGTCACCTTTTCTTTCCGCTCCCTAAAAATCTGGTCCTCGACCTCGGCGAGCTGGGTCATGACCATCTCGACTTTCTTCAGGTCGACGTAGCCGGCATCCGTGATGTACTCGCCTCCCATCTGGGGCAGCAGGTGTCGGTAAATGTCCATGAGACGGTTGATGGCACCTTCGCGAATCTCGAGCGAGGGCAAGTGCGGCAAAAAGTCGTTGCCCACAAAGAGACACATGAACACCCAGTCATCGATCACGCGCTCCTTGTCAACAGCGACGTGCGATCGGAACTCGTACGCGAGGTATTCTATCCGCACAAAAGTAAGATATAAAATTATTCTTTTTTGTTCAGCACGTACCGCGCAGGCGATTGACGTGGAAAAAGAGGAACTTTTGGGCCGCGGCGATTGGCGCCTTCTCGTCAAACTCTCCCGACTTTTGGCGGCCTTCGCCGTTGCAGTGCGCGGCGTCGTGGTTGGTCGAGCTGCAAATGTAGCAACGACGCTCCTTGTTTTTGTCAAACACGTTCTCGCGGATCAGCTTGAAGTGGGGCTCGTGCGAAGCGAGCGCGAGCATGATCAAATCGGCGTCCAGACCGTAGAGTACGTGGTGCGTATTGGGGTCGTGCGTGGCCGCCGTCCGCTGTCGACGGATAAAGTCCATGATCTTGTGCTCGCCCTCACCGGGGACACTTGCGTCCGACAGGAACACCTGCACGCCCTGCCATCCCGGGTCGGTGTTGAGCTTGGAGACGACATAGTAGCGCAGGGCAATGGCCAGATCGGCCATAAAGTGTGTTCCTTGTTTAATTTATGAGTCAGAAAGGTCTCGCTTCATCGTCTAGGGTTACCTGGCGTGATCGCGTTTGTGTCAAAGTGTGCCTTGTGTGCGGCCTTGATGCTCGCTGGCGAAAAAGAGGACGCCGAGGACGCGTGCAGTGCCTCTTCCTTTGCGTCCAACTCCTGCTCCTTGACGAGCTTCTCGCCCGCCTCGCGCGCGGCACGGAAGCGGCGCGACCGCTGCTGGTTCATCTTTGCACGTGGGGCCACGCCGTCGATGGCCATGTACAGCACCTTGCGCGGGCGCACAATGGCGAAAAGGCGGTCAATGTACTTGAACACCTCGATGAACATCTGCTCTTCCGTCTCCGGTGCCGGCGCGCCCTCGGGGTGCACGCACGGGTGGATAATGCCGTTCATGTCCAGGTACAGGTTGTCAAACTCCTCGCCGTTGGGGTTGGGCTTGGACGTGTCCACGGGGATCGTCTAAGTGATGTGCGCCAGGTTAGCACGTTGAACGCAAACGGGGTCACTTGCCAGGCCGTTCAGCTGCTTGGCGGCCTCCTCCAGCACCTCGGTCGTCAGACGCGGGTAACGGTCGGTCAGCCATTTGAACAGTGCCTAACAAAGGAGGGTCACGTCTTGGCGCAAACGCTCAGAACAAACGCACCGGAACGCCCATGACCACGTGGCAAGTAAGTGTCGCGCCCATTTTCTCGGATCGTGTCCACGTGGCCCGTGTTCAGTGACCCGGAACCTGACCTCGCCTTCCTTCGGTTGCAGGTTTACCTCAGGAAAAGAAGCAGAATGCCCAAGATCGTCGTGAAGAACCCCGTCGTCGGTACAAGATAACTGGGCTGTCGACGCCCTTCTCGCTCAAACAAAAAAAAAAAAAAAAAACTTTTTCCCCTCTCCCCAACGCAGAGCTTGACGGCGACGAGATGACCCGCGTCCTCTGGGCCTGGATCAAGGAGTACCGTACGTTCCCTCCTGCTATTCATTCGTACACTCACCCTTCTGTCTCTGGCGCCCCCTTTTGACAGTCGTCCTGCCCTTCCTCGACGTCCCGATCGAGTAAGCTTTCTTTTCCCCATGCCATTAGCTAATATCGTACGATTTTCCCATGCCACCCTGCGTCGCTCCCCGGCCGCGCCGTCAGGTACTATGGTAAGTGTGTTTGATAGCGTAAGACGGCCGTGTGCTCAACTGTGTCTTGTCTAGATCTCGGCATGGAGAACCGCGACCTCACCGAGGACAAGGTCACTTTCGATGCTGCTTACGCTATCCAGAAGCACAAGGTAAGCTGGGCCACGGAGGTCGTTCCACTTTCGATAGACTAATGCACACACGCGCGCTCAAAACAGGTCGGCATCAAGTGCGCCACCATCACCCCCGATGAGGCCCGTGTCAAGGAGTTCAACCTGAAGAAGATGTGGAAGTCGCCCAACGGCACCATCCGCAACATCCTCAACGGCACCGTCTTCCGCGAGCCCATCCTGTGCAACAACATCCCCATCCTCGTCCCCGGCTGGAAGGCCCCGATCGTCATTGGCCGCCACGCCTTTGGTGACCAGTACGCTGCCTCCGAGGTAAACTGAACGAGAGGTTGTCGTGAGCTCATTCTCTCCCTCCCCCTAGCTTTACGCCGACGGACCCGGCACCCTCAAGCTCTCGTTCATCCCCGCCTCGGGCGCCGCCCCCCAGGAGATCACCGTGTACGACTTCAAGGGCGCAGGTGTCGCCATGTCGCAGTACAACACCGAGGCCTCGATCATCGGCTTTGCCCACTCGTCGTTCCAGTTTGCCCTCCAGAAGAAGTACCCCCTGTACCTCTCGACCAAGAACACCATCCTCAAGAAGTACGATGGCAAGTTCAAGGACGTCTTCCAGGCCATCTACGAGTCGTACGTTGTTATTTTTTTGTTTGTTTGTTTTTGGTCCAACTGATTTTTTTTTTCCTTTTCTCTTTCAACTCTAGGGACTACAAGGCCAAGTACGAGGCTGCCGGCATCTGGTACGAGCACCGCCTGATCGACGACCTCGTCGCCTACGCCGTCAAGTCGTCCGGTGGCTTCGTCTGGGCTGCCAAGAACTACGACGGCGATGTCCAGTCGGACTTTGTCGCCCAGGGCTTTGGCTCGCTCGGCCTCATGACCTCGGTCCTGCTCACCCCCGATGGTGAGGTCGTCGAGGCCGAGGCTGCCCACGGCACCGTCACCCGCCACTACCGCCTGCACCAGCAGGGCAAGGAGACCTCGACCAACCCGATCGCGTCGATCTTTGCCTGGACCCGCGGCTTCCTCCACCGCGCCAAGCTCGACAACAACGCCGACCTGGCCAAGTTCGCCACCGCCCTCGAGGAGGTCTGCGTCGAGACCGTCCAGGCCGGTTTCTACACCAAGGACCTCGCCCTGTGCGTCGCCGGCACCGAGGCCAACCTCAAGCGCGAGAGCTACCTCACCACCAAGGAGTTTATCGTCAAGCTCAACGAGAACCTCAAGAAGAAGATCAACTGGACCGACTAAAGAGCTAGTCGCAGGCTTGCTAAGTTTGTTGTTGTTCCAATACCCCAGTTCATTGAGCTCAGCACTTGAGCGAGCGTCTTTTTTGTTCGCTTGTCCACACGATCCTCTTTAAACACCACATACACTAAAACAAGGCGCCGCTCATGACGGAGCGACTGCAACGGCACTGCGAGGTGCTCACGCACGGGCCCAAGGAGAAGCCGCCGTCACCCTCGCCTCTCGTTCAGACCGCGTCCTCCTCCTCCTCCTCTTCGTCGACGGGCAAGGCCGCAGCTGCCGCACCGCCCGGGAGGCCCTTGGCGGCGCCGGTGGCCGTGGTCACCAACAACAGCAAGCCGGCAGACAGGCTGCATGCCTGCCGTGTGCTGGTCGAGCTGATCACGTCGCCCGAGCTCATGTACGTTTTCTTTTTTTGGTGGTCGTGGTTGTGGATGACTGATTGCCCGATCACGCACCATGCACCTTGCATCATGCACACACGCACAGGGCCACCAAGGACTTTACCGTGTGCCTCGACTTGACCGTGACCAGCCTGCTGCACGCGCATAACGACGTCGAGTCGTCGGTGCGCATCCTGTCCGGCGAGTGCCTCAACCTGGTCATCCGCACGCACAGCGACAAGAACATGTACTGGATCCAGGTGGCCCTGTTCAAGGGCATCAAGGTAAACGAACGCTAGATGCACGTCCTTTTAATGCTGTCTCTAGGCCCCCAGCGGCTCGCGCTCGCTGCGAACGGCGCTGAGCAGGTTCTGCGACCTCTTGCCAAGGACACGGCCGCGGAAACGGCCCACGCTTGCCAAGGCCATCATCCCCATCCTCCTCCAGCTCGTGAGCCAGCGAGACAACATACCTCTCCAGGTAAATGCGCGCAATAAAAAAAAAAAACCCTCGCCATAAAAGCACGACCTCGACGCATAGGAGCAATTCGAGGACGATCTGCCCAGGATACTCGGCGCCTTCTCGGGGATCCTCGAGTCGTCGCCGTGCGCCCATCTGGCCGACTCGCTCGTGAGCAACCTCAAGGGCCCCGTGTCGTCGGTCCAGCGGTCGGCAGCTGCTGGCCTCGTGGCGTTGGCGCAGTACTCGCGCATCGGCCCCACGGCAATGTCGGACAAGCTGCTCAAGCTGCTGCACGATCAGGTCGTCGACAGCCTTGCAGCCGTCGTTGCTGCCGCTGCTACGTCTGCCAAGGGTGACGCTCCTCCGTCCGTCTTTCCAACCGAGGCAGAACTCGCCACCCAGCTTCGCGACCTTGCCGTCAGTGGCGGGTCCGCGCCGTACGCCGCTTTTGCCGCACTGCCAGGAGGGGCATTGGACAAGATCGACAAGATCGTCATCGGCGGAGGCATGGACCAGCCGCTGCTGTACCTCGGTGGCAAGGAGCTGTGGAAGCTCACGACCGAGCTCCAGGGCACACTTCGTGCCATCCGCTCCCTCTTTGGACAGATGGACCAGACGATCGCCAACGAGATTGCCCTGGAGCGACTCAAAGCCCTTCAGCTCCACCAACAACAACACTTGCAGCAGCAGCAGCAGCAGCAGCAGACCGCGGCGCAGCAGCCTCCCCATCGTCTCATCATTCCCACGCAGAACCGCGACGCGGACGAGGAGCACGACGACGACGGCAGGTTTATGGGCGACCACGAGACCTTCTCGATCAACACCACGGTCGACCAGCTCGCCCTGGACGAAGCCCTCGAAAACCTCGTGTCGCCCTCTTCTCCCACGGCGGCATCGTCCTTTCCCACTGAGGCCTTTGATATCCCTGCTTCGTCCCCTCCCGCGACCGACCTCGGCGTGCGCACCGGCAACAGCAGGCGCTCATCGTTCAGCACGCACGCGTCGAGCATCTTTGCGCCCAGCATCTCCTCAACCGACAGCGGTGGCAACAGCGTCGTCAAGGATCGGCCCAAGTGGAAGACGCACAGGCTGCAGACGGTGCTCCTGGCCCTCGTTGTTCTGCTGCATTGCCCCGACCAGAACGTCCTCACGGCGTCGCTCGAACTTGGCCTGACCATCTGGCCTCTTGTGGCCCGTGGAATCGACTCGCTTGCCGACGCCAACGACAACCTTGCAGCCTTCGCCCGCGCATGTCTGCACCGCATCGTACAGCTCGTGCTCACCGTCTCGCCTCCTCTTGGTAAGACGACCGCAGGACCGTCAGCGTCAGCAGCACTCCCTGTCCGCAGCCGACTGCTTGTCTCAAACAAGGCCATCTGCATGTCGAACCTCGCTCTCAGCTTTCGCCTTTTTCCCGAGCTCGCCTACACGACGATCGTGAGTTCCTCCTCCCCGCCGTCGTCGTCGTCGTCGTCCTCGTCCTCGTCCTCATCAACCCCCTCAAGGCTCCTGATGTCGCTAGTGAAGATGCACACTGGGGAGGACCCACTGGTGATGGGCCAGGTCGCACCCATCATCACATCCTTTCTCACCGCCTTCGCTCAGACCCCGCCGACCATGATCCCGTCGCCTGATCCGCGTGTCATCCAGCTGCGATCCGACCGTTCCTGCTGGGAATGGCGGCAACCGTCGAGCGCGCAGCAGCAGGTGCCCGTGACCAACCTGCACGCACTCGTGGTGGTGCTGGCCACTTTGCTCGACAACCGCGAACCGATCCCCCGCAAGATGACCGCCCAGGCCACCGCCCAGCTCATCCCCGTGCTCATGCCCACCGTCTTTTCCAACGAGGCCGTCTTCCTGCTCGATCGCATGCTCGTTCTGGCCGACGATGGGTATTGGCCCGTGCGCGTCGAAGTTGTCAAAGTGCTCTCGTCGCTCGACCTCATCGCCGTCATGCTCGCGGAGAAGCGCTACCAGGCCTCAGATCACATCGACACCAAGCACGGCGTGTCCCTCTCTGCAATCGAGTACTCTCAGGTAACGTCGGAACATGTAATAATTATTTTATTTATTAATTTTATTTATTTTTTATTTTTTTTTGAAAGGGCGCAAATGCAATCTCGCTGTCGCAGGCCAAACGGGTGTTTGACAGCCTCGTCCAGCAGCTCAAGCACCCTCATCCACGTGTACAGGCCCACGTGAGCTCTGCTTTTGCTTCGCTCCTTCCGCGTTTCAACGCCGACGCCGTGTTTGCTCAACGACAGCCGTCCACGCCTGCGATCGTGGGCATGCTGGCCAACAAGACCAGCCTCGTGCTTCCGTCGCTGCTGGCGGAGCGCACGGGCGTCGCCATGCAGCAGCAGAACGACGCTGCCTCGCACATCTACGCGGCCCTCGTGCGGACGCTCATGCCCGAGACCGACAGCGGATCGGCCCCCACGCGCTCCACCGAGGTGAGCGTGTACCTCGCCCTCGGCACGGTCACACAGAAGATCGTCTTCCCAGACCTGCCCTCGGCCAGCTTCCCCGCGCCCACCTCTGTCGTGGTCCTGCACATGCTCGTGCCACGTCTGCAGCCCACCAGCTCGGCCGCCCTCCGCGGCGTCTCCAGCTCCACCGCGTGGAACAAGGACGGCTTCCAGGCAGTCCTGCCCTGGGTCGAGGACATTGTCCCACGGTGCATCAACTGCGTCGTGTACGACTGGGCCTCCACCGATCTCAGCACGCACAGCATGATCCTGTCCCTCCTGGTCCTCCTGTTCAGCCCTGCCGCGGCCCAGCTCACGGCCCTCTCTGCCGCCACGACCACGAGCAACGCCTCGTCCGCCGTGCCGCCACCGCCGCCGCCCTCGACCGCGACCAACACCCTGGTCGATCTGCGCAGACGGTACGCGTGGCTGCTGTTCTGCCACTCGGCACGCTGCCTGCGAATGCTCTCGGTCGTCCTCGCCGTCCTCACGCCCGTGTCGGTCATCCGGCCCGACGCGCCCAACACGGCCGCGGGCACAACCTCGTCCACGTCCTCGGCCCTCGAGGACATCTTTGACACGGATGCGGCAGCAGCCATCGGCATGGCAAACCTGGGCGCAGGACCGGGCACCTCCTCGTCATCGGCAACGACGACGGCAGCCTTGTCGTCCAGCCCGGCCTCCTCCTCCATGCCTGCATCGCCCCCGAAGGCGTCTGCGTCGTCCGCGTCCTCCTCCTCGTCTGGATCGACGACGACGTCGTCGGCATCGGCCACGTTTGCTCGCACGTACTCGTCCGATCCGTCCTTTGTGACTGCCCCGCCTCTGCCCAACAGCGGCATCCCCACCACAGGGGGCAGCAACTACGCAGACAGCCCACAGCAGCAACAGCAGCAGCAGCACTTTAGCGACTGGCGCGGGGTTAGTCCCCAGTACGGCCGTTTGGGTAAGGTCCTCATCAGCGCGTACCGCTCCTGGTGCCTGTCGCTGCGTTCGTCCTCGTCCGGCTCCAACGCGGGCGGTGCCGGATCGCGAGGTGGCCCGGGGTCCTCCGCTTCAGGTGCTTCCGGTGCTGGTGGTGCAGGAGCAGGCCACGGATCCCAGATGCCCTCTGGCGGCGGCGACAGCGAGGGAGGCGCAGAGGACGCAGGCAACAACTTTGTGGGCGGCCAAGGAGGCGGTACCGGTACCGGCACAGGCGGCGGGGCAGGCGCAGGTCGCTCTGGGCTCCCGTCGTGGCAGAACGATCCCCTTGTGGACGACCTGTTTTGTGTGTGGATCAGCTCGATTGTCGACACGTTTGTGGTATCGCTCTGGACGCTGCTGTCCGGGTGCGGCGACGAAATGCGGCCCGCACTGTCGCTCATTGCAGCCGACATGGCCACGCTCGTCTCGTGGCTGACGGCGATCCAGCGCTTCGCGCCTGCGTCGTGTGCCATCGCATCTGCCCTGCTCCTCCGCGTGGCCGTGTGGGCCCAGGCGTCCACGTCGGTCGCGGCCGCAAACGTCGTGTCTGTCCAGGAGGCAATGCTCTTTGGCGTGCCTGATGTCGTCCTCGCCCAGCAGCTGCACCACTACGCACGTTCGTCGCCCCAAAAGACAACGGCCGCCCGTCAGGCAGCAGCCGCGGCCACAGCGAGTGGCAGCGATGCAACCGCAGCAGGCAGGGGTTCGAGCGTCGATCTGGTCAACGTCATTGTCGAGCGACCAGCCATGGGGCTCTCACGATCGCTGCTCATGTCGCAGATGCACGCCCGCAGCCAGACGCACCACCTGGCAGGATCGAGCAGCAGGCGTCGCGCTGCCTCGCCACAGGGCGTCGACAGTGCATCGTCGCCTTCTGGCAAACCTGCTGTCCACCCCTCTGCCTCCACTGGCCTCATTGTGCCCGCATCCCCCAGCGCTGCAAGCCCAACCAAGCGAACGCCATCGTCTGTCCTGGGCGCAGCTCTCACGACGTCCTTCTCCAGCCGATCGCTGCCCCCGCTCTTCCAGGGCAACAACGAGTCTGGGCTCTCGCCGCCGACGCTCTCCTTTAACGACACTGCCCTCGCACCATCGGCCACCGCGGCCGCCGCATCGATCCCTAGCTCGTCGATGAGGCGGACGACGCCCCCGGTCGCGGCCCTCGCAGCCGCTGCCAACGGCACAGGATCCGCTGCGAGCAACCTGGCCAAGTCTGTGTCGTCGCCCACGGTCGCGGCCACCGTCTCCCTGCCGATCCCGATTACCAAGGCAGCCTCGTCAACGTCGTCCCTCTCTGCTGTTTCCGCCTCGACGACAACGGCATCGGTTGGTGCCACGGGGTCGCCGCTGTCGCTGCTCAAGCCCCTCATCCTCGCCACGATGAAGGCCTACAAGGAGCGCCGCGACGTCGCCGTCGGTGTGGCCGCTCTGTTCATGGTCCGCGATGCCCTTCACGGCGCCAAGCTCAACTTTGTCTCTGACCACGCGTTCCTCGTGCACCAGCTGGGCGAGCTGGGCGCCACGGTCACGGCCGATCCCACTCGTGTCGTGCCACTGATCACGGAGCTCTGCGTCAACCTTGCGACCGCGCCCAGCTCGGTCCTCCAGCTGTCCTCCTCGCCCTGGACCACGGCCGGCCCTGCGTCGCATCACGCCGTCGCCAAGGGGGCCGCCGCACTCACTCCCACACATGCATCATCATCATCATCATCATCGTCATCATCGGCTGCAGCCGTTTCGGCCGCCACGACCGCTGCGCGTGTCCAGATGACTCTCAACCAGATCGCGTACGAGATCGAGCTCGCCGACAAGCGAGACATCTCCCTTGGGCTAGCCAGCACGTGGGCCGCGTGTCGTCTGCGCCAGATCTTCCCGCTGCTCGAGGTTGTGTTGGCCAACATCTTTGTGGATGAGTCCGCGTCGTCTGCGTCCACAGCTGGGACAACAGCAGGCGGCAACAGCAACAGTGCTCTACCGGCCAGCTTTGACCCGCTCTCGACTCCCAGCAGCTTGCCCTACCTGGAGGACCGTCTGTTTCACCTCTTGCTCAACCTGTCGCCTCGTGTGCCGCTGGCCCTGGCCCCGCTGGCCGATCTGCTGCGGGCGATGCGCAACAGCCCTGAGAAGTACGTCAACTACTCTGAGCAGGTGCTTGAGAGCACGCTCAAGTGGCTCCTGTCTGGCCGGCTGCTCATTCGCGACGCAGAGGACATGGCCGCAACCACGACGATCATGGCAGCCGTTGCCCCCGCCGCACACCGCCCCGTCGAGCGCCTCCTCAGCACCCTCCTCAAGGTCGCCCCGTCCCTCTCGGGCCTCCAGCCTAGTGCGATCGAGGCCACGTCCAACCCCAGCGAACGACGAGCGCTCTATGTCGCGAGCATTGCGCTCACGGCCGATCGATGGACGCCTGCAGTCACCCTGCTCCTCAAGGCAATGTGCCGGCTCTCTGAGGCCGTCCTTGCCGAGAGCGTGGCCCTGGTCAACGCCACGTCCGACATTGTCTCGCTCGCGTACGTCTGCACCGACGATGCCACCACAGAGACCAAGGAGCACACGCTCCTCCGAGTTCTCCTGATCTGGATCGAGGCAGCACTTGTCGCCGTCGCAAACAGGCAGGTCCCCGCTGCCATCTTCCTCCCAAACAGCAGCGATCTCGGCTCGGTTGCCCTGCCATTCCACATTGTCTGCTTGTGCGAATTGATCCAGACTGCCGTGTTCCTCATCCAAGGTGAAAAAGAAAGAGTTTTTCTCTTTTTTTTAAAAAAAGAATTCTTATATTTAAAAATAGGTCCGGACGCAGCAGTCGCCACACCCACCTACTGCTTGGCCGCCAAGTCGGCCCCGATCGCCAAGGATATTGACAGGATTTGCCTTCTGGCTGCACCGCTCGCTAGTCTCTGTCCTGCCCTTGTCCTCCGCTGCCAGCACTTTGTCGCTGCCCTGCGTGGCCCCTCTGACCTGCCCGTGTGGATGCCCTTTGTCTCTCTCGCGTTGCCATACTCGCTGCTGCCCAGCTCGACGATCGCAGGCCTGTCGCGCGGCGCGGCCACGCCAATGACCGAGGTAGTCGGCCTGTGCTCTCTCGCCCTCAACATGTACTGTGGCTACACCTCTGCCAGCGCCCTGTCTGCCGCCTCGGAGCAGGACTTTACCCTGGCCGGCCAGGTGCCCGTTTTGTCGTGGCTGAGCACGGCCAACCCGAGCGCCCTGGTCGAGCTCCTGCTGTGCCTCACCGATCAGCCGGCTACGCAAACCCTCCTGCAGAACCTGCCCGAGGACGCTCCCTTCAAGCAGTGGCTGGGCCAGCAACTCCGTGTCCTGTGGGACAAGCGGACGCTGCCGCCCGTGCCCCCTCGCCGCCCACAGTTTGACCGCCGGATCATGACGCTGCTCATGCAGCTGCCTGGCGCCGCCTCTGCGATCAACACGGCCGCTCAAACGGCGTACCCGTCCCTCAGTCGCCAGTTCACCTTTGAGGCGCGCATGTGGTCGCCGATCGATTCCGCGTCGACTGCCGCATCCATGTCCCTCAGCAAGACGCAGCAGCAGCAGCAGCAGCAGCAGCAGACGGCGGACGTTTCACTCCCTACGTCGATCGACCGCAAATGGTGGTGGCGCCTGCTCGAGACCCACTTGCTCCCTCGGATCGCCGTGCCGTCCATGCCCACGTCGTACGGCGAGCTGTCGTGCGTCGAGGCCATCGCCACGGCCTTTGACCAGGGCGGTGCGATCGTCCCCGTGCTCGAGTACCTGCGCGAACAAGCACTCGCCCAACAACAGACCCCTCACTTGCGCACGTGGTGTGCCCTGTTGGCCTCGTCGATGCACCGCCACATTGTCCTCAGCGGGTCCTCCGCCTCCGCCTCCTCGTCCTCCTCCTCCAACATCAACGACAGCGCGGAGATCGCGCAGCTGGAGTCGCTCCTTGTGGACCACACGAAACAGCTCCTCGTGGACGTCGCGCCAAAGTACTTTAACGCTGCCACCGCCACCGATGTCTCCCCCGTGTTCACGCTGGCGCACATTGCCCAGACGCTGCTGCCTCTGCTGCAAGACCAGGTGGAGGCACTGCGCCTGGCCGAGGCCGTTGGTGTGACTGCCCTGCTGCGCTTCTGGTCCAGCTGGGTCAATAGCACGATCCGCCCGCCAACGCTGCCCCACGCGCTGCGATGGATCCTCGTGACGTGCGGCCGCCTCGTGACCTGGTGGGTCGACATTGCCACGTCGCCGTCCCGTCTGAGCGACTCGATCCTGATGGCGTCCGAGGTCATGCTGGCGTGGGACCAGTGCGAGGAGAGCCTGTTCTCGCTGCTGCACGTGTGCCTGCCCAGCATTGGCCAGACAGAGAGCGGCCTGGCCACGTCCCCCTCCTCGTTCGCAGCTTGGGACCTGACCAGCCGCCTGATGTGGCTACGACGCTGGCTGCGTACACAGGGGGCTGATGGGGCCGACGCGCTGAGCCCGCACGACGACGCCAACGTGCTCGCGAGCGTCCTGTGTAACCTGCACGCCAACCAGCTGTACTTGTTTGAGCTCGTGCAGCAGGAGCTGATCGAGCCCCAGCTGTCGATCCTGACCACCCCCGTAGTCCTGCTGTCCCACCGCGACTCGCTGTCCCGCTCGGGTCGCTCCATGAGCGTTGCCCGCGCGCGGTCGCTCTCCCAGGCCAACATCGCGGCGCCCGTCGCGTCTACCGCCTCTTCTTCTGCCAACAGCAACACGAGCGCGGGCCGCATCGAGCAGGTTCGCGCGTCCCTGCAGGCCGCCCTGTCGGCGATCAGCCAGCTCGACATTAGCCAGCGTCAGGCGCACACCAAGATGGACCTGATGTACCTCAGCTCGATCTTTGACCTGGCGAACAAGGTCGGCTGGACGCCCGGCGTCCAGTTCACGATCCTCCAGCGGCTGGCGCGCAGCTGTCTGTGGGTGCACGTCAACGATCCCTCCGACAGCGCCAACCTGGGTGCGTTCGGGTTCGGGTCGGGCGGGGGAGGCCTCAGCAACGACCGCTCGTCCGCCGAGGTCTTTGGTCAGGTGGTGCAGGTGGGCGTGCAAGTGGATGACGTGCTTGCGGAGCTAGGTGCGCTGCGCTCGCTCTCGTCCATCCTGCTGATGTCGCTCTGCGGCACCCCCGGTGACCCCGGCTCGCCCCTGCTGCACTTCCCCCGCGAGGTCCGTCTGCCCCTGCTGCGGTCCAAAGCGGGCAACAAGCTGGTTCGAACACGCCGACGGCTGGACGGGCGCACCCAGATGCTTTCCCTGTTGGACGACCGTCTGCCGCTGCTGCCCGACCTGATCGACGGCGTCGGCTGGGATACGACCATGAGCTCGAGCAGCAGCAGCGGCGAGCTACCCACGCGCTCTGGGCAGACGATCCTGATGGAGAACGTGGAGCGACCCTCTGGACTCGGGCGATCGCGGCTCCAGGTCTCACAGTTGCCCGTGGCGTCGCTGCTCCAAGGCAACCCGTACACGGGGGCCCCTCCGGCCAACGTGCTGTCGTCGTCCTCCATGTCTGGCGATCTAGCGGCAGCAGTCCAGCAGCAGCAGCAACAGCAACAAGGCAACAACTGGGACACGGCCTCGCAAACATCGACCGAGGATGGCAAGCGTCTGCGTGCCCTGACCAACGTGCGCACGGTCGCCCAGCCATCGACCCTGTTTGGCCTGCTGAAACGGCAGCATGCGGCCGATCAGGTCTCGCAGCTGCTGCGCCCCTCGGTGGCCCTGCTGCAGCAGTACCTCCAGGCCAGCGAGGTCGTGTCGGTGGCGCTGCCCGTGGAGGCGGCCAAAGAGCTCGTGCTACTGTCGGACCTGTTCCGCACCACGGCCGAGCACGAGCGCATGGTCGCGCTCATGTCCCAGTTCCTCCGATCCACGCACCCAGACGACTCGATTGCACTGCCCTGGGCAGCACTGGGCCTGTGCAAGTCGCTGGCGGCCCTGGAGGGCCTGACCGTGGCGTCCAACGCACAGATCGCAGAGGTAACAAGTGCCCTTGAGCGGCTCCTCGCTCCCCAGCGTGGCTACTGCTTTGCCTATACTGCCGCCATGTCGTCTGTTCTGTACTTGATCGAGGGTCATGCCAAGGCGATCGTGCGCCCGTCGCTCCCACTGCTCCTCCGCTTCCTTCTGACCCACATCCAGAACGCGGCCTCTTCTGCCACGATCGCCCTCAACGCCCAGCAGCTCCTGGCCAGCCTCACGCCCTCGTCTGCCTCGGCAGTCACTGCCGCCGCATCGGCAGCAGCAAGCGGCACCACGCCCTCGTCCTCTGTGCCGTCGCTGCCCACGCCCACACTCGCACTGGCCCTCTCCGTGTCCATGTGCCTGATCGAGTCCTTCCCAGCCGAGGTCGAGCAGATGGATTTCGCCCGCAAGACCGTGGCCGCCGCCGCAGCCCTCGCCTTCCGCCGCGACTGTCCCGAGCACGTCTACTTGACGGTTCTGCGCAGCCTTGAGCGTCTTCTCCTCTGCGGTAAAAATAATATACGTATTTGTAATTTATTTATTTATTTATATTGTCATTGCAGTGTCGCTGCCCACGTCCCTGCGGGCCTCGGTGCTCACGCTCACTAGCAGCACCGTGAGCCTCTCCCGTAGCGAGCTCTCTCCGGCCAAGATCAACGCCGCCAACGGCCTCATGATCACGTCGCTGTACGCGTCCCTTGCCTCTGCGTCGACCGCCAACGCGGCCGCAGCACCACAGTCCGCCTCTGTTTCTGCTGCTCATCTGCCCTCGTCGGTTGACTCCAAGGGGCGTCCAATGTCATTGGCGTCGTCGTCACTCTCCTCGACCATCACCAGCCTGACAAGTGGCGGCGGCAGCAGCATGCGAAACTCGGCGTCCTCGGCGTCGCTCTCGTCCGCCGCGGCCCAGAACGCGCCGTACCTGTCTGTGCATGTGATCGATCGGATCATGTCGCTGTTTGAGCGCCTCAACAACGGCTCGTACCAGGAGGCGTCCGTCCTGTCAGACTTTTTGCCCACGATCCTCCTGGACTGCATGGGCGTGGAGCAGGTTCTCTCGTCCGTCATGGGCGAGTTTGTGTCCCAGACAACCGCTCGTCCGTTTCTCGCATCCGTTCTCTTCAAGGTACCCGAAAAAAATTTGAAGTGGCGTTATTTTAGATATTAAATATAAAATGTCACTTGATAGGTGTTCAGGAAGCTGAGTGGATCAAACCACGCGACGCTCGTGCGATGGATCTTGTCGTCGATGTACCCCTACATGCAGAAGGAACAGTCGCTGGCCCTGTGGTCGTTGACATGCCTTTTCTCGGCCGTTTCTCCCGACCCATACCTGCAGTCGTTCCAGCCGCTGCTCGTGTCCCTCGGCCACCAGCGTCTCCCGCCCGACCTCGCCTGGTTCCTCACGGCATCCGTGCACTTTTTCGCCCACGAGCTCCAGACGGACGAGGACCAAAAGGACTTTTTGACCGTTTGCGCCGCCTTCACGTCGAGTGCGCCCTTTTCGCAACTGCTCGTGCTGTGCAAGCAGCTCGTGGCCTCCCCCGGTGCCGCAGAGGTGTACTTTAACGTGTCTGATTCATTGTAGATAATACTTGTAAACTTGCTAGAGTAATTTTTCTCATCAGTTGCGGAGCCAAGAATCTTATCCAGAGACTACATAGTTTTAGTTTACATTATTATTGAGCCAGGGTTGCAGCGATAGCATTGGCGTCGTCATCCGGGCCATCATAGTAGAGCTGTGAGGCGGCGGCCGCGGTGACGGCGGCGTTGTTCTCCAGCTCAGAGATCGAGAGGGCCACGGCCATCTGGAGGTCATAGTCCAGCATGAGCTCGCGGTCCTCGGGTTTGAGGGTGCCCAGGACAGAGTTGCTGGTGGAGTTTGGCTTGGGCGGCGACTTGCCGACGACGGGGAGAGCGGGAGCACGAGATGCAGTCGGCGTTGGAGCCGTTGGAGCCGACACGGATGCACTGTTCCGCGACGTTGCTGGCGATGATGTCGGCAACGGCTGGGGTGTTGGTTGCAGAGATATTTTGTTGACCGTGCCGAAAAACGTTTGAATCAATGTCGCCGAAAGACCGCCTCCTGCATTTGCTGACTGGGGGCTGGGAGATGGCGCTTGTCCGCTCCCCCCACTTGGCTGCTGTTGTTGCAATTGCTGCTGCTGAGCTAACGATA
>Ga0302234_10001380_pt1 | contig 16858 bp, 16 predicted proteins | sample II_Palsa_N3_2_FD_193576 | JGI IMG/M metagenome (GOLD analysis project Ga0302234, IMG submission 193576) | Peat permafrost microbial communities from Stordalen Mire near Abisko, Sweden - II_Palsa_N3_2 | ecosystem: Environmental > Terrestrial > Soil > Palsa > Peat permafrost | place: Sweden... | reverse complement strand
CACTCGCATGGCCCGCACGTCATGTGCGTCAGCCATGCCAAGGAGGTCAACCGCGAGCTCCTAGCGTTCCTCGGCAGCGTCGCTCCCGCCAGCGCATCGGCCTGAATCAACCGCTGCCACAGCGCACCCGACGAAAGGAACCAGGCCATGAGCACGATCATCACCAAGGACGGCACCGAAATCTACTACAAGGACTGGGGCAGCGGGCCGGTCGTGACGTTCTCGCACGGCTGGCCGCTGAGCGCCGACGCGTGGGACGGCCAGATGCATTTCCTCGCCCAGAACGGCTTCCGCGTGGTCGGGCACGACCGGCGCGGCCACGGCCGTTCCAGCCAGACCTCAACGGGAAACGACATGGACGGCTATGCCGATGACCTCGCGGCCGTGATCGAGGCGCTGGACCTGACGGACGCCACGCTGGTGGGCCATTCCACCGGCGGCGGGGAGGTCGCCCGCTATATCGGCCGGCACGGGACGGGGCGGGTGGCCAAAGCGGCCCTGGTCTCGGCGGTGCCGCCGATCATGCTGCAATCAGCGGCCAACCCCGAAGGGCTGCCAGTGGAGGTCTTCGACGGCCTGCGCGCGGGCCTGGTCAAGGACCGCTCGCAGTTCTACAAGGACCTGGCCAGGCCGTTCTACGGCGCCAACCGGCCGGGCTCCGAGGTATCGCAGGGAGTGCTGGACCAGTTCTGGCTCTGGAGCATGCAGTCCGGCCTGTGGAACGCCTACGCGAGCATCAGGGCCTTCTCCGAGACGGACTTCACCGAGGACCTGAAGAAGTTCGACGTGCCCACCCTGGTCCTGCACGGCGAGGACGACCAGATCGTTCCCGTTAAGGACGCGGCGGTCAAGTCGGCGCAGCTCATCAAGGGCGCGCAGGAGATCTACTATCCCGGCGCGCCGCACGGCCTGATGGACACCCACGCGGACAGATTCAACGCCGACCTGCTGGCGTTCCTGCGGAGCTAGGGAAAGGGGGTCCGCGACACCGCGCCGCGGATCCCCGGCCCTTCCGGCGGGTTCAGGAGATGGCCGGGACGTTGATGAGCGGCCAGGCGCGTGCCAGAGTCGTATTCTCGCGGCAAGAGCCCGTGCGTTCATGGTCCTGCCGGGCAGATAAAGGGATCCGCTTGAAAGCCTGGGACACATTCGCCGAGATCTGTGGTGGTGCCGCCGCCACACTGGCCGGGCTGTTGTTCGTCGCGGTCTCGATCAGGATCGCGTTCATCGCGAGATCTCAGGAACTGCGGAACCGGGCGGCCCAGACGCTGAGCCTGTTCGGCATAGTCCTTATTGTTTCGGTCTTGATCGCGATTCCCGGCCAGCCGTACCGTACGCTCGGCGCCGAGTTGGTCGTTCTCGCCGTGATCGCTGGCACTGGCCTCCACATTCTGGACCGGCGCGCGAAGGGTGAGCGGAGTGATCAGGCGATCGGGCCGGTACTCGAGGCTGTTACTCCGATCACGGTCACTTCGTTGTTGCTGCTGGCTGCGGGCACCGTCCTGGTCTTCGGAGTGCACGCGGGACTCTACGTCCTGGTCGGGCCGGTAATCGTAGCTATCGCTGGCGGCGTCACGAGCGCCTGGCTGCTCCTCACCAAGATCACGGAATAGAGCTGCCGCGGCACCACCGGAAGTAGCGCAGACGTGCGGCTACCGGATGAGGAAAGTGCCGCGGATCCGGCCGCGACCGATTCCATTCGCAGCGCGTCAGCCTGCTTGCGGCCCGGGCTCGTCGGGGTGCGCTGGGGAATCCTGATCGTGACCGCCGGTGTTCCGGGACTTGTACTGCTGGGCGGCGCGGCCCACGTATTCCAGGAGCTGCGGGTCGATGCGGCTGAGTCCCTTGCGGTCGTACCACCGCACGAGCGCCGTGCCCGCGGCCAGCCAGATGACCAGCCCGGCCGCGGCGGCGACAACGGATCGGGTCAGCCCTGCGTTGGCCTGCGCGTCGAAGTACAGGATTGCCCGGGTGCCGTCGAGGATCTGCCGCAGCGGCTCGGCCTGGGCCAGCGCGTGCAGGAAGACTGGCAGCGCCTGTACCGGTACGGTGCCGCCGGCGGAGGCCAGTCCTGCGTAGACGAACAGCAGCATCGCCAGGAGCTGGCCGAAAGACGAGCCCAGGACCGCGAACAAGACGATCGTTCCTTCGGTCACGCTGGTTGCCGCCAGCCAGGTCAGCAGCCACAGCAGTCCGGCGTGGGGGGCGTCCATGCGGAGCAGGCCGGCCGCCACCAGGAGCATGAGCCCGGTCGTCAGGCCGGCGAGCACTGCGGCGACGACCCACTTGATGATCAGCGTCTGCCATCTGCTGATCGGCACCGGCTGGCGCTGGCTCCACCGCGGCCCAACCTCGGTGATGGCATAGCCGAGGTAGGCGTCTACCGACGAGTTGACGATGGCCCCGCCGAGGAAGCCGCACATGAGGGTCAGCAGGGCGATGTAGAAGGCGCTCAGCCCGAGCGCGGTGTAGCTGGGCAGCGGCCGGTACACCGTCGTCGTCACGGTGACCGGTTCGGCCAGGAACGCCCTGGTGACCGGGTTTGCGCTGCCAGCTGGGATGCTGGCGGTGAGCTTTCGCCCGATCTGGCGTGACGCCGAATTGAGGGCGGGCTGCAGCACGCCGGTGGCCAGGCCCACGCCTTCGGTGCCGGCCCGCTGGTTGGTCAGGATGGTGATCTCCGGACGCCCGTATCCCGCCCCGCTCGCTTTCTCACCCGCCAACTCCAGCAGCGACGCGGTGAAGTCGGCCGGAATCACGACCGTCGCATAGGACCCGTCGCGGTCCATTGCCTGCTCAGCGGCGCGGAGCGTGGTGTCCGCCAGGCCCAGCGGATCGGCGACGGAGGGGCTCCGCGACAGGCCGGCCTGCACCTGCTGGCCGAAATCGACCCGCTGGGTGCCAGCGGTCGCGCCGCGGTCCTGGTTCACTATCGCCACCGGCAGGCCGTGCAGGTGCCCGGCAGCGTTAACCACCGAGCCGATATAGAAGGCCGTGAGCAGGGCCACCACGAACGATCCCACGATGAGCGGGGAGATCCAGACCGCGCGGGTCTTCAGTAGCTGGCGCACCCTGACCGGCAAGGCACCTCCCGGCGGTCGGGTACTCCCGGCTGGAGAAGGGGAGTCGCTGCTCACGTGAATTCGCCCTGCCGATCGACGTCAACGCGGTCACAACGGACCTCTCGCGCAAGCGCGCGCTCCCCGATCACGAGCAGGATCTGCGCGAGCACGACCCGGCCATGCTGCCGGTAGAAGTCGGAGTTCGCGCTCTCGTCACCCTGGCTGATCCGCCGCAGCAACTGAACGTCGTCGCTGGCGCGGTCCCGGCTACGGTCGAGAGTCACTGCGCCGGTATCGCGGTGCGCATCGTTCACCTGTGCCCTCCCGGAGGCCTCGTTTGGAGAGCCCGAAGGCCTCGCTTCGAGAGTAAGTAGCAACAGGCGGCAGCATGGATCAGTCCAGCGAGATTTCTAGCCGGGAGCATCCGGGCCGCTGCATTCACAGTCCGTCCCAGAGAATCTCTCCCGGAGTGTCGATCCGGGGTAGCGCCACTCGACTACAGGGAAAGACCAGCCACGAGACGGGGAGACGACATGCCATGAAGTACCTGATGCTGCTCTATGCGGACAGCCCGATGCCCGAGCCGGGCACCCCTGAGGCACGCAGGCTGTTCGACGACTGGGCCGCGGCCAGGCAGGCGATGACCGACGCGGGCGTGCTGATTGAATGCACTCCGCTGCAGCCGGCCTCGGCATCCACGACCGTCCGGGTACGGGGCGGCGAGATGCTGCTCACCGACGGGCCGGCGGCGGAAATCAAGGAGGTGTTCGGCGGGCTCACGCTGATCGAGTGTGACGGCCTCGACGAGGCGCTGAAGTGGGCCGCGCGGCTGCCGACCGCATCAGCCGGCAAGGTAGAGGTCCGGCCGTTTTTTCAGGTGCCAGACTGAGCGACCAGTACAGCGAGCTGTTCCGCGACTGCTGGTGGCCGGCGGTCGCCGTCCTCACCCGGCTCACGGGTGACCTGGGCACGGCCGAGGACGCGGTGCAGGACGCGTGCGCGCTCGCCCTGACGAAATGGCCAGTCGAGGGGGTACCGTCCAACCCCCTCGGCTGGCTCGTCGGCGTGGCGCGGCACAAGGCGCTCGACCTGCTGCGCCGCGAAGCCCGGCGGGCGCCGCTGGAGGCCGCAGCGGCCCGTGACTGGCCGAGTCCTCAGGATGCTGCTTCCGGCAAGGAAGAGCTGGGGGACGAGGAGCTCGCTCTCATCTTCATGTGCTGCCATCCCGCACTCGATCCGGAGGCGCGTATCGCGCTGACCCTGCGCTGCGTGTGCGGCCTGGCCACGGCGGAGATCGCCGCCGCCTTCGTCGTCCCGGAGCCGACGATGGCGCAGCGCCTGGTCCGGGCCAAGCGCAAGATCCGCCAGGCCGGAATACGGCTGAAATCGCCGGGCCGTGAAGACCTGCCGCGACGCCTGGCGGCGGTGCTCCGGGCCGTCTACCTGATCTTCACCCAGGGCCACATGGCACCGGTTGGCCCCGACCTGGTGCGAGGCACGCTGTGTGAGCAGGCGATCCGGCTCGGCCGCGCGCTCGCGACGCTGATTCCGGACGAGCCTGAGGTCGCGGGCCTGCTGGCGCTGCTCCTGCTTACCGACGCGCGCCGGGAGGCCAGAACCAGCGACGCGGGTGAGCTCATCCTGCTCGGCGACCAGGACCGCGGCAGATGGAACGCGGCCAAGATTACCGAGGGCACCGCCCTGCTGGGACGGGCGCTCAAGGTCGGCCGCCCCGGCCCGTACCAGCTGCACGCCGCGATCGCCGCGTGCCACGTCGAGCCGGTCACTGACTGGCGGGAGGTCGCCGCGCTGTACGGTGAGCTGGCGCGGCACGAGCCCACCGCGGTGACCGAGGCGAACCGGGCCGTCGCCGTCGCGATGGCCGAAGGTCCCGCCACCGGCCTGGCGATCCTCGATTCCCTCGGCTCCCGGCTGGCCCGATGGCCGCAGTTCCACATCGCGCGGGCCGAGCTGCTGCACCGGACGGGCCGGACCAGGGAAGCGATCGCTGCCTTCCGGCAAGCGCTGGACCTGCCGCTACCCCAGCCTGAGCAAGCCTTCCTTGAGCGGCGCATCAGTGACCTTAGCCGCCCCCGAGCCGGGCCCGGCTCAGCGTTAGTACACGCAGGGAATGCCGAACTTCGCGTTCGAGTTCACCGTCACCTGGCCGTTGCTCGACGCCGGCTTGGGGCTGGGGGACGGAGAACTGGCCGGGGAAGCTGACGAGGCGGCTGAGCCGATGCCGGCGGGCACCGCGGTGGCGGCCGTGCCCAGCAAGACCTCCACGTGACCGGCTGCCACCGAACTGCCGGCCGCGGCGGTCACGCCGAAATTCCTGGCGATCTTCGCCGCGCTCGCCTGCTCTCCCGTGCCGTACAGCACCCGGTTGGACGACTGGCTGGCGATGTTGCCGACCTTGCCCGCCTTGAAGCCAGCCGACGTCAGCGCCCGGGACAGCTGGCCGGCCAGCCCGGGGGTGCCGCCGCCGTTGTAGACGTCCACGGTGGTCGCGCTGGCCGGCAGCGACGTCGCCGTCGATTTGCTCGCCGTCGGCTGGGGCGCGGGCGTCGGCGGGTAAAAGGTGCTCTGCACGTCCTTCTTGATCGCGGCCGGATCTATGAGGTTGACGATCTGGCCATCCTCATGGCCGGCGGTGGTGATGACCGGCGCCGTCTGGAAGGTCAGGTTCTTCCCGGTCAGGCTCTTCATCTCGCTGGCAAAAGTGAGGATCTGCCAGCCAGAGTCGGTGATCACGTATTTCTTCGCCACATCGAGCAAGCTCGTGAGCTGGCCGAAGTCGCTGAATACCCCGTCGTTCTCCAGCTTCCAGACCACGTAGTCGATGACGGCCTGCTGGCGGTGGGTGCGGTCGATGTCACCGTTGGGGAGGTTGTCCCGCTCCCGCACGAACGCCAGTGCCTGCGCGGGGGACAGGAACACGTAACCCGCGTGCGACTGGTTGAAGCCGGAGTTGGCGTCATGCAGGTTCTGGCCCCCGTTCCACGGCACCAGGCACGCCTCGATGCCGCCGAAGGTCTGCGCGAGCTCGTAGAACCCGGCCAGGTTGACCTCGGCGAAGTGGTCGACGTGCACCCCGGTCAGCTGCTCGACGGTGGCGATCGTGGCCGCCTGGCCCGCCTCGTTGGCCACCAGGTAGCGCTGGTTGTGGCTCATGCCGGAGTTGACGGTCTGGCTCAGGCTCTGCGCCCAGGCCAAGCCGTAGGCTTGGTCGATCTTCCCCTGCGATTGGCCGTCGTAGGTTTTGGGGAAGGTCACCCAGTCATCACGCGGGATCGAGAAGCCGACCGCCTTCTGCCCGCCCGCGAAGATGTGGATGAGGATCAGGGTGTTCGTGTCCTGGCCGCCCACCCCATTCTCGACGCCCTGCACGCTGCCCGCGTGCAGGGCCTTGAGGAGATCGGCCGGCAGGATGTTCCCGTCATAGTCGGTGCGGCTTTCCAGGCCCATCAGCAGGATGTTCATGGCACCCGTCTCCGGCCCCCCGCTGATGACATCCGAGCCGCCGATGAAGGCCACCTGGTCCTTCACGTAGTAGGCGAACCCGCTCACCATCAGGACCACCGCGGACAGCGTGCAGGCCACCACGTAGCCGGCCTTGCCGGCGAAAAACATACCGCCGTGTGACCTGGGCACTCGGTTCCCTCCGGCCGGATCGTCGCCACTCATTTGCAGGCTACAAGGTCGGGCAGCAGCAACGCGGCACCGGCAGGGGCGTGTTCCGCGGCCATCGCGATCCCGCAGACCAGCCAGCGGGTGCTACCCGCGTCAAGGCCGCTCATGCTTGCTGAGTGCTTGCTGAGAAACCGCACTGAGCCTGGCCCGGTTCAGCGTGGATATCTGCGATCGTATCGGCTGCCCGGTGCGCTAACTCAGCTAATGGATTTATCAGTATTTACCCTAAGAGTGTCTATTTATGCCGCAATTAGCCACCCGGAATTGTGACAGAATGAATGCTGTCCGTCGCATTCCGTCAGCCAGCAAAGGTTTGCGCGCGTCACCTGATCGACGTCCGCTCAAGCGAGAAAGGGTCATGCCGACATCGGGCGGCTGAATTGTCGCGCTTGGACCGGTTGGGCGAATCGTCCTGGTTAGGTCACGCAACGGGGGATCAGACGTATGGGCTACAAATGGCATATATGCGTTGATAAACGGCCGGTTCCGGTCGGCGGCCGGAACCATTCAGAGGGTAATGCGCGGCCCGGCGCAGCCGGTGCAGACACGCCGCCGGGCGGGCAATATTTCGACGCGGCAGCGGAGCAGCGGCTGCGGGGAAGGGCACATTCACTTCCTGCGGTCGCGGTCATTTCCGCACTGCTCGGAGCGGCAGTGGGCCTGAGCGCTCCGGCTGTCGGGCTGGGCAACGGTCCCGGCGCGGGATCACTGGCCAGCGCGCCCGGTACCGCTCGCCTGACCGCCATGACGCTGCCCGCCGCCCGGTCGCGGGAGGGCAGTAGCACCCCCGCGGTTGCGCCGCTGAGCGGGCTCACCGAGGCCGACCTGATGGTGGTCGCGCCGGTATCGCTCACGGCCAAGACGCTCACCGCCATCGGCAAGCTGCCGGGGGTTGCCGCTATCCAGTCCGTCGAGGCGGGCGAGCTGAAGGTCAATAACACGTCCGCCGCCGTGCTGGGCGTCAACCCGTCAACGTTCCGCGGCTATACGGCGAAGACGGTGGCGGCCTCGAATCCGCTCTGGCAGAGCGTGGCGAACGGCGCGGCCGTCGTCTCCACCACGCTGGGTAAGCAGGAGGCGCTATCGCTCAGCAGCGTGATCTCCGTGGCGGGAGCCAAGCGGCAGAATCTGCGGATCGGCGCGTTCGCCACCACCGGCATCGCCGGCGTCGACGTGGTGGTCTCCCACGCCGTCGCCCAATCGCTGGGTGTGCCCGCGTCGAATGGCGTGGTGATCAGCGCTCCGCACGCTAATCCGGCGTCGCTGATCATGAGGGTGGCGGCGATCACCCCCGTTAACACAACGGTCGAGCCGCTCAACACCCAGACGACCGGGGGCGTCGTCAGCCGCGCCCAGGCCACCAAAATGGTGACCGCCGCCGTCAGCCGGGTGGGCATGCCGTACGTATACGGAGCGGCCGGCCCGACCGCGTTCGACTGCTCAGGGCTGGTGAAATGGTCGTTCACGAAAGCCGGCGTGAATATGCCGCGGGTGGCCGCCGCCCAGGCGATGACCGGCCCCGCCGTGTCGGTCAGCCAGCTCGAGCCCGGGGACCTGCTCTTCTACCGCACCGACCCGGCCGATCCCGCATACATCTCGCACGTCGCGATCTACATCGGGAACGGGAAGATGGTCCATGCTCCCCGGACAGGCGAGAACGTCCAGGTTGTCGCGGCCGACACCACCATGGACTTCGCGGGCGCAGTCCGCGTCGACCCGGTGATCGCCGCGGCGCTGGCTGGCTGAAGCTAATGCCCGAGATGATCATCGGGCGCCGGCTGCCGGAGAAATACCGGATCCCTCGCTAGTGTCCGCTGCCTGCTTCGGGTCGCCGGAGGCCGGCCCGGTCTCGGGCTCGTGCGCCAGCCACACCACGCCCAGCGGCGGCAGCGTCAGCTCGGCGGAATGGCCGAGATCGTTCCAGCCGACCGCCTCGGCCGTGACGTCCCCGACCGTCGCGTTGCTGCCGCCGAACTTCGCGCTGTCGGAGTTGAAGATCTCCACCCAGCGCCCGGGCTGGGGGAGCCCGACACGGTAGCCCTGCCGGGGCACCGGGGTGAGGTTCGCCACGCAGGCGATGGTGCGCCCCGACGACACCGGGAACCGGAGGAACGACAAAACGCTGTTGTCGGCGTCGTTCGGGTCGATCCAGCGGAAGCCGGTCCAGTCGAAGTCCTGCTCCCACAGCGCAGGCTCCTGGCGGTAGACGTCGTTGAGCGCCCGGACCATGGCCTGCACCCCCGCGTGCTCGGGATACTCGAGCAGGTGCCAGTCCACGCTGGCGTCGTGCCGCCACTCGTCGTTCTGGCCGATCTCGCCACCCATGAACAGCAGGGGCCGGCCAGGGTGCGCCCACATCCAGGCCAGCAGCGCCCGCAAGTTGGCGAACTGCTGCCAGCGGTCCCCGGGCATCTTGCTGAGCAGCGAGCCCTTCCCGTGCACCACCTCGTCATGGCTCAGCGGCAGGATGAAGTTCTCGGTGAACGCGTACAGCAGCGCGAAGGTCAGCTCGTGGTGGTGATGGCGCCGGTAGATCGGATTCTTGGCGAAGTACTCCAGGGTGTCGTTCATCCACCCCATGTTCCATTTGAAGCCGAAGCCGAGGCCGCCCAGGTAGGTAGGCCGGGAGACGGCGGGCCAGGAGGTGGACTCCTCGGCCACCAGCATGACGGAGGGGTGGTGGCGGTAGACCACCTCGTTGAATTCCCGGATGAAGTCGATGGCTTCCAGGTTTTCCCGGCCGCCGAACCGGTTGGTGATCCACTCACCCTCCCGGCGCGAGTAGTCCAGGTAGAGCATGGAGGCGACCGCGTCCACGCGCAGGCCATCGACGTGGAACTCCTCGATCCAGAACAGCGCGTTGGCCAGCAGGAAGTTCCGCACCTCGTGGCGGCCGTAGTTGAAGACCAGGGTGCCCCAGTCCCGATGCTCGCCCAGGCGGGGGTCGGCGTGCTCATACAGCGCCGTGCCGTCGAAGCGGGCCAGCGCCCAGTCGTCCTTGGGGAAGTGCCCGACCACCCAGTCGACGAGGACGCCGATGCCGGCCTCGTGGAGCCGGTCGACCAGATGGCGGAAGTCGTCGGGCGTCCCGAAGCGGGACGTCGGCGCGTAGTAGCCGGTGACCTGATAGCCCCAGGAGCCGGAGAACGGGTGCTCGGCGACCGGCAGGAACTCGACGTGGGTGAACCCGAGGTCGGTGAGGTACCCGGGCAGCTCGTCGGCCATCTCACGGTAGGTCAGCGACCGCCACTGGTCGCCGTCCTGGATCAACCGCCACGAGCCCAGATGGCACTCATAGACCGACACCGGCGAGTGCAGCAGGTCAGTGGCGGCCCGCTTGGCGAACCAGGCCTCGTCCTGCCACTTGTGCCGGCTCTGGGTGACGATGCTGGCCGTGGCGGGCGGTACCTCGGTGGCGAACGCGAAGGGGTCCGCCCGCAGGCTCAGCTGGCCCTGCGCGGTGACCACCTCGAACTTGTAGTGCGCGCCGGGGCCCACCTCCGGCAGGAAGATCTCCCAGACCCCCGAGCTGCCCAGCGCGCGCATCGGGTTCAGGCGGCCGTCCCAGCCGTTGAAGTCGCCCACCACGCGAACGGCCTGGGCACCCGGTGCCCACACCGCGAACGACGTGCCGGGCGTTCCCTGGTGGACGCGAACCTGGGCACCGAGATGACGCCACAGCCCCTCGTGCCGGCCCTCCGCCAGCAGATGAAGGTCAAGCGCCCCCAGGGTGGGCCAGTACCGGTATGGATCGTCGGACTTCGTCACGACCTCGCCGGCCTCGCCCGGGTAATACGTCTCCAGCCGGTAGTCCGGGACATCCGCCCCGTCAAGCACCCCGGCGAACACCCCGGCGGGGTGCACGCGGTGCATCTCGATCCGCTGTCCGCCAGTAAGGACGACCATGCCGGTCGCGTCAGGACGCCAGCTGCGGATCACCACCTGGTCGCGGCCATCGGGGCCGCGCACCGGATGAGCGCCCAGGACGTGGTGCGGATCGTGGTGCTGGCCCGCGACCAGGCGATCCAGGTCCAGATCGGTACGGAGAACGGATTCACTCGGTGAGCTCATCGGTGGCCCTTTCGGTGCGACTTCCCCTGCGGGATTCCCATGGAAGCTCAGATCCGGCCCGCGCACCAGGGGAACCCCGTGCTTCCGGCAACTTGGTTAACTCGTGACCGTCTGGTCCAGCGGCCTCCGTGACCGGTCAGGCCGTGATCGCCCTGAGCAGGTCCGGAAACTGGTCAGTATTCATGTCGCTCAAACAGAAATGTCCCATGTCGTCGTATGCGTGTTGGGCAATGCCGGGATACACGTCCAGAAGGATGCCGACAGACCGGCGAATCGACTCCCCGTCGTCAGAAGAGTGGAACAGATGGAATTCCCCAATCCGCAGTGGCAGGGCTGGATCGAAGGTGAAATCGAAAAAGTCCGTTGAGATGCTGTGTTCCGGGTCGAGCCACGGCGCGACCAGCACGAGTTTGCCGACTTGCACCAGGGGATGCTCGGAAAGCCACCGGACGAGAAACCCGCCCCCGCAGCTATGGCCCACCAGGATCATCGGCTCGTCATCGAGATGCCGCTCGAATTCCGTCCGCCAGCCATCGTAATCGGCCAGGTACGGGCGCACGACCTCGGGCGTCTGCACATCGTGGCCCTTGATGAGCAGTTGCTTCTGGAGCCAGGGAATCCAGTGACTGTTTGACGCCGACGGATATCGGTCGCTGAAGTACTCGTCGGCGCCGACGCGGCCATGGAGGATCACAACGCGGGCCACGGGCAGGATCCTAGCGAATTGCCAAGCTTCGTCGCCGGTACACACTGGGGGCATCACACCTCGGCACTGGCCGCACCGGCTCTGCCTTACTGCGCAAAGAATCACGCGATCCGGCGGAAAAAGCCTTATCTGCGGCGGAAGCCGCCGATGCCGTCAGGACGCTCGGGCCGGAGGGCAGCCCGCAGCGCGAGGTCTGGCGCCTACTTCGCGGTCTTCGATGGCAAGATGGATACGTGAGGGTCCTGATCACCAGCTCTCGCATGCCGTTCGCCCTCGGTATGGTGCGCAAGCTCGCCGCCGAGGGGCACGCGGTCTACGCCGCCGACGACTACTCGCTGTCATCGGGGAGCCACTCGAAGTACCTGGTGGCCCACTTCGTCTACCCCTCGCCGCGCCGCGACACGGCGGGCTTCCTCGCCGAGCTCGAGCGGATCGTCCTGGAGCACGAGATCGACGTGATCGTGCCGACCTTCGAAGAGACCTTCTACATCTCGACCCAGATCAAGCGGCTGAGCCGCTTCACCAAGGTCTTCGCATCGCCTTTCTCCGTGCTGGCCCGTCTTCACGATAAGGGTGCATTCGGGAGACTGGTCACCCAGCTGGGGCTTCCGGTCCCCGAGACGGCCCTGGTGACCTCCCACGACGAGCTGCGCGAGGCCACCGGCCGCCTCGGAAAGTACTTCGCCCGCGCTGCCTTCTCGCGCGGCGGGGTCAGCTGTCTGACCAACACTGGCCCGCTGGCCGGCTGGCTAGACATGGACGAGGTCCACCCCACGCCAGCATCACCCTGGCTGGTACAACCGTTCCTGGAGGGCGAGACGGCCTGCACCTACAGCACGGTCCACGGGGGGCGGGTGAGCTCCCACCTGATGTACCGCATCCCCCGGCAGCGGAAGCACAGCACTGGTATCCAGTTCGAGGCGATCGACGCCGCCAAGTCGCTGAAGCTGATCGAGCCGATCGTGGCCGAGCTGGGCTACACGGGCCAGATCTCCTTCGACTTCCTGGTCACCGACGACGGCCTCACCTTCGTGGAGTGCAACCCGCGCGCCACCGACGGCCTGCTGCTGATGCCTCGGCAAGAGCTGGCGGCGGGGCTGCTCGCCCCGCGGGCCGAGACGTTCGTGCTCGAGCCCGGCGGCCACGTGCAGCTCGACTTCGCCGTGCTGGCCGACGGCTTCGCCGATCACCTGCACCGCCTGCCCGAGTCGATCGGCGACCTCGCTCAGGTCCGGGACGCAGGCAGCGGCTGGCATGACCCGCTGCCCACGCTGTACTCGGCGCTGGCCATGTGCCACTCAGCCGAGCAGAGCTTCCGCGAGCACACTGGCCACGTCGCCGCCATGATCGGCGACATGAACTGGGACGGCGAGCCCATCGACGGAATGTCGGAGGACGACGCAACGCTGCTCACCAGCCTGCGCCCTCAGCCGGGCTGAACGGGAGATTCTGCCCCATACGGTCAATTACCCGGTGTGAAGTCGATCCGGTCGGCCGACTCGCCCCGGCCGACTAGGACCATGGCCACCATCTGCGGCGGGAACAGGCCGTGAGCCACGACCCCGGGCGTCGATGACAACCAGACGGCTAGCGCCGCCGGGTCCTCGACCAGCCCGTGGTAATCGGCGATCACGCCGCCGTCCGGGCTCAGCGGGACGTCACGCAGCGAAGCCGGGTCGACCCGGCGCAGGGTGGCGCGCAGCCCGAAGGACAGCAGCTCAAGGGGGACAGGGGCGTGCAGGGCCGGGACCGGCTTGGAGGAGTCGGCGATAACAACGAACCGGTCCGCGGCCCCGGCCACGATCTTCTCCCGGGTGTGGGCGCCGCCGCCCCCCTTGACCAGCCAGCCGTCCGGGGCGATCTGGTCCGCGCCGTCGATGGTGATGTCGAACCGGTCGATGCTCGTGACGTCCTCGATCCGCAGGCCCAGTTCGCGCGCGGCGTGCTCGGTGCGCGGCGACGTGGCGGCGCCGACGATGTCAAGGGCTCGCTTGGCCAAGGCCGGGAGCAGATATGCCACGGTCGAGCCGGTGCCAAGCCCGACGGTCATGCCGTTCTCGATCAGATCCGCGGCCGCTTCCGCGGCAACCTGCTTCTCTCGCTCAATGCTCATGTCCGTGTTCCCTCAGGCGATGATCGTGCTGGACACCACCGTACGATCAGCTGGCACAACGGACGTGACCGCCTGCCAGGATCGTACTGTCGCCCGCCGGTGCCACCACGTTCTCGACGCGGCAAGCCCGAGCGCGTCCAGCCATAGTTGTCGCTGGCAGCCGCCATTTCCAGCGACGCCCGGCCCTGTCTGGCGACGGGCCGGCCCTGCATGGCCTGCAACGTGAGGTGTGACCAAGACCGCTGGAGGAGCATTTACCGGGTTTAGCTGGGCTTGTGCGGAGCCTCCGGATCTCCCTGGTCCTGGCGTTCTGGCCGCGGCAAGCCGTCCAGCCCGCAGGCTGCCTTGATCAGCAGGTCGAGGGCAGCGCGCAGATCGGCATGGGCATTGATGATGTCGGTCCGGGCGCCGGAGTAGTAGCCGGGTTGCTTGGCACGTTCGGTCACCGAAGCGAGCGTCTGCCGGGCGGCGGCGAGCGCGGTCTCCAGGCTGATGCCGACGTCACGGCCGGCCGAGCACAAACCAGGTCACCCATCCGCGGGCGCCCGGGCGGGTACCGCACTCGGCCGCTAGTGAGCGAACGAGGAACAGCCCGTGCGGGCTCTCGATTTCCGCGAACGAACCTTTCCAGCGGCTTCCCTGGTCCTCGACCTCGGCGTGCACGCGCCCGCCTTCGCGGACCTGAATGCGGACCGTGTAGGTGCCGCCCGGCCGGCCGCTACCGCTATGCGCACACGCATTGGCCGCGAGCTCACTGATCAGGAGGACGGCATCATCGGCGGCAGGGTGCCCGTCCAGGAACCGGGCAACAAAAGCACGTGCACAGCGGACCTGATCACGGCGCCCGGGAAAGGAGAAGGCACAAGCGCGCAGCCGCGCCGGCGCGACGTATCCGGGCATCACCTGATTGCACATTCGAGTGTCCTCGCTGTCCTTAACGACTCGTCACTGATGCTCATCTGACTGTCGCTGCCCGGGAGTACATTCGTAATAGCTACACAGAGCATTGCCGGCCGACCGTAGGGGCAATCCGGCCTGTGTATGTGCCAGCTCAGAATTGTGTGCCTCGTGTATGCGGAGGAAAAATGTCGTCACGGGAGACCGCCCGCACTCCCCGTCAGGTGTTCGGTGCCATGCTCCGCTACTACCGCGAACGAGCCGGCCTGAGCCGCACCGACCTGGCCCGCCAGATCAGCAAGTCCGTCTCATTAATCCAGGCCATCGAGCTAGGCCAGCGCGCCGCCACCGCCGACGTCACCGAAGACCTGGAGCGAGTGCTCCCGGCGGACGGGGCGCTGGCGCGGCTACGGGAGGAGATCGGCGACGGGCTCGGGTACGGTGCCTACCCATCCTGGTTCCAGGACTGGCTAGCCAGCGAACGGGAGGCGAAGAAGCTCCGCACGTTCGAGCCGATGCTGGTCCCCGGTCTGCTGCAGACTGAGGACTATGCGCGGGCAGTGTTCGGTGCGCGCTTCGGAATAACCAACGAGGAGATCGACGAGCAGGTCGCAGCTCGGTTGAAGCGACAGGAGATCCTGGTGCGCGATGAGCCACCGGCCTTGTGGGTGATTCTGGACGAGTCCGTGCTGCGCCGCCCGGTGGGCGGTCGCTATGTCATGCGGGAGCAGATTGGCCGACTGATCGAGGCATGCCAGCGCCCGCACGTGTCCGTGCAGCTCATCTCCTGCACCGTAGGCGCTCATCGGGGTTTGTGGGCCGGCGCCTTCATCATCGCGAACTTCGAGGATGCACCGCCCGTCGGCTACCAGGAGACAGCGTGTCAGGGACAGTTCGTCGACCGCCGTCAAGACGTCGAAACACTCGTGGATTGCTGGGATACCCTGGTCCGCGAGGCGCTCCCGTGGGCTGCCTCCCAGGCACTACTGGAGGAAGCAGCGAAGTCATGGACAACAGCCACGTGACCTGGCGTAAGTCCAGCTACAGCGGCGGCAACGGCGGCAACTGCGTCGAGGTAGCCTCCACCGGCAAGTCCCTCGTCGCCGTCCGCGACTCGAAGCACCCAAACGGCCCCAAATTGACGTTCTCCCCGTCAGCGTGGCAGTTGTTTATCGGGCGGGCAGCGAATACGAATAATCGTTAGACACGGACTAACTAACACTGGTTAGTCGCCGTACGGCCACCCAGGTTAGATTCTGCTACATCCGCACGTGCCCGGACGTCGCTGGAGGATCAGACGCGGGCGTGTGACGTGCTGGTGCGCGGAGATCGGGCCGGTGCTAAACGTTCCGAGCGTGAATGCCTGTCCTTGCGCCGCTCGCGCGGCCAGAGTCCGTCTTGGCCCGAGCCTGAAGCAGAGCTAATGACGTTGGGGGCGGCTCTCCTGGAGTGAGCTGTTATGCGGTGAGGGTGTAGTCGTCGCGGTAGCGGGCGTTATGGATGCGTTTGTGTTCTTGCCGCAGGTGAAAGCGCCAGTATGGTTCGAAGTCGCCGTTGGCGATGAGGGCGCGGAGCTTGAGGATGGCTTCGGCGCCGTCCGGGCCCCATCTGGCTCCGGTGATGTCCATGCGGTCTTTGACCAGGTGGCGGCAGGCGCCTTCTATTACGCCGGTGGCGATGGGCCAGCCTTTTGCGAGGGCGGTGGCGTAGTCGAGGTACGGTTTTTTGGCGGTGAGGTAGCCCGCGTAGGCGTCGGCGCCCTCGGGCTCGGCGGGCGAGTAGCCGAAGGTGGTGGCGCGGCGGCGGATCCCGGCTGCGACCTGGGCGGCCTTGCCTTCGAGGATTTTCACGGCCTGGCCGACGACCCATGCCTCGGCGTCGGGGTCGCCTTTATCGAAGAACGACCATGCGGCTTTCCATGCGTATTCCAGGACGTGCACGAAGTCGCAGATCACGGTGATGGTGACGCCGCGGCGGGCGGCCTCGGCGGTGATCGCCTCGATCTGCTGCCGGTTGCCGCCCACCAGGGCGATCCAGGTACGGCAGTGCACGGGGTCGCGGCGCTGCGCCTCGCTGAAGGCAGCGGCGAGGACGGCGGGGATGTCATCGGTGACCGAGGCGGTCAGCCACTTCCCTGCCGCCTGGGGACCGCGGGCGCGGCCCTTTTCCCTCTCCCTGCCGGGCGGGGCGATGATGTCATCCGGCGTGCGGGGCGCACGGGCGCAATCGTAGACGCAGGCCAGCTCGGCCATCCGCTTGCGCCCCTGCTTTTCCCCTGGTGACAGGCGTGTCGCCAGTTTCTGCCTCCCCCCGGCG
>Ga0302234_10001378_pt1 | contig 16863 bp, 15 predicted proteins | sample II_Palsa_N3_2_FD_193576 | JGI IMG/M metagenome (GOLD analysis project Ga0302234, IMG submission 193576) | Peat permafrost microbial communities from Stordalen Mire near Abisko, Sweden - II_Palsa_N3_2 | ecosystem: Environmental > Terrestrial > Soil > Palsa > Peat permafrost | place: Sweden... | reverse complement strand
CGACCATGTAGGCGCCGACCAGGCCGGCAATACCGGCGTTGATGTGCACCACCGTACCGCCGGCGAAATCCAGCACCCCCCTGGCGGCCATAAATCCATCAGGCGCAAACCACACCATGTGCGCGATCGGCAGGTAGGCAAAGGTGAACCACAGCGCGGTGAAGGCCAGCACGGCGCGGAAGCGCATGCGTTCGGCGAACGAGCCGACGATCAGCGCGCCGGTAATGCCGGCGAAGGTCGACTGGAACACGATGAACACGTACTCGGGCAGCGACACGTTGGCGCTGAAGGTAGCCGACAGCGTGTCCTTGGTGACGCCTTTCAGGAACAGCTTGCTGAAGCCACCGATGAAGGCGTTGCCTTCGGTGAATGCCAGGCTGTAGCCGTAGATGACCCAAAGCACCAGGATCATCGAGAACACGGTCATCACCTGCATCAGCACCGACAGCACGTTCTTCGAGCGCACCAGGCCTCCGTAGAACAGCGCCAGGCCCGGCACCGTCATCAGCAGCACTAGCAGGGTCGAGGTGAGCATCCATGCCACGTCGCCTTTGTCGACCACCTGCGCGACCGGCGCGGCGGCGAATGCGGACGGTGCCAACAGAAGCAGACACAGGAATACGAATGAGGGCATCCACCCGGGTAGACAGCGCGAGTGGCGGATCGACGAAAGCTGTTTCATGGAAACCTCGCAGGGCAGAATTTAGAGGGCGTCGGCGTCGAGCTCGCCGGTTCGAATGCGGATGACCTGTTCGATGGTGCTGATGAAAATCTTGCCATCGCCCACGCTGCCGGTTTTTGCGGACTGCTGGACGGCTTCGAGCACCGTATCGAGCAGCTCGTCGGCAATCACCACCTCGAGCTTGAGCTTGGGCAAAAAGTCCACCACGTACTCTGCGCCGCGATAGAGCTCGGTGTGGCCCTTCTGTCGGCCGAAGCCACGCACTTCGCTGACGGTGATGCCGCTGACGCCGGCATTGGTCAACGCGTCACGCACTTCGTCCAACTTGTAGGGCCGGATGATGCAGCTGATCAATTTCATGCACATCTCCAGACGTTGGTGCCGCCCTGGTCGCCCGAGGCGGCTGGTTTGAGTACCCGCTCAATAATTTTTCCCGATCCCACCTATGCCACGACCTCTCTTTCATAAAACCACAAATAGCTGATCGTTGTTCAGAACGATTTGCTCACGGTGAGAATGCCGGTGGCCCGACCGACGTAATGACCTTCGGGATTGGTGTAGGCGCTGCGCTTCGCATCGGTGTCGTAGTAGCCCAGTGCGATCGAATAGCCGTTGGCAAATGCGCGCGTCACGCCAATCCGCCAGTCGTCATAGGAATAGCCGGCGCTATGCGGCACCTCCTGATGGCCGATGTGGCTATTGAAGGTCCAGCCGGGGCTGAACTCGACGTTGTAAGAAAGATCGACGTACTCGCTGTGCTTGCTGTTGGCGAAGCCGAACAGGTTGGTCAAGCCGTAGGAATATTTCAGGGTTATCCCTTTCCAGGCCAGCGATGCGTAGGCCTCGGTGGTGTACGGCCGGGTGAAGCTGGCCGGATAGCTGCCGGGGTAGTAGTAGGTATACAGCCCCACGTCGTACGCCCAGTTCGGGCTGAGGCTGCCGCGGTAACCGGCGTAGCCGTCGATCTCGACACTGTTGGAAACCCGCGCATCGTTGGTGGAGACGTCCGACAGCCAGCTGACGTTGCTGCCCCAGGCGCCGACATACCAGCCGCTGGCGTCGTCGTACTCGATGCCGGGCTGAAACGCCGGCTTGCGATTGGTTTGCGAGAGGCCGCGGAAGATATAGTCGTTAGTCACCGAGACGCTGCCAATGACTTTGCCGACCGGGGCATCGTCAGCCAGGGCCGCCACCGGATCACCCATCATCACTGCGCTTGCCAGTATCCATTGCGATGCTCGCTTCATCCGGATTACTCCCTCGCTATGTTTGAAACGCGTCAGATTGAGACGTCTGGACGTCCATGACCTGATGCAGCTTCGACAGGGTCGACAAGACCGGCCTGCATTGGCTGACGATTGGCGACGGCGTAGCTTGCGTGGCGCATTGGCGACCACATGGTTAAGCGAAGTTCTGATGGATGAGGCGAGGTATGAGCCCGAGTCCGTACTCGGGTGTCCGAATCCCGGTCACCTGTTACGTTTCAAGACGGGCCCAGCACTCCCATGTCGGCGCCACTCGAAAAACAAGCGGCTGCCGTGTTTTAGCCGTCTAAGCGGCGTGCTTAGTCGGCGCGTAAAAACCCAAAAGCGCGGCTCGACCACAGCGCTGCCATGCGCCAAGCTAATGAATCGGATCCCCACGACGTGAGATTTTCGAACGCTGTCGGCGCGCCGTTGGCGCTGCCGCACACGACGCCGTCAACCGTGCCGATGATTCGATCCTGCCTTAGTTGTTTGTGCATTGCAATATGATTTCGAAATTAATTTCGCCACGAATTTTCTTGTTGCTTACCCGCGTATGCTATTGGTTTTACTTGCAACTAAACGGGCATTGCTCGCCCAGTCACGAGTAACAGCCGTCGATTGACGTAATTTACTGCGTCGACAGCCTCAGTCATGGAGTTTCTTCATCTCAAAGCCTCTCCCGCACCCTCCGTTCGACAGATCTCGCGAGGCATGTGCACTCAAGCTGGGCTTCCGTATCCGCGGCGGCCGCTCCCCCTCTTGGAGATTTGCGTCCCGTGACTGATCTGATCGACGTCATCCTGTTAGGCATCATCGAAGGCATTACCGAATTTCTGCCGATCTCCAGCACCGGTCATTTGCTAATCGCAGAAAAATTCGGGCTGGGCGCGCGCTCGGATCTGTTCAACGTCGGCATCCAGGCGGGCGCGATTCTTGCGATTACCTTTATTTACTGGAAGCGTATCTGGCAGCTGTTTTCGCAATGGCGCGAGCCGATCAATCGCGACTATCTGCTGAAGCTGATCGTGAGCTTTCTGATTACCTCGGTGCTCGGCGCGATCATCGTGGTGCACTTCCACTTCAAGCTGCCTGAAACGATTACCCCGATTGCATGGGCGCTGGTGATCGGCGGCATCTGGATGATCGCCGCCGAACAGATCGCAGCGCGGCAGGCCGATCGCTCCCGGGTGACCTGGCGCGTGGCGATTCTGGTGGGGATCGCGCAGATGGTTGCCGGCGTGTTTCCCGGCACCTCGCGTTCGGGCGCCACGATTTTTACCGCCATGCTGGCCGGCACCAGCAACCGCGCGGCGGCGACCGAGTTCGCCTTTCTGGTCGGCATCCCGACGATGTACGCGGCGACCGGCTACGAGCTGCTGAAAGTGCTCAAGGACGGCGGCGGTGCCAACGAGGACTGGGCCGCGCTGATCGTTGGTTTCGTTGTCTCGCTGATCGTCGGCTTTGTCGCCGTGAAGTGGCTGCTGGGCTATATCCGCAGCCATCGTTTCACTGCGTTTGCGATCTATCGCATCGTTCTGGGCATCGCGCTGCTGTTGCTGGTGCCCTCGGGCGGCTAGGCCTTCGGCCTCGAATCACGCCGCCGCGGTGATGCGTTCGATCTCTCTCGTCGTCGCCTCGGCGGCGAGCCGCGCATTGAGCAGACATTGCGGCTCGCAGGTGCGCTGAAACAGCTCGCTGACCCACTCGATAAAGGCCTGCACGCGCGCCGACAGGTGACGCTTCTGCGGATAGACGATCCACAGCGGTGAGCCGGTGGAAATCGTGTCGGTCATGACGATTTCCAGCTCGCCCTTGGCCAGCGCCGCGGCCGCCAGGCAGTGCGGCACCTGGATGATGCCCAGGCCGGCGACCGCCGCCTGGATCACCGATTCGCCGTCGTTGATCAGCATGTGCGCGTCGACGTCCAGCTCGACCCGGCCGCTCGGCGTATCGAACTGCCACTGGTAGGCCTTGCCGGTACTGGGGAAAACATAGTTGATGCAGCGGTGCTGACGCAGGTCGTCGATCGTGTGCGGAATGCCGTGCCGGGCCAGATACGACGGTGCGGCCAGCAGCACGTTGCTGAAGTGGCCGAGCTTGCGCGCGATCAGGCTGGAGTCTTCCAGCTCGCCCATGCGGATCGCGCAGTCGTAGCCCTCTTCATTGAGGTCGAACGGGTAGTCGCACATCGCAAGTTCCAGCCGGATATCCGGGTAGCGGCCCTCGAACTCCACCAGGTTCGGGATGATCGCCGAGCGACCGATCGCCGAATGGGCCGCCACCCGCAGCTTGCCGACCGGATGAATCCGCGCCTGCCCCAACGCCTCGGTGGCCTCGGTGAGGTCGGCCAGAATTTCCTTGCAGCGGGCGTGGAACGAGGCGCCGTCGTCGGTCAGCCGCAGCGACCGCGTGGAGCGCGACAGCAGCCGGGTGCCGAGCTGCGTTTCCAGCCGGGCCACAGCCCGGCTCACGCCGGATGGCGTCATGCCCAGCTGGCTGGCTGCGGCGGCGAAACTCTTGGCCTCGACCACGCGCACGAAGGTCGATATGGCGGAAAAGTCTTCCATAGCCTGGTTTTCCCACGGATTCGTGATTCTGACTCACGAGTGTAGTGCGCCGCGAACGGATTATCTATACCGCCTGGTACACCTATTCTCTCCAGCCTTCGCCGCCGGCCACACCGTGCGTGCCCTGTTTCTGGAGATCGATCATGTCAACGAACGCAACAAAGAAGCGCTGGATTCCCCTCGCCCTGGCCATGGCCCTGGTGATCGGTAGCTGGGCGGTGCTGGGCCAACACGGCGAAAGCCACGCGCAGACCAACAGCGCACCGCCACCGCCGGCGGTGACCGTGGCGCAGACCCTGGTTCGCACGGTCAGCGATGCCGATGAGTTCACCGGCCGGCTGCAGGCGATCGACACCATTCAACTGCGGCCCCGGGTGAGCGGCTACGTCGACCGCGTGCTGTTTACCGAAGGCGCGATGGTCAAGAAAGGCCAGCTGCTGTTCCAGATCGATCCGCGCCCGTATCAGGCCGAGGTCGATCGGCTGCAGGCCAACCTGGGCCAGGCGCATGCCGAATTGGTGCTGGCCGACGCGAACGCGGCACGCGCGCAGAAGTTGCTTGATCAGCACGCGGTATCGCGCGAAGAAGCCGACCGCATGAGCACGGCATCGCAAAGTGCCAAGGGACAGGTGGCCGCCGACAGCGCCGCACTCGAGGCCGCCCAGCTCAACCGCGAGTTCACCGAAGTGCGCGCGCCCATCGACGGGCGCGTCAGCAACGCGCTGATCACCGCCGGCAACCTGGTGACGCCGAGCGACGTGCTGACCAGCGTGGTCAGCGTCAATCCGGTGTATGCGTACTTCGACGTCGACGAGCACAGCTACCTCAAGCTCGACCGCATCCGGCGCGAGCACGGCGCCGCGCCGCAGATCGCCATGGCCCTGGCCGATGAAAGCGGCTTTCCGCACAACGGCCGCATCGACTTCGTCGACAACCAGCTGAGCGCCGCCAGCGGCACGATTCGCCTGCGCGCCGTGTTCGACAACACCGATGGCAGCTTCACGCCCGGCCTTTACGTGCACATGCAGCTGCGCAGCGAGAGCAAGCAGCCGCGTGCGTTGATCGACGATCGCGCGGTTGGCACCGACCTCGGCAACAAGTTCGTCTACGTGCTCGACAAGGATCGCAAGGTCGACTACCGCAAGATCACCACCGGCCCGCTGATCGACGGCCTGCGCGTCGTCACCGACGGCCTGAGCAGCAGCGACGTCATTGTCGTCAACGGCCTGCAGCACGTGCGCCCCGGCATGGAAGTCAATCCGACCAAGGTCGCGATGGCCACGCGCAGCCTCGATGCCACGGCCAGCCAGGTCGCCAGCGGCGGCCTTCCCAAAGGCAATGCGCTGACCAGCGCGCAGGACTGATCCGATGAAACTCGCTCAATATTTTGTGGATCGACCGATCCTCGCCGGCGTGCTGTCGGTGCTGCTGCTGATCGCCGGCACGATCTCGCTGTTCAAACTGCCGATCGGCGAATACCCGGAAGTGGTGCCACCGACCGTGGTGGTGCACGCCAGCTACCCCGGCGCCAATCCCAAGGTGATCGGTGAAACGGTCGCCACCCCGCTCGAAGAGCAGATGAACGGCGTCGAGGGCATGCTGTACACCGCCTCGCAGTCGACCAGCGACGGCGCCATGACGCTCACCGTAACCTTCGCCCTCGGCACCAATCTGGACGACGCCCAGGTGCAGGTGCAGAACCGCGTGGCCCAGGCGCTGCCGCGCTTGCCCGAAGAAGTGCAGCGGCTCGGTGTGACCACGCAGAAAAGCTCGCCCGACCTGACCATGGTCGTGCATCTGATTTCGCCGAATCAGCGCTACGACATGCTGTACCTGTCGAATTACGCGCGCCTGCACATCAAGGACCAGCTCGCCCGCCTCGACGGCGTCGGCGACGTGCAGATTTTCGGCGCCGGCGAATACAGCATGCGCGTGTGGCTCGATCCGCAGCGTCTGGCCAGCCGCGGCCTGACCACCGGCGACATCGTGCACGCGATCAAGGAGCAGAATGTCGAAGTGGCGGCCGGCGCACTGAATGCCTCGCCCGGCCCGAACAACAACGCGTTCCAGCTCAACATCAACACGCAGGGCCGACTGGTCACCGAAGACGAGTTTTTGAAGATCGTCGTGCGCACCAGTCCGGACGGCGGCGTCACCTATCTGCGCGACGTCGCCCGGGTGGAGCTGGGTTCGAACAATTACGCGCTGCGCAGCCTGCTCAACAACAAGCCGGCGGTGGCCTTGCCGATCTTCGCGCGGCCGGGCTCCAACGCGATCCATATTTCCGACGAAGTGCGCAGCACCATGGCGCAGCTGAAGAAGGATTTTCCGCAGGACGTCGACTACAAGATCGTCTACGACCCGACGGTATTCGTACGCGGCTCGATCGAGGCCGTGGTGCATACGCTGTTCGAAGCGATTTTGCTCGTCGTGCTGGTGGTGATTCTGTTCCTGCAGACCTGGCGCGCCTCGATCATTCCGCTGGTCGCCGTGCCGGTGTCGCTGGTCGGCACGTTTGCGGTGATGTATCTGGCCGGTTTTTCGCTCAATGCGCTGTCGCTGTTCGGCCTGGTGCTGGCCATCGGCATCGTGGTGGACGACGCGATCGTGGTAGTGGAAAACGTCGAGCGGCATATCGAGCATGGCCTGTCGCCGAAGGACGCCACCCGTCAGGCGATGAAGGAAGTCACCGGCCCGATCGTGGCCACGGCGCTGGTGCTGTGCGCCGTGTTCGTGCCGGCGGCCTTCATCAGCGGCTTGACCGGCGAGTTCTATCGCCAGTTCGCGCTGACGATCGCGATCTCCACGGTGATCTCGGCGTTCAACTCGCTGACCCTGAGCCCGGCGCTGGCCGCCTTGTTGCTGAAGGAGCGCGGTGCACCGAAGGACGCGCTGAGCCGCGGCATCGATCGCGCCTTCGGCTGGCTGTTCCGCCCGTTCAACCGCTTCTTCGTGCGCAGCGCCAACAGCTACGTCAGCGGCGTGCAGCGCGTGCTGCGGGCGGGTTCCGTCGCGCTGATCATCTACGGCGGCCTGGTCCTGCTGGGCGTGTTCGGCTTTGCCAAGGTGCCGACCGGCTTCGTGCCGGCGCAGGACAAGCAGTACCTGGTGTCGTTCGCGCAGCTGCCGGACGCGTCGTCGCTGGACCGCTCCGAAGCCGTGATACGCCGCATGAGCGACATCGCCTTGAAGCAGCCGGGCGTGGAAAGCGCGGTCGAGTTTCCCGGCCTGTCGATCAATGGGTTTACCAACAGCACGAATTCCGGCATCGTTTTCGTCACGCTGAAGCCGTTCGAGGAGCGCCGCGATGCGTCGCTTTCGGCCGGTGCGATCACGGCGGCGCTGCAGCAGAAGTATGCGGCGATCCAGGATGCCTATATCGCGATCTTTCCGCCGCCGCCGGTGAACGGCCTGGGCACGATCGGCGGCTTCCGCCTGCAGGTGGAGGACCGCGGCGACCAGGGCTTCGAAGAGCTGTACAAACAGACCCAGAACCTGATCACCGCCAGCCAGAAGGAGCCGGCGCTGGCCGGGCTGTTCTCCAGCTATCAGGTCAGCGTGCCGCAGATCGATGCCGACGTGGATCGCGAAAAGGCCAAGGCCGAAGGCGTGGATCTGAGCGATGTCTACCAGACCATGCAGGCCTATCTCGGCTCGCTCTACGTCAACGACTTCAATCGCTTCGGTCGCACCTACCAGGTCAACGTCTCGGCCGAGCCCGGTTTCCGCCACGAGTCGCAGGACATCACCACCTTGAAGACGCGCAACGCCCGTGGCGAGATGGTGCCGCTGGGTTCGTTTGTCAGCGTGCGCCAGAGCGTGGGGCCGGATCGCGTGCAGCACTACAACGGTTTCCCGACCGCGGAGATCAATGGCGGTGCGGCACCCGGCTACAGCTCGGGCCAGGCCCAGGATGCGATGGAGCGACTGGCCAAGAACACGCTGCCCAACGGCATGTCGTTCGAGTGGACCGAGCTGACCTATCAGCAGATTCTCGCCGGCAACACCGCGGTGCTGGTGTTCCCGCTGTCGGTGCTGCTGGTGTTCCTGGTGCTCGCCTCGCTGTACGAAAGCCTGACCCTGCCGCTGGCGGTGATCATGATCGTGCCGATGGTGCTGCTGTCCGCGATTACCGGCGTGTGGCTGAGCGGCGGCGACAACAACATCTTTACCCAGATCGGCCTGATCGTGCTGGTGGGACTGGCCTGCAAAAACGCCATCCTGATCGTCGAGTTTGCCCGCGAAGCGCAGATCCTCGAAGGCCTGGATCGCGTGCAGGCCGTACTGGAAGCGGCGCGACTGCGGCTGCGCCCGATCCTGATGACGTCGTTCGCTTTCATCATGGGCGTGGTGCCGCTGGTGCTGTCGCACGGCGCCGGTGCGGAGATGCGTCACGCGATGGGCGTGGCGGTGTTCTCCGGCATGCTCGGCGTCACCTTCTTCGGCCTGGTATTCACCCCGCTGTTCTATGTACTGATCCGCCGCTGGAGCGAAAACAGCGCGGCCCGCCGCGCCGCCCGCAAGGCGCGTCACGCGGCGCTGCCCGCTCCCGCTTTCGAGGAACACTGAGATGACTTCGCTTTTCCGTTTGAGCGCTCTTGCGAGCGCGCTGCTCCTTGCCGGCTGCCTCACCGTCGGCCCGGACTATCACCGTCCGGTCGAGAAGCCGGTCGCATTGCAGGGCGTCGATGCCGCGCAGCAGTCGGCGCGGGATTTTCAGGCCAACTGGTGGGCGCAGTTCAACGACCAGACGCTGGACGCGCTGATCAAGCGCGCTGCGAAGAACAGCCCCGATCTGAAAATCGCGCTGGCACGTCTGAATCAGTCGCGGGCGCAGCTCGGTACGGCGCGTTCGCAGCAGGCGCCCGATATCCAGGCGCAGACCAGCTATACGCGCAGCCGCGAACAGCAGCCGGGTTTCACCACCGATCCCGAAACCATCACCACGTACCAGGCCGGTTTCGACGCCAGCTGGGAGCTGGATTTGTTCGGCGGCATCCGCCGTTCGGTGGAAGCCGCGCGCGCGGATACCGAAGCCGGCGCGGCGTCGCTGGAGGATGCGCAAGTCACGCTGTTCGCCGAAGTGGCTCGGCATTACTTCGATCTGCGTGGCGCCCAGCTGCGCATCGACGTCGCCCAGCGCGATATCGGCAACCTGCGCGATTCGCTCAAGCTGATCAAGAGCCGCGCCGATGTCGGCACCGGTTCGGATCAGGATGTCGCCAGCGCCAGCGCGCGTCTGGCCGCCGTCGAGGCGCAGCTGCCCCCGCTGCAGACTCAGGCGCAGGCCGATACGTTCCGCCTCGCCGTACTGCTCGGTGAGCGGCCGGGAGAACTCGACATTGATCTTTCGCCGAAAACCTTCCATCCGATCGATACGGCGCTGCCGATCGGCAACGCCGGCGACGTGCTGGCCCGCCGGCCGGACATCCGCGTTGCCGAGCGCGAACTGGCGGCGGCCAACGCGCGCATCGGCGTGGCCAAGGCGGACTGGTTCCCGCACATCTCGCTGGGCGGCTTCGTCGGTTTTCTGGCCGGCCGCAGCAACGATTTCGGCGGTGCGCAGTCGCGGGCCTTTTCGCTGGCGCCCAGCATCAGCTGGGACGGGCTCAACGTGCAGCGCGTGCGTTCCGGCGTCAAGGTCAGCGAAGCGCGCGCCGACGAAGCGAAGGCGAATTACCAGCGCACCGTGCTTGCCGCACTGGAAGACGTCGATAACGCGCTGGTCGGCTACAACCAGCAGCGCGTGCGCGTGCAGAAGCTGGACGAGCAGGCCATCCAGAGCACGCGTGCCGCCGAACTGGCGCGCATTCGCTACGAAGCCGGTGCCACCGACTATCTCGAGCTGCTCGACGCCCAGCGCACGCAGCTCACCGCGGAAGATCAGCTGGCAGAGGCCGAAGCCGGCATCAATCTTCAAGCCATCGCCATCTACAAGGCGCTTGGCGGCGGTTGGCAGGCCTGCGGCAACGAACGCTGCAGCGCTCTGGCCAGCGCGCCATGAACAGCGGACCCGAGGGGCTGCGCCGGCAACCACGTCGCACCGCCTCCTTGTTCACCGCGCCACCGCTGGCGCAGCAGATCGCATTGGTCAGCGGCGCCAATCGGGGGCTTGGCCTGGAGGTGGTACGGCAGCTTGCAGCAACCGGCATGGCCGTACTGCTTGGCAGTCGTGACCTCACGCTAGGTGAGCGCGCGGCACAGCGACTGCGCCGTGACGGGGCCGACGTCACGGCAATCCAGCTGGACGTCACCGACCAGGCCAGTATCGAGGCCGCAGCGAGATATATCGAGAACGCGTATGGACGTCTGGACGTCCTTATCAATAACGCCGGTGCCTACTACGACATGGGTGAACTGCCGTCTTCGATCGACCTCGATATCGTGCGCGGCGCGCTGGAGACCAATCTGTTCGGCGCCTGGCGGCTTTGCGAGGCGCTGCTGCCGCTGATGCGCCCCTTTGGTTTCGGCCGTATCGTCAACGTCTCCAGCGGCTGCGGCTCCAGCGCGGTCGAGGGCGAATGCTGCCCGGCCTATCGCGTCTCGAAGGCCGCCCTCAACACCTATACCCGCACCCTCGCGGCGGAGTTGGGCGGCAGCGGGATCCTGGTCAACGCGGTGTGTCCCGGCTGGACCGATACCGACATGGGCGGTACCGGCGGGAGGCCGGTCAAGGAAAGCGCGCAGGGCGTCGTGTGGGCGGCCTGCCTGCCGGCGAAATCATCGACGACCGGCGGCTTTTTCCGCGATCGCCAGCCGATCGACTGGTGATCATTGCCCCGCAAATCAGCGCTGTACCATCACCGCGAACCAGCCCCAGCCGCGGATTCGCTCGGCGATGAGTTTCACGCTGGTCAGCATCGGCACGGCCAGCAGAGCCCCGGGAATTCCCCACAGCCAGCCCCAGACCAGCAGCCACAGCAGAATCGCAATCGGGCTGACGCGCATGCGCCGACCCAGCACCATCGGCGTGATCAGGTTGCCCTCGACGATGGTGAAGCCAATGAAGCACAGCGCCGGCAGCATCGCCTGACCGAGCTGATCGAAATGCACCAGACCGACCACCATCAAAATCGTGGTGGTGGTGATCGCGCCGACGTAGGGAATGTAGTTGGCCATCATGGCGACGGTGCCCCACAGCAGCGGATCAGGCATCTTCAGCCACCACAGCATGGCGGCGGTAAACAGCCCCAAGGTCAGGTTGATCAACGACGTGGTGAGGATGTAACGGGACACCTCGGTCTGGATGCTGCGCACGATGACGACCGCGTGCCGCTTGGCGTGGAAATCAGGCACGATTTCCACCAGCCGCCGAAGCAAGGTGTCGCCGAACACCAGGAAAAAGAACACCAGCAGGGTCACCGTCAGCATCGCGGCCAGCACGGCTGGCGCCTTGGCCAGCACATCCCACGTGCTGATCGACACAGCGGCCGCAGCCGCCGCGGGATGAGCACGCGATGGCGGCCCGTTGACCAGATTCTGGGTCGCGCGGTTGGCCATTTCGAAGGGTGCGGTGATGCTGCGGAACTTGGGCAGCAGTTCCTTCATAGTGGCCGGCGCGCCCTGGATCCAGCCCATCGCCGGCTGCGCCACCTTGCTCACGCCAAAGCCGAGGGAGCCGACCAGCGCCATCATCAGCACGCTGGCACAGAGCCAGCGCGGCAGACCGCGACGCGCGCCCGCGGCCACGATGGGATTCAGAGCCAACCCAAGGAATGCTGCGAGCACCAGCGGAATCAGCAGCGACTTGGTCAGCGTGATGGTGTACATCAGCGCCAGCAGCAGCATGCTGTTCAAGATTACCCGGATGGCACGCAGATGCCGCAGCGTGCCGCGCGTCGTTTGCAGCCCCCGGCCGTGTGGACTCGACGCATAGCCTATCGATTCGTCGCTATCGACCAGCGCCGGAGCCACGTCGCTGCGGTCACTAATGGTCTCGTCGTGCGATGGCAGATGGCCGGGCTCGTTCATCGCGCCGCACTCGTGCGCCGCGCGCGATCAAACAATGCGAGTAGGAGCGATGACGACAGAGACGGTCCTTGCCTGGCCGATGTCCGCGTCATGACCGCCGTCATGACGCTTGATCGCTGTCGCTATCGGCAGCCGAGGCGTCTGCCCCAGCGTCGGCCCCGCCCGATCCAAACGAGCCAAGCTCGGAGACCAGGCGCGCGCCGTAGGCAACCGTTTCCGCAAGGCCGCCGCTGAGCAGCGAACCCAGGCCAGGAATACGCAGCGGATGCACGTTGAGACGTCCGAGCACGAGACCTGCGCTAGCCGCCGCACCCACGGTCGTCAGCGGATAGCGCTGACCCCGGGCCAGCAGCTGCGCGGCGGGCGCACTCAGCTCGCTGCGGGCCAGCTGCATTTCCGACTGCGCGGCACGCACCTTGGCCAATTGCTTGAACAAGCTCATGGATTGCGCTCCGGACCAGGAACATTGTCGCCTGGCGTGCCTTTGCGTGGACCGCCGGCGAGCAGGTCGTCCGTCAGGGTTTCAGCCTTACGCAACAAATCATCCTTCACGCGCGCCACGTCAGCCTTGATGCGCTCGACATCGATTTCCTCGCGCGCCTTGTTCATCGTGTCGCGCATCATCCCGCGCCATTCGCCACGCGTTACCGGCAGACTCATCCAGTGCATACAGCGGCGGAACAGCAGGATCGACCCCAGCAGAAAGATTACTTGCAGCACGCACAGGGCCAGCAAGGCCAGCACCCACGAGCCAAACCATTTCGCCAACACCAGGCCGAGAAACGCAAGCGTGCTCAGACCCAAGCCCACCCCGGCCACCATCGCGGCAAGTCCTGCAATCAGCATCCACGACACGGCAATGCGTGCCAGCCCGAGTTCGGCGGCCAGCAGATGCATCTGGGCGCCAAACAAATGCTTGACCGCCCGCCCAAGCTGACCCAGTTCCGCGAATAGCCCAGACGGAAGCGGCGCCGTTTCCGGCGCCGCGGTTCCAGGTTCCGATGTCGGTTGCTGCATTCCCTGCCCCTAAGTCAGCGAAATCAACGACGCAGTATGCGGCCAAGCAGCCAGCCAGCGCCCAGCGCAATGGCGACGGATTGCACCGGCTTTTCGCGCACGTAGTCGCGCGCCACTTCCAGCCACTCGTCGGCACGTTCGCGCGTCTGGTCGTAGACCTCGCGACCGCGCTCGCCGATTTCCACCGCCTTGTCGGTGGTGCGATTGGCCACGTCGGCAACTTTGTCAGTTGCGCGATGCAGACCGTCTTCGACGGTGTCAGCAGCGCGATCCACGGCTTCCTTGGTGCTGGCGACTGCGTTAGAGGTCGCCTGCTTGATCCGCTCGGCGCTCTCATCGATGCGACTGGCGACCAATTCTTCGGGGGTCTGTACGTGCTTGTTCATGGGAAGCTCCATTGATGACGGATGATGATGCATCACTTCAGCGCAGCTGCGGATTCGCGGGAATGATGGAATATCGCATCAAACCCGCGAGCGCACTCACCGGTCACCTTGCGCGGCGGAAAAAGGCCAGGATCGCGAAGATCAGGAAGATGACGAAGAGGATCTTTGCAATGCCTGCGGCTGCGCCGGCAATGCCGCCAAAACCCAGTACCGCCGCGATAATCGCGATGACCAGAAAAACCAGTGCGTAATGAAGCATGGCGTTGTCCTCTTGAATGGAAGCCAAAGATTAAGCCCGTGACGCGTCGCCGTGCGACTCGCCGTTCTGGGGTCCGCCATTCACCCATAGCCCCCGCCATGCGAGCGTGAAGAGAAACCGGAACTATCTGCACGCCGCGGAGACGTCTGCTAAGGCGGGGCGCGGGCTGGACAGGCATCCCAGCGCGCGCTTCGCGACCCGCACCGAGCGATCGCAGGCCTGCAGCCCGCGCCAGTCTAGGGTCCATGGGTGATCCAAAACACCGCGTCGGCACTGCGCGACCCTGCGCTCTGTTAAGGTGCCTGCGCCGAGAAAGGGGGCTTCATGAGCGAGCTGCAGGACCTCACCACGCTGGCGCGCGCGAGCACGCCGCTGCTGGTGATCGAAACCGTCGACGAACAGCGGGTGATCGACTGCTTTCGACACGTGATCGCACAGGCGTTGCGCCCGCTGTGGCGCTGGACCCTCACCGACGGTCTGAGCCGGCTCGACTTCGCGCAGCACGGCGACACCGCTCCGGACGCCACCGCCACGTTGGAAGCCATCCGGCACGCCAGCGAGCCCGGCATTTTTCTGCTGTTCGACTTCCACTCCTTTCTGGGCTATGCCATGACCCTGCGCATGCTGCGCGAGATCGTGCAGCGGCAGCACTCGGCGGCGCACACCATCGTGCTGGTCGGCGCCAAGATCGAGCTGCCTGAAGAGCTCGAAGCACTTGCGCTGCGCGTGCCGCTCTCCCTGCCCGACATCAAGGAACTCGCCGGCATCCTGCGCGGCGAAGCGGCCGCCTGGCAAAACGAACAAGGACGCCGGGTCGAGGTGGATGGCGAAGCGGCGCGCACCATCGTACGCAACTTGCTTGGCCTGTCTTCGCCGGACGCGCGACGCATTGTGCGCAAGCTCATCTATAACGACGGCGCGCTCAATCAGGCCGATCTGCCCGAGCTGATGCAGGCCAAGTTCGACCTGCTCAACCGCTCCGGCCTGCTGCATTACGAATACGCCACCGCCAGCTTCGCCGACGTGGCCGGCGTGAGTCGCGTGCGCGAATGGGTGGCGCGGCGGCGTGGGGTATTTCTCGATCCGTCCGCTACGCCGATATTGGATCCACCGAAGGGCGTGCTGCTGCTGGGCGTACAGGGCTGTGGCAAGAGCCTGGCATCGAAGGCTATTGCGGGCGGCTTCGGCGTGCCGCTGGTGCGGCTGGATTTCGGCACGCTTTACAACAAGTATCAGGGCGAGACGGAAAAGAATTTGCGTGAAGCACTGGCCAGCACGGAATTGTTGGCGCCGTGCGTGCTCTGGATCGACGAAATCGAAAAGGGCCTGGCCGGCGGCGGTGATGACGGCGGCGTATCCCGTCGTGTGCTGGGCTACCTGCTGACCTGGATGGCCGAACGCAAGACCAAGGTCTTCGTCGTTGCCACCGCCAACACCGTCGATGAACTGCCCGCCGAACTGCTGCGCAAAGGCCGCTTCGACGAAATCTTCTTCGTCGACCTGCCGCAGGCGAACGTGCGCGAGGCGATCTTTACCCTGCATCTCACGCGCCGCAAACTCGACCCTGCCAGCTTCGACCTGACCGCCCTGGCCACTGCCAGCGATGGCTTCTCCGGCGCCGAAATCGAACAGACCATCGTCAGCGCGCTGTATGACGCCGCCAGCAACCAAGTATCGCTGGATCAAATCACGCTGCTCAACGCGTTGAAACAAACGCGGCCGCTGTCGGTACTGATGCACGAAAAAGTACAGGCTCTACGCGCTTGGGCACAGGGTAGATGTGTTGCAGCGGATTGAACGGGTCCTATCCGCCGCCTCAACTGACGCAGCCGGAAACCGCCGTCTGCCGATCATTTTCTTCGAAGCAGGCTACGGTCGCCGATCTATCGGCGAGTGCTCGTTGCGACGCCTACCCTGAGCCCAGCGGGCTGACATCCATGTTGCATAGGCTGCTTGCGTTTCATCGTCCGCAGGAAAAGAGATTCGACGCGCAGCTCCTGGGCGGCGACGCTCTGCGGCGCGCCGACTGCGGTGACCATCGAAAAATAACGGAGAATTTGGCCATCCTTCTTGAATCCGATGGGAATCATCGGCAGGTTCGACGCGGGCTTAGTCGATCCCTGCAATCGCCACGACGCGACGACGCCGGGATAGGCAAACAATGCTTCAGCAGCGCCACTGTGGACTCGTCCAGCAAGCGCCCGACCGTCTAGCGGCAGGCGCGCGGGATGAGGCTTTTCGCCACCGTTTCCCAATCGACAACGAAAGGCCGCATGCCCTTGGGGTCGAAGATGAGATGAAGAATATTGCGCGACCCTACGCGCGCGATTATGTCGATGAACGCGCCAAAAAAGTGTGGCGACGACTCGTTGATGGCCAGCACGTTCCAATGACGATCCATGACGATCGCAGGGAACGGGTCGTGCTGGCGAAGCAGCCGACCGAGCGCGGGTGATACCTCGCATCTCCTCGGTATTCCAGGACGCCTCCGAGTAGACCGGCGCGTAACCGGCAGCTACAAAGATCGCGTTGCGCTCTCGCAAGGGAACGTCCAGCGCTTGGACGATACTGGACAGGGTCTGTCGGCTTGGCGCGCTGCGACCACTTTCGATAAGCTCAAATGCCGCTGTGAAATGCCGGTATTAAGTGCCACGTCCAACTCGCTGGTGCCGCGCACACCCCGCCAATGGCGCAAGAGCATTCTCAAATGATCAACGGGTTGCCTGTGTCCCGA
>Ga0302234_10001355_pt1 | contig 16992 bp, 17 predicted proteins | sample II_Palsa_N3_2_FD_193576 | JGI IMG/M metagenome (GOLD analysis project Ga0302234, IMG submission 193576) | Peat permafrost microbial communities from Stordalen Mire near Abisko, Sweden - II_Palsa_N3_2 | ecosystem: Environmental > Terrestrial > Soil > Palsa > Peat permafrost | place: Sweden... | reverse complement strand
ACCGAGGCTGTTGATTGGTTGGTTGGTTGGATATAGAGAACAGAATACCCATCCATACCGATCAAAGGCGAAATCAGGGTCCTCGCCGATGATGCCGTCGGGGTTGGGGATGTCCTCGACGGGCGTGGGCACGTGGTCAAAGAAGCCGCCGTGCTCGTCGTAGGTGATGAGCAGGGCCGTGTTCTCCCAGGCGGGCGAGGCGCGGAGGATCTCGTACACGTCCTTGTACAGCCACTGGCCCTCGGTGACGCCTCCGCCGTGCGGGTGGTCGTCGTTCTCGGGGTACTCGGGCGTGTCAAAGTAGCGCGGGTCGATGAACGAGTAGGTGGGCAGGGTGCCGGCGGCCGCGTGTTCCTTGAAGACCGAGTAGTGGTGCAGGTTGCCCAGGGCCGGCCGGCGGCGCAGGTACTTGAAGAACACCGTGCCGGGCACCTCCTGGAAGTAGCTCTTCCACGTGAGACCGTTCTCGTCCAGGTTCTCAAAGATCGACTTGTGGTCAAAGCCGCGCGCGAGCACCTCGCCGTCGTTCCACGTCATGCCGTGCGACGTGGCAGAGTGCAGGTACATGCGGTTGGGCTGGGTCGGACTATTAAAAATTTAATTTAATAATTTATATTTTTTTTTTTTATTTTCATCAAATTACCCGGGAACAGACGAAAACCAACGGTCAAACACGGCAAAGTTCTCCACAAAGGCGGCCGCGGCAGGCACGTCTTCGGGCTCAAAGGCCTCCATGACGTGGGCGCCCTAATCGGACCCGGAATCAAAACAAAAAGATAAAAAAGATAAATAAAAAAAAAAAACCACGTACATTGCCCGGATCGACCTTCTCGTACTGCTGGACAAAGCCGATCATGGGCGGGAGGGCGGCCGTGTCGTCCTGACTGCCGTAGATCTGCTCTGTCGTCTGTGTGACCGAGTGGCCCGGATCTGGGTCGTCCTCCCACTCGGCCGCGGTCCAGCACGCCTGGCCCTGCGCGGGGTTGGTCACGTTGTACGGGTTGCACATGTCCTCGTTGGCGCCGTCGATCAAGGGGTTGATACGCGTCATGCGACCGAGGAGGTGGTCAAAGCTGCGGTTCTGGTTGGGGGGTTTGTTCTTATCTCAGTGAGCAAGCGGGGGCCGTGTACCTCCTGCATGAGCACGACAATGTGCTTGATCGTGTGCGCAACGGCAACGGGCGTGGCAAGCAGCACCGAGCAGGCGAGCGCCGCCAGCAACAGAAGAGGCAGCGAGGCACGAGCCATGGATTCGCGCTCTGATTGGCCGGTGCAGAAAACTGGCCAATCAAACGCGCTGACGTCGGCGCGGACTGTATTTTTTGCCGTGCCGTTGTTTGTCTTTGCCGGCTTGCCAGACGACACAAGAGGGACCATGACAGTACAGGGCTCGATCTTCCACTTTATAAACATATGTACGTCCCTTTTCCTTGGTGGTGTTTGCACGCGTTGACAGTGGGGATTCAGTGGTGGGCGCGCTCATCATGGCCGGCGGCGTGCTGCGGTGCATGGTTGCCGTCGACGAGGGCGAGGCCGGGGAGATCAACACGTTCTCGGACTTTGTCGTGGGCGCGTACCTCGTCATCTTTGGCTTCTTCATCGTCATGATCGAGTTTGCCGTGCCGCTGTTTGTCGTTATGCACCTCGGCTTTCTCCACGTACGTTGCTGCGTTGGATACTGGCCTAACGCGGATGAATAGACGTTCTTTGGCAAGAGCGTGACGTACCTCTTCCTCGGCGTGCTCATCGTCCTCGGGGTAAAATAAGGCGCTTTTTCACCGCACTCATTCGTGTTTGTATGCAGCCACCGCAAGGCGCATCGCCCCCGGTCATGTACACGTTTGTCGCTGGCGTATTTATCGTCTTTATCGCGATCCTGTACTTTGTACGTTGTTGCTTCTTTTTTTTTTTAGTAAAAAACTAAAGAAATAACCCCTTTAGTTTTTCCAATTTTTCAAGGCGGTCGAGAGGCCACGCGCAATGTTTTTCTCGCCTCCCAAAGCAGACGAGGCTGCATAGAAAACTTTGAACAATTCGATACCCATTGGATCTGCGGATGTGATAATTTTTTAAAAAAAAAACTAAATCAGTAAGAAAATTTAGTTTATTCTTTTTTTAATCGGCTGGTTGCTTTTTAATCGGCTGGTTGCTTTTTGACTACACCCGTTTCGTCGACTTTTCCCCTTCTTCTGCCCTTTTTGCTGCCCCTTCTTCTGCCCTTTTTGCTGCCCCTTCTTCTGCCCTTTTTGCTGCCCCTGCTTCTGCCCTTTTTGCTGCCCCTTTCGCTGCCCCTTTCGCTGCCCCTCTCGCGGCTTCCTCGCGTTCCTGGTTCACACGACGTTTCGTCTCCTTGCTGGCCTCCTTTCTCTCGGCCTTGGACTTGTTCTTCTTGTCGCTGGCGTCGAGCGCGTTCTCGGGGAGGCCCTCGCGGTCGGCCGGATCGATCGGAGGCAGCAAAGGGGCCGTTTTCCTGAGGATTGCCTCGCCATTGTTGGACACGTCCAGAGTGCGGGCCTTGAGGAGCTGATCCAAGTACAGCCTCCTCTGTGCTCTCGTGAGCGTCGTGTCCTTCCTGCAAGGGCTTTCGGTTGGGCCACATCATAAAAACAGCCATACGATCGCTCGGTAAAGTAGTCGATCAGGTACGCCGGGGTCGGGCTCGCAAAGGCCTTGGCTTTGACTGCCCCCGTCGGCTTGTACTGCCGGTACGCCTTGAAGAGCGCCGTTGCGTCCACCGTGTCCTCCTCGTCCTCGACCTGGAGCGACGCAATCTCGTTGTTCAGGAACGTGTGCCTCAGCTTGCCACGCCGCCCAAACGCAAAGTCCATCAAAAACACGTTGCCCTTGTGCGAGCCCCTGATCGCGCTCGTCAGCACGCGCACGCCCTGCTTGCCCTCCTTGGTGTACGCCTGGATCTTGGCGTACTCGGTCGCCTTCTGGTGCCGCCGAAACTGTGTCCGTGTCCGCATAACGACATAGTCCCTGCTTAACAGCGTCAGAGAAGAGCGTGTGCGTCCCACGTACCGCACAAACGGGTCAAAGTGCTGGCGCCCCAGCCGCAGCAGCCGCCGCAGCAGGCGCCGGGGGTCGACCAGCGTCTGCCGGCTCACGTCGTCCAGCCCCATGTTGTCAAGCTCGGTGGCAAAAATGAGCTCATTTCCATCATGGCTACTGGGATTCGGCGCGAGCTTGGGGCGAGGGCCTTGAGGCTGGCCGGCGCTGCCGGGATGGGCCGATGGGGGCCGGTTTGACGCCGGATTCGGGTCCGCCGTGGTCGGTTTGAGGGGGTAGGGCCTTGGGTTGGTCCCGATCGGTCAAGCACAAGGTGCGAACGACCAAACATTAGTCGTTGCTTCGCTAATGTTTGCCCCCATTTGCGCGCGCAGTTCCCTTTTTCCCTCTGCTTGCTCGTCGCCGTCTGCGTCCTCAAACAGCCCAGCGACCAAGCATGTTCTTCTCCAACGATATCCTCCAGCGCAAAAAGGGCGGCTTCGGCGTCGTCTGTATTTATCTTTCCGGCACGGGTCAATGCTAACTTGGTCCCTTGCAGGGATTGCCGCGACCGTGGGCCACCGCTCACAGGCGCGCCGTCTCAAGCGCACCGACATCCTCAGCGTCAACGTCGCGTCCACGTGCAAGCAGCTGCAGCAGCCGGGCGAGAAGCTTGCGCTGCGCCTGTCGTCCAACCTGATGGTGGGGGTCGCGCGCATCTACGGCCAGCAGGTGTCCATCTTTGGCACCGACGTGGCCACGATGCTGGCCCGCATCAAGCACTCGAACGACGTGCGCTCGCTGGACGCAAGCATCTCCCTCGTCGTCCAGAACGCCAAGCGCGACGCCATCACCCTCGCGCCCAACGAGCTCAACCACCCGCCCGACATGGCCGCCGCCGCCGCCTTTGACGGGCCCCTCGCCCTGCTGGACTTTACCCAGCAGCTCAACAACCTGGGTGCCGCGGACCAGCTGCTGCCCATTGAGGACCTCGTGCTCAACATGGCCAGCGCGAGCCCGCTGCTCAAGCGCAAGGCAAACTACATCGACCGGGACCCTTTCAGCCGTTCCCCGTCGTCGGCCTCGCCCAACGGCGGCTCCCGCTCCAGCTCGACCCCGGGGCTCACCGACGAGGAGCTCCGCCGCGGCCGACTCATGCCCCCGCGCCCACCCGCGACCCCGCAGCCCAAGCAAGCGGCGCCGCCGATCAGCGCCTTTGGCTTCAGGTAATTAATTGACCGTTCCCCAAACGGGCCCAATTAACCCGTTTACCCTACCTAGCATTGGAGACGACGCGGACGACAGGATCCCCGACTTTGTCGTCGACCATGGCGGCAACCCGGAGATGGACGTCCCGTTTGGCGGCGAGGACTACGCGGCTCTCTACGGTCCCGTGGACGCCGAGCCCGCCAAGCGGCCGACCGCCCCCCTCGAGCAGCAAGAGCCCTCACCCTCGTCCAAGAAGCGCCGTCTCGTGCCGGTCCTCAGCATGATCGGTGCGTAGCTAAGCCAAGCGAGCTAAATTAATTTGCTACAGATGTGAACACGACGCTCCTGCGTAGAGACGTCCGCCTTCTGACCGAGAACCCGTCGGTGCTGATGCGGCCGTCGCCACAGCCGGACACGTCCTTTGCCTCGTCCGCCCACTCGTCCAGCCTCGACCTGGTAATTAGTTCAATAAACCCACCAAATTAATTCAGTTATTGTGCTGTTTTAGTCGACGTCCACGGATGCCAGCGTCCTCTCTGTCAACCTGACCAGCAAGCAGATCGATGCGCGCAACAACCTCTTCCTGGTCAAGTCGTCCCTGCCCATCCGCGACCACGCCCTCCAACTGGCCTGGAAGCGCCGCATGAAGTACCACATGGACGTCAAGGCCAAGATCGTCGCGGCCAACGAGAAGGCCGGCCTGTTTGTCCTCTCATCGGCTTCCAAGAAGGGCAAGGGGGGCGGCGAGGGGGACGATGTGCGTGGCAAGCTCAACAAGACCCCGTCGCCAAAGCGTGAACGGCCCGGGCTTCACCCTTCCGAGCCCGACGACGACGTGGTCCCCTGTACCGTCATCCCCTCGCTTTAAAGCTACTAAAAACTACAACTAAAATAGTCGGTGGCTACGAGTACGACCGCACGCCCGAGGTCGAAATGGGCCGTGCCCGCCCGTCCATCGTGCGCCCCGAGATGCCCTGGTCCTCCTCTGCTGCCGTCGCCATCCTGGCCACGAGCCCTGCGCCGAGCACCCAGTTCTCGGCGTCCCGTGGTGTCACGCCTGTCGGCAAGGACCCGTACGTCATGGACACGCCCGGATCGCGCCGCAGCCGCTCGACCGTCGGGGGCGGCCTGGGCCTGGGCGACGACGACCTGCCTGCCATGTCCACCTTCTCGCCCGATGGCTCGCCCGACGGCGACGACCTTGACGGCTCGGTCGGTGACCGCGGCAGCAGCATCGCGAGCGACGTGCTGCGCCACGACCAGGCCACCAGCCGCTTCTTCGACTTCATGCAGGCCGTCATGGGCGGCCCCAAGACGACCGAGATCTGGTTCACCGACCTGATCCCGCCGGCGCAGCAGCCGCGCGAGGTCGCCGCCGAGGCCTTCTTCCACGTGCTCGTCCTGGCCACGCGCGGCGTCGTCCAGCCGGCCCAGCAAAAGGAGACCGACTTTGACGACATCCTTGTCTCTATCGCTTGAGTTTTGTTTTAGTTTGTTTTGTGCTCCGCGTCATGGGACCACCACTTTGGTTTATGGTCTCCGCCACGTGGAAGTAAATGTCGTTCAAGTTCAGCAAGGGCAAGGGCGCTGCGCCGGCCAAGACGGTCGTGCCCCGCGTCGTCCACGAGGAGGAGGAGGAGGAGGAGGAGGAGCACGAGGAGCAGGAAGATCAGCAGAACGGCGGCGGTGATGAGGATGGGGATGAAGGGGATGAGCAGCACAACGACGACAACGAGAACGAGACCGACTCGTCCGGCGGCGGCAAGAAGAGCAAGTCGTCCGAGTCGCACGCCAAGAGCAAGCAGACGCTGCTGGACCGCAAGAGCAAGCGCCCCAACTACGAGCTGATGGAGCAGGCCAAGCGGCTGTGGGAGGACGTGCGCAGCGACAGCACCAGCGACGACAAGCGCAAGGACAAGATCGCCACGCTCATGGGCCTGGTCAAGGGCAAGGTCATGGAGGTATGCCTTGCTCAGTTGGTCTTCTGGGATGGGTAAGTGACTCTTGCTTTTGGGGGGTGGGGTGGGGGCCAGCTCATCTTCAAGCACGACGCCTCGCGCATCGTCCAGACGCTGCTCAAGGTCGGCTCCCAGGGCGTGCGCCAGAACATTGCCGAGGAGATGAAGGGCCACTACGTCGCCCTGGCCAAGTCGGCATATGCGCGCAACACGGTCCTCAAGGTCCTTTTGTACCTGTACGTTCTCTTGTTCAACGGAGGAGGATGGGGAGGCTTTGCTTTAATCGTCTCTGTGTGTCCAGGCCGGCAATGCGCAAGGCCGTCATCCGCGAGTTCTACGGCCACGTCATCCCGATGCTGCGGCACAAGGAGGCCTCGCTCGTGATCGAGGAGATCTTCCTGGAGTACGCCAAGCAGAACGAGCGCCTGTCCCTCCTCGAGGAGTTTTACGGCCCCGAGTTCTCGCTGTTCAAGACGACCGAGAACTCTGAGCCCAAGACGCTGGGCGAGATCAAGCAGTCGCACCCGGAGAAGATGCCGGCCATTCTCAAGAACCTGCAGCAGACCATCCAGGACATGATCAACAAGGGCACCGTCCGCTTCAACATTGCCCACCACGCCATCATGGAGTTTATGACCCACGCCCCGGTCGCCCAAGTCCAGGTACGCCCCCGCACCTTTTTTTTTAAAGTACAGCCAGGGAAGCTCAATTGGCTGGACAGGACTTCGTGGTCGACATCCAGGACCACTTGGCCGAGATCCTGCACACGCAGCGCGGCTCGCGTGTTGCCATGCTCGCTCTGGCCCACGGCAACGCCAAGAACCGCAAGCAGATCGTCAAGTCGTTCAAGGACCTCGTGGCCAAGATCGCCCAGGAGGAGCACGGCCACATGGTCCTGCTGCGCCTGTTTGACGTCGTCGACGACACGGTCCTCGTCGAAAAGTCGATCCTCAACGTAACGGACAAAAACCAATGGAAAGGAACCCAATTTATTGTTATCATTGCAGGAGGTCAAGAAGAACCTGAGCACGCTGGTCAAGCACAAGTACGGCCGCAAGTGCGTGCTCTACATCCTCGCCGGTCGATCCAAGTCGTACTTTGACCCTGCCACGCTGCAGTTGCTCTCGTCGGGTGACGAGATCCGTGCCTCCACCTCCAAAAAGGACCCTGCCGACCGTTCCGCCGAGCTCCTCAACTACCTCTCGCCCGCCCTCGTCGAGCTCGTCACGAACGAGGCGGCTCCCCTCGTCCGCGACCAGTTTGGCGCCCATGTCGTCCTGGAGACCCTCACCCATGCCGCCGGTACGCTAGAATATAAACTATTGTTTTCTTCTTACTAATGCTTGCCCCGCGTATTAGGCAAGGAGGCTGCCCAGCAGGCCCTCGTTCAGGCCCTCGTCCAGTGCAAGGACGTCAAGGACGACGCCGAGGCCAACCTGTTTGAGAACATTGTCGCCAACCGCATCGTCAAGCGCCTGATCAACATTGACACCGAGCTGCTGGCCGCGGGCAAGCCCTCGTCCGGCTTCACCGCACTGCTCCAGGCAGAGCTCAAGGGCTCGTGGGGCGAGCTCGCCCTCACGTGGGCGTCTGTCGTTGTCCTCGCCCTGCTCGAGAACCCCGAGGTCCAGGCCGCGGTGAAGAAGGAGCTCGACCCCCTCATCACCAAGGGCACCCTCGAGAAGTCGACGATCGCCGCCGCCCTGCTCCTCGCCAAGAAGATGCGCGAGCTGCGCAAGGAGCCTGTCCCCGAAGCAGGTACCGCCTCTCAATCGGAAAAATAACAACTCACTGAAACGCGTTTCGCGTAGTTTCACAAAAATTGAAATCGACGGAGCGACCTGTTTCTGGACAGAAGCGAGCGGCCGACGCCGACGCCAAGCCCTCAAAGAAGAGCAAGCCCACCCCCCAGAAGCAGACCACGACGCCGCTCAAGATTGTCCCTCTCCAGCAAAAGTCGACAACACCAACGTCCGGCTCCAAACGTCCCCACAGCCAAGTGGGCGAGGAGGAGCAGCAGCAAGCAGAGAAGCCAGTCACACCGGTCGCCAAGCGACCCAACTTTGTGCCCCCGCCCAGCTCTACGCCAACAAAGGCAGCACAGGAGAGCACGCCCGCAAAGTCGCCCGCAAAGCCATCCACGCCAGTAGCAGCAGCAGCAGCAGCAGCAGCAGCTCCCGTGACCCCTGCTCCTTCCAAGACGCCGCGCACCCTCGTCTCGCGTCGAACACCCCCAGTCACGCGCAGCACAAAGAAGCCCGCGGGGAAGGCGACCTTGCAATAAAGAAAGCCGAAGGCCAAAAAAAACTGTAACATAAAAGAAGAGCTCGGGAGTAAAAATAAGCTGCTCGTCCTGTAATTGTTCCCAGTTATTTTTTCACCCGGAGTCTAGTCACTGATGAAAAAAACCAAAAAAGCACTGAACATGTTATGGTACAATGTTCCATGGGGAAGAGAGAAGGAAAGAGAGAGAAAACTTGATGACACCAACAAACAAACAAACAAACAAAACCTTTTTTTTCTAGTAGAGATCCGAGCCCGATCCGGCCGCGGGTGTGCGGGGGTTGGGGAACGACGTGAGCTCAAATGCGGGTGGCGCGTTGCTTGCACCGCGGGTGTTTGAGCGTCCGAGTCCTGTGCCGCTGCTGCTGCTGCTGCTGCCAGGAGGGGGCGTGGAGGGCATCGGGGGCAGGCCCTGGAGGCCTGCGATGGGGCGGAGGCTGCCAGAGCGATTGCCCGGCGTGGCAAAGTTCTCTCCGGGCGAGGGCGGGCCAGCCGGGGGCGGCGGGGGCGGCAGGCGGTGGCCTCCCTGGTTGCTTCCACGTGGCGATGTGGGGAACGACGGGGGCGCCTGGGGTGCCATGCCGGAGCTGCGCAGCGTGGTCAGGTCGATGAGCTTGTTGTTGACCGAGCCCGAGGTGGGGCGCATGATCGAGCTGCCGTGGAGACAGGCGTTGACGATCTCGACCACGAGCACGTGGACGTCGTCCTTCTCGTTGTAGTGGGGCTGGGGCAGGCGTCCGCCGCCACGGATGGTGCGCTCGACCTCGTCGTTGGAGGCTGCCTCCCAGGGCACGCGCCGGGCGAGGATCTCCCAGAAGGTGACGCCGATGGAGAACATGTCGGACCGCTTGTCGTCGTCGACGTTGGAGCGGGCGCCGGGCATGTGCATGCGCGCAAACACTTCCGGCGGGGCGTAGCGGGGCGAGAAGCCGTGGACGACCATGGCCTTGCTCTTGACGGCGGTGCCGTCGTCGGCCGTGCGCGCCAGGCCAAAGTCGCACAGGATGGGCTGCGGGTAGATGCCCGAGACGGGCTCGGCCAGGAGCACGTTGGGCGACTTGATGTCGCGATGGGCGATGCCCATCGAGTGGACCGTGTCGATAGCCGCCATCAGGCCCGAGCACAGGTGCAGGATCAGGTCCGAGTCGAGCGTGGACTTGTCCGACTGGTGGTGCAGGAAGCGGAACAGGTCGGTCTTGTACAGCGGCGTGATGATGGTGCGCGGCTCGTCCGTGTAGCCGATGAGCTTGATGATGTTGGGGTGGAACGACATGGACCACATGATGGCCACCTCCTGGTGGAAGTGCTCGGCGTTCTCCTCGGCGCTGTGGTTGGGCATGTCGGTCACCTCCTTGAGCGCCACGACCGAGTGGCCGCCCGAGCGCGACACGACCTGCTGGTCCATGATGGACGCCTTCCAGATGGTGCCCGCGCCGCCGGCCGTCAGACGCGTGTCCGGGCGCAGGTCGATGGCGTAGTTGAGCTTGAGGAAGCCGGGCAGGGCGACCTCGAGGACGGTGTTGACCTGCGTGGCGTCGGCGCCCATGACCTTGGTGTGCGTGTGCATGACCTCGGGGATGGCGCGCCCCTTGTAGATGGCCACGTTGTCGGGGATGACGTTGCCGTTGCGCAGCGTGCCGGCAGAGTCGGCCACGGCAGAGCCAAAGTTCTCCAGGATGTCCTTTTGGCGGCGGGCGACGCGGCGGCGGTAGCAGATCAGCGCGATGATGAGGGCGATCAGCACCAGCAGCACGACAATCACGACGGGCGCGATGACCTGCACCGGCGGCGCGTAGTTGTTGATGTTGACGGGCGGCAGCGGGGCCGTGGAGATGATGGCCTTGGAGCCGACGGGCTCCGGGGCGAGGCCGTCGAGGCCAGCCTGGACCCACACCTGGTACGCCGTGGACGGCCACAGGCCCGTGATGTTGAACGTGGTCACGCTGGCGGGCACGGTGGCGAGGACGGTCTCGGTCGTGTAGTTGTCGGCCGAGGAGCGCTTGTGCTGCTGGCTGCTGTCAGAGCCGCTGCCGGTGCCGGTGCCGGTGCTGGTGCTGCCCTCGAGCAGGATCGACACGCGGTAGTACTGGGCGAGCGAGTTGACGGCCGGCGACCACGACACGACAAAGCCGTTGGGCGCGAGGGCGCCAGGGACGAGGGCGCCGGGCGGGGCGATGGTGGTGGTGGCGTTGAGCTGCGCGCCCGTGGCGTCGATGGACGTGCGGCTGTTTGCGCCAAAGACCTGGAAGTAGTAGAGCGTGTCCTGCTGCAGGCCGCTGACGACCAGCGTGGGGTTCTTGACGATGGAGCCAAAGAGGGCCTGGAAGTTGACGCCGTCGGTCGAGATCTTGACGACAAACTGGGGCACCGACACGTTGTGCGTGGACCAGACGAGCGTGACCGAGGACGAGTCGGCGGCCGAGACGGCCAGGTCAAAGATGCGCCCGCCGTTGACGTTGGTGAAGAAGGTGCAGTTGATGCTGAACTGGTTGGGGTCCCACGAGCCGTCGTCCAGACAGTAGCCGGTCGCGGTGCCGTTGAAGCCCTCGGCGCAGGTGCCGTTGGCGGGCCAGTCGGGCAGCGTCTGGACAAAGTTGGCGTTGAGCTGGCTCACGGCCGGGCACTGCTGCGGGATCGGCGCGCACTGGTTGGCCGAGACGCTCGTGCCGTAGGGGCAGTTGGTGTAGCAGACCGACTCGTAAAAGTACTCGCCGGGGGCGCACGTGAGGCACACCGTCGCGTAGCCAAAGCACGTGTCGCAGGGGAAGGCGCACGGCGAGCACTCGGTGCCGTTGGTGTAGGTCGTGCTGGGGCACGTGGCCACGCAGTCGCCGTTGTAGAGGAACGTGCCGCCGTCGCAGGTGGTGCACGTCGTGGCCTGGCCCGTGCAGGTGGCGCAGGGCGACGTGCACGAGTCGCACACGGGGCCCGACTGGTACGTGCCGGCGGGGCACGACTGCACGCACGACGAGCCGTCGAGGATGTTGCCCTCGGTGCAGGTGCTGCAGATGGACTGCGTGCCGTTGCAGGTGGCGCAGGGCGGGGTGCAGGGCACGCACGACGCGCCCGACGCGACGTAGCCGCTGGGGCACTCGGAGTAGCACGTGCCGTCGAGGTAGAGGGTGCCCGTGGTGCAGGTCGAGCAGACCGTGGGCGACCCCGAGCAGGTGGCGCAGGGGGCGACGCAGGGGACGCACACGGAGCCCTGGGCCACCTTGCCGATCGGGCAGGTGGCCTCGCAGATGCCGGTGGACGGGTCGAGCAGGTCGTTGGCGGCCGTGGCCGAGCACGACGTGCAGATGCTGGTGGTGTTGGAGCACGTGGCGCAGTTGTTGCTGCAGGTGATGCACGCGTTGGAGGGCGACGTGGTCGTGAGCGAGCCGGCAGGGCAGGAGCCAAAGCACTGGTTGAGCTGGGCATAGTAGTAGTAGTTGGACTCGCAGGCCGTGCAGGTCGAGGGCGATGCCGAGCAGGCCGTGCAGGGCGCCGTGCAGGGGACGCAGATGCCCGTGGTCGCGTTGAGGAACGAGCCCGAGGGGCACTGCGCCACGCACTGGGTGCCCCACAGGTAGCTGCCCTGGTTGCAGGCGGTGCACGTGTTGCCGGCACCGACACACGAGGCGCACGAGTCGGTGCAGGCCGAGCAGAGCGCGCCGTTGACGTACGTGCCGGCGGGGCAGGTCTCGTAGCACGCGTTGCCGTACAGCTCGTAGCCGGCCACGCACGACGCGCAGCTGGAGGACGACGACGTGCACGTGGCGCAGGGCGACTGGCAGGCCACGCACGTGGACGACGAGCTGGTGGACGAGCCGGCCGGGCACGTGTCGACGCAGGTGGTGCCGTAGAGGTAGCCGCCGTTGAGACACGAGAGGCACGTCGTGGGGTCGCCGATGTCGCACGTGGCGCAGGGCGAGGTGCAGGGCACGCAGTTGGAGCCGCCGACGGGCGTGGAGCCGGCGGGGCAGGTCACGCCGCACGTGCCGTTGGCGAGGTAGGTTCCGCTGGCGCAGCTGGTGCACGACGAGGGGGATCCGTTGGTGCAGGTGGCGCACGAGTCGGTGCAGGGCTGGCACACGCCGGCCACGTCCACCGTGCCGGCGGGGCAGGCCGCGTAGCACGTGCCGCTAAACAGGATGGTGCCGTCGGGGCAGGCGGTGCACGTGGTCGCCGTGCCAGAGCACTCGGTGCACGACCCGGAGCAGGCCAGGCACTGCTCAGTGTTGGACCCATCGGTGGCCGTGTAGGTGAAGTAGCCGTCGGGGCACGAGGTCACGCAGGTCGAGTTGGGGCTGTAGAGGGCGTAGCCCTGGCTGCACGACGAGCAGGCCGACGTGGAGGCGGACGAGCACGAGGAGCAGGGCGGGGTGCAGGGCGCGCACTGGCCCGTGGTGCTGTTGACATAGTCGTTGGCAGGGCAGGTCGACAGGCACGAGGTGCCGTACAGGTAGGTGCCGGCGGTGCACGAGCTGCACGTGTCGGCGCCGGTGCAGGTCTGGCAGGGCGCGTTGCAGTCGATGCAGCTGGAGCCATAGATGTACGTGCCCTGGGGGCAGGCACCGGCAAAGCACGTTCCCTCGTAGAGGTACTCGTTGACCGGGCAGGCGGTGCAGTTGCTGGCCGAGTCGGAGCAGGCCGTGCAGGGCGAGGTGCAGGCAGAGCAGAGCGAATCGGACGAGGGCCAGGTGCCGACGGGGCAGTCGCCGTTGCCGTAGCACGTGCCGCTGTACAGGAGGGAGCCAGAGGGGCACGAGGCGCACTGGGACGATGCGGGGCCGGTGCAGGTGGCGCACGTGCCCGCACAGGACAAGCACTGGCCCGAGGCCGTGTCGGCGTACGTGCCATCGGGGCAGGTGGCAGCGCAGCTGGTGCCAGAGAGGTAGTTGCCGGCCGTGCACGATTGGCAGCTAGGCACAGACGGTTTAATAAAATAACATAAAAAACATCCATCGCAATGACGAGATACCTGTCGGTGGCGCCTGAGCAGGTCGCGCAGGGGGCGGTGCAGGCAAGGCAGAGCGATCCAGAGCTGTAGGTGCCGGTGGGGCAGGACGAGAAGCACGCGCTGTTGTAGAGGAACTGGTTCGCGGGGCAGGCTGTGCAGGTGGTCGCGGTGTTGACACAGTCTGTGCAGAGGGTGCTGTTGCAGGCGACGCAGTTGGTGCCCGACGTGTACATGCCTGCGGGGCAGGTGGCCACGCACTGGTTGCCGTCGAGGTAGTAGCCGCTGACGCACGAGCCGCAGGACGAGGTGGATCCGCCCGAGCAGGTGGCGCAGTTGTTGGTGCAGGGCTTGCACTGGCTGTTGCTGGCGACGGTGCCGGTGGGGCAGCTGGTCAGGCATGTGGTGCCGTAGCTGAAGGGGAACCCGCTCGAGCAGGAGGAGCAGGTGCTGGCGGTGCCGTTGCAGGTGTTGCACATGGCCGAGCAAGCGACGCAGTCGGAGCCAGAGGCCACCTGGCCAGCCGGGCACGTGGTCAAGCAGGTGCTCGTGCCGTTGTTGAACAAGTAGCCGGCCTGGCAGGACGTGCAGGTGCTGGCAGACACGGTGGAGCAGGTCGCGCAGGGCGGGGTGCAGGGCGTGCAGAGACCGGCCGAGGTGCTCTGGAAGGTGCCCGAGGGACACGCGCCGGCGGCGTAGCACTGGTTCTGGTAGTAGTACGGGTACGAGGAGCCAGAGCAGGCCGTGCAGGTGGTGGCAGTGGTGGTGCAGTTGGCGCAGGGGGATTGACAAGATTCGCACGTGCCGGGCGACCCACTGGTCAGGTAGGTGCCGGCGGGGCAGGTTGACGTGCACGAGCTTGTGGAGGCCGTGTAGGAGAAGCCAGAGACGCAGGACTGGCACGACGTGGAGGAGGAGCAGGTGGAGCAGGGCGAGACACAGGCCAGGCACGTGTTGGCGCCGCTCTGGTACATGGTGCTGGGGCACGAGGCCACGCAGGTGGATCCCTGGAGCAGAGGGGTCGCGCCAGAAAGACACGATGTGCACGTGTCGGCCGTACCCGAGCACGTCAGGCAGGGCGAGTTGCAGGACGCGCACGTCGTGGCCGAGTTGTTGAAGGTGCCGATGGGGCAGGTGCTCGAGCACTGGCCGTTGTAGAGCACATCACCCGCAATGCACGACGTGCACGTGGTTGCCAAGCCAGTGCAGTTGCCGCAAGGAGAGTTACAGCTGGTGCACACATTGGACGAGAGGAACGTGGCGGGAGGGCACGTGGCAACGCAGGTCGTGTTGTCGAGGTACGGCAGCGACCCCGTGCTGACACAGGCGCTGCACTGGCTCACGCTGGGGCCCGTGCAGGCGACGCAGTTGGCGTTGCACGCCTGGCACGTCGTTCCGCTGACGTACGTGCCGACGGGGCAGTTGCTTGTGCACGTGCTGTCGTAAAGGTACTGGCCAGTCGGGCAGGCCGTGCACGAGGTGGCCGATCCGGTGCAGGACGAACACGACGTTGAGCACGAGGTACAGACCGAGGAAGAGGCAAAGGTGCCGGTCGGGCAGGTGGTCACGCAGGCGGCGCCGTTGAGGTTGCCCGAGGCGCACGACAGGCACGCGCTGCTGCCTGATCCAGAGCACGTTGAGCAGGGGGACGAGCAGGCGAGGCAGGTCGTGCCAGAGGTGTAGGTGCCGGCGGGGCACGCGGCGAGGCAGCTCGTGCCGTTGAGGAACTGGCCAGACGGGCACGAGAGGCACTGGTTCGATGCCGTGCCAGAGCACGTAACGCAAGGCGACGTGCACGCGACGCAGTTGGTGCCACTGGCGGTGTAGCCAGTAGGGCAGGTCGCGTAGCAGGTGGAGCCGAGGAGGTAGAGGCCCGAGGGGCAGCTCGTGCACGTGTTGGCCGAGTTGGTGCAGTTGAAGCAGGCCGTGGAGTTGCACGAGGTGCAGACGCCGCTGCTGATGTACTGACCCGCAGGGCATGCGAGGCTGCACGTGTTTGAGGTGAGGGCGTAGCCAGAGTTGCAGGACGTGCAGTAGGACGCAGAGGTCGTGCAGGTGGCACAGTTGTTGGTGCAGACGGCGCAGGAGGACGAGGTGGCAGGCCAGGTGCCAGCGGGGCAGCTGGCGTAGCACGTCGAGCCGTACAGGTAGGGCTGGCTTGCGCTGCAGCTGGTGCACGAGGATGCCGAGACGCAGTTGACGCACGGGGCCACACACTGGGTGCAGGCCGACGCGGACGAGTTGTAGGAGCCGGCGGGGCACGTTGCGTAGCACACGTTGCTGTAGAGGTGAGTGGCGGCGCCGGCAGTGGTCGAGTTGGTGCACGAGAGACACGACGAGGCCGAGCCAGAGCAGGAGGCGCAGTTGGTACTGCAGGGCGCGCACGTGGTCGAGCTGGACTGGTACGTGCCGGCGGGGCAGGCACCGTAGCACGAGCCGCTGTAGAGGAACTGGTTGGTGGGGCAAGACGTGCAGTTGGTGGACGTGCCCGAGCACGTGGTGCAGGCACTGTTGCAGGACGCGCACGTGGTGGCCGAGTTGGCGTACGAGCCGGACGGGCACTGGGCGTAGCACACCGAGCCGTACAGGTAGACGCTGCCAGTCAGGGGGCAGCTGGAGCAGGTCGTGGCTGCGGTGGTGCAGTTGCCGCACGTGGACGAGCACTGGGCGCAGGACGTGCCAGAGATAAAGTAGCCGGCGGGGCAGGCCGCAGGGCAGGTCGTGCCGTACAGGTAGCCAGTCGTGCAGCCCGTGCAAGTGGTGGCCGACGTCGAGCAGGTGGCACACGGGGCGGTGCAGTTGGAGCACAGGGAGGAGCTCGACGCCCAGGTGCCGGCGGGGCACGTGGTGTAGCAGGTTGAGCCATAGAGAAGCGGCTGGGTGGACACGCAGCTGGTGCAGGCGGTGGTCGAGGCAGACGTGCAGTTGGCGCAGGGCGAGGTGCAAGCGGTGCAGGCCGAGGAAGACGAGGCGAACGTGGCGCTGGGGCAGGTCACGTAGCATGCGCTGTTGTAGAGATGCGTGGCCGTGCCGGTGGTCGTGCAGCCGGTGCATGTCGTGGCAGAGCCCGAGCAGGTGGCGCAGTTGGCGTTGCAGGCTGTGCAGGCAGTCGTGCTGGACTGGTAGGTGCCCGACGGACAGGATGCATAGCAGGTGCCGCTGTAGAGGAAATAGCCGCTGGCGCAGACAGTGCACGTGGACGTGGACGAGCAGGTGTTGCAGTTGGAGGGGCAGGCAGAGCACACGGATCCCGAGGCGAGGTATCCGGTCGGGCACGTCGTACCGCAGGTAGAGCCGTACAGGTAGTAGCCCGACGAGCAGCCAGAGCACGTGCTGGCAGCACCACTGCAGGCCGTGCAGCCAGTGGCGCATGAAGCACAGTTGGACCCGCTGATATAGGTGTCGGTGGGGCAGGTCGTGCCGCACGCGGAATTGTAGAGGTAGTAGCCAGAGGAGCATGCAGAGCAGACGGTGCCCGACGAGCAGGTCGAACAGCCAGTAGGGCAGGCGGCGCATGTGGTGCCACTGCCGTACAGACCAGTGGGGCAGGTCGTGTAGCAGACGCTGTTGTAGAGGAACTGGCCGGATGCGCACGAGGTGCAGGTTGCGGCG
>Ga0302234_10001349_pt1 | contig 17042 bp, 13 predicted proteins | sample II_Palsa_N3_2_FD_193576 | JGI IMG/M metagenome (GOLD analysis project Ga0302234, IMG submission 193576) | Peat permafrost microbial communities from Stordalen Mire near Abisko, Sweden - II_Palsa_N3_2 | ecosystem: Environmental > Terrestrial > Soil > Palsa > Peat permafrost | place: Sweden... | reverse complement strand
GTTACGTCCGGGATCTGTTCGGGCTCGTCGTCCAGTGTGTGCGCGAGGGCGGCACCGAGCCGGTGATGGCGTCGTCGCAGCAGGTCGCGGCGGACCGTTTCGTGGCCGGTTTCGATATTGCCGAGATCCAGGAAGAATTCAGCGTCCTGGAGGAGGTGCTCTGGCGCCTGGTCGCCGACACCCTGGCCGGCGACCAGCAGATCGAGGCGCAGCGGCTGGTGAGCACCACCCTCGGGGCGGGCAGAGACGCGGCGGCGCGAACCTACGTGGCCCTGGCCTGCCAAGGCGGCAGTGGGCTGGGCGAGCAGCCCGCGACGCCGAGCGGCGGTGGCGATGCGGCTGGGGCTGCTGGCCTTGCGGACGGTGCCATCCGGACCGAAGTCCTCGGGCACGTTGGCGTCATCACTCTTGCCGACCTGCGCAGGCGCAACGTCATTAGTGCCCGGATGGTCAACGGCGCCGTCGCCGCCCTCAGGAGCCTGCAAGCCCAGGAAGCGCGCGCCGTTGTGCTCCGCGCCGCGACGGGAATGGACGTCTGGTCCGCCGGCCAGGCCATCGACGAGCTTCCCCGTGGGGGGCGCGACCCGCTGGGTTACAACGAACCCCTCGGGCAACTGCTCCGGGCCATCCGCACCTTCCCGGCGCCGGTCATCGCCATGGTGCACGGCTCGGTGTGGGGCGGAGCATTCGACCTGGTGCTCAGCTGCGATCTGGTCATCGCCGACGAGACGGCGACGTTCGCCATCACTGCCGCAAACTTGGGCCTGCCGTATAACACAGCCGGGCTCCTGCACTGCCTCGGGCGGCTGCCCATCAACCTCATCAAGGAGATGTTCTTTACCGCCGCGCCTCTCGACGCCCAGAGGGCCAGGGAATGGCTGGTGGTCAACCACCTGGTGGGGTCGGCCGAACTCGAGGGGTTCACCTTCGGGCTGGCCGCCACGATGGCGGCGAAGTCACCCATAGCCATCGCGGTCATTAAGGAACAGCTCCGCGTCCTGACCGACTACCAGCCCGTTGCAGCGCACGTGTACGAACGCGTCCAGGGACTGCGCCGGGAGGCCTACGACAGCAGCGACTATCTCGAGGGCCTGAGGGCCTTCGCCGAGAAGCGCCCACCGGTCTTCCGGGGCACCTGACGCTACCAAACCCCCGGCGGTTCAGCACACCGGCAGGGCCTGTGGGGTTCCAGAACTCGGCCACCGGTCTTGACCTTGGCTTCTATGCGGCCCGCTCGTATTCGCTGATGAGGCCCAAGTGGAGCAGGCGCGGCGGCGGAAAACCGCCTTTCGCTGGATCGACAAGGTAAGAATCAGCCGCAGCGGCCTGGGGACTTCCAGGTCCTCGGCCATGCGGGCGTTCGCAGCCGGGAAGACCCACCGCCGTCATTAGGTGCTCTCACCATGGCTGCGGTCATCAGTCCCGCCTCGCGGAGCCAGGAAATGCAGCGAGGCGATCTTGAGACTTGGCGTATGGTCCGGACCCGATCGGGAACTCGTTCAGGCTGCCTGAGCAAGTACTACCGGAAGCGTACGCCAGCACCCAGGACCGCCGCCAAGGCCCGCGGACCCTTCCCATCCACTTCAGGTGAAGCCAGCCGCCGATCTGAGTCACTTCGGGAGCGGTCTGCCGGCCGCTAGAAGTAATCCCGCAGCCCCCAGCTGTGAGCCCGGGCTTCGTTCCAGTCTGAGGACGGAGGAAGGAGGGTGTCCTGCGAGTACATGGGCTCGATCGACAGCCCCGACTCCGACTCCCGCGCCATGCACTGACGCGGTCGTGCTCGCGCGCGATGGCAAGGGCGTGGTCATGCGGCCCGCTGGCCGTCGTGGACGGCGCCACCGTGGTCGGCGTGGTAACGGTCGACGACATCCAACAGTGGCTCAGCCGCCGCCCCCGCCGTACGTCACTGACAAACAAGGCCGAGGACCCTCCTGTAGGGGACCAAGGGCCCTTTCAGCGCCCCACGCTGCGGCCGAGAGTCACCGGCAACCGCTTCCGGCCGTGCAGATGCACAGAGCCCGAGGAAGGGGCGATCCGATGATGAAATTCGTTCGGGGCCCGTCGTCCCTGTCAGTCCGGCCAGCAGGGACCGTGCCGGTGCGTGCGCGCATCAGCTTGACCGTCCCTGCCGGGGTCATACGGCAGGGCGCGACCGGCAGGGCTGCGCGATGAGCCAGATGGCCGTCGGGCCGGAAGGTCGCGCTGGCGGAGCGGGTCGGGGTCAGGCGCTGCTGGACCGTATGGACCGGCTGCCGGGGTGGCCGCTGCCCCGCTTCGACCTTTTCGTGCTGGGGCTGGCGTACTTCTTCGTCTTCTATGACATCACCGACATTGGCTTCGGGATGCCCAGAATCGCCCAGCAGTTCGCCCTGACCACCAACGACGTGAAGTTCGTGGCGATAGCCATCGGGCTGGTCGGCTACATCGTGGGGTCGAACCTCATCGGGGCGCTCGCGGACTGGCGGGGCCGCAAGCTCGCGTTCCTTGCTTCGCTGCTGGTCTCCGGCCTGGGGTCCCTCGGCACCGCGTTCGCGACCGGGATCGTCTCGCTGTCGCTCTGGCGTTTCCTGACCGGTATGGGCGTCGGCGCGGCCCTCAACCTGGCGTCGACGTATGTGGGGGAGCTCTCTCCTTCCTCGCAGCGAGGCCGTATCTCGGTGACGATGTTCATGATCGGCATCATCGGGCAGGCCATCACGCCGTTCGTGGCCCTCGCCCTGGTACCGCACTTCTATATCGGCTGGCGGCTTCTGTTCGCCATCGGCGCGTTCATCGGGCTGGCGGGCGTGCTGTTCGGGTTGCGGTTGCCGGAGTCACCCCGATGGCTGATCCAGCACGGCCACCTCGACAAGGCCGGGTTAATGGTCGGGTCGATGGAGCAGCGCTTCGACCCGCAGGAACTGGCGGCGGCTGCGGCGCCGCTCTCCGGTGGGCCCGAGGGCACGCTACGGACCGGTGACGATGAGGATCCGGGCAGCACCATGCACGAGCTGACGCACGGACGGTACGGCCTGGCGGTCCTGGCCATGATCACCATGTGGTTCCTGTGGTACATCGGCAACTACGGGTTCCTCGGGGACGCCGCGACCCTGCTCTCCGTGCACGGCCTGGGAATCGGCAGCTCGATCCTGTACCTAGCGGTCGGAGCGATCGGGTACCCGGTGGGGGCGGGGATCATGATCGTCACGGCCGACAAGATCGAGCGCAAGCACCTGATCTTCGGCGCCACCGTGGTCTGGCTGATCGGGATGCTGCTGATCGGGACCCTGGCCAACGGGGTAGTCGTGACCGCAGGCTCGTTCCTGGCGTCGCTGGCATTGGGGTCATACCTCCAGGTGGCCTACACGTTCACCGCCGAAAACTTCCCGACCCGCCTGCGCTCCCGTGGGTTCGCCCTGGCTGACGGAGGCGGGCACCTGGGCGGGGCGGTGGGCGCCCTCCTGCTGCCCACGCTGGTGGCCGGCACCACGTTCTTCCTCGGGTTCGCCGTCATCGGAATCACCGGGCTGCTGGCCGGCCTTATCGCCCTGGGGGGCCCGAAGACCAGCGGCCGCTCACTCGAGAAGGTCGCACAATGACATGCGTGCGGCTCACTGGGAGTGATCTCCCGCGGCCTGGAGATGGCACTGTCGGCGTAGCCGGTTCCGGTGCACAGGTCATGGGCGTTGGTCATGGTTCCGGGGTGCGGGTGCTGGAGGATCCGCTGACGAATAAGGGCACCGCTTTTACCGAGGAGGAACGCTCGGAGCTGGGCTTGCGTGGCCTGCTGCCGGCCGTGGTGGAGACGCTGGAGCAGCAGGTGCGCCGCAGGTACCAGGCCTACCAGGAGCAGCCCACCGACGTCGCCCGGCACGTTAACCTGCGCGCGCTGCAGGACACCAACGAGATGCTGTTCTACCGGCTGGTGGCTGACCACATCGAGGAGATGCTGCCGATCCTCTACACCCCGACGGTCGGGCTGGCCTGCCAGCGCTTCAGTGAGATCTACCGCCGCCCGCGCGGGCTTTTCATCGGCTACCCTGACCGCGACCGCATTCCGGAGATCCTGCGCAACCGGCCCCGGCGGGAGGTCGACGTCATCGTCGTCACCGACGGGCAGCGGGTTCTGGGCCTGGGTGACCAGGGCATCGGCGGCATGGGCATCCCGATCGGCAAGCTGTCGCTGTACACAGCGCTCGGCGGCATCGATCCTGCGCGCACCCTGCCGGTGCTCCTGGACGCCGGCACCGACAACGCCGGGCTGCTCGACGACCCCATGTACCTTGGCTGGCGGCATCGGCGTATCACCGGCGCCGATTACGACGACTTTGTGGACCGGTTCGTCCAGGCAGTGCGCGCCGAACTGCCCAACGTGCTGCTGCAATGGGAGGACTTCGCCACCTCCCACGCCCTGCCCATCCTGGAGCGCTACCGCGACCAGCTGCTCAGCTTCAACGATGACATCCAGGGCACTGCCGCCGTGGTCCTGGCCGCGCTCTCGGCGGGGGCAGCGGCCACCGGGGTGCGGCTGCGCGACCAGACGGTGGTAATGCTCGGTGCCGGCTCGGCTGGCATCGGAGTCTGCGAGCAGGTCGTGCGGTCGATGGTGGCCGACGGCCTGAAGGAGCGGGACGCCCGCGCCAGAGTCTGGGTGGTCGACGTCAACGGCCTGCTGATCACTGGCCGCACGGATCTCGGCCCGGCGCAGCGCCGGCTCGCCCAGCCGCCGGCGGCCATGCCCGGCAGGGGACCTGGCCGGGCAGCCGGCCTCACCGATGTGATCGACGCGGTACACCCCACCGCGCTCATCGGCCTATCGACCGCGGCCGGTGCCTTCACCGAGGAGATCGTGCGCCGCATCGCCGCGCACGTCAAGCGGCCGATTATCATGCCGCTATCCAATCCGACCAGCCGCAGCGAGGCGCGGCCACAGGATCTCGCTGACTGGACCGAAGGCCGTGCTCTCGTCGCTACCGGATCCCCGTTCGCACCGGTGCAGGCCGGCCACGCCCGAATCCCGGTCGCGCAATGCAACAACATCTACATCTTCCCCGGCGTCGGCCTGGCCGTGACCGCCGTGCGGGCAACCCGCGTGACCGACGCCATGATGACCGCGGCCGCGGCCGCCGTCAGCGACGCCGCCACGATCCGCCACGACCCGCACGGGACACTTCTTCCCGACCGTGCTCAGCTCGCCGACACCGCAACAGTCGTGGCGAGCGCCGTCGCCAGGGCCGCAGTCGCCGATGCTGTCGCGCCCGCACTCACCGATGACCAGATCGACCAGGCCATCCTCAGCACCAGATGGCGAGCCCGCTATCAGTCCTATCGACATCAGTCCTGAACGATCAACGTGATCCGCTACCGGGTACGCGGCACACAAGCGCCAGGAGCCGGACGCTGCCGCGCGACATCGCCATCTTCATCGGCCGGCAGGAGGTGCCGGTTCACCGAGCTGTCCAACGGGTTCGCCTCCTGCGCCGCCCTGGCGGGCTGCAGGACATCTGCGGCCGGCTCGGGCCACGGCGATATCCAGGCATTCTTCGACCGGTGGGCCGCCGTCATGCCCACCCCGCTCACCCAGGCCGACGGCAAATCGATTGGCGCACGACGACCGGCACCTTTGCCCGGCCTGACCTGTCATGGACGCGCGTGGCGATGAGACGTTTCGTCCCCTCAAAGATGCAGGGTCCGAAGCAGATCCAGGAGGCCGGCGGTCGCCGCTCCGCCTCTGGCGTGTTCGAGGATCGCACGCGCCGACTGAAGGCGCTCACGGATGGTGTAGTGATCCGGCGTCGGCAAGTCGATCTGAGCCTTGACCGTCGCCATGTCCGCGCGAAGCTGCCTGGCGCCGTCGTCAGGAAGATGCAGAGACGCTGCCTGAGCCTCCAACTCGCCCACGATCTCGCGAACCGTGTCCAGGTTGAGGTCACCGATAGAGACAGTCTGGTGGGCTCGAGGGCTACCGGCCTGGATAGCAGAGCCGATGGCGTCACCCTGGATGTGGATCACGGAGATCGGGGAAAAATGCTCGGTTGCCTGGTCCGGCGCCCCGCGGGATCGCTCCATCTCTTCGATACCGGCGCGGGTCAGCAGGATCATGAATGGGGTGTGATGGTCCCAGTACTCCTGTGGGCAACCGCGTGGGGATCCAAGCCTAGGCGCCGGGCTACCAGTGGGCTGCGGTGCAGCAGCGGCATCGGCTGATGTCGCCAGTTCTCTGGCTCGACGTCACGCAAACAGCCGATCGCCCGGCGGTGCTGAGGCCCGAACTCCAGGTACCGGTCCACCAGCCGGTCACCCGGCGAGTAACGAACCTGGCCAGACCCCGACACGCTGACGCACAACACAAGGGAAGCTCTCGCCCGAGGGAGCCACGGGAGCCAGGAAGGGGAGCCAACGTATGCAGACTCCCCCCCGACTGACCGCGACGCCATTAGGACATTCTTGCAGGTCCAGCGGCGTTCCATCCTCGCGGCAGAACACGAGATCGTGCTCTCGCCACATCTCCCCCGCCGCGAGCCGTTCTGCGGCCTGGCGGGTGCGGTGGGCACGGAACGCATAGACGGCCCGGGTGGGCAGCTTCAGCACGCGCCGGCTCTTGCGGGTCTTGGTGTCACCCTTGCCCCGCACGGACCGGTAGACGGTCACCGTGCCGACCTTGAGATCGACCTCATCCCACGTGATCGCCCGGGCCTCCTCGGTATGGGCGCTGACGAGCAGCGACGGCTGCTGCCAAGTTCGACAGGGTCCGGTTGAAGCGCGAGGAAGTCCTCAACGGCCTGATCAACGAGTACAAACAAGCCGCATAGATGAGGGAAAGCCGCAGGTCACAACCTGAGCCAGAGTTTCCGCACCCCACAAGCCGGCTGCGCGGATCAGCGCCGCAGTCATCGAATGATTGAGTCGCCGGACCCGGGCATTCACGCCGCGATCGAGGTAGTAGCCCTTGACCCGTCGGCCCCGCACTGCGGGTGCGGTCCGCGCCGCGTTCCCCCAGGGCGTGACCTGTCGGCGGTACATTTGCCTGGGTGGTTACTGCGGCAGTGCGCCAGCAGACGGCTAGGATCCGACCGGCATCAGCGGTGAGTGGGCGGGTCCGTGCCGCGCCGACGCTGTCGGGTCCATGTTGAAGCGCCTTTGACAGCGCGGGTGCCTTTCTCGTACGGGGCCATGGCCGGGGACTTCACATCAGTCTCGCCCAGATGCGGTGAACGGCGGGAGGAGCCTGGCCGCCCGCGAGTAACGGGCAGGCCGGCGCGTCCGGAGGGCCCAGGAGGGAAGGCCAGCGGTGGCGGCGCACAGCTACGATCTTGTGATCGTCGGTGCCGGCAGCGGGAACACGCTGCCGGCTGACCAGTTCGCCGGATGGCGGATCGCGGTGGTGGAAGCCGATCGATTCGGCGGCACCTGCCTGAACCGCGGGTGCGTCCCTTCGAAGATGCTCGTCTACACGGCGGACGTCGCCCAGATGGTCCGCCATGCCGGCCGTTTCGGGATCGGCGCCGAGTGGGCCGGGGCGGACTGGCCGGCGATCCGTGACCGGGTCTTCGGCCGCATCGACCCGCTCCCCGACCGCGCCGTCGCCCACCGCCGGGCGAACGGCATCGACGTGTTCCGCGGCGAGGCCCGTTTCCTGGCCCCGAAGATCCTGCGGGTCGGCGACGACGAATTCCGGGCCGATCGCTTCGTGCTGGCGACCGGCTCGCGTCCCCACATCCCGCCGGTCCCCGGCCTGGCCGAGATCCCCTACCGCACCTCGGACAACGTTATGCGGCTCGACACGCTGCCGAAGTCGATGGCAGTGCTGGGCGGCGGGTACATCGCAGCCGAGATGAGCCACGTCTTCGGATCGCTGGGAACGGCAGTGACCATCGTCGGGCGCGGTCAGCACCTGCTCTCCCGCCATGACGTCGACATCCGGGCACGCTTCACTGAGCACTACCGCGAGCGCTTCGACCTGCGTCTGAACTCGGCCGTCCAGCGGGTGTCGGCCGCGGGCACGGGAGTCAGCCTGGACCTCGCGACACCGTCAGGAGCCCGGCGCGTCGACTCCGAGATACTGCTCGTGGCGACCGGCCGCAGGCCGAACAGCGACCTGCTCGATGTCACCGCGGCCGGAATCAAAGTCGACGCCCACGGACACGTCTGCACCGACAACACCATGCAGACGAGCGCCCCGGGGATCTGGGCACTCGGCGACCTCGCAAACCACTCCCAGCTCAAGCACATAGCAAACGCCGAGGCGCGGGTCGTCTGGCACAACATTGCGCACCCTGGCCAGCCCCGGAAGGCTGCCTTCCCGGTCGTGCCAGCCGCCGTGTTCGCCGATCCGCAGGTCGCCTCTGCTGGCGCCACAGAGCAGGACCTGCAAGCACAGGGACGGCGCTACATCGCCTCGACCCGCCCTTACCGCGACACCGCCTACGGCTGGGCGCTGCAGGACACGACGAGTCTGGTGAAGGTCCTCGCCGACCCCGGGACCCGCTTGCTGCTCGGGGCCCACATCATCGGGCCGCAGGCCTCGATCCTCATCCAGCCGCTCGTCCAGGCGATGTGCCTCGGGAACACAGTCGACGAGGTGGCCTCCGGCGTTCTCTACATCCATCCAGCGCTCACCGAGGTCATCGAGCAGGCGTTGCTCGAGCTCTGAGGCTGGCAAATGCTTGCAGCGAGAAGCGTCACGTTTGCAGAGATCACTAGCTACCGGATGCTGAGCTTGTAGGGGATGGTGCAGATGACGGCGTCGGTGCTGGCGCGCAGGACGGTCGCCAGGAGCAGTCCCCGCTGGTTCTGCAGGATGCGGTAACGCCATCGGCGTGGCTGGATCTCGGGGATCAGGACGGCGACCTGCCGGTTGCCTTGCTGTGCTTGCCGGACGTAGTCGACTATCGGGTGGACCAGCGATCGGTGCGGGCTGTTATCGGGGTCAGCCCGTACTTGTGGCCCGAGATGCTGATCGAAGCCACCCGTTCGACCCGGAAGTCCCACACCAGCTCCGGCTGCAGGAAGGTTATGGATGCCGTCGTGGTCATAGCCGCGATCCAGGCAGGGTACTTCTCGCTCGGGGCGGGGCGCTCGATCGGGATCGAGTCGATGGTGGGCTCTAGACGCTTTGAGTCATGGCGGTTGGTGCCGTCATGCGCCCATCCGACCGGGACCCGTGCCGCTTCGCAAAACCGAACGCTTTGCCCCCTTTTGGCTCTTACTGTATCTGGAGCGACTCGACTCGAGCGCGCGATCAGGTGGGCGGTGAGCCACCCCGCCTGGGCTCGGCATATACTTCCAACGGCGTGGTCATGGCAGCGGCCCGCGAGCCGCTGGCGGTGGGCGAGCGTTGAGCTGAGGAAAGCTGATGGCGAAGGCAAAAAAACCCGCCGACGGGCAGGCCGACGCCGAGGTCGGCGACGGTCAAGTCGGCCCGGGCCGCGAGGGCTTGGTCGATCTTTACCGCCAGATGCTGCTCGTTCGGATGTTCGAGGAGTCCTGTCAGAGGTCGTTCCGGAAGGGCGTGATTGGCGGCTACCTGCACCTATACACCGGGCAGGAGGCCGTGGCCGCCGGCTTCCTGGCGCACGTCCGGGAAGGAGACAAGGTGATCACGGGCTATCGTGATCACGCTCACGCACTCCTGCTGCGGTGCGATCCTCGGGAGGTCATGGCTGAGCTCTACGGCCGCCGGGACGGGCTAAGTAAGGGCAAGGGTGGCTCGATGCACCTGTTCGCCATCGACCGGGGCCTTTGGGGCGGCTACGGGATCGTCGGAGGCCACATCCCGTTGGGCGTGGGGTTCGCTTACGCCCTCAGGTACCAGGGAACCGACCACATCTGCCAGCTCTACCTCGGAGACGGGGCGCTCCAGACCGGCGCCTTCCATGAGGCAGCCAACCTGGCTGGGCTGTGGGGCAGGGACGGCAACTGCCCGGTGGTGTTCGTCGTCGAGAACAACCAGTACGCGATGGGCACGTCGGTCGAGCGTTCAACGGCGATGACCGACCTGGCGGCGAAGTTCGATGCCTACGGCATCGAACGCGAGAAGGTCGACGGCATGGACCTCGAGGCGGTCCTCGAGTGCGCCGCGCGGGTAACCCAGCAGGTGCGCGAGAGCGGCAAGCCCTGCGCGGTCGAGGCGGTGACCTACCGGCTCGCCTCCCACGGCGCCGCCGACTTCGTTGAGAGGTACCGCACCAAGAAAGAGGTCGCCCAGTGGCGCGAGCGCGACCCCATCGACAGGCTGGAACGGAGGTTGCTGGAGGCGGAGGCACTGGAGGCCGACATGATCGACGAGATCAAGAGTGGGGTCAGAGACGAGGTGGGGAAGGCGATCGAGTTCGCCGCCGGCAGTGAGCAGCCCTCCGAAGAGGAGCTTTACAGCGACGTTCTCGCGGGCGGCGACGAGTACATGGGACACCAGTAGATGCCCGAGATCAAGACCTATCGCGAGGCCCTGCGCGAGGCGATCGTCCACGAGCTGGACCGCGATGAGAGCGTCGTCCTCATCGGTGAGGACATCGGCGTCTACGGCGGCACTCAGCTCATCACCGTTGACCTCCTCGAGCAGTACGGCGCCAAAAGGGTGATCGACACCCCGATCTGCGAGGGTGGATTCACGGGAGCGGCCATCGGCATGGCCATGATGGGCTTGCGGCCCATCGTCGAGATGATGACCATGAACTTCTCGTTCCTGGCGGTCGATCAGATCATCCAGAACGCCGCCAAGGTCCGCTATTTCTCCGGCGGCCAGGTCAAGGTTCCGCTGGTGATCCGGGGACCCAACGGCGGAGGGGTGCAGCTCTCCGCCCAGCACACTCATTCCCTGGAGTCCTTCTACGGGCACTTCCCCGGCTTGAAGGTGGTGGCTCCCGCGAGCCCCAACGATGCGAAGGGCATGATGCTCACGGCAGTCCGCGACGACAACTGTGTGATCTTCCTGGAATCCGGGGCACTCTATGGCACCAAGGGCGAGGTCGACGAGGACAACCCGATCCCCTTTGGCAAGGCTCGCATCGCCCGCGAGGGCGGCGATGTCACGCTGATCTCCTACGGGCGCCAGGTGGCGCTGTGCCTGCGAGCAGCCGACACGCTCGCGGCCGACGGCATCAATGCCGAGGTCATCGACCTTCGCAGCTTGCGGCCAATGGACGAAGATGCGCTCGTCAAATCGGTCGAGAAGACCCACCGCGCGGTCGCCGTGCAGGAGCAATGGCGCTGGTTCGGGGTGGCCAGCGAGGTGGCGGCGATCATCCAGGACAGGGCGTTCGACTACCTGGATGCTCCGGTGGAGCGGGTGAGCGGAGCGGAAGTCCCGGCGCCTTTCGCGCGGAACCTCGAGCTCGCGGCCTTCCCGAACGAGCAGCAGGTGGTCGAGGCCGCTCGCCGGGTCCTCTACCGGGAGGAGAAGTAAAGATGCCCGAGGTGATCATGCCCAAGATGGGGGATGCGATGGAGGCGGGAACCCTCGGCACCTGGCTGAAAAGCGAGGGCGACGAGGTGGAGGTCGGAGATGTCCTGGCCGAGATCGAGACCGACAAGACGACGATGGAGCTCACCGCCGAGGACGCCGGCATCCTCCAGGAGATCATCGCCGGCGAGGGCGACAATGTGCCGGTGGGCGGGGCGATAGCCGTGATCGTCGGCGAGGGCGAGGAGGCGCCACCGCGCCGCGAGGCCAAGCAGGCCGAGGACGGCGCGCGTGGCGACGGCGCGGATGAGACGCCCGCGGCAACCGTGACGGAGGCCGAAGCGCCCGAGAAGCAGGAAGGCAAGGCGCCCGGGGACGAGGAAGGCGGCCCGTCGCCCGCGGAGGGGCCCGCGGACGGAAGGGTGAGGGCTTCGCCCATCGTCCGTCGCCTGGCTGGGGAACACAACATCGATCTTTCGGGGATCCGGGGTACGGGCCCGGCGGGTCGCATCGTCGAGCGCGACGTGCGCACCGCTCTCGAGACCGATGGCGGCCCCGTCGAGGAGCGCCCGGCCGATTCAGCGACAGCCGGCCCGGCGCCGACCAGCGCTCCCGGGATCGAGCTCAAGCCGCTTTCCCGGATGCAGCGGGTCGTCGGCGAGCGGATGCAGCAGTCCTGGCAGCAAGTGCCCCATCATTACGCCACCGTGGGAGTCCACGTGGATGACTTGCTGGCGCTGCGCAAGCTGCTCAACGCGGGACTCGAAGAAGACGGCATCAAGCTCTCGATCAACGATTTCGTCATGAAGGCGTGCGCGGTGGCGCTGCGCAAGTTTCCGAAGCTCAACTCGCTGTGGACCTCCGAGGGCATCGAGTGGCACGCGACGGTGGACCTTGCCATGGCGGTCGCGCTCGAGGACGGGCTCATCACCCCGGTGATCAAGGACGTCGCCAACAAGACACTGTCGGGTATCTCGATCGCGGCCAAGGAGCTCGCTTCACGAGCCCGCGAGGGCAAGCTGGAGCCTCACGAGTTCCAAGGAGGCACGTTCACCGTTTCAAACATGGGCATGTACGGCGTGGAGAGCTTCACGGCGATTGTCAACCCGCCGTCGGTGGCGATCGTGGCGGTGAGCAGCCTCATCCGGCGCCCTGGGTTCGACGCGGAGGACAACGTCGTTCCGCAGAACACGATGAAGCTGACGATCGGCTCGGACCACCGCGTCGTAAACGGCACGGAGAACGCGCTCTACCTGGCGGAGGTCAAGCGGCTGCTGCAGAGGCCAACCTTGCTGACCGTCTAGGGAACCAGGCAAAGGAGCGGATGTGTCGGACAAGTTCGATCTCGTGATCATCGGCGGCGGAAACGCTGGGTACATCCCGGCGATCCGTGCGAGCCAGCTGGGAATGAGCGTCGCGCTGATCGAGAGGGGGGAGCACCTGGGAGGGACATGCCTGAACGTCGGCTGCATCCCGACCAAGGCGCTCCTGCAGTCCGCGGCGAGGTTGCACGACGCCAGGAATGGCAGCGACTTCGGAGTCACGGTGGGTCAGGTGGAATTCGACTACGCCCAGGCCGCCAGGCGCAAGGATCAGGTGGTCGACCAGCTGCGGCGGGGCGTCCAGGGCCTGATGAAGAAGAACAAGGTGCAGGTGTTCCGGGGCACCGGGAGCTTCATCGAGCCCAAGCGGGTGAAGGTGCAGGACGGGGACGGCGAGGGGACCGAACTCGAGACGGCCAACGTACTCCTCGCCACCGGCTCGGCCGTCGCCACCCTTCCCGGCCTCGAGATCGATGGCGGGAAGGTCATCTCCAGCGACGACGTGGTTTCCAGCACCGACGATCCCCCCACGTCGGTCATCGTCCTGGGCAGCGGAGCGGTGGGCGTCGAGTTCGCCAGCCTGTACAACGATTTCGGCACCGATGTAACGCTGGTCGAGCTCCTGGACCGTATCGTCCCGGCCGAGGACGCCGAGATCTCAGCCGAGATCGAAAAGGTCTTCGAGCGACGCGGCATCCGGGTGATGACGAGCACGAAGGCCGATCCGTCCAGTCTCAAGAAGACGAAGGCCGGCGTGACGATCAAGGTCGAAGGCAAGGACAGCGAGGAAACGCTCAAGGCCGAGGTGCTGCTCGTCGCCGTCGGGCGCAGGACCGTAGTCGAGGCCCTCAACCTGGACGCCACCGAGGTTCAGCTGGACGACCGCGGGCAGATCCAGGTGGACGAGTTCTATCGGACCGCCGAGCCCGGCGTGTACGCTGCCGGCGACGTGATCGGCGGTTATTGGCTCGCCCACGCGGCGGCCCATGAGGGGATCGTCGCCGTGGAGCACATGGCCGGCCAGGATCCCCTGCCGATCGACCAGAACCTGATCCCGCGCGTTACCTTCTGCCGCCCCGAGGTTGCGTCCTTCGGCCTGACCAAGCAACAGGCCGAGGAGCAGGGCCACCAGGTCAAGGAGTCGAAGTTCCCGTTCCGTGCCATCGGCAAGGCGCTGATCGAGGGAGACCCGGATGGCTTCCTCAAGATCGTCGTCGATGCCGACACCAACCTCATCCTCGGCATGCACGCAATCGGCCCCCACGTCACCGAGCTGATCGCCGAAGGTAGCTTCGCCAAGCTGGTCGAGGGCACCCCCAAGGAACTCGGGATGAACGTGCACGCTCACCCTTCCCTGGCCGAGATCGTTGGCGAGGCCGCGATGGCGGTGGACGGGCTGGCGATTCACTTCTGAGGCGCCTGTCAGGCAGGTCCCGCCGATCTCAGGTGGCCCTGGGCAGCGCAACAGGGCGTGCGCGCCGGGATCGCTTAGCCCGCGATCGTGCCAGCGGATCGCCCGGATGCTCGCCACCGGCACGCACGTCCTGATCCTGTCCCGCTCGAAAATAGGATTCGGCTGGTGACCTGCGGTTCGTCGGGCGTCAGGCGGCGCAGAGCCACGGCCAGGCCGCCGTCGAGCACCGGACGATCGGCGCCTGGCGCGGTGGGGCTGACGATCGGGGGCCAAGTGGAGTCAGATGGAACGAGTCACAAGCTGTGACATGTTGGTCACGGCAACGCAAGAGCCGAGCGACCACAGACATCTGGCAGTACAGCGCCCGGGTACAGCAACGGGCACGCATCCCGGCACACCACGGGGAACCTCTGCAGACTAATGAATGCTTGCTGACCTGCGCATGCGCTGGACGCGCGTGAACTTGCCAGTATCTGGGGGTCAAGAGTGCTGTGACGCGCACGATCGATGATCGCCAGCTCCTGGGTGGCCGCCTCCTTCGTGCAGTCCAGCGTGACGGCATCGGCGGGGGTGATCTGCCCGAGGTCGGCCGCGCCAACCTCGGCGCGCCAGGCCTGCGCGCCTTCCTCGCTGTCGTCCGGGACCAGATCGTCATACCCAGGAATGCCGTATAGGGTAGCGGCCAATGGATTCCAATCCAGCCAGCGCTGATGGAAGCGGTCGGCTAGGCCACGTGCCGGGTCGTGACACCTTCCGCGATCGGTCACGATCCACTATTGAACACCACATCAAGATCATTGAACCGAACGGGCAGTGCCGCGTGCACTCGGCCCCGCCCTCCGTGTTCGCTCCCACCCGGCACCGTCATTTCTCGCGCAGGTGCACCTCGCCGCTGCCGCCCAGCAGGCCGCTGGAGTTCGTCTGCGGCGGCAGAGGCTGAGGAAACTCAAGCAGGACTTGAGCGACGCGTTCCCGGCCGCCAGTGGTTCCGGGAAGCGGGCGCGTCGGTGCGGACGGGTCCCCGGGTTGGCCAGGGATGAGATCAGCCGTCCTGAGGCCGGTCCTGTGGTGGGCTGGTCCGCTGGTGCTGGCCGCGGCCGCGCTGGCATTCGACGCGACCGACCGCAGGATTCCCTTCGGCGTGTGGACCACCGGGCCTGTCGATGAGGTCGCCCATCTGTCCACCGCGGCCCTGGGCCTGCTCGTACTGGCGCGCTTCATCGACGTGCCGCGCCGCTTCTATGTCGCGGCGCTCATCGCATCGGTCGCCATCGATGTGGATCACATACCGCTGTACCTCGGGCTGCTGGGAAACCAGGCCCAGCGCCCGGTCACGCATTCGCTGTCCACCGTGGCCGTTTTCGTCGCCGCCGCGGCGGCGAGTCGCAGGCATCGGGCCGTGCTGGCCGGGGTGGCGACCGGACTGGTGCTCCATTTCGCGCGGGACATCGCCGAGGGTTACCCGGGGGTGCGGGTCTTCTGGCCGCTTCAGGACACTTCCTGGATGGTCGGCTACCGGTGGTTCCTGGGAATGATCGTCGTGTTCACGGCCGCCCGACTGGTGCTGGTGAGCGTCGGCCTCCCACACACGCGCATCCCCGTCTTCCGGACCCCACCCCCGTCTGGTTCAATTTCCCGCTCTTCGGACGGCCCCGCGACATCGGGTGACCGCCGTCCGGGCCTCGAGCCGCAAGGGCCTGACCTTAATTAAAACGTCAAGGGCAGACGCGCGAAGCCATCTCACCAGGCCTCACCAGGTGTGCGCTCTCCCCCGCCGTGCTTGGCCATATGGCAAGGGGTCAGCACCTGAGTGACTAGCTGAGTGACAACCGGCGCGAACACTGGCGGACTTCGGCGTATGAGCCCGTACCTCGGAGCGCAGGTCGCCGAGAAATTTTCGCTGGTAGTTTCGGCCGCGAAGATGCCTGGGGGTAAAGGGGTCGCGGGTTCAAATCCCGCCTTCCCGACTGTTTTTCGAACGCTTCTTCGCCATGTACAGCGGCAGTACAGCAGTACCCGGGGAAGACTCTTAAGGTCTGCATGCGGCCTCTGGCAGGGCCGGGATGCGGCGCGCGAGATCCGCCGTTCGGTGCGGCCAGCAGTCGGCCATGGCCGCGACGTTCGTGGTGAACAGCAGCAACGCGGCCAGGGACTGGCGGGGGGCACCCGACTCCAGGGTGAGGCCGACAACGGCCAACGGCGGCACCAGGGAGATGGCGATGGCCACGCCCGGCAAGGTGTCAGAGATATCAGACCGGGCCAGGGCAACCGAGCCCACGGCTCCGGTGGCCAGCGCGGCTACCAGGTCGGCGAGCTGGAGAGTGACCCGGGCGGCCACCTGGGCGTTGGTTTGCGCGACTACCGGGTAGGGGACGAACAGGCCCAGCAGCCAGCCCACCGCCACCACGACGGCGGCGCCGGTGATGACCAGCAGCAGGCACCGGCGCAGGTTGGGGCCGTCGGTCAGTGCCACCGCCAGGACGATTCCCAGGATGGGGGTCATCAGGGGGGCCACGATCATGGCCCCGATCACGGTGGCCGTCGAGTCGCTCACCACCCCGGCGGACGCGATCACCGCCGCGAGCGGGAGCAGGAGCCAGAAACGGCTCAGACGGCGGTTGCGTTCGGGGCCGTCGAAGAAGAGCTGGTCGCGCATCCGCGTGATGTCGTCCGGGGCCAGGCCGGTCACCAACGTCGTTCCTCCGGCTCCCTGCCCCGGCCTGCGGGGGACATCACGGCCCTCGATCCAGCGTCAGGCGCCGCTCTCGGTCATCTTCTGCTGCGCGTCGGCGAGTGCGCCTTTGAGGGCTTGCACGTGGTGGCCTTCGGCCTCGCCGACGACTTTCTGGATGGCGCGGGTCACGGCGGGCTCGACTTTGCCGGCCGCCGAGTGCGGGTAGGCGACGATCAGGCCGGCGCCGCCGAC
>Ga0302234_10001348_pt1 | contig 17047 bp, 19 predicted proteins | sample II_Palsa_N3_2_FD_193576 | JGI IMG/M metagenome (GOLD analysis project Ga0302234, IMG submission 193576) | Peat permafrost microbial communities from Stordalen Mire near Abisko, Sweden - II_Palsa_N3_2 | ecosystem: Environmental > Terrestrial > Soil > Palsa > Peat permafrost | place: Sweden... | reverse complement strand
CCTCTACCGACGAATCCGCTACCGCCACAGCCGCCATCATGACCTCCCCGCGTCGAACAATCAACGCCAGAAGGATTCGCCGCGACCACCACAAACTCCTACCAAAAACCTACCAAAGCACTATTAGGACCACTCGCCGCTTTTGGCAAGGCCCTGAGTGGGCACCGCGAGTGGATCACGTATCACCGTGTGTTGGGACTGGCCAGGGCCTGAAGCGCGCGTCGGACTGTGCCATCCAGCGTGTCACAGACCTTTATGCCGGCACGATGTGCAGCGTGACGCATCGGAAGCGTCATTGTTGCCTCGGGAGGGATGCCAATGACCACCTTTCCAGTGCTGTACCACATACCCCACTCTAGATTGGTGGTTAGGCCCAGCATGTCAATTGGGTTGCGCGGCACCCAAAACAGCAAGACATTTGCACGGCACTGCGCCTGAAACTCCCACGAGAGTTGCTGCTCATCAGCCTCCAATGTCGCTCTCTCATTCAAAGATTGCGGCACGATGACAGCACCTTCAAACCCCTGCGCGTGCAGAGCGTTGATAGCCTCCGGATGCCACGGCAACTTATCCGTCTCCCGTGGCGCCGGACCGGCCAGATAGATCACAGCTACTCCGCTTGAGGGTAGTGCTTCGTGGGGGCGGATTATCGCGGTCAAGGTGTCCAGTCGGCTTCCGTGCGCCCGCCTTGATGTTGTCTACCACCAGCGAACAGCCGGAGGCGGGGCCCGTGGCGAGCAAGCCTGAGCAACGTACGTTCAAGCACAGAGAAAGGCGGCCGCCCGCGCACTGACCTCGCTGGGGTAAGGCACCACTGTCTCGAGCGCCATGACAACCATCGCCGTTACTCGATCGAGCAGGGCTGGATCGCGAATCTGCTCGATCGAGAAGGGCACGGTCCCCCTGTCGGCGACCCCGGACTCGATTGCTTCTCTCAAACACTGAGCCACAAGCGCCAACCCAGCAATCACGACGGCATGGATCAACGGGTCACGGTAGTAGAGGTCGGTCATCTCCCGCCAAGTATGTGACCTGCTGCTCAAGCGGAGGTCAAATGCTTGAGACTCCAGGACGTGGACCGCACTGTCAGAGTGAATCTCAAGATCTACACGGGTCTTTGCGACCGGCAAGCGTCGTGAAAGCGGCCGGCCAATGCGTCGAGTCCGACCGACCAGCCGGGTCCATGATGCCAGGCTTTCGCCTTGCGCGGCTGGGATGCGAAGGCCACGGCGAGCGAGTTGCTCTAGGCTTGCACGGCCATCAAGGACAAAGCCGGTTCGCTCGACTGTGATTCCGGTTCCATCTTTGAGATTTAGCCGTACAGATCTTTTGCCCTGTGGCACGAGATCGGCGCCTAGCTCCCCAGCCAGTTCGCTTACACTCATGTCACCATCGAGACTCAGTCCGCGAAGTGAGAGCCGCCAGTCAGGGGCGAGTCGGCGCACCACTGTAATCCATTCGGCCAGATGTGCGATGCCGATGCGTTCGGCGTGGAAAGTGTCGATACTGAGGCGCAGCGCGAACCATGCGTGGCTTGAGCCCAGGGCAGCGCGCCACGTTTCGACGTAGTCCTCTACCGCCTGGGGTCTGCTGAGAGAGACGCCGCTGGTGTAGATGCCAACATTTAGAGAATGTTCTCCGGCACGACGTATGGCGCGCTCGCAGAACTCAGGCTCGTCGAGTGGCTCGCCGCCGCCGCACAGAATGAGCGTCCGAGCCTTGGCCTCAGCTAGCCAGTCAGCAATTTGCACCGGGTCAATAGTCTCGCGCTGGCCTCGCTCCAGCCTCGGCAAGGAGCTGAAATTGCAGTGGGCACATCCGATCGAGCAGCGAAAGGTTGGCCAGACGTACCCACGTACCGGCGATGCGACAATGCCGAGAGGATTGTCGGGCATTTCACTCAGTAGGCTCTTACGGAAGGCTGTTAGCGATTGCACGATGCTTTCGTCTTCCTAGCCATAGGTAAAGACTTGGATTCGGGGGCCGTTGTTAAAGAGACTCGGCTTTCGCTTTCTCTTGTGGTGGCACGCGGTAGGAGCGGTGCCGATGGTCGAAGACACTATCACGGGCAAGCCGATCCGTGGGTGTTGGGTCGGCGGGGGCGCTCATTGGCAGATAGCCGTTCATCCATGCGCGGAGATCGATTACGCCGGAGTCATTTCTAGCGGGTGGTTGATCGCCATGCTCAAAGCTCTTGATGGCTTCGCTCAGCATGTCGCGGTACATCACGATGCCAACGTCGGACGCGCCAAGTGTCTCGTGTGATCGGCTCGCGATCGGGCCTTGTGTCTCCCACGCCATCGCGTCCTGGCTGTAGAAGTCCGTCATTGTGTAATGACCGTCTGTGTCGTATCGGCTCGGTAGCGCTCTTGTTGATATGCCTTGGCCTCCAGGGTCGAAGGCTAGGATAAGGATACGGGTCGTGGTGTCGTTGATCGGCACACGCCAGTGCATCTCCGTTTCAATTCGGAGCATCGTCGGGAACACGAGAAGGTTTCCCCATCCCTCAAGCGAAACGTCGTTCGGACCCTCATATGTCCACGACTTTACGATGCCAAAAGGAAACGGTTGAAATCCGAACTCAAGCAGTGGCGCAGAGAAGCCGCTCGGGTCGTCGAGGCCGCGTGAGGCGAACGCCCGCGAGTGCAGATAAAACGTATGTGTTACATCGGCGGCATTCTCTTGCACCTGTAGCCAGTTGCACGTCACGTCAGCCTGAAGGTCGATCCGGAAGCCGCCATCCGTCCGTGCGAGTATGTCCCAAAGAGGGAAGGGGGGAGGCCCTGCCGCCCGCATTGAGACGAAGATTAGACCTGCCTCCTCACGCGCGCTGTATGGCGGAAGGTGGCACGCTGGGGTCGGCGCAGCAGTCTCAAACGGACGGTCGATGCATCTGCCAGAGCGGTCGAACATCCACCCGTGGTAAGCGCAGCGTAGCCCGGTTGGCTCGACGTAACCGTACGCCAGCGAGGCACCTCGGTGCGGACAACGCTCTGGCACGACGCCGACATCGCCTTCCGCGCTCCGGTAGGCGACAAGGCGCTCCCCGAGGAGTTCGAACTCGAATACAGCCCCAGGCTCAGCGAGTTGCGCCGATGGGCAGATCGGGTGCCAGTACTCTCTGAGAAGCTGTCCTGCTGGCGAGTCAGGACCCACCCGAGAGAGACGCTCGTTCTCGCTCTCGGGAAGCACGGCGCGCTAAATCTGGTCGGCGACGGTAAGCGCTGCACGGACGGCGGCACGAAGATCACGGCAGCGAGCCAACCGTGTGGAGGAGTTCGGGGAAGCCAAGATGGCGTCTAGAGGACCTCGGATTGCGGAGTCCAGCCGGTCGACGAAGGCGGTCGGAACACCTTGGCCAGATTCGTGGTCGAGATCCTCCCAGCAGCCCGACAGATCCTCAATCGCTGATGCGAGCACGAAGGGCCAGGCCACATCGAGGTTCTCGCCTAGGTCTACGCATCGATCTCGAAACGCCGGAAGGCCTTCCGGCGGGAAATCGCCGAGGCCACCGTCTCTCAACCGAATCAGCTCGTCGTCCAGTGCCGTCATGCAGCCTCCATGATACCGGAGCAATAAGCGACGCACTTCCCTGCGTTTGGGCTCGCGCCTCGGTACGGCGTCGGGCGAGTCGGCGGGGCCGCCCGACGACCGTCGGACCGATCAATTAGGCTCTGCCCATGTCCTGGGACGACCGAAAGACCGAGCTGGCGGACGAGCTCGTACGGCGCCTTTACGAAACCGGCACGATCCGGACGTGGCTTCGTGATAAGCCCGAGGGTTGGGAGATCGTCTCCGGCCGCTGGAGTCCCTTCTACGTGATGATGCGCAACGCTCCATCAGACCCTGAGCTATTCCGCTTCCTTGTAGATGCAGGTAGTGAGCTGATCGAGAACGAGCTACCAGACGCCAACTACATCGTCGGGCTCGCCGCGACCGGCATACCACTCGCGGCCGCGATCGGCTACAAGCTTGGGATGCCGATGGGTTTCAATCGCAAGCTGCCAAACGTACGCTCGCTAGATGATCTGACGCGCGAGGTTCATAGATATGGCGGACATTCGCTCGTGGAGGGTGCCTTTGCTCCCGGTCAACGGATCGTCGTCTTCGATGATGTTGTCTCTCATTTTGACTCTAAGGAAATCGCTATGCGGCAGTTGTCGCTAGAGCTTGAGCGACGGGGAATCGACGAAATCACGATAGAAGGCGTCGCGGTTCTCGTTGATCGAGGCAACAATGCGAATGAGCGAGCCTCCGAGTTTGGAGTGCCGCTACATAGCCTAGCTGTCCTGAGAGACCGACAGATCTACGCTCTGAAGGGAGTAGCGTCCGACCGCGAGGTCGAGATCGTTTCTCAATATGTGAGTGATCCCATCCCGTTTCAGGACGAGTCAGTGCGCAAGGGCCTTACTGAGGAAGCCATGCGGTAGATGTGCAGCGCGCGGCAGTACAAGTTTCGGTTGATGTTCACGACATTTATTCATCAAGCACAGTGCATCTTCGTGCCCAGTCGACGGATCAGTTCGCGCTTGAGCTAGGGCACGGGCACATTTTCGAGATCGACACGGGAGTTCGGGTGTCGAGCGAGAGTGCCGCGAGTTCTGCTAGTGGTGAGGTCCACGCACTCGATCTCAACGTCACGGGGGTGTTTGGTCAAAAGCCGGTCGAGTCTGGGGAGACCATTAGCCTGGGGGGAGGGCCAGGGGTCTCGCGGGCCGAGTATGGCGTCCGGTTCTTTCCGTTCATCTCCTCGATCCTTGATCTGAGTTTTCGCCTCACCGGTGGCGAGATCTCGTCGGTGGTGGTACTCGTGAGACCTGAGATTCGTTTGCTATGGGATCTCGCAAAGGTGGACACTGCTAGCAACAACGGTGTGGATCAATTGGATGAGCCTACTATCGTCATCGCACATTCGCCAGGCGGCTGGCGACAGGCGCTCATTTTCGACGAGCAGAGACCAGACGCATTTGCGATAACTCTGCCGGCGGTAGCCTCAGGGCGACTGCTAACCAGATCCGTGCTTTATCCACTCGTCGTCTGGTTCGGCTCGCTTGTAACTGTGTTTGCGGCGGCACAGCTACTGAACACAGACGCAATCGTCGCGGCAGTCGGCGCTAGCTGGACATTGGGACTACGAGAGTGGCTGCTTTCTGAACGTGCTCATCAAATCACTCTCGGCCAGGCATTGCTCGTCGCTCAGGGCCTCTCTGTGAGCATCTGGGCGGCGGCGCTGGTGTGGATACCGACTTGGGCGTGCGTCGGTGTTGTTGCCGTGCTTGCAACAGGTGGAGCCTGGCTAATCAGGACGGCCGCTAGCTTCGAGTACACAACAGTGCTGCCGACGTTGCTAGCCAAGGCCTGGGGTCGTTGCACAATTGTGCTTGAGGCACGGCGAGCGAGTCGTCGCAAGCGCCTAGGCCTTAGCAGCTTCGATCATGAGAGTCGCATCTGAGCCGACATTGCGCCGGTGCAAGCTAGTTGTTGCGAGGCGCCGGAAGGTAGTGTGTGGAGAGGGCATGTCTCTAGGTAGCCAAAACGGAACGGCGCCCTATTAGGTCGTCCTGCTCGAATGCTAACCTCGCCGCATCACCAGCTTCGGTGACTTCCTAACGGCTCTCCGTCGCGCCCACAGCGCGACTAGGCTGGTGATCCCGGACAGGGGCCGTCAGCTCGGGGCGTCGTTGCTGGCCCTCGACCTCGGCCGGGCCGGCGACCAATCCAAATATGTACGTGGTCATTACTTGCGGGGCGACGACCTCGAGAATGATCGCAATGAACATTCGTGGGTAGAGGTGGGCAGCAACGTTCTCCTCGACCCGACTCGAGACCAGTTTGACGGGGAGGACCCTTTCAGCGATTCCTGGGCGGGGCGATATGTGCGCAGGGAAAGCACGCCGGCGGCGAGCATCGAGAGTCAGGTGTACGCGTTCCTTCTGATCCGGTGGCGGGTGCCAGCATTGAAGAGTGCTGTGCGCCTCGTCGTCGATGAGTACGGCCTTGATGTAGACGAGCTTGCTAACCCCGCCTGTTGCAGTTCAGCAGGTGAGCCGGACCGGGTTTGACGGGGGCTGGATTAGTAGGTTTTGTTGTTCATGTTGTGGCGGCTGTTGCCCTGTCTTTCGCAGCGTAGAGTTCTTCGATCTCTCGCGGCGGGCGGTCGTCGAGATTTTCATGGAGGCGGCTGTCGTTGAACCAGCTGATGTACTCGACGATCGCGAGCTCGAGCTGGCTGCGGGTGCGCCAGACCCGGTCCATGATGAGCTCCGTCTTGAAGCTGTCGACGAAGCTCTCAGCCATCGAATTGTCGTAGGCATCGCCGATGCTCCCGACTGACGCGAGGACGTCGTGATCGGCGAGGGTCTGGGTGTAGTCCCCGCTGACGTATTGACTGCCCCTGTCGGAGTGATGAATAAGTCGGACCTCCTCGACTCGCTGTCGTGTGCTGAGCGCCATCCGTAGTGCATCGAGGACGAGCGTGGTGCGCATGTGGCTGGCGAACTGCCAGCCCACGACCTTGCGGCTGAACACGTCGATGACAAAGCTGAAGAACACCTGCCCCTCCCAGCAGCGCAGATAGCTGAAATCGGCTACCCAAAGCTCGTTCGGGTGCCTGGCGGTGAAGTCGCGGTTGACGAGATCCGGACGCCGGTGGGCATCCGGGCTGGACGTGGTGGTGCGCCAGGGCTTGCCGCGGCGCTTGGCGCCCTGGATACCCTCTGAGCGCATCAGCCTATGGCTACCGGCGGACATGGAAGGCGCTGCGGCCCGAAGTCGGAGTCCTCGCGGCCATCGCCCGAGCCTTCTGGGCCTTCGCCCACGGGATGACGATCCTCGAGCTGAACGGCCGCTTCCCGGCCGACGCGAACCTCGACGCGGCCTGGCGGTCAGGGGTCGAAGCCCTGATGACCGCGGCCCGCGAGGCGCCCGGATGACCGGGCGCGGCCCCCGCGGCGATTTTGTGGCTGCTGCGGCATTGTGTAGGCGGCCGTGAGTCCGCCGAGCGCCTCAGTGAAGCATCGGCCATGGGCCTGAAGTACGCAGAGCTTTTCTGGGTTCGAACTGGTGAGTTGCTGGGCGCGATCGCCGGCCTGGTCGATCGCGTCAAGGAGGCCGGCCGCCTGCGCGCCGACTTCGTCCTCGACGGCCTGGTCCTGATGCTGATTGCCAATCGCGGCCTTCGTGCCTCCTCGCGGGAGGCCCAGGTCACCGCGTCGCGCCGGTTCGCCGCGCTCGCGATCCATTCCTTCCGATCTTCTCCTGAGGCCGAACTGGTGGCCTGAGGCCCATTTCGCTTCAGGTGGTCGGCTACCAGTGTTCGCTAGGCTGCCTCACGCGGTTAGCCAGCCGCGCTCGCCACGGGAGAAACGACGATGAACGATCAGACAGCGCAGACCGGGTATGTGGCCTTCCCGGGTGGGCGGATCGCCTCCTGTCCGGCAGGAGTCCCGGCGCGGATGCCACGACCGAGGCCGAACTCGAGTCGGCCGCCCTTGCCGACGGAACCGAGTCCTCTTGACGGAGAGCATTGATCGGCATCGGTCGAAGACGTGCCCGAGTCACACGGACCTTATTGACAGGTAGTCCTCGACCTCACACCCTGAACCCCCCGGGTGAACCCAAAGGAGCTGGATATGAGTCAACAGCAGCGTGAGCAAGTGGATCAGATGATGCGAGGCGCCCCCCTCGACATCGGCGGCGAGCCCGGAGAGCTGCGCCGGCTCTTCGAGCAGATGATGACATCGCAACCCCTGTCAGACGATGTGCAGGCGACCCCGGGCGAGCTCGGCGACGTCCCGATGCTTACGATCACGATCGACGGGGCCCCGGCCGATCGGACACACCTATGGTTTCACGGTGGTTGGTACGTGATCGGTTCGTCCCGAACGTCGGCCGGCCTGTCCGCGGACCTGGCACGTCGCGGCGCAGCGCGTGCCGTCTCGATCGATTACCGGCTGGCACCGGAGCACCCGTACCCCGCAGCCCTCCAAGACGCCCAGGCGGCATACAAGGCTCTGCTCGGTAGTGGGGTCGATCCGGCCACGGTCGCCTTCGTCGGCGAGTCGGCCGGCGGAGGCCTCGCCACCGCGACGATGGCGTCGTTGGGCGACCTCGGGCTCCCGCAGCCGTCGTGCGCCGTCCTCTTCTCGCCTTGGACCGACCTGACGTTGAGCGGCGCGAGCATGACCGAGAAGGTGGGGATCGACCCGGCGTTCGTCCCGGACAAGGTGCAGGTCCGTGCGAATGACTACGTGGCCGGCGCCGACCCCGCCGACCCCGCCATCAGTCCCCTGTTCGCCGACCTACGAGGGTTACCCCCGATGTTGATCCAGGCCGGATCGAATGAGATTCTGCTCGACGACTCCACCCGGCTGGCCGCCCGCGCCGCCGCTCAGGACGTGGCCGTCATCCTCGATGTGACGCCGGGGGTTCCACACGTGTTCCAGTCGTTCGCCGCCGTCCTTGAGGAGGGCGACCTCGCTCTCGACCGTGTCACCGAATTTCTCTGGGCGCGCACGGGCGCCGCTGCCCGGCCCTAGACGCCGGCCGATCCGTAGCAGCCAGGAGAATGATCATGGGAATCCACGCTTTCGACATCCGTCTTCGTAGTGCGGGATCCGGCGGCATCAAGCCGCCATCCGCATCGAAAAGGAGATCGAGCCATGGACCTAGGCCTGGATGGCCGCACTGCGTTGGTGACGGGCGGCAGCAAAGGGATCGGCCTGGCGATCACCGAGCGACTGCTCCGGGAGGGGGGGAAGGTCATGGTCTGTGGCCGCGACGAGAAACAGCTCGAACGAGTCCGCGCCGATCTGTCCGAATATGGACAGGTCGGCGTCGGCTGGGCAGACCCTGGGAAAGAGCGAGCCGAGCCTCTAACGTTGCGGCCTCGATGAGCGAGACCGACCCGACCGGCGCCGCGCCGGCCCGCCCCCCCGTCGCCGGCGAGAGCGACGTCACCTTCCCGCGCCTGACCGAGGCGCAGATGGCGACGATTGAAGCCGCCGGGCGGCGCGAGCAGGTGAGCGCCGGGCAGATCCTCTTCTCCCCGGGCGACCTCGACTTCGACCTGATCGTCGTCGCCAGTGGCTGCGTCGAGATCATCGACGCCTACGGCACTCCCAGTGAGCGTGTCATCGTCGGCTACGGCCCGCGCCAGTTCGCCGGCGAGCTGAACCTGATCACTCTCGAACCGACGCTGCTGACCGCGCGCGTCGCGGCCGCGGGCGAGGCGATCTTCGTCAGCCGCGAGGCGCTACGCGCCGTCATCTCCCACGACACCCGGCTTGGCGACATGATCATGAACGCCCTGGTCAACCGGCGGGCGATCGTCATCGAAGCCGAAAGCGGTGCCCGGCTGATCGGCCACGGCGGCGACCCGGGGACGCGCGAGCTGCGCGAGTTCCTCACCCGCAACCGGGTGTCGCACCGCTTCATCGACCTCGACGGCTCCGACCTGACGGCGCCGACGCCCGACGGTCGGCCGCTCGCCGAGGACGACCTGCCGCTGCTGATCGGCGGCGACAAGATCCTGCGCGCGCCGACGATCCTCGAGGCAGCGACCGCGCTCAACCTGCGCGCCCCGAACAAGACGGCGAAAAAATCCTGGGACACGCTGATCGTCGGCGGCGGCCCGGGCGGCCTCGGCGCGGCCGTCTACGCGGCGACCGAGGGGCTCTCGACGATGATGATCGACTCGACCGCGCTCGGCGGCCAGGCGAGCACCTCGTCGCGGATCGAGAACTACCTCGGCTTCCCGGCCGGGATCTCCGGCTCCGAGCTGGCCGAGCGGGCGATCGCCCAGGCGCGCCGCTTCGGCCTGCGCACCGCGGTCCCCGAGCGCGCCCTCAGCCTGCGCCACGAAGATGGCCGCTACGTCGTCGCGCTCGACAGCGGCGACGAACTGGCGGCGCGCACCGTCGTCCTCGCCACCGGCGCCAGCTACCGCCAGCTGCCGGTCGACGGCTGCCCGGAGCTGAACGGGGCGGGGGTCTTCTACGCGGCGACGCTGGTCGAGGCGCGGATGTGCGGGAGGGGGGCGGTGGCGGTGGTCGGCGGCGGCAACTCGGCCGGCCAGGCCTCGATCTTCCTCTCCGGCACCGCCGAAAAGGTCTTCCTGCTGCTGCGCGGCGGCGACCTCGGTGCCTCGATGTCGCAGTACCTGGTCGACAAGATCGAAGCGATCGAGAACATCGACGTGCTCCGCCACACCGAGGTCCGCGAGATCCACGGCGATGCCGTCCTCGCCGGGCTGACGGTGGAGGAGACGCGCGCCGGCGAGCGCCGTGACCTCGACGTTGGCGGCCTCTTCATCTTCATCGGTGCCGATCCCTGCACCGAGTGGCTCGACGGCCAACTGGCCAAGGACGACGACGGCTTCCTGCTCACCGGCGGCGACCTCGACGTCACCCACCTCGACGTCGACCCGATCAACGGCGGTCGCCCGCCGATGCCGCTGGAGACGAGCCTGCCTGGCGTCTTCGCCGTCGGCGACGGCCGCACCGGCTCGATCAAGCGCATCGCCTCGGCGGTGGGGGAGGGCTCGATGTCGGTGCGCCTCGTCCACCAGTACCTGGCGAGCCAGGCGGCCCTCGGCCGTTCCTAGGTTCTCGGCCGCGCCCTCGGCCGCGCCGCCCGGCGCGGCGACCGACCCCGGACGCAGAACGACCCCGAGAGAGTGCCCGGGGTCTGCCCGCAGTCGGCGTCGAGTCCGAAGGACGTCGCCACGGAGGTGAAGAACGTCACGTCGAAGGAGGTCCACTATTTGAGACAGATCGCACCCAGGAGGTCGGCGGTTCGAATCCGCCTAGCTCCAGCGCCGGAACGCGGATAGCAGGTCGCTCCCCCGCGGTCAAACAATTTCAAGTCCCCGCCTGCGGCGGGGCACTACTTGTACTTGTGAATTTGCTTGACCGCTCCTCCACGACCTGCTGAGGCGAGCAGTCAGGTGGGCAGGCGCCCACCTGCCTCACGGTAGGCCAACCCATTGGAGGAACCATGATTCGTCACAGTTCGAGCGTTCGTCGATCGCTACGGGCACCTGCGCCTGGCGGCGATCGGCGATGAGGTCGTGGCCGAGTGGCTGGCCGGCGGCAAACGCAAACGGCACCGTCCCGGCGCTACGTGCGATGTTCAACGACGCCGCATCCGCCAAGGCCGGGCGCCTGCTGACGCACAACCCGTTCGCGCGGCTGGGAATCTCACGAGGACCCGGCCGCCGCCACGAGCAGCCACCGAGCGAGGAGCAGATATGGACGCTGATCGGTCACGCTCGCAGACTTGTCAGCCCGTCGTTCGCGGCCTGGCTGCAGGTGGTGGCGTTCAGCGGCCTGCGTCCGGGCGAGCTCGACGCTCTGCGCTGCGCCCGCGTCGATCTGGTGCGCGCGCGTATCGAGGTCGTGGAGCACTTCGACGCCAAGACGCGGACGTTCACGCTGCCCAAGAACGGCAAGAGACGCGAGGCCCCACTGACTCCACCCGCGCGCGACGCGCTCGTCTCACTCCCCGAGGAAGGCGAGTTCTGCTTCGTGTGCTCGCGTTAGACAGGCACGACAACTTCTCAGCCCTCGTGGCTCGCGCCCAGCAACGCGCCGTCCAATACGCCGGGCCACCCCTTGAATCGCGATAAGCTCTGACTTATCATGTCTGCTATGGCCACGACCTCAAAGAGACTGCCCAAGGGCACGAAGACCCACGAGGAGCTGCTCTCCGCCGAGCTCGCCGCGGACCCTGGCTTCGCCGCCGAGTGGGAGCGCCTTTCCTTGGCCCGGATGCTCGCCGCGTGCCTGGTCGGCTATCGCTACGACCACGGGCTCTCGCAGCGGGCGCTGGCAGAGCGCCTGGGCGTGAGCCAACCGCGCGTCGTCGAGCTTGAGTCGGGCGAGAAGAACCCCCAGATCGAGACGCTCGTGAAGATCTCAGCAGCAACCGGCCTTGAGTTCGCGATCGACGTCGCACCCCTGGGCCAGGAGCCCAAGCTCGTCGGCAAGGCCGTCAAGGACGCGCCGGCGCACGCATATGCCGGCGCGTCGGTGCTGGTCGCATCCCGCTGATCCGTTCGGCCAGACCGCCCACGAAACCGCCCACGCGGGCCATAGGCCACCATGACCACGGGCTTCCGCACCTATCTCGAGGATCTGCTCGGTACCCATGTCGATGTGCTCAGCGAGGGTAGCGTGAGCTCGTTTCTACGCGAGCGCATCTACGCGGACTTCGTGCCCCTGTGAAGGACGAGCGCACTTACCTGCTCCACGCGATCGCGGCGATCGACGCGATCCAGTCCTAAACAGCATCAGCTTCGGGCACGGAGCCGTCGGAAGCCGGAACGTGCACTCGTGGAGGGTTTGTCTCGACCTGTGCTTCGCCAGCCGATTTTTCTTCGGGCTGAGCCCAATCCTCGGGCGGTTCGACCTTGGCCGTGATTCCAGCGTGCTCCTCTAGCAGGTAGAGCAGGTTGCTACCGCTCAGCAGCTCGAGTGGCTTGTTCTGCGCGAACTCGAACGAAGCTTTGCCGTATCCGCTTGTAGTGACGAGGATCCCCTTGCTCGCTCCCTCGTTCTGCATCGTCCCGAACAGATCTCGAACAGCGCTCACCCCGACCGTATTCTTGTAGCGCTTTGCTTGTATGACGACCTTGCCGCCCAAGATGGGCCGTGGATCGTAGGCAACGCAGTCAACCCCGCCGTCACGGGAGGCTTGCGTCAACCGTGTCTCCAGGCCCATCTTCTCGAACAGGTTGGTAATTAACGTCTCGAATTCGCCTGGTGTCAGCTCCATGAGGTTTGGTCGTTGGTCTATCGAAGACAGGACGTCGGTACTCTCGACGAAGCGTGGATCGACCATGCTGAATTCGAGAACGGGACGCACGGGGGCGAGCTCCGCTGGGTTGCGTGAGATCGATGCGTTGAGTCCTTGTAGGCAAGCACCTGGCTCAACTCGTGCGAGGTCGAGGCTATCGAAGAGGTCGCGAGTTGTGCGGAGTGTGATCAAGCAGGGATGCGTTGGCTGCCCGGTGCGAGGGTCGATGGTGTCGACGTGTCCGTTGAAGACGACCGACTCAACGTGGCCGGCTCGATCTGTTCGAAACATCTCGTACACCGATCGCAGTGTCACTTGTGCGACGACGTTTGCGTAAAGCACCCTGCTTTGGATCGCTGGTCGCGCTTTTGAGGTGATCTCATCTTTGGCTTTGACGTAGCGATATTCGGCCACGTTTGGCACAACGTCGAACGTCGGTAGATCCATCTCGATGACGAGCTGTCGCGACTCCGGCACGTAAGCGACCTTGTGTTGCTGGGGAAACCCGTCCGGGTATCGACTCGCGGCGAGCACCATGGAGCAGTAAGTAACGACCGAATCAGGATCACGCGCCTCATAGCCAGCGTTGAACGCCTCCACCTCCTTATTCTGGGTCGCCACCCGCTCAGCCTCAGCATGGACGCGTGCTTGGTGGCCGCGTTTGGCTGCGGTTAGCGCCGTCTGTCGGTTACGCTTGGCCTCGACGGCCTTGGCGAGCTCCTCGGCGTACCGAGCCTCAGCCTCGGTCACCGCCTGTGCGTGCTTTGCCTTTGCTCCCGGGAGAAGCTTCTGCATGCCCGACGGGGGTGGAGGTAGTTGCTTGACGGGAGGCTCGATTGGGATTGCAAGCTCGCCGGGATCGAACGGGATCGTGGCCGGCTGCTCCTTCAATGTCTGGATCTCAAAAGATTTGTCTGTAGACAAGGAGGCGGTTAGAAGTCCGTCGAGTTGCCCGACACGGTCCGTGATCTCGCGGGTCAGCTGCTCAGCTTCGTGCGCGCGTTGCTCCGCATAGAGTCGCTTCTGCTCTTTTTCGTCGTACGCCCGCTGACGAGACGCTACTTTCAGCCGGCGCTGTCGCTCACGCTCAAGCGCGCGAGCCGCTCGCTCGGCGTCGCGCCGGCGGTGCTCGGCTTCGCGCCGGCGGTGCTCGGCTTCGCGTTGCATTTGTACCCAAACGCTTCGGCGTGCCATGCAGTTGGCTCCTCGTTTGTCGCGGCTTTCATATGGTTAAGCCGCCCGATCTTAGTGTCTGGAACTTGTGCACGCCCGTGCCGAGCAGCACAGGGGGAACATATGTTCGCCAAATCCGCTCGATGGATGTAGCTGGGAGTGCACGTCGGGGTGCCGTAGCGTCTGACCCAACCCGAGGCCCTGGCTATGATCTGCAAAGTACGTCGGTTGCGGGATATTTCGCAGACCTGTGTGGCGTATGAGTCTGCATAATGTTCCATTTCTAGTACATTTCGCAGTATGGCTCGTCCGCTCCAACGACTATTCGACGTCGCCGGGGAGCAGTGGGGTCTTTGCACCCGCCAGCAGGCTCAGCAAGCCGGTGTGGGCGCCAGCTCACTAGCGCGCCTCACCCGTGACGGGCTGCTCGAGCGCGTTGCGCACGGCGTCTACAGAGTACGTGGCGCTGCGGAGCCGGACCATCTCGAGCTGAGGGCGGCATGGCTTCAGCTGGAGCCCGGCACGCCGGCATGGGCCTGCGCGCGCCTACCCGATGTGGCAGTCGTCTCGCACGCCTCAGCGGCGTCCCTGTATGGCGTTGGCGATCTGCGTGCCGACGTGCACGAGTTCACGCTGCCCGTGCGACGCCAGACTCGCCGGTCTGATGTGCGCCTGCACCGCGGCCAGGTGCCGGACGAGCAGCGGCTCTTGCTGCACGGTCTTCCGACTACGCGCGCCGGGCGGATGATCGCCGACCTGCTCAGCGACCACATCGAGCCGGCGAGCGTGGCTCAGATCACTGCGGAGGTCGTCCACCACGTGTTCGACTACCCGAGCACGATCGCGGAATGCATCGCGCCGTCGGCGGCTCGTTTCGGGTTCCGCCGGGGTGATGGCGTGGCGCTGCTCGACCATCTACTGACGCTGGCCAACTACTCGGATCGAGTTGAGATGGTCGCGCTGGCCAGAGGCGATGAGCGCTAGTCATTATCGCGATCCGCGTGCCATGCGCAACGCGATCGCCGATCGCCTGCGCCCGCTGGCACGCGAGCGCGGCATCGAGCTCAGCAGTCTGCAGCGCCAGTTCGCCTACGACCGGCTGCTGAGCCGGATCTTCCGCACCGATCCCACTCGATGGGTGCTCAAGGGCGGGACCGCGATGCTGGCCCGGCTTGGAGCGGATGCCCGGCACACGCGCGATATCGATCTGCTCACTCGTGTCGGCGACCTCGACGAGGCCGAGCGTGCTCTGCGCAGCGCGTCCGGAGTCGACTTGGGCGATTATTTCACCTTCACGTTGAACCCCGGCCGGCGCATCACGCAGGGGGCGGGAGCCGTACGCGTCGATGTCGTCGCATTTCTGGGGCTCGATCAGTTCGCGAGCTTCCACGTCGATCTGGTCGCCTACATGGCGATGACCGGAACCCCGGATGTTGTCTCGCCGCTGGTGCCCATAGCGCTGCCCGGACTCGTAACGACAACCTACAGCGTGTATCCGCTCGTCGACCACGTGGCCGACAAGGTATGCGCTCTGTTCGAGACGCATGAGCGCGCCAGCGGATTGATCCAGCCGAGCACGCGCTTTCGTGACCTGGCCGATCTGGCTATCTTCGCGAACGCGGTCTCAGTCGGAGCGACCGAACTCGGGATAGCGATGGCATCCGAGGCCAAACGGCGCGGCCTGATCCTGCCAGACCGTCTCACGGCACCCACGGGAGCGGATTGGGCACGCGGCTATCGGCGGGTCGCACGCGACGCACCCCAGCTGAAGGAGCGCGACCTCGCAGGCGCTGTGGCGACCGTCGGGTGCTTCATCGATCCAGCGCTTGCAGGGACAGCACGAGGCGAGTGGGACCCTACGACGCTGAGCTGGCAGAACGCCCTCGCGGTTGCTCCAGAGTCTGAGTAACCGTCGGGGTTTGGGCGGCGCCGGCTCCGTCGTGCCGCGTGAGCGGCGTCACCCCGAGATCCCCACCCGCTTGCTGAAGGGGCCGTCGAACACCCCGCTTGAGTTGAGCTCGGCGTGGATCGCCTGCCAATCCTGGTAGCGGGGGTACATCGCTTCCACCAGGCCGTGACTGCCGGTGAGCGTGTTCACCTGGCCCCAGTGCGGGCGTCCGCCGAGCGCCTGGAGCGCGGTTTCGTGCGCGGCCTGCAGCTCTACGCCGCCGACCGTGTGGGTGGCCATGATCAGCTCGATCATCATCGTGTTCTGCCCCTGCATCATCGACAGGTAGGCGTCGCTGGCCTTCACGAAGCGCAGCGAGATCGGCGCGCTGTGGTAGACGTTGCCGAGGCGCCGGCGCTGGGCGGCGAGCTCGACGATCCGCTCGACGGCGGCGAGGTGAAACCCGCGCTCGTCGACCGGGACGCCGATCTCGCACGAGTAGGCGGGCAGGTAGTTGGCCGCGCCGATGTTGAACACGCGGTAGCTGATGTTGACGTAGTCGTCGTTCACCAGCGCTTTGAGTGACTGTGTGAGCAGGAACGGGGAGATCTGTGGGCGCAGGCCGACGGCGAGGTTGATCAGCCAAGGGGTGAGTGGGAAGCGCGCGGCCAGTTCCATCAGCAGGCTGCGGCTGCGGCGGTGGTCGTGGCGGTATTCGGAGGGCGGGATCGGGTTGCGCGTGGTGACGAGGCATTCGATCTCCCCCTCCGCATTGCGGTAGGGGCTGAAGATCAGCTCGTAATGGGCATTCTGCGCGAGCACCTCGCCGCGTGCGAGCTCTTCGCGCACGTCCGACCAGGTGCTCATCGCGCGTACCTCGCGCAGGTAGAACAGCGGTCCCACCTCGAGGATCGTGGAGTGGATCACTCCCATGCAGCCCATGCCCACGACGGCGGCGTGGAACCAGTGGTCGTCTTGATGGAGCTGATGGCCGGGGTAGCGCGCCCGGTAGGCGTCGGGATCGGTGGGCCCGTCGCTGGGCTCGATCCGGTGGATGGTGCCGCCGGCGGCGACGATGTCGAGCGAGCGGACGAAGTCCGACAGCGGCCCGAAGGCGATCCCCGATCCGTGGGTCGAGGTCGAGATCACTCCCGCGACGGTTTGCCCGTCGAAGCCGCCCATGTTCGGCAG
>Ga0302234_10001344_pt1 | contig 17103 bp, 17 predicted proteins | sample II_Palsa_N3_2_FD_193576 | JGI IMG/M metagenome (GOLD analysis project Ga0302234, IMG submission 193576) | Peat permafrost microbial communities from Stordalen Mire near Abisko, Sweden - II_Palsa_N3_2 | ecosystem: Environmental > Terrestrial > Soil > Palsa > Peat permafrost | place: Sweden... | reverse complement strand
TGTCGGGGTCTTGCGATCCCACCCGTTCCGGCGATGAAGCCACCGGAACGGATGGGGCACCCGGAGTGTTGGCGCCGTTGCCGTTGGACTTGATGGGATGCAAGCTGTGGGCGGGGATGGGCGGGCGCTCGCTGGGGGAGGGGACGTAGAGCTTGAGGAAGTCGAGGAGGTGGTCGGTGGCGATGTTGCCGAGGGCGCTGGTGTAGAGGATGGGGAAGATGCGGTCGTCGCGGATGGCGTCGTGGATGGCCTGGATGAGGTGCTCTTCGGGGATGGTGCCGAGGGCGAAGAACTCTTCGAGGAGCTCGTCTTTGCCTTCGGCGACGAGTTCGACGAGGGCCTCGTGGGCGGTGCGGGCTTCGGCTTCGAGGTCGGCGGGGATGGGGCCGCGGGTGCCGCTGCCTTCGCTGGTGGGGGAATAAAGAAAGGCTTCCATGGTGACGAGGTCGATGACGCCGTGGAAGCCTTGATTGTCGATGATGGGGAGCTGGACGGGGATGACGTGGCGGCCGAAGCGCTCCTGGAGGGCTTCGGCCAACGCGACTCTGTCGGCGTTGGATTTAGCACGAGGATTGTCGGAGTGATTGATGACGAGGATGCGGGGGATGTTGAGGTCGGCGGCGTAGTTCCAGACAGTGGTGGTGACGGACTCGATGCCGGATTGCGCGTTGATGAGGAGGACGGCGGCTTCGGCGGGAAGCATGGCGGCACGGGCTTCGTGAACGAACATGTGGAAGCCGGGGGTGTCGATGAGGTTGATGCGGATGCCTGCCCACTCGGCGAAGGCTACGGCGTTGGACATGGTGATGCCGCGGGCTAGCTCTTCTTCGTCGTAGGCGGTCACGGCGTTGCCGTTGTCGGTTGGCATGCGGGCGGTTTTGAGCAGGGCGGTGATCAGGGAGGTTTTGCCGCTGTGCGAGTGGCCGGTGAGCGCAATGTTGCGGATGTCTGTGGGTGCGTAGCTTTTCATCCTCATCTCCTGGGTACCGATTGAAGGGTACGGATTGACGAGGCGCAGGTGCGTTGTCAGGGGCAGGAGCAGCGGGGGTTGGGCGCTGCCGACAGCGACAGAAGGCCTGTCTTCAACGAGGACATTCTAGACCTGCCCAAGAGCTGGTGGCAGTGAGATTTTTGGGGGGGCGGAGATCGGCAGAACGGGACGGTATCCGGTAGAGGGTGTGAGCGAAGATGACAGGTTATTCAGATCATTTTCTTGGAGCGTTTACATGGGCTGGTAGGAGGCGCGGGTAGATTTCTCTGCGGAGGTTCTTCTATGAAAATGAGTTGGATTGTGGCGCCGATTTTGTCGGCTGCCGTCGTGATTGGATTGCCGGCAACTGTAGAGGCACAGGCGCAGGGCGCGGGTTGGAATGGGAACGGCAACGGGTGGGGCCCGGGATTTGGCGATCACGATGGGCATGGGCACGGGGAGTTTCGGTTCCTGCCGGGAACGCTGGTGTTGAGCCGGAGCGTGTATGTGGGAAAGGCGTCGACGGTAACGATTGGCGAGACGCTGCCGTTTGGGTGCCAGGGCGGGCTGACCGGGGTGACGGTGCAGGTGCCGCTGTTGGCGGGTGGGACGACGGGCGTCGCGGTGCCGTGCGGAGTGGCCGCGGACAATGGCGAGGCTCCGAATTTGTTTGATTCGCACAACGTGTGGAATAACGCGAATTCTGATCCGACGTTTGGCGTGACGTCGCCGGTGTTTCTCGACGACCTGACGCCGGATGGATTTGTGGTGGGAACGCTGCCGATTCCGGACGATGAGATTGTGACGAGCTTCAGCTCGAAGTCGGAGCTGGCGTTGAACCGGTCGGTGGATGGGAAGTCGCTGACGTTCATGGCGTACCGGGGCGGCGTTGGTTGCGGCGGGACGACGGTTTCGGCGACGCGGCCTAATTTGCTGGACGTGTCCAATGGCAACACGCCGGGAGTTTGTGATCCGACCAACCCGGTGTTCTCGTCGGATGTGAACAACCCGACGGTGCCGACGGCGTATTACCGCGCCGTGGCTGAGGTGACCGAGGACGGCAAGATTACGTACACGGACGGCAACGCGTATAGCGGAGACAACGGGCGCGGGGCGATTAAGGGCGGCAACGGGCTGTATTACATGGTGGGGAATGACAACAACGGCAACCTGTCGAAGTCTCAGATGAAGACGACGGTGCCCGGCATGGAGCTGGTGAATGCGACGGGAGCCGAGCTGCTGTATCCGGGTGTACCGACACCGCTGCCGCCGAACATTACGATGATTGGGAGATTGGAGTACGGCACGGACAAGCCGGGCAAGGACACCAACTTCCGCGGCCTGACGATCTACAACAACACGGTGTATGTGGCCAAGGGCAGCGGGAGCAACGGGTACAACACGGTGTACCAGGTGGGAACGGCGGGGACGCTGCCTAACGGTTCGGCTGCGGCGCTGGCGACGGTTCCGCTGACCGTACTGCCGGGGTTCCCGAACACGAATGCGAGCACGACGACGGCATTTCCATTCGGGCTGTGGTTTGCGAATCCGACGACGCTGTATGTTTGCGACGAGGGCGATGGGACGTTGGTGTCGCCAGCGGTGAATGGCAACATCGCGGACACGCAGTCGCAGCAGACGGCTGGTTTGCAGAAGTGGGTGCTGGCGGGTGGCACGTGGACGCGCGAGTACATTCTGCAGAATGGGCTGAACATTGGCGTGCCCTATAGCGTGGAGCGGTATCCGGCGGCGCTTGATCCGGCGACGGGTGGTTGCCGCAACATCACCGGGCAGAACAATGATGACGGCACGGTGACGATCTACGCGGTGACTTCGACGGTGAGCAGCAACGGCGATACGGGTGCTGATCCGAACAAGCTGGTGAAGGTGACGGATCGCGTGAGCGACACAACGCTGCCGCCGGCGAATGGTTGGCTGGGACGCTTTGAGACGGTTCGGAGAGCGCGGGCGGGCGAGGTGTTCCGCGGAATCGCGCTGGCGCCTACCGGCTCCAACGGCGGCTGGTAAAGGCTGCTGGAAGAACGCCTGGGCCGCGAGGATCTCGCGGCCCGGGATTTTTTGTGAATGCTAGAGACTGCGCTGGACTCGTTGAGAGAGGCGGAGGAAGCCGCGGATGGCGATCGTGGTGAGCATGGTGAGGCCGGCGCCGAGGAAGAGGGCGATGGGAAGGTACGCCCAGCCGAGGATCTCGTGGTTGGGGAGATGCGGCATCCTGAGTCTGGTACCGGCGCTGAGGAGATGACCGTGCGCTGCCCATACGCCCGTGGACGCGGGGAAGATGGCTTTGATTATGCCGGTGAGGAACAGCGCGGCACCAGTCGCATAACCAAAGATCGCGGCGAAGAAGACGAGGATGCCGGTGATGCCCTTGGCAGCGACACGAAATGTGGCGCGGAGCAGGAGGACAGGCGAGAGGCTGTGACTGGCGGCGCGGATGAGCTGGCTGTCGCGGTACTCGGCGGCGAGCTGGGCGGCCGTGCCGAGGCGGGTGAGGACGGTTTCGATGGGCGTGCCCATTTCGACGGAGTCGCGGATGTGCGCGGTAATCTCGCGGAGAATCTCTTCGCGCTCGGCGAGGGTGATGGGAGCAAGTTGAGAGCGGAGGTCGGTGAGGTAGGCTGCGATGAGTTGCGTGGATGGCTGGGTGGTTGTCATTGGGATTGCTCCTGCTGGGTGGAAGCGGGCTGGGTGAGGACAGGTTGGAGGAGGTTGTCGACGCCGCGGGCGAAGTCGGTCCAGGCAGCGGCCATGAGGCGGAGGCGTTGGCGGCCGGCGTCGGTGAGCGAGTAGTACTTGCGGGGGTGGCCGGCGTCGGCTTCGACCCACTCGGAGGCGAGCATGGCTTCGGCCTTGAGGCGGTTGAGGATGGGATAGACGGTGCCTTCGGCGAGAACGAGTTGGGAGTGTTGCTCGAGGAAGCGAATGATCTCGAGGCCGTAGAGGCGGCCGTTCCACAAGGCGGCGAGGGCGGCCATCTCTACCGCACCCTTGCGGAGTTGGGCCTCCCACGGGCCGGGACCTGCGCGGACGGCGAGAGTTTCTGGGAGCGATTCGTCGGGAATGAGTTTATTACGGGCCATGCACGATACCTCGTATAACTATGTATATTGCCTGGCATGGGCTTTGTCAAGTGAGGGTGCGGGAACTGTGGGGAGGCTGGTCGCGTAGCAGAGGGACACGAGGTGAAGTGGAATGAAGATGAAACGGTTGGCGGGTGTGGTTTGTTTGCTGGCGGGGTTGGCAGTTCCCTGCTGCGGGAGGGCGCAGGCGCCGGTGCCGGCGGCGGAGCAGGCGGAGTTGACGCAGACCGTGGCGGCGCTGGATACGAAGCTGTTCGACGCGTATAACCATTGCGATTTGAAGACGCTGGGGGCGATGGTGTCGGATGACCTGGAGTTTTATCACGATCAGACGGGGTTGATGGTGGGGAAGGCGCCGTTTCTGGAGGCGATTCAGAACAACATTTGCGGGAAGGTGGAGCGGACGCTGGTGCCGGGGTCGATGGAGGTCTACAGGCTGAAGGGGTATGGCGCGGTGGAGATTGGGGTGCATCGCTTCCACAAAGCCGGCGATGACAAGGACGTTGGGGGCGAGGCGAAGTTTGTGCACATTTGGCAGAACAAGGACGGCGTGTGGAGGGTGACGCGGGTGATCAGCTATAACCACGAGTCGCTGACGCAGAGATAAGAAGCAGATCCCTGCGGGATGATAGCCAGAGAGGCAACGGCAAGGGCCAGTGTGGCGACGGGGTTGGGATTGTCGTCTAGTGGATGACGTGGAAGCGGTCCAGGAGGATGATGACGGCGAGGGCGAGGAGCATGACGCCGATGCCGATGCGGGCTCCTGTGCGGCGTTGTTTTGGGGTGGGGGGTAGGCGGCGCTGCTGGTCGTCGGACTCTGAGGATGAGCTACGGCTGGTCCAGGGGCTTTGGGGAGATTCCTGCACAGCGGCCTCCAATTTTTGAATCAGCATACGCCAATTTTCGACGCAGCAGGCTCCTTTTAGGCGTAGAGGCCGGCTTCAAATTGCTGGAGGGTGGCGTCGTCCCAGGCGTGGGAGGACTTGCGCCAGGTATCGCCTTGCTCCTGAATGTAGTTGGGGAAGTCGGAGCGGCAGAAGCTGATGTGGGTGGCGAAGTCGATGAAGGCCTGGGCGGTGCCGTCGAGGTAGAGGACGCATTGCATGCCGTTGGGCGACCATTGGACGCTGGCGATGCGTTCTTTTTCGGGCTCGGGGAGCGAGCTGACGTTGTAGATGAGCATGGCGTCCATGATGCTGTGCTCCTGGGTCTCCTGAGAGCGGTCGCAGGCGTAGAAGTAGCCGGCGGGGCCTTCGTCTTCGAACACCGCGGTCCAGGGAGGGGTGGGGGAGTTGGAGGAGAGGAAGGCGCGGCCGGGGGTGAAGGTTAGGGAATCCATGGTGGTTCTAGGGTACTAGTTGTCAGTTGTTCGTTGTTAGTTCTCAGTTGTTCGTTGTTCGTGACGGCGGTGGCAGCCTTCCGACTAAGAACTGAGAACCTCTCGCTGGGGGTCGTTCGATACACTGATGACTGCATGAGATTGCGTGAGTTTAGGATTGGGCGGCCGCAACAGGTTGCTGCGTTGCTGCTGCTGGTGCTCTTTGGCGAGTGCTTGTGGATGATTGGGCGGCAGCCGCTGGACGCTACGGATTATCGGTATGCGCATTGCGGGCGGGAGATGTGGGAGAGTCCGTCGGTGCTGCAGGGATACTTTACGACTTGCGGAAATTTGAATGGGGATGGGACGCTGGCGTATCGGCTGGCGGGGTTTCCGCTGACCGTGCAGAGGGCGGTGATGCTGGGGGCGGACCACTTTCGTAAGCCGGAGAATCGGCTGTATGCGGGTGGCAGTCTGAATGGGACGACGTGGGAGGCGAGGCACGAACTGGGGTTTGTGAAGTACCTGCTGCGGGTACCGTTTGTGCTGTTTGCGGTGTGGCTGGGAGGCGGGTTGTGGTGGGTGTCGAAACGATTGTTCGGGCCGGAGGGTGGGGCGTTTGCTCTGGCGATGTATGTGTTCTGCCCGACGATTGTGAAGTATGCGACGCATCCGAATAACGAGATTCTGGCCATGTGGGGGCTGTATGGGCTGATCTATACGGCGATGGGCGTGGCGCATGCTTTGCAGGGGCCGCGGAAAAAGTGGAAGCCTCGGATTATTTTGCTGACGGTGGCGCTGGGGCTGACGGCTGCGGCGCACGTGCTGGCGGGGATTGTTGGGTTCCTGGTGGGGATGGTGTTCTTCTTCTACCTTGCAGAGCGGCGGCGCGCGTATGTGGCGCAGATTATGGTGTATGCCGCGCTGGGTGCGCTGGTGATGGTGTTTGCCAGCTTCAGCTTTAGGATGACGGCGTTTCTGTATGTGTTTACGGGCGGGAGCGCGCGGTGCTGGTTTGCGTTGGAGGCCATGCGGCGGTTTGTGAGCTCGCCGGGGAATGCGGGGATTGTGGTGGCGTCGGCGGTGGCGCTGGTGGTGTATGTGGGGAGCAGGCGCAGCCGGTATTTTGGCAATACGGCTCCGCTGCTGATGTTGCTGCTGCTGTTTCCTCTGTATACGACGCAGGTGGTGAGCGCGCCGTGGGTGTGGGCGCTGCCGTTTCTGTTTACGTTTGTGGGGGGCGTGTTTGCGGATGTGCTGGACCACCCCAACGAGGAAGTGCGCTCGTCGGGGACCCCGAGAGCGCTCTATCAGCGGAAGATGTTCCTTGTGCTGACGGGGGGCGTGGTGGTGACGCAGGCGGTGCTGTGCTGGGTGTGGATGGCGGGGCTGCTGGCAGCATCCTAGGAGTGGGGTTCGGGGTTCGAGGAGTTAACTTCCTCAGGGCTGGTTCCGTATAGGCTCTAAGTACAATCCTCGAGGCCGCGTCGCATGAAGTTTAGTAAAACCGCTGTTCGTTCCGCACTGGCTGGCGTGGTGTGTTGCTGCGTGCTGCTGGGGTTGAATGGGTGCAAGCGGCATAAACGGACCGCGACCTCGCCGCCGAATACTACGGACTATGCGGGGAATGTGCAGCGGCTGGACAAGTTCTCGACCATGCAGGGATTGCGGTGGCCGAACTATGCCGATGACCTGGGCAACGTGCAGAAGTTTTATAACGACCGCGACAATGAACTGGCGTGGACGCGCGATGGCAAGCCTACCAATGCCGCGAACGCGCTGCTGCAGATGTTTCAGGATGCGGAGACGAAGGGGCTGAATCCTGAGGACTATGATGCGGCGGCAGGGGGGCAGGGGCGGTGGGCTCCGCGACTGACGCGGCTGGAGGACATCGCGAAGAAGAAGGACACTTCGGATGCGGCGCAGGATGCTGTCGCGCAGTTTGATGTGGCGATGACGATTTCGGCGGTGCGGTATTTTCAGGATCTGCATGTGGGGCGGGTGAATCCGCAGGCGCTGAACTTTGATATCGATGCGCCACAAAAGCGGGCGGCGTTTGATGTGGCGACGCTGCTGAATGACAAGGTCGTGGATAAGGACGATGTGGCGCAGGTGGCGGCGGGCGTGGAGCCGACGAACCCGATGTACAAGGCGACGGAGCAGGCGCTGGCGGCGTATCGAGAGCTCGCGTTGCAGCAGAGTGCGGCGCCGTCGGCTGCGTTGCCGGCGTTGCCCAGTGGGGCCAAGCCTGTGGGGGTTGGTGGATACTATGCGGCGGTGCCGGCGTTGTGGACGCGGCTGCAGCTTGAGGGCGATGCGGTGGCGGGTGATGCTGGGGTGACCAGTCCGCAGAGTTATAACGCGGCGGTTGCGGCGGCGGTGAAGAGCTACCAGGGGCGGCATGGGTTGCAGGATGATGGCAAGCTGGGGCAGGCGACGATCGACAGTCTGAATGTGCCGGTGAGCTTACGCGTGCAGCAGCTGGAGAATTCGCTGGAGCGTTGGCGCTGGCTGCCGGATAACTATATGCAGCCGCGGGTGCTGGCGAATCTGCCAGAGTTCATGCTGCGGGCGTATGAGGCGGACCACACGCTGGCGTTCAAGATGAAGGTGATTGACGGCGAGGCGAAGGGCTATCACGACACGCCAATGTTTGTGCGGCTGATGCGGTACGTGGTGTTTCGGCCTTACTGGAATCTGCCGGCTTCGATCATCAAGAAGGAGATTGTGCCGCACCTGGAGAAGAGTGGGCTGGGGTATCTCGCGGCTAATGATTACCAGGTGTACAAGAACGATGGCACGGTGGTGACGGATTTTACGGTGCATGATATCGAGCACCTTAAGTACAACGTGCGGCAGCTGCCGGGGCCGAAGAATTCGCTGGGGCTGGTGAAGTTTTTGTTTCCGAACGAGTATGACGTGTACATGCATTCGACGCCGGAGCTTTATTTGTTTGGGCTGTACAAGCGGGACAGGTCGCATGGATGCGTGCGGCTGCAGCATGCGGACCAGATGGCGCTTTGGGTGTTGCATGGGGATCAGAGCGATCCGGATGCGGAGAATGGGTGGGACGCCGACAAGGTTGACCTGGCGATGACGGGCGACATGAATAATCGCACGTACAACCTGAAGACTCCGCTGCCGGTGGTGATTGCGTACTTTACGGCGATGCCGGATGAGGATGGCACGACGCACTTCTTCAACGACGTGTATGGGTATGACAAGGACCTGCAGGCGGCGCTGGCGAAGGGGCGGCCGTATGAGCGCGACGAAGTGAAGATCAATCCGAAGCTTGTGCCTGGGGAAACAGAGTAGAGGATTCGCCGGCGGCGAGGCGGGCGTTGGCTGCTGCGTATTCTGCGTGCTTGACCTTGAGGTAGTCGTTGAGGCGCTGGCCGCGGCGCTGCTCGAAGGTGCGGTCGAGGAGCTCACAGTTGGCGATGCGGTCGAGGCGGAAGGTGCGGAAGTCTTTGCGGAGTTCGCACCAGGAGACGAGGGTCCAGGTGCCGCTCCAGCAGTAGAGTGCGAGGGGGCGGACGGTGCGCTCGGAGAGTTCGCCGTTGAGGCGGGTGTAGGCGAAGCTGAGAACGCGGCGGGCAGCGCAGGCGGCGTGAACGCGATCGAGCAGACGGCGCAGACTGTCCGGCATCTGGAAGCCGGGCGCGTACATAAGGATGGCGTCGAGGTTGGCGGCTAGCTCGGGTGGGAGGACGGCTTCGATGCGGGCTAGGGCGTTGCCGGCGGCGAGTGCATTTTCTGCGCCTCCCCAGGCTTTGACGAGGCGCGCGCCAAGGACGAGCGCGGTGAGCTCTTCGGGCTCGAACATGAGGGGCGGGAGATCGAATTCGCGGCGCAGAGTGTAGCCGACGCCGGCTTCGCCTTCGATGGGCTGGCCGGCTAGCTGGAGGTCGACGATGTCACGATAAATGGTGCGCTCGGAGACCTGAAGGCGCTCGGCGAGGGCGTGAGCGGTCTTCAGGCGGCCGGAACGGAGGAGCTGCACGATGCGGAAGAGGCGGTCGGCGCGCCTCATGCGAGGGGCTCGCTTGAGGCGCGGGACTTGCGGCTAAAACATTTTGCTGTGCAGGCCAACGTGATTGCCCTCCGAATCCTGGAGGCAGGCGAAGTAGCCGAAGCCACCGGGGATTTCTGTGCGTGGGACGAGGATGGGGACGCCGAGTTTTTCGGCGCGCTTGAGGCTGGCGTCGAGTTTGCCGTCGGCGTTGAGGTAGACGAGGGCGCCGTCGGCTGCGGGCTTTTGGTTGGTCCGGTGGACGATGCAGCCACCGACGCCGCCGTCCTGTGAGGGGAACATGTTGCAGGGCTCGGGGCCGGGGAAGGCTTGCAGCTTGATGTCGAGGACTTCCTCGTAGAAGTTAGTGGCGCGGTTGAAGTCGGTGGTTGGGATTTCGAACCAGGTGACTGCGTTGCTTTCGAACTTGCTCATGGTGTGTCTCCTGTGCGGCTGGAATAAGTACAGTCGCAGGATAGGAGAAAGCTCCTGACAGCATTGTGTCAGGAGGATGGCAGGAGTGGGGATTATTTTAGTGGGGGTCGGTGTTTAGTAGGCGTCGCCGCCGGAGTCGCCGAGGTGGGTGGTGTCGAGGTTTTCGAAACGGGTGAAGTCGGCGAGGTAGGCTAGCTTCACGGTGCCGGTGGGGCCGTTGCGCTGCTTGGCGATGATGATCTCGGCCTGGCCCTTGATGTCTTCGTTCTCGCGGTCGTAATACTCTTCGCGATGGATGAAGGCTACGACGTCGGCGTCCTGCTCGATGGAGCCTGACTCGCGGAGGTCGGAGAGCAGGGGCTTCTTGTCGCCGGTACGTTGCTCCGATCCGCGGGAGAGTTGCGAGAGGGCTACCACTGGGACGCCTAGTTCCTTGGCGAGGGCTTTCAGGCCGCGCGAGATGCTGCTGACTTCCTGGGTGCGGTTCTCGAATTTTTTCTGCGAGCTGCCGGAGGAGCCGGTCATGAGCTGGAGGTAGTCGATGACGATGAGGTCGAGGCGGCCTTCCTGCTGGCGGAGGCGGCGGGCTTTGGCACGCATCTCGGCGAGGGTGATGCCGGGGGTGTCGTCGATGAACATCTTGGAGTTCATGAGGCGGTCGAGCGCGGCGATGAGCTTGCCCTTGTCTTCGCGGGGGATGAAACCGGTTTGTAATTTTCGGGAGCCGACCATCGCTTCGCTGGCTAGCATGCGGCGGAGAAGGGATTCCTTGCTCATTTCCAGCGAGAAGACGGCGACCACTTTGCTGTCTTTGACGGCGCAGTTTTGCGCGATGTTGATGGCCCAGGCGGTCTTGCCCATGGAGGGGCGGGCGGCGATGATGATGAGTTCGGAGTTTTGGAGGCCGCTCGTCATCTTGTCGAACTCGATGTAGTGGGTGGCGAGGCCGGTGACTTCGCGGCCTTGCTCGTAGAGGGCGTCGATGGAGCCGAAGGAGCTGGCGACGATTTCCGGGATGTTGGAGAAGCCGCGCTGGATGGCGCTGTCGGCTACTTCGGCTAGGCGGACTTCTACGTCGTTGAGGACTTTCGTCGCGTCTTCGGTTTGGTCGGCGGCGGCGGCCATGCCCTCGTTGAAGATACTGAGGAGTTGGCGGAGGAGCGATTTGTCCTTGACGATGCGGACGTAGGACTCGATGTTGGGATTGCGCGGGATGCCCTCGGTGAGGAACGCGAGGTAGGCTGCGCCGCCGATGGCGTCGAGCTCGCGGCGCTTGGTCAGGGCGTCCATGACGGTGATGAGGTCGACCGCGTGGCCGAGGGCGAGGAGGTCGACCATGACGCGGTAGACGCGCTGGTGGGAGTCGAGGGCGAAGTCTTCGGGGCGGAGCTTCGCGGTGGCGTCGGTGATGGCGACGGCGTCGAGCAGCATGGCGCCGAGGACGGTGACCTCGGTCTGGATGGAGGACGGTAGGCCGTCGTTCGGGTTCGGCATTGCTAGAGCGGCCATAGATATAAGTTTACGGGGAGGGGCGGTGCGTTTTTCGATCTCGTTCGGTGGAGAACGGGGCCGGGATGTGGAGCGCGGGTGTGGTTAGAGGCTGAGGGTCTGGGCGATGAGGGCGGCGGCGGCTTCGGGGGTGTGGAGGCTGGTGTCTATGGTGAGGCGGGGGATGGGCATATGGGAGGCGTCGAAGACTCCGTCGGCGTGGAGCTGGTCGAAGAGGGTGGTGGAGGTTAGCTTTTGGAAGCGCTGGCGGGAGGGGTTGTCGAGGCGCTGCTTGAGGTCCGGGAGCGGGCAGGTGAGTTCGATGAAGTCTACGGTGGCGTTGTGGTGGGCGAGGACGTCAAGGGCGTCGGGGATGAAGGTGGGGCGGACCGTGCGCTCGGGGGCGAAGGTGAAGATGAGGCCGGGGAGGTTGGTGGCGGCGGCCTGCTCGAAGACCGAGAGCCAGATTTGCTCGCGGAGGTCGACGAAGGGTTGGGAGGCGAAGTCGAATACGGAGAGCAGGAGGTCGACGGCTAGGTGGTTGTGGAAGAGTTTGAAGCCGGTGAGCGTGGCGAGGTGCTGCGCGACGGTGTGCTTGCCGGTGGCGGGAAGGCCGTAGATCCAGATCAGTCGCATCAAGCTTCCTCGGCTGTTCTGATCACTTCGCTCATGAGGCCTAGAGTATTGCCTGCGGGATCTTTAAGGAAGGCCAGCCAGAGATCGTGGCTCTTCATGCGGGCGACCAGGTGAGGCTCCTGCACAAAAGCGACGTCTTTGCTTTTCAGGTCGGTGAAAACGGATGGAAGGTCGGGGACGCGGAAGTAGACGATCGTTCCGCTGGAGGACGAGGGCTGGTCCGAGGTTCCTATCATCAGGCGGATCTGGCCGCATTGGAAGAAGGCCATGGTGCCGGCGTCGAAGAGGAAGCGCATGCCGAGAGTGTCGCGGTAGAAGATTTTTGGCTTCTTCCAGATTCTGGACGGTGAGGGCGATCTGGGCGATCTCTTCCAAGTGTACGGTTGATTTTGTGTCTTCTACAGCCGCCTCCGTATATCGTTAGCTTAGCTAACTAATTAGTATAGGTTTCGGAAGATTGCGTCAATGAAGAAACGAACGAACTCGGAGGCTACCGCGCAAGCGCTGCACTCGGCGGCGATTGGCTTGCTTCGGAGCGTGCGAAGGGCTGATGGGTCGAGCGGTTTGAACTCGGCGCGGCTGTCGGCGCTTTCGGTGATTGTGTTTGCGGGGCCGATCACGCTGGGCGAGCTGGCGGGTGCGGAGCAGGTGCGTCCGCCTACGATGACGCGGATTGTGAACGCGTTGGAAGAGCAGGGTCTTGTGAGGAAGGTCAGGGACAAGAACGATCGCCGGACCGTTTATCTTTCAGCGACGATGAAGGGGAAACGGCTGATGATCGAATCGCGCAACCGACGCATACGGCCGCTCGCGGATCGGATTGAGAGGCTTGGCGGGCGCGAGCTGAAGACTTTGCAGGATGCCGCTGCCATCCTGCAAGAGATTCTTGCAAAGGAGTGAAGGTTGAACGCGACGAAGAAAAGAGGCGACCCGAAGGCCGCCTCTTTTCGTTGTAGAAGACCGCAGGAATTATTTTGCGCTGTCGTGTTGGAGCGAGCAGTGGCTTAGTTCGCGGCCGCAGAGGCATTTGTTTTCGGCGGCGGCTGTAGGGCTGCGTTCGGCGTAGAGCTTTTGCGCGGCGATTAGGCCGTCGCCGAACTTTGCGTTTAGTTGCGGGATCGATTTCACTACTACTTGTTCGAGGGCACCGATGAGGGCGATAGTGTCCATGTAGTCGAAGAAACCGAGGTGGGCTATGCGGAAGATCTGACCCTTCATTTCGCCCTGGCCGTTGGTGATGATGGCGGCGAAACGGGATTTTAGTTCCTTGACGAAGATGCCGGAGTCTACGCCTTCGGGGGCGAGGACGGCGGTGGCTGCGGCGCCGGAGGCATCGGGGGCGAAGAGCTTTAGGCCTAGCGCGATCATGGCGGCACGGGTCATCGCGGCTACCGTTTCGGCATTTTCGATGAGGCGCTTGCGGCCTTCTACGAGGGAGCCTTCACCTTGTGCGGCGATCCAGTCGAATGCTGCGCCTAGAGCCGCGATGAGGGCTACGGCCGGGGTGTAGGCGGACTCGCCGAGCTTGGCGTTCTTGCGCTCTTTGCGGAGGTCGAAGTAGTAGCGCGGGTTGTAGGTGGCTTCCATGCGGTCCCAGGCGCGGTCGCTGATGGCGAGATAGCTTAGGCCGGGGGGAATCATGACGGCTTTCTGGGATCCGCCGACCAGGACGTCTACTCCCCACGAATCCATGTCCAGGTGCGTGGTGCCCAGGCCGGTGATGGCGTCGACGATGAGGAGGGCTTCGGAGTGGGTGTCCTTGAGCAGCTTGGCGATGGCGGGAACGCAGTGGCGGACGCCGGTGGAGGTCTCGGTGGCCTGCATGAAGACGGCGCGGGTTTCGAGGTGCAGCGAGGCTTTGACTTCGTCTAGCGAGAAGGTCTGGCCGTAGGGCGCGCTGACTACGTCGACGTGACAGCCGAAGGCCTTGCAGATGCCGGACCAGCGCTCGCCGAATTTTCCGGCGGTGAGGATGAGGACGCGGTCGCCGGGCGAGGTGAGGTTGGAGACCGAGGCCTCCATGGCGCCGGTGCCGGAGCTGGAGAGGAGGATGACGTCGTTGGTGGTGCCGACGAATTCTTTGAGCTGGGCGAGGACGCGGGTGTACATCGCGCGGAATTCAGCGGTGCGGTGATGAATGTCGGCCGCGGCCATGGCGAACTGGGCGGCGGGAAGCAAGGGCGTTGGACCGGGCGTGAAGAGACGTGTCTTGCGGATCATGGATTTATTTTAGCGGCTTGGATGGGATGACGATTGTCAGGGAATTTTGGGGAGGTTTCTCGCTTGTGGGCGAGGGTCGGGTAGGAGAGACTTGCAGCATGACCGTTCATTTAATCTGGAAGACGCTGTACTGGGCTTGGATTTTGACCGAGGTGCTGGTGCTGGTGGTGACACGCACGCGGCGCGGCGGCGGCGAGGTGCAGGACCGGGGATCGCTCATCGTGCTTTGGACGGTGATCTTTGGCGCGATGTTTGGCGGATCGTGGGTGGGTGCGGTTTACCAGCCGGCGATGTTTCATGCGGGACACTGGCTGCGGTATGTGTGCCTGGGGTTGCTGATGCTGGGACTGTCGATTCGGTGGGCGGCGATTTATACCCTGGGCAAGGCGTTCAGCGCGAACGTTGCGATCCACTCTACGCAGAAGCTGAACCAGTCGGGGCTGTTTCGATGGATGCGGCATCCGTCGTATACGGGGATGATGCTGATCTTTCTGGCCATGGGTTTGAATACGCGCAACTGGCTGGGGTTGGCAATTATTGTGGTGCTGCCGGCGGCGGCGCTGCTGTATCGCATTCACGTGGAAGAGGCTGCGCTTACGGGGGCGTTTGGCGCGGAGTATGTGGAGTATAGCCGGACGACGAAGCGACTGATTCCGGGGATTTACTGAGCCTTTACTGACGGGGGGCTTGTAGCATGGTGGGTGGAGAGTGAAGCATGGCTGCGATTGGCGAGAAGCTGGGCAAGGATATTGTGACGGCGATGAAGGCGCGTGAGCAGGAGACGCTGACCACGCTGCGGATGGTGAAGTCTGCGCTGAAGAATAAGGAAATTGATAAGCGCGAGCCGCTGACGGATGCGGAAGAGCAGTCGATTTTGACGACGATGCTGAAGCAGCGGCGGGAGTCGATTGAGCAGTTTACGAAGGGCAATCGGCCAGAGCTTGCGGCGAAGGAGCAGGTGGAGATTGGGCTGATTGAGGCTTACGTGCCGAAGTCCGCTAGCGAGGACGATTTGCGCGCGCTGGTGGCTAGCGCTGTCGCGCAGGTGACCGCGGAGAATGGCGGGACGAAGCCTGGGCCGAAGGAGATGGGCCTGGTGATGAAGGCCGCGCAGGCGAAGATTGCGGCTAGTGGGGCTCGGGCGGATGGGAAGTTGGTGAGTGAGTTGGTGAAGGCGGAGTTGGCGAAGGGGGCTTAGGATGCGCAAGTTCATTCGAGGTCTTGCGCTGTTGGCCGTTGCTGGATCTTGCCTGGGGCAGAAACTACCGGAGCCGACGCGCCTTTGGTCTGCCGGGCCGCTTACTAAGAGTGAGCCTGTCATGGGTGTCACGTTCGGATCGACTGGCGCGACCGTCAGTGGGCCGCATGTGGATTCGCAGACGAGGTCGATCTTCTCGGCGACACGAAGTGTGGTGTTTGCGGGAGATCGGATCGTGCTGGCCTCGGATCTTGGCCCGGCAGGGCCGCAGGATGTGGATGAGATTCTTTCTCTCGATATACGTACTGGTGAGATCAAGGATTCGCGCAAACTTGTCGGCTTTGGACTGCGTGGAATCTTTGCAACGAGCGACGGCCACGTAATTGCCTCTGGCTCGGGTGAGCTACTGCAATTGACCGCTGATCTGAAAGACGCTGGCACCTTCGAGGCGAGCGCGAGTGGTCACCGCTTCCTGAATGCTCAGAATATGTCACCGGATGGCTCTACGCTTGGGAACAGGGCATGGCCTGAATTCCAGTTGATCGATGGTGTGAAATTGCAGGTGACCAAGCCATTTTCTAGCGGTTTGGTCGATACCTCTTTGAATGACAACGGCGTAGTTACCGATAACGTCCACTGGATACGCGACTATCCGAAAGATGTTGCTTTCGTTACCTACTATGACGCCTCGGGTGATCATCTGCTGTATCACGGCAAGTGCGGCGGTCGACCGCAGTTTCTTACCAATGAGCTGATTCTTGAGCCTGGATGCAAGAGTCCCTTGATCATCGACATCCACGGCAACCTCGTTCGGACGCTCGCCTTGAAGGACGCGTTTTCGTATGCGGGGGTGTCGCAGAACGGCAAGCGATTCGCTCTGCAGGTTGCGAGCTTCAGTGGTATGCACTCGATCAAGCACGAGAAGTTTGTCATCTATTCGGTGGACACAGGAGAACCCATCACCGAGGTGACGCCGGATGAGCTTGCAGAGGAGCAGTCGTGGACGGCATTCTCGCCAGATGGTTCGATGTTTGTGGTTGGATCTCCGCTGAAGCTTACGCTCTATCGACTTCCTTAGCGGAGGCGGAAGCGGATGAAGAGGGTTTCGGCGGTGGGGGTGTTGCCGTAGGTGGGGCGGAGGAGTTCGGGGGTGCGGTAGATCGTTAGCTGCGCGCCGGGGGCGGCTAATAGGTGGCGGCCTAGAGGGAGATCGTGGTCGTAGCCGAAGGTGTAGGCGGCTACGTGGCCGATGGGGGCTTCGATGAAGTTGGGCGGGAGCGGGCTGCCGGGGGTTAGGAGGAGCTCGTTGGAACGGCCGGCGTTTTCTATGCGCGTCCAGATGTAGTTGGTGGAGGCGAAGCGGAGGAGGGCTTCGGCCAGGTAGCTGTTCTCTTTGCTGTTGTCGGTTAGCGAGCGGGTACGGCCCCAGAGGAAGGTGGTGGCGAGGTCGGTGCGCGGGTCGGGGACCATGTGCATGGGCGGCGGGGAGTGGGCGGCGCTTCCCTGCTGGGTGGAGTGCATGTCCATGCCGGTCATATCGCTCATGTTCATGCCGGGCATGCTCATGTGGTGCGCGGGGGCGGCGGCTTTGGAGTGGACGGTGTGGTGGTACATGATGCTGGCGGTTTGGCGCTGCTGATTTTCGCCGGGGTAGAGGGCTTCGGGGCTGGTGATGTGGGCGATGGAGTATTGGCCGGTGAGGTCGGGGCTGGGGCTGATGGTGAG
>Ga0302234_10001342_pt1 | contig 17123 bp, 8 predicted proteins | sample II_Palsa_N3_2_FD_193576 | JGI IMG/M metagenome (GOLD analysis project Ga0302234, IMG submission 193576) | Peat permafrost microbial communities from Stordalen Mire near Abisko, Sweden - II_Palsa_N3_2 | ecosystem: Environmental > Terrestrial > Soil > Palsa > Peat permafrost | place: Sweden... | reverse complement strand
CGCGCGTTCCCCTCCATGCACGGCTGGACCGGCTCGCTCAATGCAAGCAACCTGCTCAATCGCACTTACATGGCGTCATGCAGCAATGGTTCTTGCTACTGGGGCCAAGGTCGGCTTGTACTCGCAGGATTGAAGTATCAGTGGTAATTCATCAGGAGGCAGGGCGCCGATGCGGTCTTTTTCGACGAATGGCTTAGTGGCGACCTTAACGACGCCAGGCGAGCAGGCCGGACCCCGGCCGCTGTCTCCTGCGCAGGAAGGTCTCTGGTTCATGCAGCGGCTCGCGCCGCTGTCCACTGCCTACCATCTGGCGCGCGTTTTCCATTTGCGCGGTCAGGCCGATATCAGCGCGCTTGAACAGGCGCTAAATGTCGTTCGTGTACGGCAAGCAGTACTGCGTACCCGTTTTGCGGAACGGGATGGCAAGCCTTTTCAGATCGTCGATGCACCGGCCGATGTGCCGTTGCCATTGACGGATCTTTCCTCCCTTCAAGCCGATGCCCGCGACAAAGCGCTGGCAGATGGGCTTGCTCACGAAGCACAGCAACCGTTTGACCTGAGCACGGAAGGCGCGATCCGCCTGCGGGTTTTCGTGATGTCGGCGCAGTGGAATGTGCTGTCTGTAGCAGCCCATCATCTTGTCTCCGATGGAACGTCGACCGCGATCTTCGCACGTGAGCTCGCGCACGCGTACGGCCGGATCGTGCGTCACGAAGCGGCTTCTGACTTACCGGACTTGACATGGCAGTACGCCGATTTCGCCGCGTGGCAACGCGACATGCTGGCAAGCGACAAGGCCCGCGCTGACGTGGCGTGGTGGACCGGGTACATCGGCTCGCCCCATGCGGGTTTCGAACTGCCTGTCGATTTCACACGAGCACCGGCTAAGGAACGTCAGGCGCGTACCCACGCCTTCACGCTGACTGAGGCCACCGCTAATGCGCTCCGCTCGCGCTGCAAAGCGGAGCGATGCACGCTGTTTGCCGTCTTAATGGCGGCGTGGCAGTTGGTGTTGTCGCGCCATTCCGGCAGCGACGATTTCTGCATCGGCGTGCCGACCAGCGGACGAACCCGCGAGGAAAGCGAAGACCTGATTGGTCTTTTTGTCGATACGCAGGTGTATCGCGCACGGGTCCAGCCGTCCATGACCGGACGCGCGCTGCTGCAGGCGGTACGCAACGACACCCGCGCTGCGCTGGATCATGGCAACGTCACGCTGGCTGCGCTCGTCGATGCGATAGGCGTACCGCGCGAAGCCGATCGTCAGCCGTTGTTCCAGACGCTCTTCAACGTGCAGGGTGCTGCCGCTTCGGGGAAGCTAAAACTCGCCGGTCTTGAGGTCGATATCGTCGATACGGAAAGTCAGGCGGCTAAGTTTGACCTGAGCATGGACATACGCGTAAGCGCCAACGCCGTCACGTGTACCGCACGCTACGACAGCGCGTTATATCGTGCTGAAACCATCGCCCGGCTCGGACGTCATTACGAGGCAATGCTAAGTGGCCTCTGCGAAGATCCTGATCGGCCCGTCGCGGAGATTGCGTTTATCGATGAAGAGGAACTAGCACGTCTCTCAGTCTGGAGCACACAAGCCGCGGAGTTTGGCGAAGCAGAGCCTGTTCAGCGTTTATTCGAGCGCCACGCGATAAAGACACCGGATGCGCCCGCACTCTTGTTTGGCGACGAGGTACTGACTTACCGCGAACTCGATCAGCGTGCCAATCAGCTTGCGCATCGGCTCGTGAAGCTTGGCGTGGGACCGGAGGTGAAGGTCGGTATCGGCCTGGAGCGGTCAGTCGAGATGGTGGTCGGCTTGCTGGCGATATTGAAGGCAGGTGGGGCTTACGTTCCACTCGATCCCGACTATCCGCCCGAGCGGCTGGCCTACATGATCGGCGATAGCGGCATAGGGCTGTTGCTTACGCAGCGCGCCGTGCGCGAACGCCTGAACCAGCATTTGCCACCGGACGATGTATGCACGATGCTCGAACTCGACGTGCTGGATACATCGGGTGAATCGCCGCGTCGTCCTGATGTTCGCATCCACGCGGAAAACCTGGCCTACGTGATCTATACGTCGGGGTCGACAGGACGTCCCAAAGGCGCTGCGAATCGCCACAACGCACTGTTCAATCGGCTGGCCTGGATGCAGGCCGCGTACCGGCTTGACGCCACTGATACTGTTTTACAAAAGACACCGTTCAGTTTCGATGTGTCGGTCTGGGAGTTTTTCTGGCCGCTCATGTTCGGCGCGCGTCTGGCGGTGGCCGGGCCGGGCGATCATCGGGACCCTGCACAACTGGTTGAATTGATCGACCGCTTCAAGGTGACCACGCTGCATTTCGTGCCGCCGATGTTGCAGGCCTTCATTGCTTCACTCGATGGCGACAACGCTGTTTGTGCAAGCCTGCGCCAGATTGTTTGCAGCGGCGAAGCGTTGCCGGCGACCTTGCAGGATCGTGCGCTGCAACGTCTGCCGCATGTCCAATTGCATAACCTGTACGGCCCGACCGAAGCAGCCATCGACGTCACGCACTGGACTTGCCAAGCGGGCGATCCGGTCGTGCCGATCGGCCGGCCGATTGCAAACGTAAGCACGCATGTGCTTGATCAATCGATGAATCGTTTGCCGGTGGGTGTAGCAGGAGAACTCTATTTGGGTGGCGCGGGACTCGCGCGCGGTTATCTCAATCGGCCGGGGCTGACGGCAGAGCGTTTCGTACCCGATCCGTCCATGGAGGGTGGTCGGCTGTATCGCACGGGCGACCTTGCGCGCTGGCGTGACGATGGCGCGCTCGACTATCTCGGGCGGCTCGATCATCAGGTCAAGATCCGGGGCTTTCGCATTGAGCCGGGTGAGATCGAAGCGATGTTGCAGACCTTGCCGGGCGTCGATCAAGCGGTGGTCGTGGCGCAAGATGGACCGGGGGGGAAACGGCTGGTCGCGTATGTGACGGCGCGTGCGGGTCATGATCTGCAGCGCGATGTGCTGGCTGCGTCCCTGCATGACGTCGTGCCTGAATACATGGTGCCGTCTGCCTGGGTTCAACTCGCTCGGCTGCCGTTGTCGCCTAACGGCAAGGTGGATCGCCGTGCGCTGCCCGTGCCTTCCCAGACGGAACGAGTTTGGGAAGCGCCGCAAGGCGACATCGAACCAGTATTGGCACGCGTCTGGCAAGAGGTGTTGGGTGTCGAACGCGTTGGCCGCGACGATAACTTCTTCGAGCTGGGCGGCGATTCGATTCTTAGCCTGCTGATCGTGGAGCGTGTACGGCTGGCCGGGTGGAAGGTGACGCCGCGGCAATTGTTCGAGCGCCAGACTGTGGTTCAGCTTGCTGCCGTCGCCGAGCCGGTTGTCGCAACAGCCGTTGCCACTGACCCGGTGATGCAGGACACCACTCAGGCATTTTTGCCGATGCAGGCGTGGTTCCTCGACCTGCCGATGGAGCAGCGGCATCATTGGAACCAGGCGGTGCTGCTGACCAGCCGCGAGCCATTGGACACTGCGCTGCTGGAGCGCGCGTTGCATGCACTGGTGCAGCACCACGACGCGCTTCGGCTACGTCTTACACAAGACGCAGCCGGCCGATGGTCGTTGGGTAGCGAGCAACCGTCGACTGACTTGCTATGGGTACGCGCGGCGTCGACGTCGGCTGATATCGCGACGCTATGCAATGAAGCTCAACGCAGCCTTGATCTCGATCACGGACCGCTGCTGAGAGCGCTGGCGATAAATCTTACCGACGGTAGCTGGCGTCTCTTGCTGGTGATCCACCATCTGGCTGTGGACGGTGTTTCATGGCGAATACTGCTGGCGGATTTGCGAACGGCGTATGCGCAATTGCAGGCCGACGGAGCTGTCACATTGCCGCCGAAGACAACTTCATGCCATGAGTGGGCGATGCGCCTCGCCCACCACGCTACGAGCCCTGCGCAGCGTGCGCAACTTGATTACTGGCTGGGTATAGCCCGCACGCCGGCCGGCCTGCCATGCGATTTCCCGGACGGCGCGAACATCGTAGCTAGTCAGCACCACGCAACGCTCAAGCTCGACCGCGTCTGGACGCAACGGCTGCTGCAGGAAGCGCCTGCTGCGTACCGCACGTATATCAACGACCTGCTGCTGACTGCGCTGGGCCGCGCGCTTTGCAATTGGACCGGGGGTGAGCGAATCCGCATCGACCTTGAAGGACACGGCCGCGAAGATCTTTTCGACGACCTCGACCTGAGCCGCACGGTTGGCTGGTTCACGAGCCTGTATCCCATCTCTCTCGAGCCGCAGGGCGATGTGGGTACCGCACTCGGGCGCGTCAAGGAAGCGCTGCGCCGGGTACCGGACCGGGGCCTCGGCTTCGGCGTGCTCAAGTACCTCGGTGACGACGCGGACCGGCACGCGCTGGGCAGCATCGAACCATCGCGGGTAGTGTTCAACTATCTCGGCCAGTTCGACCAGAGCTTTGATGCAACCTCGGCATGGCAACCCGCGCCTGAAGCGGCTGGCCGTTCGCAAGACGACAGTGCACCGCTGCCGCATGACTTGTCCGTCAGCGGCAAGGTGCTGGATGGCATGCTCACGTTGAGCGTGGGTTATAGCGGCGAGCGTTATCGGGCGAGCACGGTTGAAGGGCTGATCGATGAAATTCGCGTAGAACTGGAACGCGTGATTGGGCACTGTACGAGCGGCGCAACGGGTGTCACACCTTCGGACTTCGAATTAATTTCACTGACGCAGAATGAGCTTGATAAATTGCCACTGACGTTGAACAACGTCGCGGATATTTATCCGCTGTCGCCCATGCAGTCGGGCATGTTGTTTCACACCTTGTATGCACCTGGAAGCAGCGTGTACCTGAACCAGTTGCGGGCGGATATCGACGGGCTGGATGTCGCGCGCTTCAGTGCGGCGTGGGCCGCGGTAACGGCGCGACACGACATCCTGCGAACGGGCTTCGTGCCACAGGGCGAGGGCTGGCTGCAGTGGGTGGCGCGGTTCGTGGAACTGCCGCTGAAGCACCACGACTTGCGTAGCCGGACCGACATTGCTGTCGCACTGGATGATTTGGCCTCAGCCGATCTCAAGCAGGGTTTCGATGTTACGCGCGCACCGTTGCAAAGGTTCGCGCTGGTGCGTGTCGATACACATCGCTATCACTTCATCTGGACACACCATCACGTGCTGATGGACGGCTGGAGTGTCGCGCGATTGCTCGGCGAGGTGCTGCGCCACTACAGCGGACAGAGCCTGCCCGCGCATGGTGACCGGTATCGCGACTATATCGGCTGGTTGCAGAAGCACGATTCGCAGGCAAGCGCCACGCACTGGCGCGAGCAAGTAAAGCGAATTGAGGAGCCAACGCGGCTGGCTTCAGCAGTCGCAAGCCGCTATGAGCGCACCGGTAGAGGCACCTTGACGGCCGGCGGTTACGGCCAACATACGTTTGAACTGGACGCGGAATCGACCGCGCGCCTCGTTGCGTTTGCCCGTCAGGAACGGGTGACCGTAAACACGCTGGTGCAGGCTGCGTGGGCGCTGCTGTTGCATCGCTACACGAACCAGCCGACAGTGACCTTCGGCGCAACGCTGGCTGGCCGGCCTGCCGGCCTCGCCGGTGCATCGCAGTTGCTCGGGCTCTTCATCAATACGCTGCCGGTGATCGCGCAGCCGCATGCCGGCAAGCGGCTGGGCGACTGGCTGCGCGAATTGCAGCTGCTAGGTATGACCGCGCAGGAACACGCGCACACGCCGCTGTATGAAATCCAGCGCTGGGCAGGTGCAACTACCCAGGGTCTCTTCGATACCGTCGTGGTCTTCGAGAACTATCCCGTCGATACCGCGCTGAAAGAGGCATCGCCCGGTGGCCTGACGATTGATAACGTACGTGCCTGCGATGAAACCAGCTACCCGCTGACCTTGGGCGTGATGCTGGGCGACACCCTGAAGCTGGACTACCGGTTTGCGCACGAGGCGTTTTCGGATCGGGACATAGCAGGCATTGCGCAGCAAACGGGTGGCCTGTTGGATGCGTTTGCGGGCGCAGCGGACCGGCTGCTTGCTGACTTCGACTTGCTCGATGGCGCGCAGCGGGAAGCACTGGTGACGATGGGTCATACGGGTGCAGCGGCTGCATTGGCGGAAAATGTGCAACCGGTACACAAGCTAATTGAAGTGCGCGAACAGCAGCAACACGATGCGCTCGCGCTCGTGGCTGGTCATGTCAGCTTGAGTTACGGCGAACTGAATGCACGGGCAAACCGCCTTGCGCATCGTTTGATACGGGAAGGCGTGGGGCCGGAAGTGCGTGTCGGGTTTGCGGTGGCGCGCTCGGTTGAGATGATCGTGGGTCTGCTGGCCGTCCTGAAAGCGGGTGGTGCATACGTACCGCTGGACCCAACGTATCCGGTCGAACGTCTCGCTCATATGGTGGCGGATAGCGGGATCACGTTGCTGATCACGCAGTCGCATCTGCATGGACGGTTGCCTTCGGAAGCGGGGCTCATACGGCTCGATCTGGACACGCTCGATGTATCGGCGGAACCGGTAAGCAATCCGTCTGTAACGCTCGCTGGCGAGAACCTCGCGTATGTGATCTATACATCGGGCTCAACCGGCAAGCCCAAGGGCGTGGCGGTGGCACACGACGCGCTGTCGATGCATTGTCGGGCGGTTGCAGCTCGCTACGGCATCACCCCGGAAGACCGGCAACTGCACTTCGCTTCTATCAGCTTCGACGCCGCCGCCGAACAGTGGCTGGCTCCTTTGCTCAGCGGCGCGGCGATCGTCTTGCGAGACGATACCGTCTGGCCGGCGCGACGCCTCGCGGCCGAGATAAAGGCGCACAAGATATCGATACTGGATTTGCCGCCCGCCTATATCAATGCGTTCGCTCAGGAGATCGAGCCGGGGACGGTATCGGTCAGGACGTGCATTGTCGGTGGGGAAGGCTGGTCGCGAAGCGGCTTCGAAGCGGTAAAGAAACACCTGAACCCCGAGCGGATTTTCAACGCGTATGGACCGTCGGAAACGGTGATCACATCGACTGTGTGGAGGGCGGATGGAGCATCGGAATTCGATAGCGCCTATGCACCGATCGGCAGCCCCGTCGGCGAGCGCACAGCATATGTACTCGACGCGGCGTTGTGTCTCGTGCCGCAGGGTATGGCGGGCGAACTATACGTGGGTGGCGCGGGACTGGCGCGGGGTTATCTGAACCGTGCAGCGCTGACGGCCGAACGGTTCGTACCCGACCCGTTCGACGCGGGCGAGGGCGGGCGCTTGTACCGGACCGGTGACCTGGTGCGCTGGAACAACGCGGACGAACTTGAGTTCCTCGGACGCATCGATCATCAGGTGAAGCTGCGCGGTTTCCGTATCGAGCCAGGCGAGATCGAGACGGCGCTGCTCGCGTTGCCCGGCGTGCGGGACGCGGTAGCAACCCTTAACGACGGCACTCGTCTTGTTGCATACGTGAGCGCACAGACGGATAGGGTGATCGACGGGTCAACGTTAAAAACGGCGTTGCACAACGTCCTTCCTGACTACATGGTTCCCGCGTTGATAGTCGTGCTCGACGCCATGCCACTGACGCCCAATGGCAAGGTGGACCGGCACGCGTTACCATCGCCCGAACTGGCTGTCGCGGGGCACTACGAACCACCGCAAGGCGAAGTAGAAGCGGTCATCGCGCAGATCTGGTCTGACGTGCTTGGAATAGAACAGGTTGAACGGGTGGGCCGTCACGACAACTTCTTTGAACTCGGCGGTGACTCCATTTTCAGCCTCCAGGTCCAGCGGCGAATTGCGCGGCAGTTATCGGTCGAAGTTGAGCTCGTGGCACTGTTCGCTGCGCCGACGCTCGAGGCATTCGCCGCCGTCGTGTCTACTGCGCGGGAGAGCGCGGCGGCAGGACAAGACCGCTTGACCGACGACATGCAATCCATCCTTTCTGAACTCATGCAATGAACCGACGCGCCATGCTTTCCGCGCTGCTGGGCGCCGGCGCACTTGCCGCAACCGCACTGTCCGATGTCGCACTTGCTGGTGACGCTCCCGCAGCTACGCCGCGCCGTGTTGTCGTGCTCGACTGGGGACTGACGGAGATGGTGTTGTCGATCGGCGTGGTGCCGGTCGGGATCGCAAACACGCGGGACTTTCGCCGGAATTTCACGGCATGCGATGTGCCGGCGTCGGTGGTCGATCTCGGCCTGATGTTCCAGCCGAACATGGAATTGCTGTTTGCGTTGAAGCCTGACCTGATCGTCATCTCGCCGGCTCATGCAAGACTTCAGGCGGCGCTCGAACGCGTTGCGCCCACCGTCACGCTCGGGCGTTACCGTTCGAGTGAAGCACCTTATTCCGCGGCCCGTGCCGAAACGCTGCAGCTCGCGCGCTTGCTGGGCTGCGAAGCGCGCGCCGAAGCACTTCTCGCGCAAGCGGACATGGCGCTCGACCGCGCGCGTACGGCGCTTGCCGCGCTGCCAGGTGCAAGTGCTGTGGATGGTGCAAAAGGCAGGCCGCTTTACATGGTGAATTTTATCGATGAAGCGCACGTGCGCGTGTTCGGTCCGAACAGCTTCTATGGCGAACTGATGATGACGCTCGGACTACAAAACGCGGTCCATTCGGGTGCTTTCTCCACAACCGGTTTCGACGTGCTGGGCAACGTGCCCGACGCGACCTTGCTCTACATGAAGCCGCTCGCGCCTTCGGTTGTTAACATGATGAAAACCAGCCCCTTGTGGCACGCGATGCCGTTCAAGAACGACGGCCGCATGATGGGCCTGCCGCGTGTTCCGCCCGACGGCTGCCTTCTTTCCGCGATGCTCTTCGCCCGCGTGCTCGTCGATGCGTTCGAACAGACCAGTGAACGTACCGGTTCCGCGAAGGAGCACGCATGAAAAGCGTCGCGACCGTCCACGTGGTCCCCTCACGGCGTTGGCCACTCCTGCCGGTTTATCTTGTGATCGTGCTGGCCGCCCTGCTGTCACTGCACAGGCTGGAGGACCGGTTACCGGCGTCGTTGTGGTGGCAAGCGCTGGTGGCTCCATCCCCCACCGATCTGCGCCAGTTGCTTGTCCACTACGGCGACCTGCCGCGCATCGCGGTCGCGTGGCTGTGCGGCGCGGCGCTCGGGCTTGCCGGCGTGGCGACCCAGCAAGTGCTGCGCAATCCGCTCGCCGAACCGATGACGCTCGGCATCTTCTCCGGCTCCTATCTTGGGCTTTCGATTGCGACCGTCTACGCACCCGCCTTGCTGGTATCCGGCCGCGACGGAGTGGCGTTGGCCGGTGGCGCAGTGGCATTGGCGATTGTTTTTGCGCTGGCCGCGCGACGCGGCATCTCGCCGCTCGCGCTGATTCTTGGCGGCATGATCGTCAACCTGTGCTGCGGCGCGCTGAGTTTCGCGCTAGCGATCTCCCACTACGATCTGTTGAGCGCCCTGATGATCTGGGGCGGCGGCTCGCTGGGCCAGCATGACTGGAGCGTCGCGCTTGCGCTGCTCGTGCGGCTCGTGCCGTGCGTGGCGTTGCTGCTGCTGTGCATGCGTCCCATGGCCGTATTCGACCTGGGCGACACCGTCGCCAGCAGCCTGGGCGTCTCGTTGCGTATGACGCGCGGTGCGGCGCTCTTCCTGACCTTGCTCGTGACCGCGTTCGTCGTGAGCGCAGTGGGCGTGATCGGCTTCATTGGACTTGCCGCACCGACGCTTGCGCGTCTTGCGGGCGCGCGCCGCTTGCGCGACCGGATGGTGTGGTCGCCGCTGTTCGGCGCGGCGCTGCTGTGGCTGGCGGACCAGATCGCGCAGGAATTCGCGGGACGTTTCGGGACCACGATTCCGACGGGCGCGATCACCACGTTGCTGGGCGCACCGCTGCTCCTCGTCATGTTGCGGCGCTTGCGTGGACGGCCCGACCTGACCCATGCGCCCGCGATGCAGTCAGACCCGTTGTCATCGCGCGCGCTGGCTTTGACTGCCGGCGTCTGCGTACTGCTTTTGCTGGTGGTCATCGGCTTGTCGCTTGGCGTGGGGCGGGGGCTTGCAGGTTGGCATGTCAGCCGCCCGGAGGAGATTGGTGCGTTGTTGTTCCTGCGCTTGCCGCATGTAGTCGCGGCGATGGGCGTAGGCGTGCTGCTTGCGCTCGCGGGAGGCATCGTCCAGCGCATGACCGGCAATCCGATGGCGAGTCCCGACCTGCTCGGCATCACGGCCGGCGGCGCGATGGGGCTCACCGGCGCACTTTTCCTGACGGCCAGCCCGGGGCTGCCGACGTTCCTTGTCTGGTGCGCGTGCGGGTCGGTCATTACGCTGGGCGCGCTGTTGCTCTTTGCACGCAAATCGTCCTATGCACCCGACACGCTGATCCTCGCCGGCGTGACGATCAGCGCCGTGTTCCAGGCAGTGTCGACCATTGCCGTTGCCAGCGACGATCCCCGCGTGATTGTCCTCTACAACCTCCTCGCAGGGTCGACGTATAACGTCAGCGCGGGCGCAGCAGGTGTCGTGGCAGTGGTCGCGCTGGCAGCACTTGGCGCGGTGCCGTTTTGCCGGCGCTGGTTGGAGATCCTGCCGTTGGGCGCGGCCGTCTCGCGTGGTTTGGGAGTGAACATTTCCGTCGCGCGTTTTGCGCTGCTGCTGTTGAGCGCGCTGCTGACGGCGGCAGCGACACTGGTGATCGGACCGCTGTCATTTATCGGCCTCATGGCGCCGCACATGACACGCATGCTCGGTATCCGGCGGGCTGCGCCGCTGCTGTTCGTTTCGGCGGCTCTGGGCGCAGCGCTGATGGTCGCGTCCGACTGGCTCGGCCGCTGGGTCCTGTTCCCGCAGGAAATGCCGGCGGGCGTGATGGCGACGCTGCTGGGCGGCCTCTATCTAATCGTCACGATGTTCAAACGCAACCCGCGCGATGCGTCGGGTTCGTAACGAAATCGGGGGGCAAAGACGCAGGCGAAGACAACCGTACATTCAGACAACGATGGGTCAGCTCGGGATGAGGGCCAACACATCGGCGAGAAGTTGGCGAGGCACATTCACTCCGTTGGCCTCACTTCTGAGGCGAGCGTCGAATCGCCGTTGCGATGGCAAGCGAGCACCCTGGTCCACAATCCCGTTGAAAAGAGCTTCGGCACGCTGAAGGTCGTCATCACTGTTGCCACTTGAGAACATGGCCGGATTAAACGCAAGGATCAATTCGCCGTGACACGGTGTGGCTCCAACCCCTTGGTCGAACGCCATCGACTCGGCAGACGTAAGGTCTCCAATGAGCGGCCCAGCTAGTAATTCGACCATTGCGGAGAGGGCGGAGCCCTTGTGGCCGCCGAATGTCATCATCGCGCCGCGCATGGCAGCCGCGGGATCGTCAGTCGGATGACCATTGGCGTCTACTGCCCAGTCAAGAGGGATTGTTTTGCCGGCCCGCCGATGCAGTTCAATGTCGCCACGCGCGACTGCGCTTGTTGCGAAGTCGAACACGTAAGGAAAGCATCCTGGTCGGGGCCACGCGAAGGCGATTGGATTTGTGCCGAATAGAGGTCGGGTCCCTCCTGCCGGTGCAACCCAACTATGGCTCGGCGTCATTGCTAAAGCTGCAAGGCCTTCGCCGGCGAGATATTCCACCTCCGGCCACAGCGCCGAAAAGTGGAAGCAGTTGTTAATCGCCAACGCTGCAATCCCGATCTGCCGCGCCTTTTGAACAAGAACCTTGCTGCCCATCTGAAACGCCAGTTGGGAATAGCCGAACTTGGCATCTACACGCACCAGCGCTGGCGAAACATCAATCAGTTCAGGCTTTGCATCGCGAACCACTTTGCCGTTTCGTAACGTGTTGACGCAGACAATCAACCGGTAGATTCCATGTGACTGACATTCGTCACGCTGGCCTGCGACGATCACTTCTGCGATCGCTTGAGCGTGATCGGCTGCCATCCCGTTTGCCGTGAGCACCCGGTTCGATAGTTCGGATAACTCCGCCAGAGTCAAATTAACCGTGTTGTCCATGTCGATCCAAAGAGTGATTCGAGCGGGAAATCAGTTCCATGAAATATTGGATCCAATATACGAACTGAGAGAGTTGGCTGTTCGAATGGGATCAGCGACTGCTTCAAATAGCGTGCTGCGACCCACAGGATACGTGAAATATGCGTATTCCGTCCAAAAACAACTTATCGAAAACGCCTAGCGAAAATAACTTGACCCTTGATATTGGATCCAAGATATTGCACGCATGACAAAAATTTCATCTTGTCATGAACGCTTCGGTCCAGTCATCTTGGGATAGTCATGCCGGCGAAGCGCACATAACTCATGACGTGAAACACCTCCTTCCAAGCAAGTTCCAAGTGCTCAGGAAGGATGCGAAGGTCTCGTTCGAACCACCTTAATAACACAGTAATCCTCAATTAATCCTTTTGAACCACGGGAGAAATTTGTGAAAAAGAAGCTTGTTGGAATGACGGTGCTGATGGCTTCATCTGCCGCGATCCATGCGCAAAGTACGGTCACGCTTTACGGTGTCGTGGACGACGGCATTACCTTTACCAACAATCAAGGAGGTCACCAGGATTACCAGGCGTCCAACGGAGCCTTGGGGAGCAGTAAGTGGGGCTTGTTCGTGAACGAAGACCTGGGGGGCGGCTACAGCACGGTAGTGCGCCTCGAAAACGGGTTCGACGTGAACACCGGGAAGTTCAACAACGGCGGACGCGAGTTCGGGCGGCAGGCCTACGTTGGTCTTGGCAGCCCCTTTGGATCAGTCCTGCTCGGGCGGCAATATGACCTGGTGCTGGATTCTTTGCTGCCGCTGTCGGGTGCCCTCAAATTTGCCGGCATTCTGGGCGCGCACGCAGGAGACGTCGACAACATGTGGGGCGATTACTCGCTCAGCAATTCGATCAAATACCTGTCGCCAGTCTACGGTGGCTTCAAGGTATCGGCTTTGTTCAGCTTGGGTGGGGTGGCGGGCGATTTCGCTAATGGCCGCAAGGAATCCGTGAGCGTCAGCTACGGCTATAACGCACTGAGCGCAAGCGCCGTGTTTTCGCGCGTCAGGAACCCGGGCACATCAATTTACGACGCTGCCGCGACTCCGGCCGCAGGCACGACGTTCGTTAATCCGATCACAAATCCGACATTTAGCGGCTATACCTCAGCTCAGACCCTGCAAGTGGCAGGGGCGGGTGTGAACTACAAGATCGGGGCGGCACAGCTCGGATTTATTTACACCAATACCCGCTTTGAAGACGTCATTCGCACCTCGTCGACGCCCTTTTCGGGGACCGCCACCTTCAACAACTTCGAGGCGCTTGGCACCTATAACATCACACCAGCGTGGTTGATCGGTGTCTCGTATGACTATACAAAGGCTGAGACGGCGAAGTACAGCCAGGTGAATGTCGGCACGGAGTACTCGATCTCCAAACGGACTTTATTTTATGCGATTACCGCCTGGGAACATGCCACCGGCAAGGACTCGACGGGGAAACAGGCAGTCGCAGCGCTGTCTTTCCTGACGCCCTCAAGCACGGCAAACCAGGTCGCCGTTCGCGTTGGTGTGCGCCACACGTTTTAGTCCGGAGGTTCGCTGCACAAAGGCCGGCTCTCCTAAAGCCTTTGATCGACAGGGTTTACCCGGTAAAAGTGTTGTAGGGCACGTCCCGACTTGACACCGGATTTTGGATCCAAGATATTGGACGCATTAATGATTGGACCAGCAGTCGTTGTTCAACATCGTTCAGCGATTCCTTCACTGCGGAGCCTTTATGTCACCAATAGCAGCGCGGCTCGAGCGGCTCCCGTTCAGCCGCTTCCACCTCATACTGCTCATCATGGGTGGTCTGGGGTTCATGTTTGAAGCGGTTGATGCCGGCATCATCGCTTTTATCCTCCCCGTGGTACGCGTTAAGTGGCATCTGACCAGTTTTGAAACTGGGATCCTCGGCAGTAGCACCTATGTGGGCTTTTTGGTGGGTGCCCTATTTGCCGGATTGCTTGGCGATCGTTTTGGTCGCAAGGTCGTCATGATGTGGGCACTGACGTTCTTCTGCGTGCTTACGTTTGCCAATGCGTTTGTAAACGACTGGCACACATTTGCTCTGCTGCGCGCGATCTCCGGCATCGGCATGGGTGCCGAAGGCGCAATCATCGCCCCTTTCCTTGTCGAGTTTGTGAGCAACCGCTATCGCGGCGCATTCACGGGTGCCCTCGCAGGATTTTTCTCCTTCGGCTTTGTTGCTGCAGCGCTGATTGGCTACTTCGTGATTCCCCTCAACCCCGAAGGCTGGCGCATTTCGCTGATCATCGTCTCGTTGCCCGTCGTCGTTCTGCTGTGGTGGCGCCGTTCGTTGCACGAATCACCGCGCTGGTTGGAAATGCGAGGACGGCACGACGAAGCGGATGCTGTTGTCTCTGACATCGAACGGCGTATTGAACGTTCTGGCGTGACACTGCCGCCGGTTGTTGCGGTCCCGGGGTATATTTTTCAACCCCAGGAGTCGGGCTCTTTCTTCAGCAATCTGAAGCTTCTATGGAAGCCGCCTCTGGCCAGGACGACTGCCATGTCCTGGTGTTTGTGGCTCGCCGTCACCTTCTGCTCCTACGCGTTCTTCGTGTGGATCCCTGGCCTGCTGGTGGCGCGCGGCATGACGATTACGAAGAGCTTCTCCGTGTCGATCCTGATCTATCTGGCGCAAATTCCGGGTTACTACTCGTCCGCCTACTTCTGCGAGAAGATTGGCCGCAAGGCGACAATCGTCACCTATATGGGACTTGCCTGCCTCGCCGGCATCTGGTTGGCGTTCGCGCAGGGCGACACCATTGTCGTGCTCGCGTCCATTTTCATGTCGTTCGCGATGAACGGCGTGAATGCGGGTGAATATGCGTACACGCCTGAAGTTTTTCCGACGCATCTCAGGGCCACGGGCATGGGTACAGCGTCGGCGTTTGGCCGCATCGGCGCGATCTGTTCACCGATGCTGGTGGGCTACATCTACCCGATCTGGGGCTTTGCAGGCGTATTCGGGATGACCACCGTCATTTTGCTGATCGGGGCCCTTGCAGTGATTTTTCTGGGCGTATCGACCAGCGGGAAAACGCTGGAAGAGATCACGGCGGATGAATATGGCATCGGTGACGGCCATGGCGCAAGCCTCTCGCACGCGAAGGCGAGGGTATAGATATGGATGAAACTAATTTGATGTCGACAGTCAACTCGCTAGCATTTTCCTTGCATCGGGGTGAGCCGGTTGAGACCTTCTGGAAAGAGTTGGCTCGCGGCCTGCAGGATGCGTTTGGCCACAAGCTCTTTACGGTACTAGCGTACGACGCTTCGAGCGGTCTGCTGGGTCGTGTGTACAGCACGCAGCAGAAAATCAACCCGGTGGGTGGACGAAAGCGTGTGACGAAGAGCGCCTGGACGAAGCAGGTGCTTGAAGACGGAAAGATTTTTCGTGGAGCCACGCGCGAAGACATCAAGGCGGTCTTCTCCGATTACGAGGTGTTATGGTCGATCGGCTGTGAGAGCGTGCTGAACATCCCGATCCGTAAGCAAGGAATCGTCATCGGCTCGCTCAATCTCCTTGATAGTGCGGGGCACTATGACGAAGCGCGGATCGAACTGGCCTACGTGTTCGCTCAGCTCTCCGTTACGCCATTAGAAGCAAGCCGTGCGGCGCTCCAACTTGACGGCGCGGATAGTGGTGATCTGGAGCACGTGTAAGTTTCCGAGTGCGCGGCCGGCACGCCGATCGCCAAGCAGCGGTTCTTCAACAATCCAATTGACATCACTGACTACGCGCGGCATCATCAATTCAAGTAACGTATCCTGGATCCAAAACGCGGAGCAAACTGCAACTGATGGTCAAAATTACAGAACGTCCGGAGACCCAGTAATGAACCCCCGATTGTCCTTGAGAGCAGTTGCTTCAATCAGCGCACCGGGTTTTGTCGCAAGCGCGCACGCGGAGACCCAGAATGTTCTGTTGGGGCTTGCCGCTTCCATGACCGGTGCCCGGGTTCAGTACGGGAAAGATTTTCAGTCGGGTGCGGTGCTTACGCTGGATGACTTCAACGCAAGCAAGCCGAAAGTGGACGGAAAGGGTAATGGCTAACCAGACGACCTCGACCGCGAGCACCTCAGACGTCCTCGTCGTTGGAGCTGGGGTGGTCGGGCTTGCTTGCGCGTGGTCTGCCCTCAAGGAGGGCTTGACGGTCACGATCGTTGATCGCGATTTCGATGGTGACCGAACGTCGCACGGTAACGCAGGTGGCATCGCAGTGACCGAAAGTACGCCGATTTCGGTGCCAGGCTTTTTCTTTAAAGCAACGAAGTGGTTATTCGATCCACTGGGCCCACTCGCACTTGATTGGAAACATGTGCCAAGTGCTCTGCCATGGTTCATGGAGTTTCAACGCGCTAGTAGTCCTGCGAGGTTCAAACAGATTTCCTTAGCACTGGCCGCACTGAACAACCGCGTCTACGACGATCTGATTCCGCTATTTGAAGACGTCGGTGCAATGAGCACGTTCTATCGGCGCGGCGCGTTGACGTTATATGAAACCGACGAGGCATTCAAAGCGGATACGGAAGAGTGGAATTTTAAAAGGGATCTCGGCGTGCGGTGGCGTGCCCTGAACCAACAGGAGGTTCAAGAATTTGAACCTGCGCTTGCACCTGTGTTCAAGCACGGGGTGTTCCTTGAGGACTGGTCACACATCGGGAATCCGAAGCAATTAGTCTCGCAGATTCGAGCACGGGTCAAGGCACTGGGTGCTCGTTTTGTTGAAGGGGTTGTGACCAAGCTGGACGTAACCACACCGGACGCGCCATGTGCAGTTCTTCGGGCCGGAGCTTCAATTGCAGCGCGGCAGATCGTTGTTGCAACCGGAGCATGGTCGGCGTCGTTGGCTGAGTCCGTTGGGGACAGGGTGTTGCTCAATAGCGAGCGCGGGTACAACACGACGTTGCCGCAACCAGGCATCGCCCTGTCGCGAGAGGTCATCTTTGCGGAGCGAAAATTCGTGGCTACGCCGCTTGATATTGGTATCCGGATTGGAGGGGCGGCGGAATTCGCCGGACTGAAGGCGGAGCCCAACTACAAGCGTAGCGAAGCGTTGCTCAAATTAGGAAAG
>Ga0302234_10001336_pt1 | contig 17158 bp, 13 predicted proteins | sample II_Palsa_N3_2_FD_193576 | JGI IMG/M metagenome (GOLD analysis project Ga0302234, IMG submission 193576) | Peat permafrost microbial communities from Stordalen Mire near Abisko, Sweden - II_Palsa_N3_2 | ecosystem: Environmental > Terrestrial > Soil > Palsa > Peat permafrost | place: Sweden... | reverse complement strand
CGTGATCACCGGAGCCTTCTGCGGATCGCTGGGCTCGGGCGTGGTCGGTGGTGGCGAATGCGGATGCGGCGTCGGCGGCTCTTCCTTCGGCAGCGGAAAATCGGGGCCATTCGGATCAGCCGGTGGAACGATCGGCTCGGGATGTCGGGGAATCGGGATATCACCGGGTTGTTGTTGAATCACTACGTTGCTCCTCGGCCGAAACGTTGGCCGGATAGTCAGTTAGTCGGCTTGCTTGCGTGTGCGCGCTGCTTTCTTGGCGGCCGCGGATCGCCCGGCCGCGCCCTTGGTCTTCACCGCCTTTTTCGCCGCGGCCGAACGCGAAGCGGCCGTGCGCTTGGCGCTGGCCTTCTTGGTCTGCGCCGACAGCGCCTTGGTCGACGCGGCGCTGTGGCCTTCCCTCTTCAACGCCTTGGTCGTCGCCTTCGAGCGGGTTGGCGACGGCTTGTGCGGATGCGCGGCCGCCTTCGTATCCTGCGCGGCCTTTTTCTTCACCGTCTTACTCGCGGTCTTCGACACCGGCGCCTTGATGCCGTCCCGCCGCGCCTCGGACAGACCAATGGCAATGGCCTGCTTGGTCGATCGCGCGCCGTGCTTGCCCCTGCGAATGTCCTCAATCACCTCACGCACATACTCGCCCGCCTGCGTACTGGCGGACTTGCCCTCGCGCTTGTCCTTCTTCGCGGCAGCGCGCGCTTTCTGAACCGACATGGCGGTGCTCCTGCGTGTGACGTCGACTAACGACAGTGCCCCGATTTAGCGCGCGGCGTTGTGGATGTCGTGTCAATCGCCAGCCAGCACGTGAGTGCGTCATTGCCGCATTAAATTTTGTAGTGATCGTTGCTTGCAGTCAATGCAGTCGTCAGGCTGCCCAATGTCGCGTTGGGCTCTCTTGAAGCAGACGCTGAGTCTTTTGGCGCGACTCAGCCATTTGCTTCGTGTCTCACGAACATTTCAGACAGTTTGTGCGTACCGCAATAGCTCTTGATTAATCGCATCAGCATCTGGAGCGAAATGTGCGTCGCGGTGACAGTTAGGGCAAAGCGCAACACAGTTGTAAACGCGATCGCTCTTTTCGACCCCGAGAATATGGTGTACGTCCAAGAAACCGGCAAAATCACGGCTGGCACCGCATTCATTACGCTCGCATTTCCCTGAAGATCTAACAATAACCGCTGCCCTGACCTTTGGATCACGTTTTACGGAAGAACGAGTTATGACATGCCGTTGCGCACCATCGCTGCCAAGCCCTGAAGAATCCGCGAGTGGCATGTCATCCCAGCTATCGTCCGGCGTGATGATGGCAGAGAGACTTTCCACTGGCACTCCTACAAGATCAATAACACCAGGCCAACCCCAGAGCACGTCGGACACCTCATGTGCAGCTTCGTTGCGGGTATCTTGTAGCCACATGGTTGGGCTGTCGCCGTTAGCGGCGTGGTTTTTACGAGTCCTTCCCAGAGCACGACGCGAGATCAGGTCATCGCTTACTTCGCGTTGCCGCAGCCAGATAGCGGGAATTTCGTTGCTAGGAATCATCGCAGCATAGACAACTACGCCATCCTGCATTTGAATCGCAAGCGTGTGAGTAACGGCATCCTTCGCATCGCGTTCTACTAAATGCTGCAAGGTTGCCTGCCAATCGCCTTCTATAGTGCTGGCACTTAGTTGAAAGGCCGAAAAAGAATTTTCAGTGGCGTTACGTCCATCGCGACGCCAGCAAAGACGAACTCGCATTTTTACGTGGCTACCATCAGGCAAAACGGCCTCGACGAGCTGCGACTCACCACGACCAACAACTCGACGATGGTCATCTAGAACTTTGATCTTTCTGCTCTCCAAAAACGGAGCAATCTCGCTTCGAGAGTTTTTCTCAGAGATGTAACTAGCCTCTGTCCTAAACGGTCGCTTTTCTCCCGACATGCAATCCCCCTTCAATACCCGATAAATGCTGAAAAATCGCTATTTCGCTACTGCGTTAAAGGCCAAACGTAGCCTTTCTATCTAAGCCGCTGCACGCTGATTAATATCCGAAAGAATCGCAACAATCGCTTCGGCGTCCGCATCGCGGAATGAACCGTCCAGCCCTTCGTGGTGCCAGGCAGTGAACGGCGGTTCGTAGAGCTGGCCGGGGTCCATGATGCCGCCGAGCGTGAGTTTGTCGATCACCATTTCGACGAAGCGGATCTGCTGGCTGGTGTAGCGGTTTTCGTCGAGGAACTGACCGAAAGCTTCCTTGGCGGCATTGCGATCAAGGCCGACCAATGAGCGGATGAATACCGTCAGCGGTTTGTCGGTGCCGAAACACTGCTCGAAGCGATTGCGGCTTTCCACCGGTTCGGATTCGTAGACAAATCGCTCCAGCTCGCTCAAGTCAGTCGGTGTCAGCGCCTTGTTGTGTTTGAGCTTGGCGATGGCGACGTGGTTTTCGCTCGCACGGATGTACGCCTCGACCTTCTTGCGGTACTGCGCCAGATTGATGCCGGTGCTGAAATCCTTGAGCACGACCTCGCTTGCCTCACCGATCTCGTCTGTCAGCACGCTGTAGACCGGCTTGATCGATTTGCGCTCAATGAACTGGATCAGGCCGCGCATCTTGCGGCGCACGGTCTCGATCATCGGCAGCGTGATGTCTTTCCAGTATTCCTCGGTCTGCACGTCCTGAATCAGCGCCAGCTCGGCACGAACAGCCGGGATCGTGTCTTTGTTTTCCAGATCGCTGGCCAGCTCGATGATCCTGTCGCGGTAACTAATGAAATCGGCGGTCGAGCGCACCAGCGCCAGCTGCAGGTTGAGGCAGATCAAATCAAACAGCTTGGCCGTGATGTGCTCGGACTTACGCTCGCTTGGCAGGCCGGCGACATGCGTGCGCAGGTCGCCCAAAGCCGAGTCGTCCAGTGTCACCCACTGCTCGCGCTCGACAAAGCGCACGACATGCTCGCGCTCCGTGCGCACGATGAAGTTATCCAGGTTCATCGCGGCGACTTCGCTGTGTAGTTCGTCAGTCAGGCCTTCGCGCAGAAACACCAGCGTGTCGTAACCACCGGCGACGTCGGATACTGGATGCGCGTCAATGCCTTTGCCATCGGGCAATAGCGACAACAGGTCCAGCCTCGCCTTGAACAAACGCTTGCCCAGCGGCTCAGCCATGCCACCCAGCGCACCGCGTGGATTCTCGTTGAAGTATTCGAAGTTGGCGCAGAAGTCGAAGATATAGAACTCGCTCTTGTCCACGCCCGGCGCAAACAGATCCGGGCATAGACGCGTGCCACGTCCGATCATCTGCAGAAACTTCACCTTCGAACGCACGGCCTTGAAGAACACCAGGTTCAATACCTGCGGCACGTCGATGCCGGTGTCCAGCATGTCCACCGATATGGCGATCTGCGGCAGCCGGTTGAGCTTGCTGCTGAAGTCGTCGATCAGGGTCTGTGCGTAGGTCACCGCGTGGGTAATCACGCGAGCGAATTCACCGTTGTAATGCGGGTAGTGGTGGTTGAAGCGCCTGGCAATGAACTCGGCGTGCTTCTGGTTCACCGCAAAAATGATCGTCTTGCCGAGCTTGTCGCCGCCTTCCACCTTGAGGCCGTTCTGCATCAGATGCTTGAGCATCTTGTCGACGGTGTCCTCGTTGAACAGCTGCTTGTTGACCTCGGAGGCATGCACTTCGGCCGGTGCACCGGCCTCTTCGCCTTCGCCGGCGCGGTCGCCCCAGTCCAGCGAATCCCAGTGGTCCTTTTCCTCGTCGCTCAGCTCGTCGTAGCGGATGCCCTCGCGCACAAACTTCATCGGCACCGAGTGCGATTTTGGCGGCACGAGGTAACCGTCGGCCACCGCTTCGTCCAGACCGTAGGCGTCGGTCGGCACGCCGGTTTCCAGGCCGAACAGATGGTAGGTATCGCGATCCACTTCGTCGCGCGGTGTGGCGGTAAGGCCAACGAGGTAGCTGTCGAAGTAGCGGAAGATCGCACCGTATTTCTGGTACACGCTGCGGTGCGCTTCGTCGATGACGATCAGATCGAAATGGCCGACGCCGTATTTGCGGCGGTCGCCATCCATCTGATCGATCAGGCCCATCATGGTCGGATAGGTCGACAGGTAAACGCGGCCCTGCCCGTTCTTGTCGGTCACCAGGTTCACCGGGCTAGAATCCGGCAGGTGCTCCTTGAACGCATTGGTCGCCTGTTTCACCAGCGCCACTCGGTCGGCAAGAAACAGCACGCGCTTGACCCAGTTGGCGCGCATCAGCAGTTCTATCAGCGCGATGGACATGCGTGTTTTGCCGGTGCCGGTGGCCATGGTCAGCAGGCCGGCGCGGCGACCTTGCGCCATGGCTTCGGTCATCGCGCGGATGGCGCGCTGCTGGTAGGCACGCTCGACGATGGCGTTGTTGATCGGCAGCGTGCGCACGTCGGTCTGCAGGCTGCGCCGCTGGATGGCGAGTTCGAGTTCTTCCCGATTGAAAAAGCCCTGCACTTCGCGCGGCGGCGCACGGCGGTCGTCCCACAGCCAGGTGTGGTTGCCGTTGGTGTAGAAGATCAGCGGGCGCTGGCCCTTCATGCTTTCCAGGCAGTCGGCGTAAAGCCTGGCCTGCTGCTGACCCACGTCCGGGTCTTTCAGCGTGCGCTTGGCTTCCACCACCGCCAGCGGTTTGCCATCGGCGCCCCACAGCACGTAATCGACAAAGCCTTCGCCCTGTTCGTTCGGCATGCCGGTCACCGGCACCTCGGCCGAGGCGTTCTTGCCAAGCTCCCAGCCCGCTTCACGCAGCAGCACGTCGATAAAGAAACGGCGCGTGTCGGCCTCGTTGTAATCGTGCGTGTCCGGCACGGCGATATTGGCGGCCTTGGCCTGCGCCAGTTCGGCGCGCGCGGCGGTGAGTTCGGCATTGAGCTGCGCCAGCATTACCTCACGCTCGGCCAGCGTTACCGCCTGCTCGGCTATCGCGGCCTCGCGCGTTTCCAGCGTCGCGTGCTGCGCGTCGATCTGCTGCTGGAACTTCACCTCCTGCTTTTTCAGCTCGTCACGCGTCAGCGCAATCGCTTCATCCGCACGCACCAGTTTCGGCACGCGCTTTTCATCAAACTCGGCCGTGATGCTCTTGGGGTCGCTGGCCCGCGTATACGTGCGCGCCAGCCAGAACAGCACATGAAACAGCTCGCGCACCAGCTTCAGCGCATCCAGGTAACCGATCGGCTGGCTGGCGTGCACTGCCTGATTGCCGAAGCGCTGGATCAGCCGCATCTTCTGCAGCACCGGCGGTGGCGGCAGGCTTTCGAAATCGCGATCGGTCAGCAGCGCGTTGAGGTTGCGGTCGTACGGCATGCGCAGATCGCGATCGTGCTCGTACAGCCAGTGCACCGCCTGTTCCAGCGCATGGCGCGTACGCATGCAGCAGGCGCGCGGATCGGAATAGACCAGTTGCTCCGCGCCCTTGGCCGGCTCGAAGAGCGGTTTGAATTCGGGGAGGAGGAACTGGAAGTTGGTCACGGGTTAGAGCGTCCCTGCAAAGGCTTTCGACTGAAGACCCATAAACATTTCATCTGCTTTCTGTAGATGCCGAATAGAACTTCTCTTAATCTCTGCGATTTTCTTAATTGCTAGCGCGTATCGGACTTGTTCGGATTTAGACGGCACGGGAACGGGAATTTCTCGAACATCCTTAAGATTTATTCCCTGCACTGCTGCGCCCCTAGTGAAACCCCGCATATGCTGTTGAATAGCCGGAGCATTCAAGAGGCCAGCAATATAGGTAGGCTCAAAAAAACTGCCGACAGAGATACGGGCGGTATCCTGTGTAATGTTCGCTCCCTCTAGCGCTTCTGGAACAACGCCGATCCGACCGACATGGCCTCGGATCGACATAAGTATGTCGCCAGTTTGGACCGCTGAACGCCTATACGCATATGCGATTTCAGTAGACGTTCGCTTGACCGATGAAACCAAAACATCCCCATCACGTATATCGACTACACGAATATATGGAACTCCATCAGCAATGTCGGGACCCGGCTTTAGTATGCCGTAAGTGATCGGCTTACCGGCTGTGACAGCTTCCGCGAGGAAAATGATTGGATAACCCTTCTCATTTCTGATCGGGTTGCCGAACATTTCAACAAATACGGACTGCACCAGCTGATCGAGCTTGGTGATGGCTTCGCGTCGCTTGGCGCGCAGCGCGTCTGCCTTGTCCAGAATCGCCGCGATGCGGCGTTGCTCGGCAAGCGGGGGCAATGGGATCGTGGACTCGCGAACAATCTTGTCGCTAACCGCCGGGTAGCTTGCTCCCGTGGCTAAGCGCATCATCTCATCCACGAAGGCAGTATGTTTTACCCAGTGAAATAGATATGCCCCGTAAAGAACCTCGCTTCTAGGCCGTAAAACTGTAAAGCCGGTCGACGCAGTTGCACCGGCTAATGAAACTGGAACGAGAGCAACCCCATTGAGATTTGGTCGGACAGTTGAAACCAGAATGTCCCCTGCGCGCACAAGTTGTCGTGCCCGAGACGGGGCGCTGGCGGCAGATATGAGGCCCGTCGCCCCGATACTCTTAGTGTCCTTATCTACTGATGAGAGATCGATGTACTCGAATTCGCCATCCGGATCATCCGCTTTTGGATTCCACGTTGTGCAACGCTCGGTGCAATCTCCTATAGCGACCAACGTGCTCACTTTAGCAATTCCTCCAGCTCATCCATCCCCTGCACAATCTCCGCCTCCAGTCTTTTCAGATCAGCCAGAATCGCCTGCGGTGAAGCATGCTTCACTTCTTCGTACACCACCTGTTTGTATCGATTGATCGACAGGTCGTAGTCGTTGCAAGCAATCTCCTTCTTTGGCACTAGAAAACTCTGCTCGGTACGCGCACGCTTTGTCTCCCCGTCGCGAAGCTGCCAGCGCGCGAGGATATCCGGCAGGTTATTGCTGTCGTGCTTGTCCGCATCCAGCGCATTACGCTTGTCGTCCAGCGAATAGCCGTCCGCCTGCATGTCGTAGAACCATACGGTGTCGGTACCGCCGGAGTTGGTCTTGGTGAAGAGAAGAATCGCGGTGGACACGCCGGCATAGGGACGGAACACGCCCGAGGGCATGGAGACGATGCCGTCCAGCTTGTGATCCTCCACCAGCATGCGGCGCAGCGCTTTGTGCGCCTTGCTGGAACCGAACAGCACGCCGTCCGGCACGATGACGGCCGCACGACCGCCGGCTTTCAGCAGGCGCAGGAACAGCGCGAGAAACAGCAGCTCGGTCTTTTTGGTTTTGACGATGGCCTGTAGATCCTTGGCCGTGCTTTCGTAGTCGAGGCTGCCTGCGAACGGCGGGTTGGCCAGGATCAGGCTGAACTGGCCTTCGACATTGGCGTGGCCTTCGCTCAGCGAATCCCGGTTCTCGATGGCCGGGTTTTCCACGCCGTGCAGCAGCATGTTCATGGAGCCGACGCGCAGCATGGTGCTGTCGAAGTCGAAGCCGTGGAAGGTATCAGCGTTGAAGCGCTTGGCCGATTTTTTGTCGGCATAGATTTCGTCGCGGTGATGGGCGTTGAGGTATTCGCTGGCGGCGACCAGAAAGCCCGCCGTGCCGCAGGCCGGATCGCAAATGGTGTCGGACGGCTTGGGCGCCATCATGTCGACCATCAGCTTGATGATGTGGCGCGGCGTGCGGAACTGACCGTTCTGCCCCGCGCTGGCGATCTTGCCGAGCATGTATTCGTACAGATCGCCCTTGGTGTCGCGATCCTCCATCGGAATGGCGTCCAGCATGTCCACCACCTTGGCCAGCAGCGCCGGCGTGGGGATGGTGAAACGCGCATCTTTCATATGCGCGGAATAGGTGGAGCTGCCGCCCTCGCCGCCCAGGTTCTTGATGAAGGGAAATACCTTGTCGGACACCATGTGATACAGCGTCGACGGATCGCCGAGCTGACGAAACACCGACCAGCGCAGGTTCTGCTGCTTCGGCCCAAAGATGGGATTTTCCACCGGCTGCTTGAGCCGACTCGCTTTCTTGTCCTGCACGGTCTGCAGCTCATCCAGCCGCTTGATGAAAAGCAGATACGTCATCTGCTCGATCACTTCCATGGGGTTGGAGATGCCGCCGCTCCAGAACGCATTCCACACGCCGTCGATCTGACTCTTGATGGTGCCGGTGATCATTTTTTTCCCGTAATGACTTGCTTGCATAAGCAAAGCCTGAAAAGAAAGAGGCCCGCACGTGGCGGGCCTGTAGTGTCGTTTGTTGCGCTGGCGCAGGCAAACGATAGCCCGATTGGTGTGTGCGGAGCCGCCAACCGAACAGGCTCGACAACATCTTGCTTTTTGCGCTTTAAGCGGCGTTATCAGGCCGGTTCGTTACCTACGAGGATGGGATTGAGCGCCACATTGATGTAGTAGTTGGATCGGCCGACCTTCTGCTTGTGTAGAAAGCCCCCCTCCGTCAGCGCATCGAGATATTTGGTAGCGGTGAGGCGCGACACTTTCAGATCGTTCTGAATGAATTCGATCTTGGTATACGGGTGACTGAAAAGGTTGTTGAGCAGATCCTGGCTGTAGAACTTGTAGCCCGCGCGCAAACGATGTTTGACGTCGAGCATGGCCGCCTTGATGGCGTGGATGGTGGTGATGGTTTCACCGGCGGTCTGCTCGACAGCTGTGAGCATGTAAAGCACCCAGTCTTCCCAGGCATCTTTATCTCGCACGTCCTGGAGCAGACGGTAGTAATCCGGCTTGGTGCGCACGATGTAGCGGCTCAGGTACAACACCGGAATATCGAGTAGCCGTTGTTTGACCAGATACAGCACGTTGATGATGCGACCGGTGCGGCCATTGCCGTCGTAGAACGGATGGATGCTCTCGAACTGATGATGGATAAGCGCCATCTTGATCAGTGGATCGACGTCGAACGCTTCGTCGTTGTTGATGAAATTTTCCAGATCGCTCATCAGGGCAATGATTGCATCAGGCTCCTGTGGCGGCATGTAGACCGTCTGGCCTGCACCGTCCTTGAGCGCGGTGCCCGGCAGCTTGCGGAAACCGGCATCGTTGCACTCCAGTTCGGCCTGAATATCCAGGATCATGTTGTTGGTAAGCAGCTCGTTGCGGCACACGGCGTCGAAGCCCGTCCAGAGTGCCTGCCGATAGCGCAGCACTTCTTTGGTCGCCGGTGAGCTTGGGCTTTCCGGGAACGCCGCATTTCGGAAGAGATCGTCGTGCGTGGTGACGATATTCTCGATCGCCGAGCTATCCTTGGCCTCCTGCATACCCAGGGTGCTGATGAGGATGCTCTGTCGCGGGATAGATGCGGCCACGCCCTTCAATTCCGCCAACTGGCGGCTGGCCAAGGCGAGTTTCTTCAGGATCAACGGCGTCTCGAAGCGCTCGGGCGCAAGCCGGTCAAGTGGCTGGATCACGGACATAATCTGCTCATGTGGTCTATGACATGTATAGAAATATGCATTTATGTATGCATGTTACGCGGAATGTGTATAGAAAACGATGCGATTTACACAATATGTGTGAATTCGGGCGCACCCGCTAGTACGGCCTCAGTCATCGCCATGGTTCGGCAACGCTGTTCTCAAACAAGCTGCATATGGAGCATAAATTGCTACATGAAAAAGCCCCGCGGTGCGGGGCTTTTTGTGGCTGCGGCTAGAGCAGCAAGGTCCAGGTGGGTGATCGGCTTCGTCGTTGAAGTGCGATGACCAGCCTAGCTGTTGAAAAACTTCTCCCGCCTTCGCGGGAATGACGGCACGTTGGGATGTGCCGTCTTCCTCCTACTGCCTGTCACTACTGCCTATCAAGCAAACGGATCATCCAGCACGATGGTATCTTCGCGGTCGGCGCCGGTGGCGACGAGGGCGAGTTTGCAGCCGGAGAGTTCTTCCACCGCGCGCAGATAGGCGCGGGCGGCGGGCGGCAGCTGGTTCCAGTCGCGGATGCCGGCGGTGGATTCCTGCCAGCCGGGGAATTCCAGGTAGACCGGCTTGCACTCGTCCCAGCCGTCCGCGTCGAGCGGGGCCAGCTCACGGCGCTTGCCGCGGTACTCGTACGCGATGCAGACCTTGATGGTGTCCAGGCCGTCGAGCACGTCGAGCTTGGTAATGGCCAGGCCGTTGATGCCATTGATCTGGGTGGCACGCTTGAGCGCGACCAGATCGATCCAGCCGCAGCGGCGTGGGCGGCCGGTGCTGGCGCCGAACTCGTTGCCGACCTTGCGCAGGCGCTCGCCCATCTCGTCGTTCAACTCGGTCGGGAACGGACCGCTACCGACGCGTGTGGCGTAAGCCTTGCAGATGCCCAGCACGTAGTCGATGTCGCTGGCGCCGACGCCGGTGCCGGCCAGCGCGCCACCGATGGTGGTGTTGCTGGAGGTGACGTAGGGATAGGTGCCGTGATCGATATCGAGCAGTGCGCCCTGCGCGCCCTCGAACAAGATGTTGCCGCCGCTCTTGCGCACGTCGTGCAGGATGGTGGCGACGTCGTCGACCATCGGGCGGATGTATTCGCCCCAGGCCAGCGCGTCCTTGAGCACGGTGTCGTAATCGACCGGCTCGGCCTTGAGCCACTGGGTCAGGATGAAGTTGTGATAGTCGACGGCGGTTTTCAGCAGCGTCGGCAATTCATGCGGGTACATGAGGTCGGCCACGCGCACGCTGCGGCGGGCGACTTTGTCCTCGTATGCCGGGCCGATGCCGCGGCCAGTGGTGCCGATGGCCTTGCCGCCGGCGGCGATCTCGCGCGCCTTATCCACGGCGATGTGGTACGGCATGATCAGCGGCGTAGCCGGGCTGATCTTGAGGCGCGAGCGCACTTCGACGCCATTGCCTTCGAGCTCGGCGATCTCTTCCATCAGCGCGGCGGGCGACAGCACCACGCCGTTGCCGATCAGGCACAGCGCGTCGTCGCGCAGGATGCCCGAAGGGATGAGATGCAGCACGGTCTTTTTGCCCTTGATCACCAGCGTGTGGCCGGCATTGTGGCCACCCTGAAAACGAGCGACGGCGCTGACGCGCTCGGTCAGCAGGTCGACGATCTTGCCCTTGCCTTCGTCGCCCCACTGGGCACCAAGAATGACTACTGACTTACCCATGATTTTCTCGCTCATGTTTGATGCCCGCAGTTGGGCAACATCGGTGATTGAATGGACTATCTGGCCAGCACCAGGGCTGGCGAAATGTTGCTTTAGTGCTTCGGCGACGGATCGTCGAAATAATGCAGAAATTCGGAATCGGGCTTGAGGATCAGCACGCCTCTGCCGTTTTTGAACGCGGTGCTGTACGCAATCAGGCTGCGATAGAAGTTGTAGAACTCCGGGTCCTGGCCGTATGACTGCGCGTAGATGGCCGCGGCCTGGGCGTCACCGTCACCGCGCACTTTTTCGGCATCGCGTTCGGCATCGGCTTTCAGCACCACGACCTGGCGATCGGCGTCGGCCTGGATCCTGGCTTTGGCTTCCTGGCCGGAAGAACGCAACTCGTTGGCCACTTGCACCTGTTCGGCGCGCATGCGCTTGTAGACGGCGGCGCTCACTTCGTCGGGCAAATCGATGCCCTTGATGCGCACGTCGATCACTTCCATGCCCAGGCTCTTGCGCGCCGCGGCGTCGGCCACGGCACGCGACTGCTCGGTGATCTGCTGGCTACCGCCGGCAATGATCTCGTCCAGCTTGTGTGTGTTGAACTGTGCACGCAGTGCGTCGTTGATCAGTGGCATCAACCGCTGCGCTGCCTGCAGCGCATCACCGCCGGTGGCATTGTAAAAAGCAGTGGTGTCAGCGATGCGCCACTTCACGTAGAAGTTGACGTTGACGCTCTTCTTTTCTGCCGTGATGTACGGCTGCGGCTGCGCATCGAGCGACTGGATACGGTCGTCGAACTCCGCGACCTGCTGCAGTAGCGGAATCTTGGCGTGCAGACCGGGCTGGTAATCCGTACGCACTACCCGGCCAAACTGCAGCAGCAGCGCGCTATGGCCCTGATTCACCACGAACAGACTGTTGAGGCCGAGGATGATCAGCAGTGCAACGACAGCAGCGATAATGATCCTGTTCATGGCTGCTTGCCCTTGTCGTCGGTCACCGGTGCATCGATGGATGCCGGCACGGCCGCGTTGACAGTGGCCGATGTCGCCGGAACGTTGCTGGACGCGTCGCCGCTGGTTGCCGGCAGGTTGATGATATTGCGACCGCCGGAGCCGTCGATGACCTTGGTGTTGTTGGCCATCACCTGCTCCATGGTCTCCAGATACAGACGGCGGCGAGTGACTTCGGGCGCGCCTTTGTATTCCTTCAGGATCAGGTTGAAGCGCGTGGTATCACCCTCGGCGCGGGCGATGCGTTCGGCCTTGTAGCCCTCCGCGTCAGCGGCAATGCGTGAGGCATCACCGCGGGCGATGGGCAACACTTTGCTGGTGTAGGCCTGCGCGGCGTTCTCGCTGCTCTGCTTGTCTTCGCGGGCGTTGTTGACGTCGTCGAAGGCGTCTTTCACTTCCTTCGGCGGCGCCACGCTCTGGAAGCTGACGTCGTTGATCTGCACACCGGCGTTATAAGCATCCAGCGCCTGCTGCACGCTCTGCTTGGCCTGCCCCACCAGCGGCGTGCCGCCGCCGGAAAGAATCTGGTCCATGGTGCTGCTGCCGATCACGCTGCGCACGGCTGCTTCGGCTGCCGCTTGCACGGTGCCATCGGGATCGTTGAGCGAGAACAGGTATTTCTGCGCATCGATGACCTGGTACTGCACGGTGAAATCCACCGCGATGATGTTCTCGTCGCGTGTCAGCAAAGTGACCTTGTCATTGACCGAGCGCACGCGAGCGGCATCGACCTTTTCGACCGACTCGAACGGTTGCGGCAGCTTGAGATGGAAACCGGGGCCGAGCGTGCGCGCATAGCCGCCGAAGCGCAGCACCACGCCGACCTGACGCGCCTCGATAACGGTGTAGCTGCTCAGCAGCAGACCCGCGACCAGCAGCACGATGACGCCAGTGAGCAGGTTGCGTGACATCTTTTTGGGCGAACCGAGCAGCTTTTTGGCCTGCTTGAGCAAATCGTCCAGCGGCGACTTGCCATCCGGCTTGCGGCTGTTCTTGCCCCATGGGTCACGCTTCTGCCCGTCGCCGGGTTCATTCCATGCCACTGTCAGTCTCCTTGGGGTCGGGAGGCCGGCAACCACGGCCGGAACACACGTTGAGGGGAATAGCGCATGCGAGGTAACCAATACAGTTGAAGCGACGTGCTGCCCGAAAGGCTTTTGGCCGCACAAACACCGCAGATTCTAACAGAGAGTGCCGCAATCGTCCGCGGTTCCGCGGGCAGGTTCAGGGTAACGGCGCCTCGGCCAGCAGCTCGCGCAGCAGCAGCGTTTCGGTGGCGTCACCGCCACTGAGCGGGGCAATGACGCTGCGCGGGGCGTCGATGCGCAGCTGCCAGCCATGCTCGTCCACCGTTTCACCGGTGATCGCACCGGCCGCCTTGAGCCGGGCATGCAGACGACCGGCCGATAGCGGCAGCTGCAGGCCGGACTGGATGCGCTCGCCACCCAGCAGTTCGCCCAGCGCCTGACGCAGCAGTTCGAGGCCTTCGCCCGTGGCAGCCGACAACCACACCCGCGTCGGCTTGCCAGCGGCGTCGCGATCGATGCGCGGAGTGATACTTGATGGCGTCACACGTGACACTGTCTGATCGTCACCCGCGGAGTTATCGGGCTGACCTTGCACCAGGTCGATCTTGTTCATCACCTGCAGCTGCGGCAGGCCGCCGGCATCGATTTCTTCGAGCACGGTATCGACCACGTGATGCAGGCGATCGCGCTCGTCATCCGAGGCGTCGCACACGTGCAGCAGCAGATCGGCATCGCGCGCCTCGGCCAGGGTGGCGCGGAATGCCGCAACCAGATCATGCGGCAGCTCGCGGATAAAACCGACCGTATCGGCCAGCACAGCGGGGCCGCAGGCCAGGTTTTCGAGCTTGCGCACGGTGGGATCGAGCGTGGCGAACAGCTGATCGGCGGCGTAGACCTCGCCGGTGGTCAATGCATTGAACAAGGTGGACTTGCCGGCATTGGTGTAACCGACCAGGGCGACGCGCGGCACGGTGTTGCGCAGCCGCGCGCGGCGCTGCTGAGTGCGCTGGGTCTGCACTTTTTCCAGCCGCTTGGTGAGCATCTTGACCCGCTCGGCGAGCAGCCGGCGATCGAGCTCGAGCTGCGTCTCACCCGGACCGCGGTTGCCGATGGCACCGCCGCGCTGAGTGTCCAGATGGGTCCAGCCTCGCACCAGCCGAGTCGCGATGTGCTTGAGCTGAGCCAGCTCCACTTCCAGCTTGCCTTCGTGCGAACGGGCGCGCTGAGCGAAGATGTCGAGGATCAGGCCGGAGCGATCGACCACGCGAATGCCCAGGTGTTCCTCAAGATTGCGCTCCTGCACCGGCGTGAGCACGTGATCGACCAGCACCAGGTCGGCACCCACCGCGCGCGCAGCTTCGCCGACCTCGTCGGCCTTGCCGGTGCCGATGAAATAGCGCGGGTTCGGATTTTCCACGCGCGCCGCGATGGTGCCGAGTACCTCGGCACCGGCGGACTTCACCAGTTCGGCAAATTCTTCACCGCGGCGCACCGTATCGTGCTCGGCACGAGAATGTGGCAGCACAAGCAAGGCGCGATCGCCTCTTTCCTTTCTATCAAACACGTGTGGGTGTGGCCTGGTGGAAACCTACCCTCTTCATGCGGGCTGACGCCGCTTCAATCAAGCATCGGTATCAGCCGAGGACGCATCGCCATGGCCATCGTGACCATCCGGGCCATCGTGGCCATTGCCGATCTTGACGTTGCGGCTGGGCACCACGGTGGAGATGGCATGCTTGTAGACCATCTGGCTGACCTGATTGCGCAGCAGTACCACGAATTGGTCAAACGATTCGACCGTGCCCTGCAGCTTGATGCCGTTGACCAGATAGATAGCCACGGGCACACGTTCGCGACGCAACGCGTTCAAAAACGGATCTTGCAATGATTGTCCCTTGGACATTTCTTATTCTCCCCTTGGTGCGACCCGGTCCGAGAAAAAACGCCAAAGGCGCCTCGGCCCAACATGGGCTTGATCTTAACCGCTTTTAAATGCCTGATGAAAGGGGCATTTTTGAGCGGCGAAGCGCATCCTGGCCGTCCGGAAACATGGACTGCTTTCAGGAGACACCCGTTTCGCGCCCGGCAGCGATTGAACTAATCCAGAAAAAGTCGGGCAGCGTCGGCCACGCGCGCCAACAAAGGCGTTTTATCCGGATCAAATACGCGCGCGCCCACATCGCTGCGTAGCCAGGTGATCTGCCGCTTGGCCAGCTGGCGGGTGGCGAAAATCGCGCGATCGCGGAATTCGGCAGCATCGGTTTTGCCATCCAAATGCTCCCACGCCTGCCGATAGCCCACCGCACGGATAGCCGGCAGATCCGCATGCAGGTCACCGCGGGCACGCAGGGTTTGCATCTCATCGAGAAAGCCCTCGGCGAGCATGGTGTCGAAACGCCGGGCAATGCGCGCGTGCAAAACGCTTCTATCCTCAGGCAACAGTGCCATCTTGAGTACACGCCAGGGAAAGCGCTTGTGCCCGCGCTGTTGAAGTTCGGACAGCGGGCGACCGGTAAGCTCGATCACTTCCAGCGCGCGCTGCAGGCGCTGGGCATCGTTGGGCCCAATACGCGCCGCAGCCGCCGGATCGAGCGTGGCCAGGCGCTCGTGCATCATCGGCCAGCCGATTTGCTGCGCTTCGGCAAACAACCGTTGGCGAACGGCCGGATTCGCATCAGGCAGATCGGACAACCCCTGCTGCAGTGCGCGAAAATAAAGCCCGGTGCCACCAACCAGCAGTGGCACCCTGCCCTGTGCGCTGGCGTACTGCATCAATGGCAACGCATCGGCGGCAAAGTCCGCCGCGGAATACGGTTGCAATGGATCGCGGATATCGATCAGTGCGTGCGGATAGCGCGTCAGTGTGGCGGCATCCGGTTTGGCCGTGCCGATATCCATGCCGCGATAGACCAGCGCCGAATCCACACTGATCAGGTCGAGCGGAAACTGCTCGCTCAGTTCGCACGCCAGCGCGGTTTTGCCCGAGGCGGTGGGGCCCATCAGAAAGATGGCATGCGGGCGCTGGTCAGTCGGCATCGAGGTAGTTTATCTGCCGCGGCCGATGTATCAGTACCTCGTTTCGTATCGATACTCGCGGCATGGGGTATGGCTGCTAGCTATTGATACGAGAACTGGATCGGGTATAGGTACCAATCGCCATCTACGCCACGGTGTTGTCCCGTAGCAGCCAAGTACCGCCACGAGCTGGAAGTCAGCTAAAAAATTCGACTCGCCCACCGACTAGCTGATACATCGCGCCGACAATTTTGATCTTGCCGTCCTTCTCCATTTTTTCCAGCACGTCGCTACGCTCGCGTATCTCTTTGATGGCAAGGCGCACGTTGCTCTTGGCGACCTCATCCACAAAAGCCGCATTTTTACTGCTGCGCTCACCCGCGTACTGTGTGACTTTGACAGCTGGTTTGATCTTGTCGAGCAGCCCGGTGAGATTACCGAGTTCGGCATCGTCGATGGCGCCCTTGATCGCACCACAGGCCGAATGCCCCATCACCACCACGAGCTTGGCGCCGGAAAGCGCACACGCAAATTCCAGACTGCCCAACACGTCGTCGTTGACAACATTGCCGGCCACACGGGCGTTGAAGGTGTCACCAATGCCGGCGTCCAGGATGATCTCCGCCGGCGCTCGCGAATCGATGCAGCTGAGGATCACCGCGGCTGGGTATTGCCCCGACGCGCTGGCGCGCTTCTGGGCAAGATAGTCGTGCGGGTGCATCTTGCCGCTGCGGAATCGCTCATTACCCTGTTTGAAGGTGTCGATGATCTGGTCGGGCGTGAGCTTGTCGCGGTCATCCTTGGTCATGGCCGCAGCAAACGCCGGGAAAGGTGATGCCAGCGTCAGGCCGCCGAGCAACCCGATTGCCGCCATGCCAGCGACGGATTTGAAAAGGGTACGACGCGTGCCGTCGTGCGTTTCGTCAAATGAGCAGCAACCATCGTGATCTTTCATGGCGAGCCTCCGTTTCAGACGCAGGTTTTGGAAAAGGAACGCATGGGTATCGTAACCAGAAAAACGCCAGA
>Ga0302234_10001311_pt1 | contig 17348 bp, 18 predicted proteins | sample II_Palsa_N3_2_FD_193576 | JGI IMG/M metagenome (GOLD analysis project Ga0302234, IMG submission 193576) | Peat permafrost microbial communities from Stordalen Mire near Abisko, Sweden - II_Palsa_N3_2 | ecosystem: Environmental > Terrestrial > Soil > Palsa > Peat permafrost | place: Sweden... | reverse complement strand
TGCGTGGCCCACAGCAGATAGCCGCCGGTGCTGTGCTGCACGCCCTTCGGCTTGCCGGTCGAACCGGAGGTGTAGAGGATAAAGAGCGGATGCTCGGCGCTGACCCACTCCGGCGCGCATTGATCGGACTCAGCCTGCGTCAGTTCATGCATCCACAGGTCGCGGCCTTCGTTCCACGCAACCTTGCCGCCGGTGCGCTTGTAGACGATCACGCTTTTGACGGCTTCGCAACCGCCCATCGCAAGCGCTTCGTCGGCGATGTTCTTCAGCGGCAATGCCTTGCCGCCGCGCATCTGTTCGTCAGACGTAACCAGCGCCACGGCGCCTACGTCGACGAGGCGCTCGTTCAGCGACTTCGACGAGAAGCCGCCGAACACCACCGAGTGCGTCGCGCCGATCCGCGCGCAAGCCTGCATGGCGACGATGCCTTCGATCGACATGGGCATATAGATCACCACGCGGTCGCCCTTCTTCACGCCGCGCTTTTTCAGCGCATTGGCGAAGCGGCTCACGCGTTGCAGCAGATCCTGATAGGTGACATTGGTGACGGTGCCGTCATCGGCCTCGAAGACGATCGCGATGCGCTCGCCGTTACCGGCTTCGACGTGGCGGTCCAGGCTGTTATACGACGCGTTCAGTTCGCCGTCCTCGAACCACGTGTAGAACGGCGCCTTCGACTCGTCGAGCACCTTGGTGAAGGGCTTGTTCCAGCTCAGCGTCTCTTTCGCAAGACGCCCCCAGAAGCCTTCGTAATCGCGTTCCGCTTCGGCGGCGAGCGCCCGGTACGCGTCCATACCGGAGATCGTCGCGCCCGCCATGGCTTCGGCGGAGGGTGGGAAAACGCGGCGTTCCTGAAGAACCGATTCAATCGCAGACATCGACAACCCCTTGGTGAAGATAAAACGTAATCCTGTGCTGACGCGCCGGTCGCGCGCCATGTCATGGTGGCGCCGCACGGCTTTTGCCCGCAGCACCTGTCTCCAACCCTCGCGCGAAGCCTTCACTCTCCGCGCAGCCGACCGGCAAACCCGCATACGGTACTGCAATATGCCCGCGATTCGACGCTCGACCCGTTCATCGCCCAAGATAAACGTTGCAACTTACCGGCCACTTACGCAAGCCTCATATAGCGGGATGCTACCCGCTTAGGCGTCGGCGTGGGGCCGCAGAGGGCTCGCCGCTTGACGCGGCTCAAACCCTGGAAGCAAACGCCAGACCTTGGTGTCGCGCCCCGGACGGCACTCTTCCGACCGCCCTGCTCGGGCCGGCCTCCTGGGCGAGCGCTGAGCGCTTCGTACGCGCCCCTTTTACAATGCTAACTGAACTCACCTCTCCAGTTCCACCTTGAAGCAAGGCTTGCGCGTTTGCGGGACTCCAGCAGGTAAACCCGGGTGTCGCTGTACAATAGCGGGCCGCCGCGAGCTTGTTCGCCTGCTTTTCCGCGAGCTTCTCCGTGGGTTTGTCCGCGGTTTTGTGCGAAATGCCACGCCATTTCGCGCCGCCCAAATTCATCGCCCTGAGCCCTGATCCTTGCCCATGTCCGCTCCGCGCCCTGACTCCGCTGGTAAAACGCGCCGCCCGATGCGCCCGCTGCCCGCCATCATCTTCATGAGCCGCTGGCTGCAGGTCCCGCTTTACCTCGGTCTGATCATCGCGCAAGGCGTCTACGTCATCTTGTTCATCAAGGAAGTCTGGCATCTGGTCACGGCTTCCATGACGCTCGACGAAACCAACGTCATGCTGGTCGTCCTCGGCCTGATCGACGTGGTGATGATCTCGAACCTGCTGATCATGGTGATCATCGGCGGGTATGAGACCTTCGTGTCGCGCCTGGGCGTCGAGGGTCATCCGGATGAGCCCGAATGGCTCGATCACGTGAACGCTGGCGTGCTGAAGGTGAAGCTCTCCATGGCGCTGATCAGCATTTCGTCGATCCATCTGCTGAAGACCTTCATCAGCCCCGATCAGAATTCGGCACACACCATCATGTGGCAGGTGATCATTCACGTCGCTTTCCTGTTGTCCGCGGTCGTGATGGCCCTTGTCGACCGTCTGACTACGCATACGCACCCGGCGCATTTTCACGAGCCGGCGGCTCGCGAGCAACCTGTTTCCACTCCACTGAAAGCGCAAGACTGATCGCGCAGCCCTTGCGATCAGTACAACAGCGCCATTGTCCCCACAGAGCTAGCCATGACCGTCATCAAACAGGAAGACCTGATTCAGAGCATTGCTGATTCGCTTCAGTACATCAGCTACTACCACCCGCTCGATTACATCCAGGCCCTCGGCCGCGCTTACGAGCTCGAAGAGAGCCCCGCCGCGAAGGATGCGATTGCGCAGATCCTCACCAATAGCCGCATGTGCGCCGAAGGCAAGCGGCCGATCTGCCAGGACACCGGCATCGTCACGGTGTTCGTGAAGGTGGGCATGGACGTGCGTTGGGACGGCGCGACGATGGGCGTCACCGACATGATCAACGAAGGCGTACGCCGCGGTTATCTGAACCCCGACAACGTGCTGCGTGCGTCGATCGTGAGCCCGCCGGAAGGTGCGCGCAAGAACACCAAGGACAACACGCCGGCCGTGATCCACTACGAGATCGTGCCGGGCGACAAGGTCGACGTACAGGTCGCAGCCAAGGGCGGCGGCTCGGAGAACAAGTCGAAGTTCGCGATGCTTAACCCTTCGGATTCGATCGTCGACTGGATCATCAAGACCGTGCCGACCATGGGCGCCGGCTGGTGTCCGCCGGGCATGCTCGGTATCGGAATCGGCGGCACCGCTGAAAAGGCGATGCTGATGGCGAAGGAATCGCTGATGGATCCGATCGACATTCAGGACGTCATCGCGCGCGGTCCACAGGACTGGATCGAAGAGTTGCGTGTTGAGCTGCACGAGAAGGTCAACGCACTGGGGATCGGCGCGCAAGGTCTTGGCGGTCTCGCCACCGTGCTCGACGTCAAGATCATGGCGGCGCCGACGCACGCTGCAAGCAAGCCGATCGCGATCATCCCGAACTGCGCGGCCACCCGTCACGCACATTTCACACTGGATGGCTCGGGCATCGCAAAGCTCGAAGCGCCGTCGCTCGACGCATGGCCGAAAGTGCAGTGGGAACCGGACACGCAGAAGAGCCAGCGCGTCGATCTGAACACGCTGACGCAGGCCGAAGTCGCTTCGTGGAAGCCAGGCCAGACGCTGTTGCTGTCGGGCAAGATGTTGACGGGCCGCGACGCTGCGCACAAGCGCATCGCCGACATGCTCGCCAAGGGCGAAAAGCTGCCGGTGGACTTCACCAACCGCGTGATCTATTACGTCGGCCCGGTCGATCCGGTGCGCGACGAAGCGGTCGGCCCGGCAGGTCCCACCACCTCCACGCGGATGGACAAGTTCACCGAGATGATGTTGTCGCAAACAGGTCTCATTTCGATGATCGGCAAGGCCGAGCGCGGCCCGGTTGCAATCGAGTCCATCAAGAAGCACAAGGCCGCGTATCTGATGGCCGTGGGTGGTGCTGCGTATCTCGTGTCGAAAGCGATCCGCAGCGCCAAGGTGCTGGCCTTCGAAGACCTCGGCATGGAAGCCATCTACGAGTTCGACGTACAGGATATGCCGGTCACGGTAGCGGTCGATTCGAACGGCACGTCGGTACATCAGACCGGCCCGAAGGAATGGCAGGCAAAGATCGGTAAGATTCCGGTCGCCACGATTTAAAACCCGCTTCAATACCCGCGATCGGGTGACGCAAAGCCGGGGCTACGGTCCCGGCTTTTTCGTTGAGCAGGCCACAAGCAACATCATCGACCCGTGACTCGCAACGGGTTAAGCATCAAAAAATGCTTCGCTCCTTGGCTTTTTTGGAGCGGGCGTTTATTGTTGTTGAAAAATCGGATTTCAGAGTCCCACAAGGAAAAAATCATGCAAGGCGACAAGAAGGTTATCGAATATCTGAACTCGCAGTTGAAGAACGAACTCACTGCGATCAACCAATACTTCCTGCACGCCCGGATGTACAAGCATTGGGGCCTCGAGAAACTCGGCAAGCATGAATACGATGAATCGATCGGCGAAATGAAGCATGCCGACTGGCTGATCGAACGCATTTTCATGCTGGACGGTCTGCCGAACCTGCAAGACCTGCACAAGCTGCTGATCGGCGAGGAAACCAAAGAGATCCTCGAATGCGACCTGAAGCTCGAACAGATTTCGCAAAGCACCTGCAAGGAGGCGATTGTGTATTGCGAATCAGTACGCGATTTCATCTCGCGCGAAATCTTCGTGAAGATTCTCGACGATACTGAAGAACATATTGACTGGCTGGAAACGCAACTGGATCTGATCGACAAGGTCGGCATCCAGAATTACCAACAAAGCGGCATGGGCTCGATCGAGTCCTGAGCCATGCAGCCCGCGTACCCTGTGATGGATGACGCGGGCTTGATTGTTTGCCCTTCCCTGTGTCCCTCTCTGTCCTCTCTGCTGCCGTGACCGCACCCATGCACACTGCTTCGTCAGACGCAGGCGTTATTGCGTCCACCTCGCCTTCATCGTCCAACGCTTGCCTTGAGCAAGCCGTCAGCGAGGCTCATGCCGCCGGCAAGACGCAGGATCATGCAGGTCATGCTCCGATAGGCGTATTCGACTCGGGTCTGGGTGGTCTGTCCGTGCTGCGCGCACTGCGCACGCAATTGCCTGACGAAGCGGTCATCTATGCGGCCGATTCGCTGTACGCGCCATACGGTGAACGCGACGACGATTTCATCGCCGACCGTACGCTCGCGATTGGGGAATGGCTCGTCAAGCAGGGCGCGAAAGTGCTGGTGGTGGCGTGCAACACGGCGACGGCTCAATCCATTGCGCTGGTGCGCGAGCGCTTGCCGATTCCGTTGATCGGCGTCGAACCGGGTATCAAGCCGGCGGCCCTGCAGTCGAAGTCTCGGGTGGCCGGCGTGCTCGCCACTCAGGTGACGTTGCGCAGTGACCGCTTTCAGACGCTGCTTGAACGCTATGCCGCAGACTGCCGGTTTCTCTGCCAGCCTGGCCATGGACTGGTGCAGGCCATCGAACGCTGCGATATCGGCTCAGCGGAGTTGCGCGCGCTGCTCGACAGCTACCTGCAACCGATGCTCGACGCCGGTGCCGACACGCTGGTGCTCGGCTGCACGCACTATCCGTTTCTCGATGCGGCGATCCGCGATATCGTCGGCGAGCGCATGACACTGATCGACACCAGCGTTGCTATTGCCCGGCAGGTGGAACGCGTTCTCGATCAACATGGGCTGCGTGCCGCGCCGGGTTCCGCGGTCGATCTGCCCCGTTTTTGCTCGACCAGCGACGGTGCGCATCTGCAACAGCTCGCTGCGACGCTGTTGCACGTCGACGCTCCCGTGGAACGCGTCGTAATTCCGTCGCGGCGCACGCTCGCGGCTGACTCCGAGGCGGCTTAAGGCGCACACCTTTCGCCCGATCCCAAGCCTCTGCCGTCCGGCACGCGCCTCATCCGCCCCCACCAAAACCAGGTTATCCCTCCTAACAGGCTGGTTTTGTTACAAAAATTCCCGCAGGACGCTTGCCAAATGCGTCAAACATAATGATAATAATTCGCATTAACGTTAGCTATTAGACCCACCATGATCGTTTGCGTGTGCAAGTCTGTTTCCGACCGGAAGATCCGTGCCTCGATCGCGGATGGTGTCGACTCGTTCGACGAACTTCAGTTCGAGCTGGGCGTCGCTACCTGCTGCGGCAAGTGCGAAGAGTCCGTGCGCGATGTCATGGCGCAAAGCGGTGTCTGCGCGAGCCGCTGTGGGGTCGAACATCATGCGCATCCGGTGCCGGTCACGTTCTACGAACGAAAGGCCGCCTGATCCTGCCGGCACGGCGCTCCCGCCGTGCCTCAAGCGTCCTGGCCGCCTCGCCTTCACGCTTTAGTCCACTGCCGTCAGCAAGCCAGTACACGTACGAGCCAGCTACCCGCTCACCCCGTAAAGGAGTTCGAGATGGAATTGCTGATTGGTTTCGTGACCACCCTCTGTATTTCGCTGCTGATATTCCGAAAATGACGCTGTCTTGTCGTAGACCCGGTATCGACGGCGCCTGGCCGCGCTGACATGCCCGCCTCGCATTCCCTCCCAGCCAGCCTCGGGCCGGCGCCTTCCAGCCGTACGAATTCCCGCTCCGTTACAGCCATCGCTGCCGTCGCCCTGATTCACGTCGCACTGCTTGCGGTGATCGTGAGCGGGCGTCACGACGAGCCGGTGCGCCCCATCGAGTCGCGCACCCTGACCGCCGAGTTGTTGAGTCCCGCGCCGGTGGCCGCGCCCGCCGCCGTGCAATCGATCGCCCCGCCACCGCCCAAGCCGACGCCGCCCGTCCCGCACGCAAAGCCGAAGGTCCAGGCTCGGCCCACTCCGACGCTCAAACCGACGCCGATACCCTTGCCGCAAGCGGCGGCGCCATCGCCGACGGCACCCGCCGCCGCTCCGTCCGCACCGCCTGCCCCGGCCGCCCCAGCGGCGCCGGCACCGACGGCCGCGGCTGCGCCGGCCATCGGTCGGCCGACGATGGAAATCAGTGCACCGAAGAATGTCACCCATCTCGACTGCAATATCGCCAAACCCGATTACCCGATGCTGTCGAGGCGTCGCGGCGAAGCCGGTACGGCCTATGTCCGGTTTGTCGTGGGTCTGAACGGCAATCTCGAGGACATCGCACTGAAAAAGAGCAGCGGCTTCGACCGCCTCGACGACGCAGCGTTGGCCGCCGTGCGGGCGAGCACGTGCAAACCTTATGTCGAGAACGGCGTGCCGATTCGGGCTGCTTACACTCAGCCGTACGAATTCGGTCTGAATGACTAAGCGCGGGTGGCTGAACTCAACTGAGCGTAACCGAACGACTCAAGCAGATTTTAAAAAAGGAATCGCAATGCAGAACTACGGATTGGCCCACGTCTGGGCCCAAGGGGATTTCGTGACGCGCGGCATCGCGCTCGCGTTGCTGATCATGTCGGTGCTGTCCTGGAGCGTCATCGTCATCAAAGGCTGGAACGTGGTGCGCCTCAAGCGTCTGACGAAGAACGCCGAACAGGCATTCTGGCATTCCGACGATCTCACGGACGGCGTGCAGAAGCTGGGCGCCCGCTCCTCATCGCCGCAGGACAACCCGTTTCTCGCGCTCGCACTGTCGGGCCAGGAAGCGGCCGATCACCATCATCAGACGCAACCGCATCTGCACGATCGCATGGACGTGTCCGACTGGATCACGCGATGCCTCAAAGACACCATGGACGACAGCGTCGCCCACATGCAGAGCGGCCTCGCGATCCTCGCGTCGATCGGCAGTACGGCGCCGTTCGTCGGTCTGTTCGGCACGGTGTGGGGCATCTATCACGCGCTGCTGGCGATCGGCGCGAGCGGTCAGAGCTCGATCGACCAGGTAGCCGGCCCGGTCGGCGAAGCGCTGATCATGACTGCGTTCGGCCTGTTCGTGGCGATTCCTGCCGTGCTCGGCTATAACGCGCTGACCCGCGCGAATAAGGCGCTCGTCACCAAGCTGAACCGTTTCGCCCATGGCCTGCATGCGTTTTTCGTGACGGGCGCGCGCCTGTCGTCGTCCAAGCGCGGCGACGGCCTGCGACTCGCCACGCGCGCCAACTGATCAGCGAGGTACTCCGATGGGAATGAGCCCCTTCGCCAGCGACGACGACGATGGCCTGATGAACGAAATCAACATGACGCCGCTCGTCGACGTCATGTTGGTTCTCCTGATCGTCTTCATGGTGACGATTCCGGTGATCCGTCACGCCGTGAAAGTCGATCTGCCGCATGCAAGCAGCCAGAAAGAAGAAACCAAGCCGGTGCAGGTGAACGTGTCCGTGGAAGCCGACGGCACGGTGCTGTGGGATGAGCAGAAGGTCAGCGACGGCGAGTTGCGCGCAAAGATCGAACAGGCCGCAAAGGCAAGCCCGCAACCGGAACTGCATCTGAACGCAGATCGTAAGGTGGCCTATGAAAAGGTGGCACAGGTCATGTCCGCGGCGCAGGCCGGCGGTCTCACGAAAATCGGCTTCGTGACGCAGCCTGTCAGCCACTAGCACTGGCGCCAGCACCGTCCAGATGCAAAATAGCCTTGTTTTCGGGGCTAAAAGTAAAAGGCCTTCATCGTCGGATGAAGGCCTTTTTTTGTGCGCACACGGCGCCTTCGGGCGGCGAGATCACTTGCTATCGGATGAGTAGCGAGCGACTCCACATGCGACAGCCGTGTTCGACACGGACAGCGCGATCAGCCCTATCAGGCTCGCTATGATAGCGGCCATGAGTTTCCGCATAAGAAACTCCTTAGCGGAGGGATTTCACTATAAGCCCGTCAGCCCAGGCATTCAAGCAAAGGCCCATTGAAAGTACTCATCACAGACGGCGCTTAAATGCCAAACGATATGACGCAGTGCTTCAAACGGTCGTAGGCTGAGCAATGGATTGCGCAACCGTCGGCCGAACGGTCTTGCGCTTTTCTGCGGCCTCCGGGCATTCGCCAATGGTGTGCTTGCCGGTATCCGGGTCCAGCATCTCAACCAGGTAGTCGACGAACGCCCGCACGGCGGGCACCATGCCTTGCCGCGAAACGAACACCGCATAGAGTTGCGGCGCAGGCAGCGTCCATCCGGGCATCACCGGCGACAACTGCCCGGCGCGCAACGCGGCGCCGTACATCATCTCGGGCAAGGCGGCAATACCGACACCAGCCAGCACGGCCTCGCGGATCGTCATCAGATCGGCGCTCACCAGACGGGGTTCGTGTTCAAGCACATGCCGCGTGCCTTCCGGCGAGATCAGCTGAAACACGTGGCGGCCGTCGGTGGTGGGTGTATCGAGCGTCTCGAAGCGGTTCAGGTCGGACGGCAGGAGCGGCGGCGCGTTTTGCTGCAGCAGGCTCGGTGCGCCAACCAGCATCTGCTGCGTGCGCCACAATGGCCGCACGACGATATTGGCGTTTTCCGGCGGCTCCGAGCGGATCCGCAATGCAACATCGATCGAATCTTCAAACAGGTCTACGACGCGATTGGTCACGCGCATAACCACCCGGACCTCTGGGTAGCGGTGCATGAATTCCGGCAGGATCTGCGACAGCAACGTCTGCGAAATGGTGACCGGCACGCTCACGCGCACCGAGCCGCGCGGTGATGAGCGTAACTGCTGCACCACGTTGACGGCCGCCTGCGCCTCCGCCAGCATCGCCTGGCAATGCTGATAGAACAGTTGCCCCGCCTCGGTCAGCGCAAGCTTGCGCGTGGAGCGCTGCAGCAAACGCACCCCGAGCGACGCCTCCAGCTCGGTCAGGCGACGCGACAGGCGCGACTTCGAGATGCCCAGCACCCGCTCGGCCGCGGAAAATCCACCATGCTCGACGACTTGGGAGAAGTACATCAGGTCGTTCAGATTGTGCGAATCGATCTTCATCTCATCGTTCCATGAATAGAACAATCCATTGCGTGAGGGTGGCTGGCACCGCTAAAAACGGTCCCTATAATAGCTCTATGTTTCAGAAATAGTGCTATTCCCCATTTTTTAAGGTGACTTTGGATGAGCTCGACACGCACGATCGAACGCACGTATCCCGCGGTTCGCACGACCGAAGGCGGCGGCTTTATCGTCCATCGCCCGTTTCCGACCCGTATGCTGATGGACTTCGACCCATTTCTGCTGCTCGATGAAATGGGCCCGATCGACTACGCGCCCGGCGAAGCCAAGGGCGCGCCGGACCATCCGCACCGCGGCTTCGAGACGGTCACGTATGCGCTTGAGGGCCAGTTCGGCCATAAGGACTCGGCGGGCCACTCGGGCACGCTGAACGCAGGCGATGTGCAATGGATGACCGCAGGCGCCGGAGTCGTTCACAGCGAAATGCCGGATCCGGAATTCTTGCGTACCGGCGGCCGCGTGCATGGCTTACAGGTGTGGGTGAACCTGCCGCGCAGCGACAAGATGATCGCGCCGCGCTACCAGGAAATGCCATCGGCGAAGATTCCGGTGGCGACCTCGGCGGACGGTCAGGTGCGCGTGAAGGTGATCGCAGGCGAGGCGCTGGGCGTCGCGGCGGCCATCGAAACCCGCACGCCGATCCTGTACCAGCATTTCACGCTGCAACCGGGCGCGAAGATCGAGCACGCCGTGCCGGCGAATTATCGCGTGTTCGCTTACGGGCTGTCGGGCAAGGGCTTCTACGGCGAGGCTCGCAGCGAAATCGGCCCGCGCCAGATGGTTGTGTTCAACAGCGACGGCGATACGGTCACGCTGGCCGCCGGCGAGGAACCGCTCGATGTGCTGCTGCTGGGCGGCGTGCCGCTGAAGGAACCGGTGGTGCGCTACGGGCCGTTTGTGATGAACACCGAGGACGAAATTCGCCAGGCCGTGATCGACTATCAGGCCGGGCGGATGGGGCAGATCACGCACTGAGCGTTGCCCCTGCGCGTGAGGCAGCCGCGACGGCTGCCCGCGGCGCGCCCGCTGACCGGCGCGGTGCTGCCGTGCTGCCGTGCTGCCATAACCTCTGCGGCGCGAAGCCAGACGATTTCGTTCACAATAGCGGCTCATGCCGCGCGCCCTTGACCTCTGTACCCCTGCGCCGCGCGGCGCCCCCGTCCCTGTTTAGGAGCGCGCATGGCAGAGTCGACCGTCACCGCCCACATCGGCGCGACGAATTTTCAGGTTCTTCTCGACGACGGCACGCACACCTGGATCGCCGATGAACCGGAATCGCTCGGCGGCGGCGACCGCGGGCCTGCCCCGGTGACACTGCTGCTGGCGAGCCTTGGCGCCTGTACCTCGATCACGCTGAAGATGTATGCGCAGCGCAAGGGCTGGCCGCTGGCCGACGTGCGTGTGACGCTATCCATCGAGACCGGCGCCGAGGGCTCGACGATCGACCGGCGCGTCGTGCTCGAGGGCGACCTGTCCGACGAACAACGCGAACGTCTGCTGCAGATCGCCAACGCGTGTCCGGTCCACAAGATCCTGACGCATCCGATCACGATCCGTACGGGCCTTGCCGCCGCCTGAGGCGGCGCGCGCTGACATGGGCACCGCTTAGCTTGAAGAGGAAGCCTCCGTTTTGAATTTCGAACACCTTATCCAGATCAACGACCCGTTGAATCCGTTCGTCGAAGCCATGACCCGCGAGCAGTTGTGGGAAGGACTGGTGCTGCGCGCCGAACAGCCGCAATTGTTCGTGCTGGGGCTCGACACGTGCACGATCCTGTCGCGTACCGAGGACACGCTCGAGCGCGAACTACACTACGGGCAGGCCACGGTGCGCGACCGCGTCACGCTGCTTGCCGACCAGAGCGTGCGCTACGACATCCTCGCCACCGAATCGCACGTGGGCGGCTCGCTCACGATGACCATCGAGCAGCCCGACGAACTGCAGTTGTTCCTGCGCTTCGAATACACCACCACCCTGCCCGTTTCCGACGACAAGGACGCGCGTCAAACGCAGGAGATCGTCAAATCGGCGTACCGCGAGTCGGACATCGATACGGTGCGGTTGATTCGCCAGTACGTGCAGGGCAACAAGGCGCCTGGCGCGCTGCACTGAAGCTTAACGGGGCTGGATCTGGTGGAGTGGCGAGGCTGCTCTCACTGCCCCGAGGCGGACGCACCAGCCCCGGCTATCAAAACTGTAATCCGATGAATTTGCCGATCTTGTAAATGGGAACGATTATCATTTAGAATAAACCCATCGAATCGACAAACCGACGGAACGAATGGACGACCTCACACGCTCTTCTACGCTTAGCCTGCGCCGCCCTGCGGCGGCTGCGCTAACCAGCCGTCCGAAAGCCATCAGCACCGCCGCCGCGCCGCGGCAGTCCGCCGAACACAGTCCGGCAACGCCAGCCGCAAGCACTTCCGCGCCGGCAGTACGCAGCGAGACGCTGCTGCAAGGCCGCAGTCACGTCAGCATCGTCCATAACGGCGAGACCTACCAGCTTCGCGCCACGCGGTTGGGCAAACTGATTCTGACCAAGTAACGAGGTATCTACCGGGTATTGTGGGGACCACCTCCTCGAGAGGTGTTGGGCATTAGCCAGCAACGACGGCTTGCACGCGAGATCTAGACCCCTTCGTGCAAACACACCAAGCCAGCCGTCGCAGCAAGCCACGCCATTTTTTTTGGTTCCCACTTAATGCGGACATGCGCCAAAGCGCTTGTCGCAACTGCTGAACGAGTCGTATGAAGAAGCCGTGTGGATGGCGACATCCCACGGCTTTTGCGCTTGCGGCGGAAGCGCGGATGCAACTGGATATTCGATGCGCCGATGCGCCGTTAGTCAACGCGCCCCTAGCGCGTCCAGCCCCAGAACATCAGCCACCACGCACTATCGACAACTGCGAGTGCGGTGATAAACCACACCATCGCAAAGCCGCGCCGGATAAGCCGCTCACTGTAACGGCGTGTGACGAGCCACGCGAGCCAGGCGCTCCACAGGTTGGCCACGGCCAGAATGCCAATGCGCAGGTCTGTCGCCCACCACAGCGAGACATGCTCGGCGCGCAATAGCGACAGCGTGGTCGCCGACAAGCCGAGAAACACGCCTGCACCCGCGAGCGGAATCAGCCCCTGCGCGAGATGATGCAGCCGAGCCATCGTCGCAAACTTGCCCAGCGTGCGGGATGCGCCCATCAGCAACACCAGCAGGATCGTCCCGTAGACGAGCCCGGTCGCAACGATATAGCCAATCACGAGCGAACCGTCGAGCCACGAAAATACATCGTTCTGCTCAGGATAATGCGTGAAGAGAAACCATGGTGGGTTGGTGTCGAGCGGCCAGGTGATATCGCGATCCACGAGCCAGGTGGCGAGGACCATCTTCAGACCGACGAACCATGTCGACACGGTCCAGTGAAACGCGCCGATCGCAATGCCGAGCAGTCCATACAGAATCAGCGCGGTGTCCCAGGCACTTGCCTGCCGATCGCCAAGCTCCACGATTTCCGACGATGGTGCGCGCCATGTCAAGGCAATCGCATCACGATGTCCGCTGCAGCGGCCGCACATATGGCACGACGCCGCGCCCTTCATGTTGCGCAGCGGCACCAGCGGCGCACAGTTAATCGGAATCACGCGATGGCCGTGTTCGCCCTCTTTATACGAGCGGCGCCAGGCGTCCTCGTCGACCTTGTAGTGAAACGGTGCGAGCCGCGCCAGCAGCGCGAAAACCCCGTTGACGGGGCAGAGATACTTGCACCAGACGCGCTTCTCGCGTCCATACAGCAAGCCGATAATCATCGCGGCAAAAGTCGAACCGCCGAGCACCAGCAACACCGCCTTCGGATACTGGTAGACACTCACCATCTGACCGTAAATGGTGGTGAGGCCGAAGGCGACAAACGGCCAACCGCCCCAGCGCATCCAGCGAGGAATCGCCCAACCGCGGCCGAATTTGCTGGCGAACTCGGCAAGCGTGCCCTCGGGGCACAGCACGCCGCACCATACGCGGCCCAGCATCACCATGGAGAGCAGCACGAACGGCCACCAGATGCCCCAGAACACGAACTGCGCGGCGAGCGTCAGGTTATTCCACAGGTGCGCCGTCTCGTCCGGCAACGGCGAGAACGCCGGCACGAGAATCAAGAACGCGTACACCGCGACGACGACCCACTGGATGCCGCGAATCAGCGCGCCGTGGCGCTGCATCCACTGGCCCGCCGCTGCGAGCCGGCCTGGGCTGCTCGCGTGGCTGGAGTGGTCGAGATGATTTGAGCGGCGCAACGCCCCTCTCATGCTGTACGCCCCGCCGTCTGCTGCGCAGGCCGCCGGTTAGCGCGGCGGACCAGCAGATAGACGACGCCCCAGTACACCGCATACGCGATCAGGTTCATCAACGCGGGATGGGCGCGATAGCCGGTCAGCGTGGCAACGAGCGAGCCGAACGTGCTCGAATCGTCGAGCAGCGCCGAGGTGTTCCACAGTTGATCGACGAGCGTGGGCAGCATTTCCTTGTCGATCAGCTTGTCGACGCCGGTCTGAAACAGGCCCGCACCGAGAAACAGCAGCATGATCTCGGTGACGCGGAAAAAGAGCCGCCACGAGAAGAGCTTGCCCCCCAGTTGCAATACATAGAACGTCAGGAATGCGAGAGCGAGCCCAATCAGCACGGCCAGCATCTGGCCGCCGTCGACGTGACCCGACTGGCCGAAGCCGAGGCCATACAGGAAGATGACCGTTTCGCTGCCTTCACGCGCAATCGCGAGCGCGACCAGCACGGCAATGCCCCACCAGTTCGAGTCGCGCGTGCTCTGTTGCAGTGACTGCTCCATGTCGCGCTTGAGCGTGCGGCCGTGCCGCTTCATCCACAGCACCATCTGCACGATCAGCACGCAGGCGACCAGCACCATCGCGGTTTGAAAGTAGTCCTGCGCGTCACCGGACAAGACTTCGGTGAATCCGATCAAGGCTGCTCCGAGCGCGATCGCCGCAAGAATGCCCGCACCGACGCCCGCCCACAAATACGGCAGACCGCGGCGCGCGTCGTCGTCGCCGTTCTTCAGCCACGCATACAGAATACCGACGACCAGCAGCGCCTCGACGCTCTCCCGCCACACGATGAACAACACCTGACCCATCGAACTTCTCCTACTGCTTGAGCGGCCGCATGGCGTCCGCACTCGTTACTGCCTGATCTACTTCGCGACGATCACGCCCTGCGCCTGCTGGTGAAAATCGTCGAAAAACTTGTATTCGCCCGGCGACAGCGGCGCAATCACTACAAACGATTCCGCGCCCGGCGCCAGCACTTTTTCCTTGCGCAACTGGACGCTTTCGAACTCGGCTGCGCCCTTGCCCGAGTTGCGCACTTCAATCTTGACGCGCTGGCCGGCCGGCACCTCGATGCGCGCCGGATTGAGCGTGCCGTCCGTCATTTCAAGCTTGAACGTGGGCAGGTCGGCACCATGTGCGGCGCCGACGAGCGAACTCGTCATGGCGAGGATCGCGATGTTTCGGTTGATTCTCATGGGCCCTTCCAGGCAAATGCCGCGCGTTGATCAGTACCCGCCCTTCTTGCCGATGCCCGCGTACGTGAAGTCGTATTCGAGCGTGAACGGCTTGAACCACGGACCCACGCCGGTTTCCTTGTCGACGTGACGGCCGAAGGCCATGTGGCCGATTTGCATCGGCGGTGCGATGAAGAGCTTCAGGTGGTATTTGCCGGGGCCTTGCAGTTTGACGTTGTCGCCGTAGTGCGGACCGTCGTCGGCGACCATCGCCATCATGTCGCCCTTTTGCGTCTGGGTGGATCCGGCCTTCGTGAGCTCATAGCTCACTTGCAGGTAGGGCATCCAGTCGCCTTCCGCGAAACCGGTGGGGTTGTTCTTGACCGCGTGGATGTCGGCTTCGAGGTGGACGTCCGAATCGGATGCCTTGCGCATCATGCCTTCCGGTTCCATCGTGATCGGCTGCAGATAGACCGCGCCGATTTCCATGCCACCCTGAATCTGCTGCTTGCCGATCGGATACTCGGCGGCCGTTGCCGCGATGGCTGCCAGTGCGGCGACGGCGGCCATGCCACCGCGCAAGAATGAAGAAACCCGCATTGAAACTCCTTGTTTTTTAGACTGGGATGACGAGAGCCAAGATCGAAAACGATGCACCGCAAATCATTCGATTAACTTTCATATAATTACTAACGTTAATGCGAACCATTCACAATATTCGACGAAGCTTACCATTTCCCGGAGCTAAAAACAAATGGCGGTGCCGGGAAACCCTTTAGTGGTAAGGATTTCGCGAGGCATCAAAAACGAGGGGTGCTCTGACAGGACTGCCAGACTCAACCTTACAAAATAGCTTCGCCCGGGTTGGAATCGGGTGGGAACAGCAGAAATTAGGGGTCAACGTCCTACGCGACCCGCGAATTCCATGCTTTGGCGATATGCCAAAATCGAACGCCGTGCGGTTGAACCCCGCACGGCACACCAGCCGGTATCGGCTGGTGCTTCCGGCGTTATTAGCTGGTGCCCGTCAGATGATCGCCCACATTGGCGCCAAATACCCGCTGACGCAGCAACCCCAGCTGATCGCGCGTCTGAGCCGCCTTTTCGAATTCGAGGTTCTTGGCGTGCTCCATCATCTGCTTCTCGAGCCGCTTGAGTTCCTTCGACAACTGCTTCTCGGACATGTCTTCGAACTTGGCGCGCTGTTGCTGTTCCTTCAGCTCCGCACGCGCTTCGTCGACGTTATAAACGCCGTCGATGATGTCCTTGATGCGCTTCACCACACCGCGCGGCGTGATGCCCATCTCGAGGTTAAAGGCGATCTGCTTGTTGCGGCGCCGTTCGGTTTCGTCGATGGCACGGCGCATCGAATCGGTGATGCGGTCCGCGTACAGGATCGCCCGGCCATTCACGTTCCGCGCGGCCCGGCCAATGGTCTGGATCAGCGAGCGTTCTGCGCGCAGGAAACCTTCCTTGTCCGCATCGAGAATCGCCACCAACGACACTTCCGGAATGTCGAGCCCCTCGCGGAGCAGGTTGATCCCGACCAGCACGTCGAACGTCCCAAGCCGCAGATCACGGATGATTTCGACACGCTCGACCGTATCGATGTCGCTGTGCAGGTAACGCACCTTGACGCCATGGTCCGCCAGGAATTCGGTCAACTGTTCGGCCATGCGCTTGGTCAGCACCGTGACCAGCACGCGGTCGCCTGCCTTGACGCGCTCGTTGATTTCGGCGAGCACATCGTCAACCTGGGTACGCGCCGGACGCACCTCGATTTCGGGGTCGACGAGGCCGGTTGGCCGGACCAGTTGCTCGGCCACCTGCCCTGCCGTCTTTTTCTCGTAGTCGGCGGGAGTGGCCGACACGAACACCACCTGGCGCATCTTGCGTTCGAACTCGTTGAACTTGAGCGGTCGGTTATCGAGCGCGGAGGGCAAGCGGAAACCGTAGTTGACGAGGTTTTCCTTGCGTGCCTTGTCGCCGTTGTACATACCGTTCAACTGACCGATCAGCACGTGCGATTCGTCGAGCAGCATCAGGGCGTCGCCTGGCAGATAGTCGACCAGCGTCGGCGGCGGTTCGCCCGGCGCCGCGCCCGAAAAGTGCCGCGAATAGTTTTCGATGCCTTTGCAGAAACCCAGTTCCTGCAGCATCTCCAGATCGAAACGGGTGCGCTGCTCGAGACGCTGCGCCTCCACCAGCTTGCCGTCGCTGTAGAAAAACTCGAGCCGCTCGCGCAGTTCCGTCTTGATCGTTTCCACCGCGCGCATCACGGTCTCGCGCGGCGTCACGTAGTGCGACGACGGATACACCGTGAAACGCGGAATCTTCTGACGCACGCGACCCGTC
>Ga0302234_10001308_pt1 | contig 17375 bp, 16 predicted proteins | sample II_Palsa_N3_2_FD_193576 | JGI IMG/M metagenome (GOLD analysis project Ga0302234, IMG submission 193576) | Peat permafrost microbial communities from Stordalen Mire near Abisko, Sweden - II_Palsa_N3_2 | ecosystem: Environmental > Terrestrial > Soil > Palsa > Peat permafrost | place: Sweden... | reverse complement strand
ACGTGCTGTTCACCCAGTTCTTCAAGTCGGATGCGCCATGGAACGAAGCGAACTGGAAGAGCCCGAAGTTCGACCAGATGCTGCTGGCGGCGCGCGGCGAACCGGACGACGCCAAGCGCAAGCAGATTTACGGCGACATGCAGGTGCTGGTGCACGAGAGCGGCGGTGTCGGCATTCCGATGTTCCAGAGTTCGATCGACGGCTACACGACCAAGCTCAAGGGCCTGGGTTCGATACCGCTGGCCGGCCTGATGGGCTTCATGTTCGCGGAGCATGTCTGGCTGGAAAGCTGAAGCGGGTCCACGTAATCGGTTCATATAGTCAGGCAGTAAAGTACGCCGCCCGCATGGGGCGTGCCGTTTCAACCCCGGAGGCGGATTATGAAAGCACACGCGTCACGACTTATCGCTGCTCGCCTGGGCCTCGCACTGCTCACGCTGCTGATTGTCTCGGCAGTTGTGTTCGGCATCACGGGGCTGCTCCCCGGCGACGCCGCGCAGCAGGCGCTCGGGCAGGCGGCCACACCCGAAGCGGTCACAGCGTTACGGCACCAGTTCGGGCTCGACCAGCCGGCCTTGCAGCGCTACTTCGAGTGGCTCTACCTGGTCGTCAGCGGTAACTTCGGCACGTCGTTGTCGAATAGCTTGCCGGTGAGCCAACTGATCGCCACACGCTTGCCTAACTCGCTCATGCTGGCCGGATTGACTGCGCTGGTGTCCGTTCCGGTCGCGCTGTTTATCGGCATCTCGTCGGCCATGTTTCGCGGCTCGCTGCTCGATCGCGTGCTCAATGTGCTGACGCTGTCCACGGTCGCGGTGCCGGAGTTCCTGATCGCGACCATCGCCGTGCTGGTGTTCGCCGTGAAGCTGCGCTGGCTGCCCGCGTTGTCGTACTTGTCCGAGGTGTCGTCGTTCGGTGGACTGCTGCGAATCTACGCCATGCCGGTCATGACGCTGTGCTGCGTGCTGGTTGCCCAGATGGCGCGCATGACACGCGCCGCCGTGCTCGACCAGCTCAATGCGTCGTATGTCGAGATGGCGATCTTGAAAGGCGCGTCACCCATGCGCGTGGTCCTGCGCCATGTGCTGCCGAACACCATTGGCCCGATCGCGAATGCAGTAGCGTTGAGCCTGTCGTATCTGTTCGGCGGCGTGGTGATCGTCGAATCGATCTTCAATTATCCGGGTCTCGCGAGCCTCATGGTCGACGCTGTCACGAACCGCGACATGCCGCTCGTGCAGGGCTGCGTCATGGTGTTCTGCGCGGCTTACCTGCTGCTCGTGCTGATTGCCGATCTGGCTCAAATCGTATCCAACCCGAGGCTGCGTCAACGATGAACCGACCCGCCAACTCCTCCATTCACCATCCCGGCACTGAGCTCTACGACATGGGCCTCGATGACATCGTCAATGACTTGGCCGTGCCGGAGCCTGAGCTGGCCGGGCCAAAACCCGGCGTGCTGAAGCGGCTGCACCGGCGCTTCTCCGTGCTCGGTTTGATCGGACTCGTGCTGGTCGTTTTCTGGCTGATCATCGCGGTCATCGGCCCGTGGATTGCGCCTTATAAAAGCGGTGCGCTGTCGTCCGTGGATGTATTCGCCGGTTCGAGCCATGCGTTCCTGCTGGGCACCGACTATCTCGGCCGCGACATGCTGAGCCGGATTCTCTACGGCACCCGCTATACGGTCGGGCTCGCGTTGGCCGCGGCGTTAATGGCGAGCCTGATCGGCACGTTCTTCGGCTTGATCGCCGCAGTGTCCGGCCGCTGGGTCGATGAAATCCTGAGCCGCCTGTTCGACGCGTTGATCTCCATTCCGAGCAAGGTGCTCGCGCTGGTCGTGATCGCCGCATTTGGTTCGTCCATCCCCATGCTGATGGGTGTTGCCGCGCTCGCCTACATTCCCGGCGCGTTCCGCATCTCGCGCTCGCTCGCGGTCAACCTGATGACGCTGGAATACGTGCAGGTCGCGCGGGCTCGTGGCGAACGGCTGTTCTACATCGCCCGCGTGGAAGTGCTGCCGAACATGATCCATCCGATGCTCGCCGACTTCGGCTTGCGCTTCGTGTTCATCGTGTTGCTGCTCAGCGGCCTGAGTTTTCTGGGCCTCGGCGTGCAGCCGCCCAATGCAGACTGGGGCTCGCTCGTGCGCGAGAACATCGGCGGACTGGCTGAAGGGGCGCTCGCCGTCATGATGCCGGCCATCGCAATCGCGACGCTGACTATCGGCGTGAATCTGCTGATCGATAACCTGCGCCGCCGTGGCGGCCGTGGGCAAGGAGCTGCGCAATGAATGCCGACACGATCGACATGATTCAAGTGAAGGGCTTGCGCGTGGTGGCAGGCGCCGCACCCGATCCGGTGACGGAGATCGTCAAGGGCGTCGACTTTTCGGTGAAGAAAGGCGAAGTGCTGGCGCTGATCGGCGAGTCGGGATCGGGCAAGACGACCATCGCGCTGGCGCTGCTGGGCTATGCGCGGCAAGGGTGTTCCATTAGCAGCGGGTCGGTGCGGATCGGCGAGACGGAAGTGCTTGAACTCGACCAGCAAGGCCGCCGGGCGCTGCGTGCGCGGACCGTGGCGTATGTGGCGCAGAGTGCATCTTCCGGGTTCAATCCGGCGCGCACGATCATCGATCAGGTGACGGAACCCGCGCTGCTGCATCGCCTGATGACGAAAGAGGTGGCACGTCGCAAGGCGATCGCGTTGTTTCATGCGCTGGCGTTGCCGGAACCGGAAACGATCGGCGAGCGATATCCGCATCAGGTCTCGGGCGGACAGTTGCAGCGTCTGATGGCGGCCATGGCACTGATCACCGATCCTGCCGTGGTGGTGTTCGATGAGCCGACGACCGCACTCGATGTGACCACGCAAATCGAAGTGCTCGCGGCGTTCAAGAAGGTGATTCGCGAGCTGGGTACCACGGCCATCTACGTGTCGCACGATCTCGCGGTGGTCGCGCAAATGGCGGACCGGATTGTCGTGCTGAACGGTGGGCGGGTGAAAGAGAATGGCCTGGTAGCGCAAGTGCTCGACGCGCCCGTTGATGTGTACACGCAGCAGTTGCTCGCGGCCACGCGGCGCCCCGAACCGGTGTTGTCCGTGCAGACGGCAGCTCAGAAACTCGCGCCGCCCTTGCTCGAAATCCGTGGGCTGGCGGCGGGTTATGGCCGTATCGACCGGTATGGCGCGCCGGCCGTGCGCGTGCTCGATGACGTGAGTCTTTCCATCGCGCGTGGCAGTACGCTGGGCGTCATCGGCGAATCGGGTTCGGGCAAGACGACGCTGGCGCGCGTGGTGGCGGGTCTGGTCGACCGGGCGCGCGGTGAAGTTTTCTTCGATGGAAAGCCGCTGCCGGCTCAACTGTCGAAACGCACTCCTGATCAATACCGGCAGATCCAGATCGTGTTCCAGAACGCCGATACCGCGTTGAACCCGAGCCATACCATTGCCGATATCCTCAGCCGGCCGCTCGCTTTTTATCATCATCTGCGCGGAGCGGCCGCACGCAAGCGGACGATGGAATTGCTCGATCTCGTCAAGCTGCCGGCATCGATTGCAGAGCGCGCGCCGGGCGGTTTGTCGGGCGGCCAGAAGCAGCGTGTCAACCTCGCTCGTGCGCTCGCGGCCGATCCCGCGCTGATCCTCTGCGACGAAGTGACGTCCGCGCTTGACACCGTGGTCGGTGCGGCGATTCTCGACCTGCTGGCTGAACTGCGCCGTGAGCTGGGCGTGTCGTACATGTTCATCAGCCACGACATTTCCACGGTGCGTTCGATCTGCGACGAAGTGATCGTGCTGTACGCGGGGCATCGCGTGGAGGCAGGCGAGCGCGACGTGCTCGCGGCGCCACCGTATCACCCGTACACCGGCTTGCTGGTCGACTCCGTGCCGGCGCTGAAACCCGGCTGGCTCGACGCACGCCGCCTGATCGGCAGCGCCGCGTTGCCGCAGATGGGCGAGAGCGCTGACATAGCCGAGCTGTGCAGCTTCAGGGCGCGGTGTCCGGTTCGTATCGACGGAAAATGCAACGCCACGCCGCCCTCCATGAAGAAGCTGCCTTCGGGTGCGGAGATTCTTTGCCACCATTCAACGGCCGAGCTGAGCCGGCTGCAGACAATCGAGGCGGTTGAAGCATGAGCGGACGGTTCGTGCGGCTGGCGGAAACAGAGCGCAAGACGTTTGTGATAACCGTCGATGGCGTGGCGCGGCAGGCGGCTGAAGGCGACACGCTGATGGTTGCGTTGCTGACCGGCATGAGGGCCTTGCGCGACTCCGAATTCGGCGATGGCAGGCGCGCGGGTTTCTGCCTGATGGGTGCGTGCCAGGATTGTTGGGTCTGGACCGCTGACGGTGACCGGCTGCGTGCGTGTACAACACCAGCGGTCGCGGGCATGTCGATCGTCACGCAACTGGCTTCAGCCGGGGAGGGCGTATGGCCGCGCGGGTAATCGTGATCGGCACGGGGCCGGCGGGCGTGCGGGCAGCCGAGGCGCTGGTCGAAGCGGGTCTGCGGCCGACAGTGATAGATGAAGGGCGGCGAGACGGCGGGCAGATTTATCGACGGCAGCCGGAAGGTTTCACACGTTCCTATGAGACGCTCTACGGCACCGAAAGTGCGCGCGCGGCCGCGCTGCATCAGAGCTTCGACGCGCTCAAGAGCCGCATCGACTACTTGTCTGAAACGCTCGTCTGGAACATCTCGGCGAATGCTGTGCATCTTGTCAGCGGCACCTCCTACCGGACACTCGAATTCGATGCGCTGATCATTTGCAGCGGCGCAACGGACCGGCTGATGCCGGTCAAAGGCTGGCATTACGCCGGCACCTATAGCCTGGGCGGCGCGCAAGTCGCGCTGAAGTCGCAAGGGTGCTCGATCGGTTCGCGAGTCGTGCTGATGGGTACAGGCCCGCTGCTTTACCTCGTCGCTGCACAGTATGTGAAAGCGGGCGCGGCAGTGTCCGCCGTCTTCGATACCTCCACGCTTTTACAACGACTCAGCGCGTTGCCGAAGCTGCTCGCCATTCCCGCCGCGCTGAAAAAAGGCATCGCCTTGATGGGAGTGCTAAGGAAAGCGCAGGTGCGGGTATATCGTGGTGTGCGGCCACTGGAAATAAGCGGTTCACCGGAGCATGGCGTGAGCCACGTTGAAGTCGCGCTGCAAAGCGGCATGCCCTTCAAGGTGGCCTGCGATGCAGTCGCGCTGGGTTATCACTTGCGCCCCGAAACGCAGCTTGCCGATCTGGCCGGCTGCGATTTTTCTTTCGATGACGCCGCGCAGCAATGGCTTCCCGCCACTGATGAAGACGGCCGCAGCAGCGTCAAGGGCGTCTATCTGGCCGGCGACGGCGCACGCATCCGCGGTGCCGATGCGGCTGAACGATGGGGCCGTCTGGCCGCACTCGCTGCGATGCAGGACGGCGGCATGAAGGTCGAAGGCCAAGTTGCATTGCGAGAACAGCTACAGGTTTTCAGCCGCTTCGCGGCCGGCTTGCGTGCGGCCTTTCCCTGGCCGGCCCGGTTCGCGAGCATGCTGCCGGACGAGACCATTGTGTGCCGCTGTGAAGCCATTACAGCGGGCGAGTTACGTCGCGTGGTCCGCGAAACCGGCGCGAAGGAAGCGAATCGCGCGAAGGCGTTTTCTCGCGTTGGCATGGGTCGATGCCAGGGACGCTTTTGCGCTCACGCAGGCGCGGAAGTGATCGCGGCGGCGGCATCGGTGCCGGTGGCTTCCGTTGGACGGCTACGCGGACAAGCACCCGTGAAGCCGCTGCCGGTGGCGCTGGCAGAAAAAGAGGAAGAGGGGGCAACTGAATGAACGCGTCACAACAAGCCGATCGTCGAGCCGATGTGATCGTGATCGGCGGCGGCATCATGGGTACGACCACCGCGTTCTTCCTGCGCCGCCGCAACCCCGCTTGTTCCGTGATCCTGCTCGAGCGCGGCCTGACGGGCCAGCAAGCGAGCGGGGTCAACTTTGGTGGTGTCCGCAGGCAAGGCCGTGCGCTGCCTCAACTCGCGATGGCGAACCGCTCGCTTAACACGTGGCAGCGGTCCAAGGAACTGCTGGGCGAGGACATCGAATTCCTGCCGTCGGGGCATACGCGGGTCTGTTATCACCCGCACGATGCGGAAACCTTCGACCGCTATGCCGCCGATGCGCGAGCCTACGGCCTCGAACTGGAAGTACTGCACGGCAAGGCGATGTTTGACCGGTTCCCTTTTCTCGGCCGCGAAGTGCTGGCTGCGTCCATCTCGCCGCTCGACGGCCATGCGAACCCGCGCCTCGCCGCGCCGGCCTTCGGCCGGGCGGCGGCGCGGCTTGGCGCGCAGGTGGTGGAGAATACGGAGATCACCCATGTGGAGAAGGACGGCGATGGTTTTCGCGTTGAGACTGCGGCGGGCGTGGTGTATCGGGCCGCGCAGCTCGTGATTTGTGCGGGCGCTTGGGCAAGCCGGCTCACAGAGCAGTTCGGCGAGCCGGTGCCGTTGCGCGCAAGCGGACCGCAAATGTCCGTCACTGAACCCGTGCCGTACATCTTCAAGTCGTCGATGGGCGTGTTCACATCGATCAAGCAGGAAGGCATCTATTTCCGGCAGATTCCGCGCGGCAACATCATCATAGGTGGTGGCCCACCCGGTCCCGCCGATGCCCTCACGCGACGCGCGTCCGTCTTGCCGATCAACACGGTGCGTCAGATCGCGCAACTGCGCCGCCTGGTCCCCGCGATGGCTCCGCTGCACGTGATCCGGGTCTGGAGCGGCGTGGAAAGCTACTTGCCCGATAACGAGCCGGTGATCGGTCGCAGCTCGACAACCGACGGTCTGTTTTATGCGTTTGGCTTCAGCGGCTCGGGGTTCCAGATTGGCCCGGGCGTGGGCGAGACGCTGGCCGAGCTGATCGATACCGGTAACACACCGATTCCGCTCGATCCGTTTTCGGTCAGCCGGTTCGCGGCGTTCGCATCTTCATCGCAAGCTCAACCCGTGGCGGCGACGTCATGAAACAAGCTATGCCGCTGACCGAAGCTCGGGCGTTCATCGAGGCGCACTTCGATGAACCCGTCACGCTTGCGCAACTTGCCGAGTTGTCGGCGCTTAGCGTGTCGCGATTCGCGACCGCGTTCCGGCAGCAATTTGGTTCTTCACCTTATCGGTATTTATGCGGGCTGCGGATTGAGCGTGCGCAAGCGTTGTTACTGGCGGGCGTGCCTGGATCAGTGGTGGCGGCTGAAGTCGGATTCTTCGACCAGAGTCATTTCGCGCGGCACTTCAAACGCTTCTGCGGCATGACACCGAGCATGTATTTGAAGCGCTCGCGCGCTCGTTGTTCATTGCAGGGAAGCAGCGGGTTGTTGCGGGGGGCTGGTAATGGAGTTGAATCCGCGGACGAGCGAACGCTCTGCGGGGAAACGGCGTGAATGAGCGTTTAAAAAAGAGCTAGCAAAGAAACGTGTAGTCCCGTGAAACGCCGAGCCTGACAGCTCGGCAACCGGATGCTGCAACTGCAGCGCATGCTCTACAAACAAAGCCGACATTGGGTCGGCTTTGTTACGCCCGCAATTGAAGTTCGCAGACGCCGTCCAACAAAAAGGCGCGGGAACATCGCGACCACCGTCCTGCACGAACCGCACACTCTTTCAGTGTGCAGTACGGGCCGTATCAACCCAGCCGTCGAACTGCGTTTTGTTCGCGGCTAGCCACTGATCCGCCAGTGTCGAGACGACCGTTGTTGCGCCGTTGCCCTTGCTAATCGCAAGTTCCCAGGCTGACCATGTCGCTGATGGAAAACGGATCTGTTCGACGAGCTTCTTGACGACTGGATTAGCCGCGATAAATTGCTTGTTCGCGACTGCACCGTAGTTCCAGGATGCCATGGCCATACGGCACGGATTGGCGCCGCCCGCGCATCCTTCGACACCATTCACGAGCGCCGAGCCGTGGTTCGGCACGTTCGGTGGTAACGCGTCGGTGGGCGTTGGCAGCCAGACGACGTCCTTACCCGGAACCAGCACATTGACCGTCCATGACGGACTCCACGCATAGAAGAATGCCGGCTTGCCTTCCTTGACGCGAGTTACGACGTCCGCCATCAGCGCCTCGTATTTACCGCTCACAGGATGCACTGTCTGACGGAGTCCGAACTTATCCAACTGATAGTTGACTACGTCCCCGCAACTCCAGCCGGGATCGCAACTGATCAGTTGCGCCTTGTTATCGTCACCGAACAGCGCTGCAATCTTCGGGTCTTTCATTTGTTCGAGACTGGTGATGTTGTGCGCCACGGCCGTTTTCTTGTCGATCAGATAGCCGTTGATACCACCGCCAATGATCTCACCGCCGCCGACCATTTCGGCCTGACTCTGGACCACGCGAAAATCAGGCTCGCTCTGCGGGAAATTGACGTCGGTCTCCATATCGACGTCACCCTGTGCGACCGCTTGGAAGAACAGCACGGTTCCCATCGTGCTCAAGTTCACCTCGTAGCCCAGCGACGTGAGTGCCTTCTTCACAATCTGTACCGCGACGTAATTCGCACCCAGGCTGTCCGTCTGCGCATAGTGAATCGTCTTGCCCGCGCCTGGCAGTGCCTGCGGGGATGCGGCCATTGCGGGCGTTGCCAGTGCCACGCATGCCGCGACCGTTGCCGCTCGCATCATTGCTTTCATGAAGGTCATCTCCCTGTGTGATATTGAGGTTTGGCGTACTACCGCTGCGGTGGCTTATCGAAGTGGTGACCGGTTTCGCCGTCGTGCAGATGGGATATAAGTTACTTGACGCCAAAAAATGCGTCTTCCACCGAAAGGAAGGATGGCGGCGGCAAGATGGCCTATTGATCAACGTAGGGTGTCGGTACGGCGGCTTGGTCGCGGGCAGTGGGGTGAAGATGTGGCGAGAGCGCAAGTAAGGCGGTGATAGCGGTGACCCCAACGCCGCGCATCGTTGGCTTGGGTGAGTTGGAGGTCATGCTGGAAGGCGCTCTATTGCGTGTCTGGAGCGAGCATTCGATGGTTTATTGCGAGGGTGGAAAACATCATCGGCGCGGTGAGGATCGGGATGCGCTAGATTTTGATTCTTCTTCCCGGCACCATCCCGAAGCGTTCTTCACTCCCAATCGGGCACGCTGTCAGGCATGCTTTTCACGACCTTCGTAACGATATAAGTAAAGTAGCGTTCAATGCCGATTTCACCTATCAGCAAGGAGTCGATGAAGCGCTGGTAGTGATAGATATCGCGTGACACTACATGCAGCACATAATCCACGCCTCCGCCCGTGGCATAGCACTGCACCACTTCCGGCGCGGCCTGCATGGCCTCTTCGAAGCGCCGCATGTCTCGCTCCGTATGCCGCGCCAGCGTCACTTCCACCACGATCCGGCTCGCGTTGATGGTCCCGACCCAGTCGAGCTCCGCACGATAACCCTTGATGACGCCGCTCTCCTCGAGCTTGCGCACGCGTTCCCAGGTGGGTGAAATCGACAGGTTCACCTCTTCGGCAAGCTTTGATTTGGTGATGCGGCCATCGCGCGCGAGAACGCGCAGGATGGCGATGTCGTAGCGGTCGAGCTTGATCACTGTCAGACGACCACCGGGGTATCGCGCTCTATCACGTTACTAGCCCCGGGCGTAGAGGCCAGCTTCGACAACGCAATCGGGCGTGCGCGATCACAGCGGCGCGTGTGGCCGCGGAACGGCACGGCTGGTGCAACGGCTAATACACGCATGACTGTTCCTTCACGAACAACGTTAGTAACCGAGCATGAGATCCACGCTGTCAGGTAAAGCCCCGTTTCCCCGGTAGGCACCCACATTTGCCGCGATAACGGCTGCTGTGGTCTCGAAATCGGTGGGTGCGGAGATATGAGGAAGCACGCTCACTTGCGGATGTTGCCACAGGCGCGAATCGGGAGCCAACGGTTCTTCATCGAAGACATCGAGAACCGCATGTGACAGATGCCCGCTGTCGAGCGCAGCGAGCAGATCATTTGTCACGACGACGGGTCCTCGAGCGAAATTGATGAGACTCGCTCCCGGTTTCATCACGGCAAGCAGGCCGGCATGCAGCAAGCCTCGCGTTTCGGTTGTCAGCGGCACGAGACAGACGACGATATCGCTGATGCCCAGCATGTTGACGAGCCCATCGTCCTTTGAAAACGTCTGCACGCCGGGCAGCTGTTTTGCCGACCGGCTCCAGCCGGCGACCTTGAAGCCGGCTTCTCCGAGGCGAGCGGCTGCCGCCGTGCCGAGTGAACCGAGTCCGAGTATTCCGACCGTCAGTGTCGAAGGCTTGCGATAAGCATGCTGGCGCCAGAGCCCCTGCCTTTGTTGGCGCACATAGGCCGGCATGTCGCGCTGCAAATAGTACGTCCATGCAAGCACCGCTTCCGCCATGGTCCTGGACATTTCGGGGTCGAGCATGCGCACGATCGGCGGACCGTCGGCCGATAGCCGGGTAACGAGTTGCTCCACGCCTGCCCATAGGCTTTGCACCCAGACAAGACCAGGCAACGCAGCGACATCGGCCGGATCAGGGTTTGCAACTATCGCTATCTGGACACTTGCACGCTGCTCCTCGCTCATTTGGCGAAAGAGGACGACCTTCTCAGCAGGCATGGCCGAAGCGAGCGCCGACAGATACCTTGCTTCGTAATCGGCGCGTATGTTGGTGATCAGAGCGATCGGGTCTGACATGAAAACTCCAACGGCATGCAGGTGAAGTTCGAATTCGGATCAAGCCCTCCGTCAAGCCGATCCGGGCCACGACCACCAGCACGTCGTGCTTTAAGCGCCCGCTTTTTCGGCTTCCATCTCCGCCATGTCCTGAAAGCGGTCGGCAATGCGCGGATGAGCGCGCCCGCCGTCTGCCGCGCCGATCGCGATCAGGATTTCGTCGGGGCCGGGCGCATCCGCGACCTGGAAGGTTGCCGTGATGAAGTGCGACCGCTTGCCCGTTTCGGACTTATGGATCATGGGGACGGACAGGAGCGCGCCGGGAGCCGAGCGTGTGTTCGTGAAGCTGAGAAATGCGGTGCCATTGACCGCCTCGCGGAACATGTTGCCAAAGCGAAGCGTGTGGATCAGTGCCGAGCCATGCTCGATCTCACCGTTGACACCTACGGTCGCCGCCTTGCCATAAGCTTCGACGCGATCGGCGGGCATGATGGCCACAAGCCGCCGTGTCATCTCAGCGCCCAGCACAGGGGCAAGACGCAGGATCTCCGGCCGCAGGTCTTCCACGAAGCCCTGGCCTGCCCATGGGTTGCGAACGATTGCGGCAACGACCACCGTCGTGATGGGCCGCTCTGCCTTGCGGCCTCCCTCGATGACAGTCTCTTCAATAAACGTCGAGATCTTGCGAATCCCAGTTTCCATTTGCGCACTCCATTGGTTGGCGGTTGGTTAGCGGTTTGTTAATGGCTCGTCCTATACGAATGCTAACGATGTGAATCGGGCGCGTCCTCCGCGTCTTCGGGGGATGAATCTTTTATTTTTTGCTACGGTATGTCGTATATTGAAATAAGACTTTTGGAAGCCTTGACATGCCAGATCAACTATCGCGAATCATGTCGCTGCGTGATGTCGCGAGCCAAATCAACTCAGACGGCGACCTTGATACGTTGCTGCGGGACCTTATCCAGGCGGCATGCAGGCACGGCTCCTGGGACCTGGGCTCGATCATGACCGTGGACCTGGCGCATGGTTTCGCACTGGTCACCGCGCGCTATGAGTCCAACGCCATGCTGCGCCGCCCACTGGGAGATCGCTGGGAACTGGCGACCAGTCCCGCTCTTATTGCACTGCAGCGTTTCGAGCCCGTGTACATCCGCGACGCGCGTGAGTCCGTCGAATTTCCGGGGTATCGGCTTGAAGCAAATGAGCGTGGCTATTGCACCGTGCTGATCTATCCCATGGCGAGCGTCGATGGTGAGGGGCGGCCCATGGTGTTGGCCGTTACGTCGCGCAAAGTGGTGGATGTGTCCGCGGATGACCTCGCGTTCATGGCGATCATCGTGCATCTCGGGGCGATTGCGATTGAACGTGCGCATCGTCATCGCGCGCAGCTTGCGGCGGCTGAGCAATTGCGCCACGTGCTGGGCGCTCAGGGTTCGCTGTTGCAGGAAGTGCTGGCGGGTGGTTCCACAGAAACGCTCACCGCGATGCTCGGCGATCTTCTCAAGGCGCCTGTGCTCGTTGTGGATTTCTTCGCGAGCAGCCTGCTTGCGTCCGCGTCACCGGTGCCTGGCGTTCACGACAACGACGCGTGGAGGCTCATGCTTGAGGGCCCTACCGGACGACAGATTCTTGGCGAGGTGCGGGACGCTGTCACCACTCGCCGCGCCGAGACGATCACGCTGCACTTGGGCGACAAGCTCTCGCTCGATGCCCGCATCGAATCGCTCATGGTCGATGACGAAGCGGTCGGCGCGCTGCTGACCTTCGACAAGTCCGAGGCGAACGATCTGCAGAAACTCCTCATCGAAAGTGCGAAGTTTGCGCTGAGCGTGCAGTTGATGCGCAGCGTCATACGCTTTCGCTTCGAGACGCGAACGCTGACCGAATTGTTCTTCGAAATCGTCGAGCGACGCTGGCGCGACGAGCAGGATATGCTGCGCCGCGCGCGTCGCCTCGGACTGTCGCTTGCGGCACCCATGCGCATGCTCGTGACCGATTTTCCGGATAGGACGAACGCGTCGGCCGATCTTTCCGTCGATGGCCATCGCGCGGTTGCGCTGCTCGCGGCGCAGTTGCATGTTGCGGTGCACATCGTGACGGTCGGCGGGGCGCTGGTGTGTCTCGTGCCGCAGGAAGAGGGCGTAGAACTGGACCGGGTCGCGCGATTGGCGCAGCGCGTCTCCGAGACCTTGTTCCATTCGTTCGGCAGTGAACCCATCGTAGTCGTTGGCGATACGTGCGAAGGGCTCGAATCGATCGCGAAGGAATGGGAGCGCTGCTGGCGCATGATCCGGGTTGCCCGCACATTCGGCAGACGGGGCGCGATGACTGTCCCCGACTTCGGGCCGTTGCCCATGCTGATCGGCGCCGCCGACTCGGCCGATGTTCGCAGCTTCATCGACGGCGCCATAGGCCGGGTAGTGGAGCACGACAAAAAACACAAGTCGGCTTACCTCGAAACCCTCGCCGCCTATGTTCGCTCAGGCTGCCGCAGCCAGCATTGCGCCGATGCGATGGAGCTTCACGTGACGACCTTGCGGTATCGCCTGTCGCGGATTTCGGACCTGTTTGGCATTCAGGTCGAGACGCCGGAGCAGCGTTTCGCGATCGAGCTTGCATTGCAGCTGCACAGCTTGGTCGAGAGCAGCATACCGTCCACGAAGCCCTCGAAGTCGATACCTCGAATGAGAGGTTAATTAGGCTCGGATGTCCTTCGGTCCAGCGGAAGAAATCGATTTTTGCATGGCTTAACTTAGACCTCAACGTAACGTCGTTTGAGGTGAAGAGCATGCAAGCCGAAGTTTCAGATAAACCTGTTGCCGTTGATCCGGTGGCCTTGCGCCGAGCGTTCGGCACCTTCGTGACGGGGGTGACGGTCATCACCACCCGTGACGCCGAAGGCCGGCCGCGCGGGATGACGGCAAACTCGTTCACGTCGGTCTCGCTCGATCCGCCGCTTCTCCTCGTATGCGTAGGAAAGGGTGCCTCGAGTTATCCGGTCTTCCAGGATACCGATCACTTCGCGGTCAATCTGCTGCACGAAGCGCAGACCGACGTCTCCAATCTGTTCGCCTCCAAATCCGCCGATAAATTCGCGGCCGTCAGTCACGACGGCGTCCACACCGGCGCCCCGGTGTTGACCGAATGCCTGACGTGGTTTGACTGCACGGTCCATGACCGGGTCGATGCCGGGGACCACACGATTCTCATCGGCCGTGTCCAGGCCTTTGGAACCAGTCCCTCAGCGCCGCTAGGCTTTTGCCGCGGCCGCTACGCGCAGGTCAAGAATCCGTTGCCGCCGGGCTGGCTCTCATCGCACAACATGATTGTCGGTTATCTCATCGAAGCTGAAGGCTCGCTGCTACTGGCAAGCGATGGCAAGAACGGCTGGACGCTCCCCAGCGCGCCACACCGGCTCGTCAATGGCCGGCTTCCTATTGCCGGAGGAGACGACCTGGAGTTACTGCCCGACGACACGTTCCTCTATTCCGTCTTCGATGCAGCCGGCAGCGATTCCGGTTACCTGATCTACCGCGCTCGATTGGCGCTGCCGCGTGCGGCCTGCGAGATCCCCGAGAACTTCCGTTTCTTCCCGCTCGACCAGCTTCCGTATGACGACATTCCAACGACCGAAATACGCGGAATGCTGCGGCGCTATGTGACCGAGAGCGCCGGCGGACGCTTCGGCATTTACATGGATTCACACGATGGTGGCCGTGTCGCGATGGTCAGCGCAGCGCAGCCGCACATGCAGCATTTGCAGCATTCGCAACCTTGAATTTGGAAAGGACATGATGAAAACGACAGTCGAAAGCTTGCAAGGATCGAGACAGAATCTATTCATCCACGGAGAGTTCACGCCTCCACGCAGCGGCCAGTACGTATCGAGTTATGACCCCACGACGGCGGAGCCCTGGTATCAGTTTGCGCAGGCGAATGCCGACGATGTGGATGCCGCCGTGCGGTCGGCGCAAGCGGCGTTGAAGAATCCGGCATGGCGCCGGATCACGCAAACCGATCGCGGCAAACTGGTGCGCCGTCTCGCTGACCTGGTCCTCGCGAACGCGGACGAACTGGCGCTGATCGAATGCCGCGACAACGGCAAACTCATCAAGGAAATGCGTGCCCAGATGCGGGCTATCCCTGATTCATATCTCTACTTCGCCGGCATGGCCGACAAGCTTCAGGGCGACACGATCCCCGTCAACAAGCTCGACACGCTGAACTTCAATTTGCGTGAACCGATCGGCGTGGTGGGGATGATCATCCCGTGGAATTCGCCACTGATGATGCTCACGGGTACGCTCGCGCCGTGTCTCGCGATAGGTAATACGGTAGTCGTCAAACCCTCGGAACACGCGACGGCTTCGACGCTCGCGCTCGCTGAACTTGCGATTGAGGCGGGCTTTCCGCCGGGCGTGTTCAACGTGGTCACCGGCGACGGTGCAACCACCGGCGATGCGCTCACGCGCCATCCCGGCATCGCCAAATTTGTCTTCACCGGCAGCACGGTGACCGGTCGCAAGATCGCTGGCAACGCGGCAGAAAATCTCGTGCCCTGCCAGATGGAATTGGGCGGCAAGTCGCCGCACGTCGTGTTCTCGGATGTCGATGTGGATAGGGCTGTGAACGGTGTTGTGTCGGGCATCTTCGCGGCGGCTGGGCAGACTTGTGTGGCGGGTTCGCGCTGCTTCGTCGAGGCACCGGTTTACGAGCGATTCGTCGAGGCGTTGGTCGAGCGTACGCGTCGTGTGAAGGTCGGACATCCCATGGCCGACGACACCGATATCGGTCCGCTCGCGCTCGCCAGTCAGCTCGACAAAGTAGTGGGATATGTAGCCTCAGGTGTGCACGAAGGCGCGAAGATCGCGATAGGTGGAAAGCAGCCGAAGGACTCGGCCTTATCGCGTGGCTGGTACTTCGAGCCAACCGTCATGACGCAGGCTCGCAACGAGATGCGCTTCATGCAGGAGGAGATTTTTGGGCCCGTGGTGGGCGTGGTTCCGTTCAACACGGAAGAGGAACTTATCGCGCTCGCCAACGATACCGAATACGGCCTTGCCGCCGGCATATGGACCCAGAACATCGACCGCGCCTTGCGCTTTGCACGCGACATTGAGGCGGGCACGGTCTGGGTCAACACCTATCGCTCGGCGGCTTATATGTCCGCGAACGGCGGCACCAAGCGAAGCGGTTACGGCCGTCGCGGCGGCTTCGAAGTGATGCGTGAGTTCTCGCGCCTGAAGAACGTCGTGATCGACTATTCGGGCGCCATGCAGGACCCGTTCGTCATTCGTTTGCGCTAAGCCACGCGCCTTGCCAAAAACCAAATACAGAGACCCATTATGAAATTTGCCATCTCAATCAGCATGGAGCGTTTTTCGCCGACGGATTCAATGTCGACTGCCATGTCCAATATGCTGGCGCTGGCTCGCATAGCCGATGAAGGCGGGTTCGAGACGCTCTGGACCGCCGAGCATCACACGATCGAATGTACTGTTTCGCCTAATCCGTTCGCTATCCTGACGTGGTTGTCTCAGCACACGCAGCGCATCAGGCTGGGAACGGCGACGCTGGTCGCGCCGTACTGGTCGCCGATCCGGCTCGCAGGCGAAGCGGCCATGTGCGACCACCTGACGGGTGGACGTCTCGAGTTCGGGATCGCGCGCGGCGCGTATCAGTACGAGTTCGATCGCATGGCCGGCGGCATTCCTCAGCAGGAGGGCGTAGGGTATATGAAGGAGCTTGTGCCGGCCGTCCAGAAGCTCTGGGCCGGCGACTATGCCCATGACGGACATTACTGGAAGTTTCCGCTTGCGACGTCCGTGCCCAAGCCACTGCAGCAGCCACATCCGCCAATTTGGGTTGCCACGCGCGACCCCGGCAGTTTCGACTGGGCGGTGGGTATTGGCGCGAACATCTTGTCTACTCCGCTGTCCTCACCGCCGTCCGAAGTCGCGGTGCTGGGCGAGAAGTTCCGCAAGGCGGTAGCCGACCATCCCGAGCGTGCGCGTCCGCGCTTCATGATGCAGCGGCGCACCTGCGTATACGATCACCCCGATGACTGGGAAACCGCTGTGCGCCACAGCGTGGATTATGGCCGCACCTTTGAGAACCTGATGCAGAACATTGGCACTGTCACGGACGGTTTCCCCGAACCCGTGCCTTACGAGACGGTGGCGAATCGTGCCAACTACGACCCCGCCAACATTCGCGATAACTTGATGTTCGGCACGCCGGACGAAGTGATCCGGAAGCTTCAGATTTATGAAGACCAAGGCGTCGATCAATACTGCCTGGGCCTCTCGTTCAATCTTCCGTTCGAGCTGCAGGTCAAGACGCTGCGCCTCTTTATCGATGAGGTGATGCCGCATTTTGCCGCCCGCGATGCTGAACGAAAACGCGATTCGCAAGGCGAGCCAAGCGTCGCGGCTGCGGGGTACTGAACCATGGACGCCGTCAGGATTTCAACGACGCAAACGGCCGGTGACCTCACGTTCAACGGCCGTGGCGTGGTGCTGAATTATCGGCTTCAGGGTGAGGGTTCGCGGGCGCTGGTCTGCATTCACGGCGTGGGTTCGAGTCTCGAAGCATGGGATGGCGTTGCAGCAAAACTTGGCGACACCTTCCGCATCCTGACGCTGGATCTGCGTGGTCACGGACGCTCATCGCTGATTAAAGGCCGCTATGAAATCGATGATTTC
>Ga0302234_10001292_pt1 | contig 17469 bp, 19 predicted proteins | sample II_Palsa_N3_2_FD_193576 | JGI IMG/M metagenome (GOLD analysis project Ga0302234, IMG submission 193576) | Peat permafrost microbial communities from Stordalen Mire near Abisko, Sweden - II_Palsa_N3_2 | ecosystem: Environmental > Terrestrial > Soil > Palsa > Peat permafrost | place: Sweden... | reverse complement strand
ATGGAGGCAGTGAACGAAGACACACTGGACTTCGCCGCAGCGACCGCCGAGAGCATGGACTTCTGATCCACTTCAGGTGATCCATTGGATCAGGGGAGCGCTGGTCAACCGGCAAAGATGAAGGCTGCAGCGATGATCGTACCTATCAGAATTAGCCATGCCTCACCGAGTTGCCAGTGGATGACAAAACTTGCCGAAGCGGCGAGTGGGTGCTTCTTCTGAGCGGCGGTGCGGCGAGTCAATACATAAACATAGATGCCGAGTACAACCAAAGCCCCGGCAACAGCAAGTGCACCTGAGCCGTGAAAAGTGTGGACAACGAGAACCCAGAGCACAACGCCAGCCAAGGTAAGCCCACGCCCAACAACTCCATACTTCCAGAGCGTATCTTGCGCCGATGGCGGAGTGCTTGCGGCGATATCTGCACGTCGCAATGCGATCGCGTCTAGCTCGCCTGTATGCGCTCCACGTTCGAGCAATTCCAAGCGCAATGCAGTCTCAGCCCATTCTGTTCGACCGTCAGTCGCCCACATCTCCTTCAGAGCATCTGAATCAATATCAGAGAACCGCTGTCGCGCAGCAGCGATCAAACTTGCGCTATCCGTCATTTGCGTCCCCTGTCGAATGAAGTTCCCCTCCGAAACCCTCAGCTTGATTATGTCTGCTTTGGGCGGCCGTCGAAAACGGAGGTTAGCAGAACCATCTACTGACCCTTTCGGCCACCATCGGCCACCCTGAGTCCCTCGCGGTCACTCCGCCGCAATCCTCCCGGACGTACACCCCCACCACCAACACCCCACCTGTCCACTGTCCGCGCCACGGACGGTGACGGGCACCTATTGCCTTGAGAGATACGCATGACAACACAGACAGAATCGAAGACCGCACTCACGCTCACCGGCAACCGCAACCAATGCACCGGCTGCAACGAATACTTCAACCACGACTACGGCTTTGATCGACACCGCATTGGTAAGCACAGAGGGAATCAGCGTCGCTGCATGTCGGTTGCCGAGATGGTCAAGAAGGGCTTCAGCAAGAACGCCAAGGGGTTCTGGATCACTGAGCCGCAGACCGCGGCGAGAGTGGCATCAGCAAGGTGAGGCCATTCGCGTACAAGGCCCGCGGAGGGCTAAGCGGATACCTGAGTAGCCCCCTCGAAATACCCGGCAAAGATTTCCGTTGCCCCATCAAGCAGAGAGCACGGTGTCGACTCCCCCCGTGCCCCGGCCATACCCACAGCACCCACAGCGAGAGTGGCCAGTCCATCGGCCCGCATCGTCACGCATTGAAGGAACGACATCATGAACAACGCCACCCAGATCATCACCACGTTCAACATCATCCGTCTGCCGGAGCTACTTCAGACTGTCGGCTTGTCCCGCCCCAGCATCTATCGTCTGATGAAGCTTGGCGAGTTTCCCCAGCAAGTGAAGATTGGCCTCTCCGCCGTCGGCTGGACGCGTGCTGAAGTGGAGCAGTGGATTGTCGAGCGCATGAATGCGAGGTCGGTTGTCGCAGTAGGCGAGTTGCAGCAGGCCGCGTAAGCCGCCATCGTGCGTTTCCTACCCAAGTTCCTACCCAAAAGCGATTGCTATGCCTAGCGTGCCGAGATAGTTCGCTATCTTTGTCGTCAACGATCTTTGGGTAGGAACTTGGGTATGTAGTCGGCACGCCTTTGCTAAGTGCCGTTATAGTTCAATTATTTATATGACTTGACGGGTCTCCTCTTGGCACCAATGAAGGTTTCAGTGAATTTCACTGGAATCATGAAGGAACAAAAAAACCGCCGATCGGCGGTTTTTTTGTTCCTTCCTAAAGCAGCGGCTTTGCTGCTTGCAGGTTCCGGTGGTTGGTGTCCAAGAGGGGACCCGAACGAATATGACGCAGGGTGGCTTCGCCGTGATTCCCGCACACGGCTTGTAGGCGCCGGCTGACATATCGACTGTATTCACCATGGCACATTGCGACCCTATGGTGACGATACCGGCAGGCACTTGCCTGACGTATCACGGTTGATTTCCTCATCGCGTGGGGTGGACGCCTTGGTAATCATTTCACTCAAACCTTCCGTTGCCGGTGGCTGGAAGGTCTGTCGCTCCCATATCGCACTGTTCGGTGATCTGCAACTGGGAGCTGCCATCAAACTGGCCAGGGAACTGGCTCGTGACGAACATCAACGCTCGAACCGACCGGTCAGTGTGGAAATGCCTGGCCCGACCTCGACGATTGTGCTGGCCCGTTATGTGGGTGTCGCCGACATACTTGCGGCCTAGGCCCAGGCCCGGCGCGAGACGGAAAAGCTCCGGGCATCGCAGTACCATGATGGAAGAGATCGCCTGACGGCGGAATTGCTGCGTGTCGGTCAGTTTGCTGTGGTGCGGACTGATTTCATGTGGCCCAATCAAGGAGGGTGTGATGTGATCAATGTTGTCCTGGTGGATGATCACGAGCTGGTACGTACAGGTTTCCGGATGATCCTGCAGCAGCAGGCGGACATCTGCGTCAGTGGTGAGGCAGGGAGTGCCGAGGAAGGCCTGCGGCTGATTCGAACGTTGGCACCGGATATTGCCCTGGTCGATGTGCACATGCCGGGTATGAGCGGGATCGAACTCACGGAGCGCGTTTGTCGCTCGAAGATGTCCACCCAGATTGTTATCGTGACGGTGGTGGATGACGCGCGTTTTCCCAAACGCCTGCTTGACGCCGGCGCGCTCGGCTACCTGACTAAGGGTTGCAGTGCCGAGGAGTTGGTGTCTGCCGTGCGTCAGGTGGCCAGTGGCCGACGTTATCTCGCACCCGCCGTGGCGCAGCAGTTGGCACTGGCCACACTGGATGGCAGCACCTCACCGTTCGACGTGCTGTCCAGCCGTGAGCTGGAAGTGGCGATGATGCTGGTGCGTGGCAAGCCGCTGACCATCATCGGCGAACAGCTCAACCTGAGCCCGAAAACGGTGTCGACCTACAAGCAGCGATTGATGGAAAAGCTGCATGTGGATCATGTGCTAAGTCTGGCGCACCTGATGACCGTACACGGCCTGATTGATGCGCCGAACCATCAGGTCGGCAGCTGAGTACTGAACGACAACCAAAAATGCGCTTCGATATTGAGTGACAAAAAAACCGGACTGCATGTCCGGTTTTTTTGTCACTGAAGCAGGGCGCTGACGATTCAGTCGTGCAGGTCGCTCTTGTGCTCCTCATCCCGCGGCGTAATCGACGCTGCCGGGTGGATGGGGTGAGCCAGCAAGTCACCCTGCTTGGGCAGCGGTGCTGATGGAGTAGGCACGACGACCACAGCTGGAGCCGCGTTGGTCGGTTGACTGATTGGCGCTGCCGGGTCCGACGAAATTGCCGGTCGAGCCTGTGGCGCCGGCGCAAGAGCAGGCGCCGGCGGGTCGGCTACGATCGCAGGCCGCGGTGCCGGTACAACAGCCTCGGTCACGGGTGCAGCTACGATTTCACGGACCTTGTCGGCGGCGCTGTCGGTGTTGGCTACAGTGACCTGCTGCGGTGGGCGGCTGATCGGTTGCGCGGGCATCGGTGCCGCTGCCGGTAGCGTACCCTTGACTGCTTCACTTGCCTCGGAATTGTTGACTGCCGGTTTCGACTGGTCAGGAATAGGCGGCAGGGTGGGCAGGTTGAAGGTTGCTACAGGCGGTGCTACAGCGCTTGGTGTGAGTTCTGGCTTGGACGGCTGACTATCATCCATCGCAGGATCGGCCACACGGGTCACAGCCTTCTCGACCGGTACCACAAACGCAGGCATCGGAGCAGACGGTTTGGCCGTTTCCTGTGCGACTTCAGGCGCCGCGTTGCTAACCGGAGCGTTGTTCATGAGATCTGCTCCGATCGCGGCGACGGCGACCACGGGACTGACTGTCACCGGAGCGCTCCGTGAAGGCTGTTCGCTGCGGCTGGCCTCGGTAGCGCTGACGGCTTCGTCACGATCTTCGTCGTCGAGCGCCTGCACTTGCCCTGCATCGAGATTTGTACCGTTCGCAGCTACTTCGTCGTGGCGGCGCCGACGCCGGCCACCGCGACGGCCACGACGTCGACGCGACTGGCTGCCGTCCGCATCAAGTGTGTCGTCGGAAGATTCCGGCGCGGTGGATTCACCCAGTGGCACGATCAGCAGCTCGGCTTCCGTGGCAGCATCGCTCGGTGACACGGCGGCGGGGCGATCGTTTGTGCTGGGACGTGACGGGCGCTCGGCCTTGGGTCCCTGTTGCTGGGGGTTGGGCTTGCGTTCGGTTCGTGCCGGGTTGTTCCCGGTTGTTACGGCGGCCTTGGGCTGGCGTTCTGCCTTGGCGTTCGGAGCCTGTGCCTGCTGTGGCTGCTGTGGCTGGCGCGGCGGCTGCTCGTTATTGCGCTGGCGTGGATTCCTGGGCTGTTGCGCGTTCGATTTCGCCCCGTTCTGCTGCTGCGCCTGTTCGCGGCGCGGCTGCCGCTGTGCGGACGTGTTCTGAGCATTGTTGCGGCCCGCGCGCTCGTCACGACGATCACGTGTGCTGTCATTGCCATCCGTGCGCTTGGGAGCAGGCGTTGCCGCTGCCGGTTCGGCACTGCGGAACCAGCCAAGCAGTCGCGAGATGACACCACCTGACGGAGCCGGGCGGGACGCCGTCGGCGTGGTCACCGGCTGGCGACGCGCAATCGGTTGTGCGCTGGCGGCTGGAGCCTCGATTTCCTCACGCAGCGGCGCCGGGCTGGACGGCACGATGCCGCTGACCGCTGGCTGTTCGCTGCTGCCCAGAGCCTGGCCCATCTTGGGCAGCTCGGCCGTTTCCACGGTGGTCAGCCGTTCATAGCTGGGCTTGCTGTGCTCGCCCATGTCGGCTTCGCGGATACGCTGGATTTCGATATGCGGCGTTTCCAGCTTTTCGTCAGCGACGATCATCACGTGCACCTTGTGGCGCAGTTCGATCTCCACCACGCTGGCGCGCTTTTCGTTGAGCAGGAAGTTGACGACGCTCGACGGCGCCTGCACCAGCACCTGGCCGGTGTTGTCCTTCATCGCGTGTTCTTCGATCAGGCGCAGCGTCGACAGCGACAGCGATTCCACGCCGCGGATGTGGCCATGGCCCTCGCAGCGCGGGCAGACGATCTGGGTGGCTTCGCCGAGGCTCGGACGCAGGCGCTGACGCGACATCTCGAGCAGGCCGAAGCGCGAGATGCGGCCGATCTGCACGCGGGCACGATCGAGCTTCAGCGCTTCCTTCAGGCGATCTTCCACTTCGCGCTGATGCTTCGGGCTGTCCATGTCGATGAAATCGATCACGATCAGGCCGCCGGCGTCACGGATGCGCGCCTGGCGCGCGATTTCCACCGCGGCCTCACAATTGGTGTTGAACGCGGTCTCCTCGATGTCGCTGCCCTTGGTGGCCTTGGAGGAGTTGATGTCGATCGCGGTCAGCGCTTCGGTCTGGTCGATCACGATCGAGCCACCGGAGGGCAGGCGCACCTGGCGGTCGAACGCGCTCTCGATCTGCGTCTCGATCTGGTAGCGCGTGAACAGTGGGGTGTCGTCCTTGTACAGTTTGAGCTTGCGCAGTGCGTTCGGCATCACCTGCTGCATGAAGTCACGGGCGTCGTTGTACAGCGACTCCTCGTCGATCAGGATCTCGCCGATGTCACTGCGCAGGTAGTCGCGCAAGGCGCGGATGAACAGCTTCGATTCCTGATAGATCAGGAACGGCGCCTTCTGCTTGTTGGCTGCCTCGGAGATCGATTTCCACAGCTGCAGCAGGTAATCGAGATCCCACTGCAGTTCTTCGGCGTCGCGGCCAAGGCCGGCGGTGCGCACGATCAGGCCGACATCGTCGGGCACGGTGACATGGTCGAGTGCTTCTTTCAGCGCCTGCCGATCTTCACCCTCGATCCGCCGCGAGACACCGCCGGCTTTCGGGTTGTTCGGCATCAGCACCATGTAACGGCCGGCCAGGCTGATGAAGGTGGTCAGGGCAGCACCCTTGTTGCCGCGCTCCTCCTTCTCAACCTGAACGACGACTTCCTGGCCTTCCTTGAGCAGCTCGCGGATGGTGGCCTTGTGGTGATCCAGACCCGGCGCGAAGTAGTCGCGGGAGATCTCCTTCAGCGGCAGGAAGCCATGGCGTTCGGCGCCGTATTCAACGAAACAAGCTTCAAGTGAAGCTTCAACTCGGGTGATTCGGCCCTTGTAAATATTGGACTTTTTCTGTTCCCGGGAAGGGATTTCGATGTCCAGGTCGTACAGGTTTTGGCCATCGACAATGGCCACGCGCAACTCTTCACGCTGAGTCGCGTTGATCAACATACGCTTCATGGTGGTAATCCTCGGCTTGCCGCGCGTCGCGTGCCACGGTGGCGCCGAAATGGCGGCCTGCCGGGGATCGCGCCGCTGCGGTAAAAGCGGCAAAAAAACGGCACCGTTACCGGTGTCGGGATGATTCGATCAGCTGCGTCTGCCGCCCCGATACCTCAATGGCATCGGACAAACGGCAGCCCGAACCGTTACGATGAAAGGGAGCCGCGACCGGCCGCCAAGGCAACCGGCGCAATCCTCGCCGACGTTACGGGCGGGCACTCGACCCGATCCAGACATCGATGGGCAGAATGTAGCGCCCACCGAGTATCCTATTTCAGCAGGTTTTTTTCAATGCAGACGGTAACTTCCCCCGACGCACCTCACGGTGTACGTCAAGTCGAGATCGGCCCCGAGCGGGACGGCCAGCGCATCGACAACGCTCTGGTCACCATGCTCAAAGGGGTGCCGAAGAGCATGATTTACCGGCTGTTGCGCACCGGTCAGGTGCGGGTCAACGGCAAGCGGGCGAAGCCGGATACGCGTCTCACAGCTGGTGATATGCTGCGTATTCCGCCGGTACGGGTGGCTGAACGGCCCGAGGGCAACGCACCGGCCACCGGTTTGGTGGCCTCGGTGGCCGACGCCACCATTTTCGAAGACAAGCACTTCCTGGTCATCGACAAGCCCGCCGGCGTGGCCAGCCATGGCGGCAGCGGGGTCAGTCACGGTGCGATCGAGCTGCTGCGCGCGGCCCGGCCGCAGGAACACCTGGAACTGGTGCATCGACTCGATCGCGATACCAGCGGCGTGCTGGTGTTTGCCAAGACGCGGGCCGGGCTGACCGGGCTGCAAGCGGCGATCCGTGCCGGCGAGGTCACCAAACAATATCTGTGCCTGATGCTCGGTCATCCCTCCAAGGCCAAGTTCGACGTCAATGCGCCGCTGCTGAAATCCGTATTGCAAGGTGGTGAGCGCATGGTGCGGGTGGCCGACAACGGCAAGCCGTCGCTGACGTTTTTCCGCGAAATGGAGCAGTACCCCGGCGCCCGCCTGATGCAGGCTACCTTGGGCACCGGGCGTACCCACCAGATCCGCGTGCATGCCGCGCATATCGGTCACCCACTGGCTGGTGATCCGAAGTACGGCGACAAGGAGATGAACAAGCGTTTCCGCGAGATGGGCCTGAACCGGATGTTCCTGCACGCCGCGCACATGAGTTTTGAGTTGGACGGGCGCTCCTACAGTTTCTCGACGCCCTTGCCGGATGATCTGAAAGACTTTCTCGATGTGCTCGCCGTCAAGGGCAAGCGGCTGGTCTACTCGCGGGACAAGTCGCGCACGGATTTCTGATCAACGCGCCAGGAGGGCCTCGACCCGCGCGGCGCAGATGAAATCGTTCAGCGACAGGCCGCCCACATCATGGGTCGACCACAGCAGCTGGCAATGACCGTAACCGGCTTCGATATCCGGGTGATGATCCTCGTGGTTGGCCATGAAGCCGACTGCATTGATGAAACCCAGGGTGTGGTGAAAGTCAGCGAATCTGAAATCCTTGACGATCGCGTGGCCGTTTGCATGTAGCTGCCAGCCCGGCACCAACAGCAGCAAGCCTGCCGTCTGCGCGGGGTCGAGCGCATGTTCCTTGCCTTTGCGTGGTTGGCAGTGTTGCGTGGCCAGGTCGTTGGTGGTCATGCGGATCTCCGTACAGGCTGAAAGTGAGGGATGCGAAGCGTCGAAGTTGCGCGTGCAAAAGTCAAAGCGCGCATCAAACTTGAAACAGGACTAAAATGGTGCTGTTTCGCCGGCGAGCTTTGCCGGCACTCGTTTGGTGACCCGGAGCAGGCATGATCGACATTTCCGAACGCGCGCAGCAGCACTTTCTGCGGCTTCTTTCACAACAGGGTAGTGAAGACCTGAGCATCCGTCTGCGGGTGACTTCCCCCGGTACGGCGGCGGCCAACTGCGAGCTGGAGTTCTGCGAGCCGGCCGATCTGGCCGGCGGCGAGTGGACGATTGAATGCGCCGGTTTTCTGTTCCACATTGATGGCGAGAGTGCCAGCTGGCTGGACAATGCCACCATCGATTACGAACCCAACGCCACCGGCGGTCAACTCAATATCCGCGCGCCCAGGATCAAGGGCGATGTGCCGGGTGTGGAAGCCGGCCTGATCGAGCGCGTGCGCTATGTGCTGGAATCGGAGATCAATCCGCGCCTGGCTTCGCATGGGGGCAGGGTCACGCTGCTGGAGATCGATGCCAGCGGCTCGGTCTTGCTGCAGTTCGGTGGTGGCTGCCACGGTTGCGGCATGGTCGACGTGACGCTGAAGCAGGGCGTGGAAAAGACCTTGCGCGAGCGGGTGCCGGAAATCACCGCGGTGCGTGATGCGACCGATCATGCCTCCGGCGAGAAACCCTATTACAACAAGGCCGAAGGCAAGTCCGCGATCGCCTGAGTCGGTGTCACGGATCAACCAAAAACAAAGGCCCGCCAAGTGCGGGCCTTTGTTTTTTAGTGGCGAGACAAATGAACTTACTTGTCGCCGCTGATGTGACCTTGCAGGGTATCGAGCTTGGTCGGCAGACCGGAGAAATATGCGGCAATATCCTCGATGTCCTGGTCGGACAGAGTGGCGTCCATACCTTTCATGATCGGGTTGTTGCGCTGACCGTCCTTGTACTCATGCAACGCCTGCTGCAGGTAGGCGTTGTACTGGCCAGCCAGGCGCGGGTACTGCGGATCGACCGCATTGCCGTCGACACCATGGCAGGCGAAGCAGGTGGCAGCCTTCTGCTTGCCATTCTCGGCATTGCCAGTGGCCAGCAGTTGGGTGGAGGCGAACGCCAGCACGGCGCCGAATGAAAGCAGGGTAAGCGCATGTTTCATGCGGAAAGTCCTTGGCAACTACTTGGCGAGGCTGGAAAGGTAGGCGGCGATGTTCTGAATGTCCGTGTCGGACAGACTCTGCGCCTGCGCACCCATGGTCGGATGTGTGCGATCGCCACTCTGGTAGCCATGCAGCGCGTTGATGATGTACTGCTCGTTCTGGCCGGCAATCTTCGGCACCGGATACTGCGGGTAGGCATTGGTGTAACCAGGTACGCCATGGCAGCCGGCACACGTATAGATCAATTTGCGTCCGGCAGCCTTGTCACCTTCGGCGTGAACGCTGGGAGTGGCGAAGAGGGCGGTGGCCACGGCCAAGCCAAGCAATTGCAGTCGAGTCATCGAGATCATTCCCACGAGTGCGGCGGGTACAGGGAGATATAAGTCACCAAGTATAGACGTTGCATTCACGCGTGAACAACATTCGGTTTTTGTGCGGTCAATGTTTGCGCAGTACACACTGACCACCCTTGCGTGCGTGTTCCTTCGCCCACGGTGATGGCCGCGCTATCGTGCTATAGCGAATGTCATTGATGCCGTGGCCATAAGCCCCATATACTCGTCGGGTCACATCGTTTTCCCCGGGGGTGTCCTGGCTTCGACGGGGGTAGTGAGATGACTTGGTGCATGCCGAGGGGGCAGCTTTCCTCGTAAATCCAGCAGCAAACTTCTAGTTGCCAACGACGACAACTACGCTCTCGCCGCTTAAGGCGTAAGCCCCGAACCCACTTGTGCTCGTGCTTGTCGGTGTAGGGTCATTATCACGAGATCGCCGAACGCTGCCGCCTGGCGGTTCTAGGTCAAATCAATCAGGCTGGTTCCGCGGTGCGCTTTGCCCATCGTGCTTGTCGCGGAACGAGATCGAACGTTGAGCTAAGCATGTAGATCCGGGCATTGAACGCTTTCGGACGCGGGTTCGACTCCCGCCACCTCCACCAATTAAGTGTGTAACGCAGTCCAACGAAGGCCGGTAACCCTAGCAATAGCAACGGTTCCGGCCTTTTTTGTGCCCGATACCGTCCAAGCCTGTCCATTGCAATCCGGGGGCAACTGGGGGCAACATCGGGGGCAACAGCGCCTATCCCCGTGAGAGTTGCCCCCATGACGCTTTCCGACGTCACCATCCGCAAGACCAAGCCAGCGGACAAGACCCAGCGACTTTTCGATGGCAGTGGCCTGTACCTGGAGCTGTCGCCAGCCGGGGGCAAGTGGTGGCGCTTGAAGTACCGATTCGGAGGCAAGGAGAAACGTCTGTCTCTCGGCACGTACCCGGATACGAGCCTCGCTGACGCACGCGACAAGCGCGACACCGCCCGCAAGTTGCTGGCGGCTGGCGTCGATCCGGGCGAACAGCGCAAGGCTGTGAAGGCTGCCGGCGAGGAACGTGCAGCGAACAGCTTTGAAGTGATTGCGCGCGAGTGGCACGCGAAGCAATCAGCAACTTGGGTCGAGCTGCACGCCAGCCGGATCATGCTGCGATTGGAGAATGATGTTTTTCCGTGGCTTGGCAGCCGACCGATTGCCGACGTTACGGCAAAGGAAGTGCTGGCGACGGTGAACCGCATTGTTGATCGTGGTGCCGTCGAGTCTGCGCACCGCGTGCTGCAAAACTGCGGTCAGGTGTTGCGCTATGCCATCGCTACTGGCCGCGCCGAGCGTAACCCGGTTGCCGATCTGCGCGGCGCACTGCCGCCAGTCAAACAGACCCACCTTGCATCCATCATCGAACCGAACGCTATCGGCGGACTGCTTCGCGCGATGGATGCCTATAACGGCTCTCTGGTTACGAAGTGCGCCCTGCGGCTGGCGCCACTGGTGTTCGTGCGACCGGGTGAGTTGCGACAGGCCGAGTGGGCGGAGTTTGATCTGGACGCTGGGCAGTGGAACATCCCCGCCGAAAAAATGAAGATGCGCGAACCGCATCTAGTCCCTCTGGCACCGCAAGCCGTGGCGATCCTGCGCGAGCTGTATGCCCTGACCGGGCGAGGGCGCTACGTGTTCCCCAGCGCGCGCAGCCCGCAGCGGCCCATGAGCAACAACGCGGTGTTGTCTGCACTGCGCCGCATGGGCTACGCCACCGATGAAATGAGCGGTCACGGCTTCCGGGCGATGGCTCGCACGGTGCTGGATGAAGTGCTGCACTTCCGCCCCGACTACATCGAGCACCAGCTGGCGCACGCGGTGAAAGACCCGAACGGCCGCGCATACAACCGTACTGCGCATCTAACCGAGCGTCGCAAGATGATGGCCGGATGGGCGGACTATCTGGACACGTTGAAGGCCGGTGGCAACGTCGTACCGATGACGCGCAAGGCGAGCTGATCAATGGCAATCTGGAATGCAACAGGGCGCATTGCCGTGGTTGCCTCGGTCTTAGATGGCGTATGGGAAGGCGCCATTAAAGATGGCAAGCGCGTGATGAAAGAGGGCGGCCCATTCTATTACGCAAACTTTGCTGTCCAGGGTCTGCCGGGTCCCAACCGGAATCAACAGGCTGAATATCGCCCGACGATGATCAATAAACGGATACCTGGAGCCATCGGCAACAGCGTGGGAAACGCTAGCGAAAGGCTACGTACAGCGGCCTTCGACTGTGCGTTGTCAAAATGCATCGTGTTAAGTGCGCGCAAGACATTGCAGGCTATGCGCCCTCGGGTTCGCCTAAGTAACGAGGCGCAGCAGGAAATTGAGGCGTTCGCCTATTCCGTAGATGAAGCGATGTCCGGCGCGCGATTCACCACATCGGCCACAGTGGATAATTTCATAAAGAACGCGCGTGGCCCGGCACAGCAATTGTTGGAACTGATCGAAGCTGATTTAGAAATTGCGGCACGCGTAATGGCTATGGGAACTATGGCTGATTTTCCAGACACCTACGCATTGAGCCCTAGCAGCGAAAAGAACTCATTGCGATCTGCTGTTGTGACGTTGCGAAAGTTGCTCGGCGCTCCACTGCCATTGCGCGTATCACGCGGACGGCGTATCAGCGCAGGCAAGGCCGAAACCGCTGCGCTGATCATCATGCATGCGTGGCATCACTTATTCGGCGAGGTGCCAGACTTCAGTGTGAGTTCGCATTTCATGTGCGTTGCTTTGCCGGCACTTGAGTTCTATGGAATCCGCAAGGCTGATCCGGCGACGTTTCTGCGCGAAACAATGGCGAAAGCGGGGAAGTTAGTGCCTGTGTACTCGGTGACGTAATAACCTGAAACAGGCGATTTATGTCGCTGGCTTGGCACCGACAGGCGCCTAATCTCCCTGACCATCCAAACCAACAAAGGATGGTCAAATGTCTACCGAAGTTATCGCGCCGCTTGCCTACCTGCGCGTCTCTGATATCACTCGTAACCCACGAACCGGCAACACGGGACTGATCCCGGTTTCTGATTCGACGTGGTGGGCGTGGGTGAAGTCCGGCAAGGCTCCGGCACCAATCAAGCTATCTCCCGGTGTCACTGTCTGGCGGTATGCAGACGTTGCGAACTTCGCCGAGTCACTGGCGGGGAAGGCCGCATGAACGGGCGCCCCAGAAATGCGAAACCCCACGGCGGCAACCGTGGGGCGGGGATCGAGCGCAAGGGCAACCAGAGCTATCTCGCGGCCGTGTCCGCATTGTACGGCAGTCCCAAGCCTGTCCACATCCCCAACAACTGGCGCGAACGTCTGCCCGATCCCGCGACGTACTACGGCGAGCACGTCGCCAAACTCGGAAAGCCGAACGGCACCGGCTGGGCGCAAGGCGTCTGCCCGTTCCATGACGACCACAACAAGAGCCTGTCTGTCTGCACCACGGGCGAGCGCGGCGGCTGGCGCTGCTTTGCAGGATGCGATGGTGGCGACATGGTGGGCTTCCATATGCGCTTGCGTGGCCTGGACTTCCGGGCAGCGGTGCGCGATCTGATCGAGGGTGGCCGATGAACGCGGTGTTGCAGGAAGAGACTCCGAAGGAAGCCGCACGCCGTTTGTCTGCTGGTGCTGGCGTCGGGTTCAAGGCACAAGCACTCCATGAGTACCGCGACGCGGACGGCCAGCCGATCTATTGGCGCATGCGGTTGAAAAACCCGGCCAGCGATGAAAAGTGGATACGGCCGATGCACTGGAATGGTTCCGCTTTCATCATCGGCGAGCCGCCAGCACCAGCGGAAGGAAAGCCCCTCTATCGGCTGCCCGAACTGCTGGCTGCCGATCCTGCCGCGCCTGTATGGATCGTCGAGGGGGAATGGGTCGCCGACCATCTGCACACGCTGGGCCTGATCGCCACCACCTCCGGCAGTGCGGCCAGCGCCAGCGGTGCGAGCTGGACACCCCTGCGCGGCCGTCCCTGCCTGCTGTGGCCCGACCATGATGCACCGGGCGGCAAGTATGCCGATGAGGTTGCGGCGATCCTACGGACGCTTGGTTGCACCGTGGAGGTTATCGACGTCGAGGCGCTGGGTCTGCCCGACAAGGACGACGCGGTGGACTGGCTAGCGTTGCATCCCGATGCCACGGCGGCGGACGTGCTGGCGCTGCCAAGGTTGGCTGCGCGCGCAGTGGCTGAACCATCCGCACCGGAGCCGTTGCCGTCGCCGGTGCCGCCCGTACCCGTGTTCAATGCAGCATGGTTGCCGGCATCGGTGCGCGAGTGGTGTGTGGATACTGCCGACGGTCTGCAAGTGCCGCTGGACTTCACGGCGGTTCCGGCCATGGTGGCGCTGGCGGGTGCGATTGGCCGGCGTGTCGGCATCGCGATGAAGCAGCATGACCGCTGGCACGAACTACCGATGTTGTGGGGCTGTGTCATCGGACGACCGAGCAGCGGCAAGAGTCCGGCACTCACGCCTGCACGGCGAATGCTGGAGCGGCTGGCGAGCGAGGAACGGAAAACCTATGAAGCTGACCTGCGCGACTTTGAGGCCCGCGCACTGATCGCGGAAGCAGCCAAGGCGAACGCACGTAAGGACATCCAAAAAGCCTTGAAGGCTGGCAATCAGCATGATGCTGATGCCGCTGCGGCAACCGCCCTGTTCGATGAGGAACCACCAAGCGAGCCGCGTATCGTGGTGAACGATGCCACAGTTGAAAAGCTGGGCGAGTTGTTGAATGCGAACCCGCGTGGTCTGGTGCAATTCCGCGATGAGCTGGCCGGCTGGCTGGCAAACCTTGACCGGGAAGGGCGCGAAGGCGACCGCGCATTCTGGCTGGAGTGCTGGAATGGCACCGGTGCTTTCACGGTGGATCGGATCGGGCGCGGCACTGTACGCATTGAAGCCTGCGCCGTGTCGATCCTTGGTGGCATGCAACCGGGCAAGCTGGCCGAATACGTGCGCGGTGCGATCCGTGGCGGCTTCAGTGACGATGGTTTGATCCAGCGGTTTCAGTTGGCCGTGTATCCCGATCTGCCGGCGAACTGGAGCTATTCCGACCGTCGTGCCGATCCGGCATCGGAAGCACGGGCATGGGCGACGTTCCAACGGTTGCGCGCGCTTGATCCCGACACTATCGGCGCGGAGCGTGCGGATGGCATCGACGTGCCATTCCTACGGTTCGACGATGAGGCACAAGGGCTGCTGATCGAATGGACAACGACCCTGATGCACCGGCTACGCACGGGCGAGGAACCGGCATGGATGGAATCGCACTTGTCCAAGTATCGGGCGCTCGCCGGACGGCTGGCGCTGGTGCTGCATCTGGCCGACGGTGGCACCGGCTCGATCAATGCCGACACGCTCGCTACGGCGCTGGATTGGTGCGATTACTTGGAAGGCCACGCGCGCCGTATCTATGCGCCAGCAATGGACAACGGACTGAATGCTGCGCACTTGATCCTGAAGCGCCGTAGTGAGCTGGGCGAAAGCTTCACGCCGCGCGATATCCAGCGGCGCTGCTGGGCCGGTCTGAGTGACCGCGACACGATCGCTGAAGGGCTGGAGCTGCTGATGGAGCATCGACACCTTGCCGAGTCCACAGAGCCGGCCGGCCCGACTGGTGGCCGTCCATCCGTGGTGTACGCGTGGAGGGCGGCGGCATGAACTGGCATGCGCGACTGGCCGAACGGCGCGGCGAAGATATTTCAAAAAGGGCCGGGGGACTCACTGACAAAACTGACAAAAGGGGTTTCGTCGGTTTTGTCAGTGACCTGGACGGCCATTCTGAAAATATCGCAGCCTGTGGCGATGCCCTGCATGCGATCCGTGCCCGCTTGTTGGATGTAGCCCGGACGCTGGGCATTCCCCGCGCCGTGGTCGACGGACTGCCGGTGGAGGAACTGGACGCCACCGCCGAACAGACCGCCTTATGCGAGGGCTACGCGGACGGCAACGGCGACCCGCTGGCGCATGCCCTGCTGGTGTTCTACCTGCGCGCTTTAGCTGATCCCGCCGAACCTTCACCCGCGAAGGAAACGCCATGAATGCTCACTACGCGCGCGTGGTGCGTGCACGATCAAGTTTGGGGGAGCCATGCCGATCCTGACTGTGAATGCCGAGCTGTCCGCACGACAGGCGAAACGCCAACAGAAGATGCTGCGCGATAACCGCGTGATCTGTGGCGCGCGTCGCCGACGTGACGGCCAGCCCTGCGAAGCCCTGAGCGTTCCGGGCAAGAAACGCTGCAAATGGCACGGTGACTGTTCCACTGGCCCGCGCACGGTCGAAGGCAAGGCGAGAGTGGCGGCGAACCTGCGGAAGCGGCGCAGTGCGAGCAACGCTGGAGTTAAGCGGCGGCGGAGCCGTCCGCCTTGAACGAGATGTTAGGTCCGCCGCTTGAACCAAGCAATGACCCGCTCGACCAAAGGCTGCGGACTCCTGGGAATACTAGGTGTGGCGGGAATGCTTGCGGTTGGCTGGTAGGGTTCGCCGAGCATAAATTGCGCCCACTCAGCCAAGCTGAGCGAACGAGCATTCTTAGGCTCTAGACCAACAGTAGCGAAGTAAGTCCCCACCGCAGTGCCAAACCCATTAGCGGTAGTTGAAGGCTCAACTGGAATAAGCCGCTCATGGTAGGCAAGCATGCGCCACTCCTCGGAAGAGTGGCGCCATTTTCGACCGCAATTGGAACAAGTGATGCCCGAATTAGAGAAACAAGGCAGCTTACGAGCGGCTTCGACTAAGTCGTTTTGAATATTGTCTTGCCACCCTGGGCCCTGCGGTTTACTAACCCAATATTCGAATTCTGGCCATTTACAAGGACACCCGTTCTTGTCTGTATAACGATGCAGGACGTCATCAACGGTCGCCTGCTGTTGAGCTATCTGCCTACGAACTTCCGAAATGTCCATGTAGACCTAACGCTGGAGTTAAGCGGCGGCATAGCCGTCCGCCTTGAACGAATTGTTAGGCCGCACCCATGCCACCGTATGGCGACTGGAATGGCTCTACGAACAGACCGAGGCCGCTAGCAACTTGCTCTGCCCTGGAGCAACACGCCGGCACGCCAACGTACATATAGTAGTCGTACCCAATGTGGATGAACGAATCTCGCCCCTCAAGCTTGCACCAGAATTCCTCTCTTAGTATGCGTGAAAGTGCAGTTTTGAGTTGATCTAGCGATAGGTTTGAACCCTCGCCAAATGTCAGCGGCGCCCCGCGATGGTTCTCCAGTTCGCGAACCGCCAGTGAAGAAATACCAGACTCACGAAGGAATTCAAGAGCGGAAACGATGTAGGCGTTTTCAACCTGCAGATACTCGGCTTCAGACAGCGGTGATCCATTGAACATGCAGCCGATGTCGCTAAACGAGGTCCACTCGGGGAGAGTGGACGCTCCTCCGACATTGCGGTTGGCTGGGTCGTACTTTGTGACTCGATATTCGATCATCGCGGGCTTTTCTGCGGCCTAACGCCTGAATTAAGCGGCGCCGGAGGCGTCCGCTTGGATGATGTGTTAGGCGCTTGGTTGCGCCAGGTGTTCGATGAAACGCGTGACTAGGGGCTCATCTTTTACGGCGTGGGCATTATTAGCAAGTATTGCCCGTAGTTGATGCTCTAGCAGCTTACGTTGCTCAATTGAAAGCTGACCACCTGGCGACTCGTGGACTTGATTGAAAGATGTCGTGCCACGAGATGCGATTGATCGGTTCAAGGTGAAGTGCCATTTATTGCAACCCTCATCCGACAGACAGACGTAGAGCGAGCCGCCGTCGCTGGCGATAGCAGAATCAACGATTTTCGTCAGTTGTTTGTAATTCTTCACGAGCGCCTAACGAGGTTGTAGAAAAACCTCTGCCGATCTTGCTTCAATAGCCCCACGTGGACAAGTGGGGATGGGCATGGCGCGCTACCGACATATCGACATGAGTCCGCGGCTCTTGCCGGTGGACC
>Ga0302234_10001279_pt1 | contig 17606 bp, 12 predicted proteins | sample II_Palsa_N3_2_FD_193576 | JGI IMG/M metagenome (GOLD analysis project Ga0302234, IMG submission 193576) | Peat permafrost microbial communities from Stordalen Mire near Abisko, Sweden - II_Palsa_N3_2 | ecosystem: Environmental > Terrestrial > Soil > Palsa > Peat permafrost | place: Sweden... | reverse complement strand
GTGGGCTTCCTCGCATCCGAGGAAGCCGGGTACATCACCGGTCAGATCATTTCCATCAATGGCGGAATGATCTAGGAGCCTAGGGCGCCGCGCCCGGCCCGAGCAGCACGCGGCCGGGCAGCGCCCCGGTCATCTTGCCCTGATCGATGACCGCCACGCCGTTCACCAGCACGTATTGCATCCCCACCGACAGCCGGTTCGAGTCCTCGTAGGTCGCCACATCGTGGATCTCATCCGGGTCGAATATCACCACGTCGGCCCACATGCCGCGCTTCAGCACGCCGCGGTCCACCAGATGCTCGCGCTGCGCGGGCAGCGCCGAGAACTTGCGGATCGCATCCGGCAACCCCAGCAAGTGCTCATCGCGCACGTACTTGCGCAGGATGTGCGGAAAGGCTCCATAGCCGCGCGGGTGCGTGTGGTCCTTGCTCAGCAGGCCCTCCGGCGATGTGCCCGAGGCATCGTTATCCACCGACACCCACGGCTGCTGCAGCACCAAGCGCACATCCGGCTCCGCCATGCCGAAAACGGCCACGCCGCTGCCGGCGTGATCCTTGATCAGGAAATCGCAAATCGCATCGATCGGATCCTCATGCCATTGCGCGGCGATCTCGCTGACGCGCATGCCCTGATATTGGCGCAATTCCGGATTGAGCACCGAGACCACGAGGATGTCCTGAGGGCCCTCGATGGCCAGCCATTCGTTGTTCCACGACGCGCTCGGCGCGAGCATGTCCGCGCGGATGCGCGCACGTGACTTGGGGTCCTTCAATCTCTCGATCAGCTTGTCGTTGCCGCCGTCGTGCGCCCACGGCGGAATGAATGCGGAGAAGCTATTCGCCCATGCCGTATACGCATAGGTGTCCGCCGCCACGTCGATGCCCTGGACCCGAGCCGCCTCGATGCGCTGGATCAGCTGCGCGGCGCTGCCCCAGTTGCGCTTGCCGGCTGCCTTGAGATGGAAGATCTCAATCGGGATATGCGCTTCGCTGCCGATCCGGAAAGTCTCATCCAGCGCCGCCATCTCCGCGTCGTCCTCGCTGCGCATATGCGTGGCATAGATTCCACCGTAGCGCGACGCGGCTTGTGCCAGCGCTATCAGCTCGTCGGTGCGCGCATAGGGCGCCGGCGCATATTGCAACGCGGTCGACAAGCCGAGAGCACCCTGGCGCATGCCCTGCTCCACCAGCGCCTGCATGCGCTTCAACTCAGCCGCGGTGGGAGCGCGGTCGCCGTAGCCGATCACCATTTCGCGCACCGAGGTCGCGCCGATGTAGGTGCCCAGATTGATGCCCATGCCCTGGGCGCGCAGGCGGGCAAAATACTCGCTCAAGCTGCGCCACTCCGGCTTGATCCCGTAATGATCGAAGCTGCGCTGGTTTTCCTTGATCATGGCCTCGTTGAGCGGCGCCACCGATTCCCCCTCGCCGGTGATTTCCGTGGTGATTCCCTGATAGATCTTGGAAGGCAGCCGCGGCTCGACCAGGATGGTGAGCTCCGATTGGCCCAGCATGTCGATGAATCCGGGCGCCACGACCATCCCATGAGCATCGATGGTGCGCTTGGTCGCGGCGTTTGACAGATTACCGATGGCCGCGATATGGCCATCGCTTATCCCTAAGTCGCCCGAATACCAGGGTGAGCCGGTACCGTCGATGATGCGGCCGTTGGTGATTATGATGTCGAAGGCATCGTCCGCAGCGCATGCCGCCGGCAGCAACGCGCAGCTCAGCGCCAATACGACTACGGTGCGATAATTGCACATGACAGGGCCTTTGCAGCTAAGGTCGGCACGATTGTGGAACCCATTCTAGAGAGGACGCCGTGAAATATCCGTTTGCATTGATTCTGGCCGGCGTGTTGCTCGCCGGGCCCGCGCTCGCCGACAGCTCGCCCGCCAGCGATGAATCGGTTCGACAGCTGCTCGAACTCACCGACGCCCACAAGTTGATCGATGCGGCGAAGGCGCAGGTCAACGCCATGGTCAGCGCGGCGCTGCAAGACGCCGCTCAAGGCAAGACCCTGACGCCGGCGCGCCAGGCCGTGGTCGAGCGGATGCACGCCAAGATGATCGCGATGGTCGACGAGATGCTGAACTGGGACACGCTCTTGCCGATGTACATGCGAATTTACCAAGAATCGTTCACCCAGGATGAGCTCGATGGAATGACGGCCTTCTACAAGACGCCTGCCGGTCAGGCGGTGGTCAGGAAAATGCCGCTGGTCATGCAACGCGTGCTCGGCGAAATGCAGGTCATGCTGAAACCGATGCAGGAGAAAATCCGGGAAATTCAACAGCAGACGGTCCGGGAATTGCAGCAAGCCCCGGGCTCCCAATGAAGTCGGCAAAACGCAAGGTTCCCAAGGTTGGATTTGTCAGCTTAGGATGCCCCAAGGCGCTGGTCGATTCGGAGCGCATTCTCACGCGCCTGCGCGCCGAAGGCTATGAGGTGGCCGCGACCTACCGCGCGGCGGATCTGGTGGTGGTGAACACCTGCGGCTTCATCGATTCGGCGGTGGACGAGTCGCTCGAGGCCATCGGTGAGGCGCTGGCCGAGAACGGCAAGGTGATCGTCACCGGATGCCTGGGCGCGCAACCGCAAAAAATCCTCGAGCGGCATCCGCAGGTGCTCAAGATCACCGGCCCGCAGCGCTATGAAGAAGTCGTGGCGTCGGTGCATGAACATCTGCCGCCGCTGCATGAGCCGTTTCTGGATCTCATTCCCGCGCAGGGCGTGAAGCTGACGCCGCGCCATTATGCTTACTTGAAGATCTCCGAAGGATGCAACCATCACTGCAGCTTTTGCATCATTCCCTCGATGCGCGGCCGTCTCGCCAGCCGTCCGATCGGCGAGGTGCTGCGCGAGGCGGAACAGCTGGCGCGCGCCGGCGTGAAGGAAATTCTGGTCATATCGCAGGACACCAGCGCCTATGGCGCCGACTTGAAGTACGCCGCGCAAACCTGGCGCGAGGTCGAGCGCCCCGCCCGGTTCTACGATCTTGCCGCCGCCCTGGGGGAACTCGGCATATGGATACGTCTGCACTACGTATATCCCTACCCGCATGTCGACAAGGTGATCGGGCTCATGGCGCAGGGCAAGGTGCTGCCCTACCTCGACATCCCCTTTCAGCACGCCAGTGCGCGGATACTCAAGCTGATGAAGCGGCCCGCCGCCGCCGAGGACACATTGCAGCGCATAGCCGCATGGCGCAGCGAGGTGCCGGACATCACCATTCGCAGCACCTTCATCGTCGGTTTCCCCGGGGAAACCGCGGCGGATTTTTCCGAATTGCTCGATTGGATGCGCGTCGCCCAACTCGATCGCGTCGGCTGCTTCGAATACTCGCCGGTGCAAGGAGCCGCGGCGAACTCGTTGCGCGAGCCGCCGGTGCCGGATGAAGTCAAGCACGAACGTCGTGAGCGCTTCATGCAGCTCGCCGCCGAGATCAGCGCCCGGCGGCTGGCGGCAAAGGTCGGGCGCAGCATGCGCGTGCTGGTCGATCGCATCGACGGCGATGTCGCCATCGCGCGCTCCGCAAGCGACGCACCGGAGATCGACGGCAGCGTGCGCATTCACGCTGCCGGCGCGCTGCAGGTCGGCCAATGGGCGGACGTGCGCATTACCCATGCGGGTGCGTACGACCTGGAGGCGCAACTTAGCGAGCTTGTGTAAGCTTGAGGCTGGCCGGCACGGAGAAGATCTGGTGGAAATTGCAGCGGATTCGGTGGTCTTGATTCACTACACGCTCAAGGATGACAACGGAGAGGTCCTTGACAGTTCCGCGGGCGGCGAGCCTCTGGCCTATATCCAAGGCCACGGCAATCTGGTCCCGGGCCTGGAGAAAGCGCTCGAGGGCAAGCGCGGCGGAAACACCCTGGCGGTCACCGTGCCTCCGGCCGAGGGCTACGGCCTGCGCGATGAAGCGCTGGTGCAACGCGTATCCAAGCGGTCCTTGAAAGGCTCCGGCGAGATTCGCAAGGGCATGCAGTTTCAGGCCCGTACCGAGCAAGGCCTGCGGCTATTTACCGTAACGGCAGTGGTCGGCGATATGGTCTCGCTGGATGGCAATCATCCACTCGCCGATCAGACCCTGCATTTCGACATCGAGGTGGTCGAGGTTCGCGCGGCAACCACGCAAGAACTCGAGCACGGTCATGTACATGGCGCCGGCGGCCATCATCACTAGCGATGGCCTCAAGAGCGCGTTTTACATAATTTTACGTTAAGTCACGATCGCCTCGCTAAACAAGGCCCGACGCTTATAATGGCGCTTGCCCGGGGATGGTCAGAAAACTAAGTAAGGGGTACGGATTGGAGCGTCGCTTGCACACCCGCCACCGCGCACGCACCACCGTGTACGTGGTCATGTCCGGAAGAAAAAGCCGCATCTGCAAAGCTAAGAACCTGAGCGCAAACGGCGTGTTCGTCGAGACGGAAAATCTCGGGCTGCGCAAGGGACAACAGGTCCAGCTGGCATTTGCCATCAATCTTGGATTGGTGACCAAGATTCACCGGCGCACGGCCATCGTTGCGCATGTCACGCGCGGCGGCACTGGGTTGATGATGGAGCAGTTCGCCGGACGATAATCCGGACGATAATCGATTCTGCGGCGCGCGCGCGGCCGCTCAGACGCCCCCTGCTTGACACCCCGTGTAGACTTCTGAGGGATGCCGTCCCGTAATTCACGCCCGGATGCGATCCGCATTCGCGGCGCGCGCCAGAATAATCTCAAGAACCTCGATCTGGACCTGCCCCTCAACGAGTTGATCGTGGTCACCGGGGTCAGCGGCTCCGGAAAATCCTCGTTGGTGTTCGACACGCTGTATGCCGAAGGCCAGCGCCGCTACGTCGAGACGTTCTCGCCCTACGCCCGGCAGTTCCTCGACCGGATGGACAAGCCGCAGGTCGATCGCATCGAGGGCATTCCGCCGGCGATCGCCATCGACCAGACCAATCCGGTGCGCACCTCGCGATCGACCGTGGGCACCATGACCGAGCTCAACGATCACTTGAAACTGTTGTTCGCGCGCGCCGCGGTGCTGCATTGCCGCGGCTGCGGGCGGCAGGTTAAGCGCGACACGCCCCAGAGCATTCAGGCCGACTTGAAGCTGCGCGCCCGGGAACAGGGCGATCCGCGCCTGCTGCTCACCTTTCCGGTCGCCATCCCGAAGAATTTCACCGACAAGGAAATCAAGTCGCTGCTCGCCGGCCAGGGTTACACCCGGATACACGAGCAGCGCGGCGAGACCTTGCAGGTTATTCAAGACAGGCTTCAATGCAGCAGCGCCGACTCCGCGCGGCTTGCCGAAGCCATCGAGGCCGCGCTGAAAGTGGGCCAGGGGCGCCTCGATGTGTATCCCGTGAGCGATGCGCAGCCACCGGCGCCGCCCTGGCGCTACTCCACCGGATTGCACTGTCCGGACTGCGACATCGGCTACAAGGACCCAAGCCCGAGCACCTTCAGCTTCAATTCGCCGATCGGCGCCTGCGAGACCTGCCGCGGCTTCGGCCGCAGCATCGGGGTGGACTATGGCTTGGTTCTACCCAATGCGTCCTTGACGCTCCGTCAGGGCGCAATCAAGCCCTGGCAGACCGAGTCATACAAGGAATGCCAGGACGACTTGGTGAAATTCGCGCGCAAGCGCGCCATCCCGCTGGATGTGCCGTGGCGCGATCTCAGCGACGCGCAGCGCGAATGGGTGATCGAGGGTGAAGGCGAGTGGACCAAGAATGTCTGGTATGGAGTACGGCGTTTCTTCGCCTGGCTCGAGACCCGGGCCTACAAGATGCACATCCGCGTGCTGCTGTCGCGATACCGCTCGTACACCGAATGCGCCGCGTGCGGCGGCGCGCGCCTCAAGCCCGAGGCGCTGCTGTGGCGCATCGGCAATCCCGGGCTCACCATCCGCGAGTTGATGCTGCTGCCCATCGATCGCTGCCGCGAATTTTTCGCCGCCCTCAAATTGCCGGCGCCGCTCGATGAGGCCACCGATCTGCTGCTCGGGGAAATCCGCACGCGCCTCAGGTACCTCTCCGATGTGGGCCTGGGCTATTTGGATCTCGACCGCCAATCGCGCACCTTGTCGGGAGGCGAGGTACAGCGCATCAATCTCACCACGGCGCTCGGAACCTCGCTGGTCAACACCCTGTTCGTGCTGGACGAACCCTCCATCGGCCTGCACGCACGCGACGTCGGCCGCATCGTCGGCGTCATGCAGCGGCTGCGTGATTCCGGCAACACCTTGGTGGTGGTCGAGCACGATCCGCATGTCATGCGCGCCGCAGACCGCTTGCTCGACATCGGGCCCGGCCCCGGCGAGCAGGGCGGTGAGATCGTATTCTTCGGCGAGCTTGGCGCGCTGGCCAAGGCCAAGGGGTCGCTGACCGCCGATTACCTGTTCCGCCGCAAGCAGGTCGAGCAACCGCGCCGCGCTGCGCGGCGCGCCGCGCCCGCCGGCGCCGGCAGGCTGCGCATTCAAGGCGCGGCCGAGCACAATCTCAAGCAGATCGACGTCGAGATTCCGCTGCGGCGCCTGGTGTGCGTCACCGGTGTCAGCGGCTCGGGTAAATCGACTCTGGTGCACGATGTACTCTACCCGGCGCTGCTGCGCGCCAAGGGCAAGCCGACCGAGAACCCTGGCCGCTATCGCGCGCTCGAGGGAGCCGAATTGATCGAGGATGTGGTCATGGTCGACCAGAGCCGCATCGGCCGCACCACACGCTCGAATCCCGCCAGCTACGTCGGCGCCTTCGACGCGATTCGCGCCCTGTTCGCGAAACTGCCGCAGGCACGCGAGCGCAAGTACACGGCCGGGACCTTCAGCTTCAATGCCGGCAACGGCCGTTGCCCGGCCTGCGGCGGCAACGGTTTCGAGCATGTCGAGATGCAGTTTCTGTCGGATGTCTACCTGCGTTGCCCGGACTGCGACGGCCGGCGCTACCGCGGGGAAGTTCTCGAATGCACGCTGTCGCGCGGCGGCTTGCCCAAGAGCATTGCCGACGTGCTGGATCTCACGGTATCGCAGGCATTGGCGTTCTTCGCGCACGACGCGGAGGTTTGCCTGCGCTTGCAGCCGCTTTCGGACGTGGGGCTCGATTACCTGCGGCTCGGCCAGCCGGTCCCGACCCTGTCCGGCGGCGAAGCCCAACGGCTCAAGCTCGCCGGTCATCTGGCCGAGAACGCGACGCGCGAGCGCTCCAGGGAAGCGGGCAAGAGCGGCTCGCTATTCTTGTTCGATGAGCCGACCACCGGCCTGCACTTCGACGATGTCGCCAAGCTGCTGCGCGCCTTCAGCCGGCTGATCGACGCCGGGCATTCACTGCTGGTAATCGAACACAATCTGGATGTGGTGCGCGCCGCGGATTGGATCATCGATCTGGGGCCCGAGGCCGGGGACGCGGGCGGCGCTGTGGTCTGCGCGGGCACGCCCGCCGCGGTGATGCGCGTGGCGGCCTCGCACACCGGGCGCGCGCTGCTCGACTCCGAGGAGTCCCCCGCGCTGGATTACGCGGTGCATGACGCAGGGCCTCGTGCCGCCGCCACCGGCCCGGTCAACATCGAGATCCGCGGCGCGCGCGAGCACAATCTCAAGAATGTGAATGTCAATCTCGGGCTGAATCGATTCACGGTGATCACCGGCGTTTCGGGCAGCGGCAAGAGCACCTTGGCATTCGACATCCTGTTTGCCGAAGGACAGAGGCGCTATCTGGAATCGCTCAACGCCTATGCCCGGCAGTTCGTGCAGCCGGCATCGCGGCCGGAGGTCGACGCGATATTCGGCATACCGCCGACGGTGGCAATCGAGCAGCGCACCAGCCGCGGCGGCCGCAAGAGCACGGTGGCGACGCTCACCGAGATCTATCACTTCCTGCGCTTGCTGTATGCAAAGCTCGGCGTGCAATATTGCCCGACCTGCAATCTGCGCATCGAGCCGCAATCCGCCGCGGCGATCGGCGCGCGGCTGCTCAAGGATTACCGCGGGCAGCGCATCAGCTTGAGCGCGCCGCTCATCGTCGCGCGCAAGGGGCTGTATACGGCGCTCGCCAAATGGGCGCGCGGCAAGGGTTTCGCCGAGCTGATCGTCGACGGCATCGCGCGGCCGACGGCGCAGTGGCCGCGGCTCGATCGCTTTATCGAGCACAACATCGAGCTGCCGGTGGCGACATTGAAGGTGAGTGCCACCGGCGAGGCGCAGCTGCGCGAGGCGCTGGACTCGGCCCTGCAGCACGGCCGCGGAGTCGTGCACGTCGGCTCTGCCGCGGCAACCGCCACATTCTCGACCAAGCGCGCCTGCCCGAAGTGCGGCACCGGTTTCCCCGAGCTCGATCCGCGGCTGTTTTCCTTCAACTCGCGGCACGGCTGGTGCAAGAGCTGTTTCGGCACCGGATTGCAGTTGGCGGACTTCGACTCCGAGCAGAGCGGCGAGGAATCCGCCTGGCGGGAACCCGGTGACAGCGAGGCGCCGCCGGTGCCTTGCGCGCAATGCGGCGGAGAACGATTGAATCCGGTGGCGCGCCACGTGTTGTTCCAGAACCGGTCGATCGCGGCGCTGACCAGCCTGCCGGTGCAGGATTTCCGTGCCGTGCTGTCCAAATACGAACTGCGCGGCCGCGAGCTCGACATCGCCCGCGACATGCTCGCGGAACTGGCGTCACGAACTGCGTTCTTGAGCGATGTGGGCCTAGGCTACCTGCAGCTGGATCGCGCCGCGCCGACGCTCTCCGGCGGCGAGGCGCAGCGAATTCGCTTGGCCGCGCAGCTCGGCTCGAACCTGCAAGGCGTCTGCTATGTGCTGGACGAACCCACCATCGGCCTGCATCCGCGCGATAACGCGGCGCTGCTCGACACCCTGGATCGGCTGCGCGCCAAGGGCAATACCCTGGTCGTGGTGGAGCACGACGAGGACACGATTCGCCGCGCCGATGACGTGATCGACCTGGGGCCCGGCGCCGGCACCCGCGGCGGCAGCTTGGTCGCCCAGGGCACTGCAACGGAACTCGCCCGTCTCGGCAATTCCGTGACCGGACGCTGCCTGGCCGCGCCGCTCACGCACTCCCGCTCGCGCCGGCGTGGCGTCGAGCGCGGCACGCCCAGCATCGAGATCCGCGGCGCGGCCCTGCATAATTTGCGCAAGGTCAATGCGCGCATTCCGCTCGGGCGCCTGACCGTGATCAGCGGCGTATCGGGCTCGGGCAAGTCCTCGTTGGCGCGCGACGTGCTGTTCGACAATCTGAAGCGCCTGCTGGCGCGGCCGCCGCGCGCGAAGCGCGGCCAGCCATCGGCGTTCGTGCCGGCCGGCTGCGATGAGATCAGCGGATGGCAGCCGGTCAGCCGCGTGCTGGAAGTCGACCAAACGCCCATCGGCAAAACGCCGCGCTCCTGTCCCGCGACCTACATTGGATTTTGGGATGCCATCCGGCGCCTGTATGCCGAGACCACCGAGGCCAGGATCCGCGGTTTCACCGCCAGCCGGTTTTCCTTCAACACCGCCGGTGGCCGGTGCGAGGCCTGCGAGGGACAGGGAATGCAGCGCATCGAAATGAGCTTTCTCCCGGACGTGCAGGTGCTTTGCGATGTCTGCGGCGGCCGGCGCTTCAACGCCGAGACGCTGGCGATCGAATTCAAGGGCCGCACTATCGGCGAAACGCTGGCGATGAGCGTCGATGATGCGCGCGAATTCTTTGCGGCGCAGCGCAGCGTGCATCATCCGGTGAGCCTGCTGGCGGATGTCGGCTTGGGCTACTTGAGCCTGGGCCAGCCAAGCCCGACGCTGTCGGGCGGCGAGAGCCAGAGAATCAAACTGGTCGCCGAGCTTGCGAAGGTGCGGACCGATGCGCTCGGCGTGGATACCGCGATTCGGGAAGGTCAACACACGCTGTATGTGCTCGACGAACCCACGGTCGGCCTGCACATGGCCGACGTCGAGAAGCTGCTGCGAGTGCTGCACCGTCTCGTCGACGCCGGCAACACCGTCGTGGTGATCGAACACGATCTGGATGTGCTGGCCGAGGCGGACTGGATCATCGACTTGGGTCCCGAGGGCGGCGCCGCGGGAGGCCGCATCGTGGCCCAGGGCTCTCCTGAATCCATCGTGCGCCGGCCGGGTGACAGCCACACGGCCAAAATTCTCGGCGGATTTCTGGCGGAGCGCGGGGTCGCTTAAGTCTCCTGCCGCCCGCGACTCAAGCGCCGCCGCAGCGTCTCGCGCAAGGTGTCGATCTCCTCGATGTGCAGCGCCGCCCCGCAGGCGCCGAACACCAGCGCGCCGGCGACCACCGTGCCCAGCAGCGCGCTCAACTTGCTCCAGAATGCCTGAGTGGCCCAATCCGCCAGCAGCCAATGCGAGGAGGCGGCGCAAACCGCGAACAGCGCCGCGCCGGCTATCGCGACCTTTCCCAGCATCGCGAGCATGCGCCGCGACTCCAGGCGCCGCAGATGCCGGTGCATGAGCGCATACAGCACCAGGAAATTGACGCTCGCCACGCAGCCGGTGGAAAACGCCAGGCCGCGAACGCCCCACCCCAGGCGAAAGGTAAAGATCCAGTTGAGCAGCAGATTGAGGCCCACCGACAGGAAGCTCACCATCATCGGCGTCTTGCGCCGGTCGAGCGCGTAAAAGGCGTTCACCAGCACCTTGAGCGCGGCATAGCCGCCGAGTCCAATGGCGTAGAAGCGCAGCGCGCCGGCGGCTTGCGCCGCCTGGAAGGCATTGAACTTGCCGTGCTGGTACAGCACCGAAATGATCGGCTCCGCCAGCACCATGAGGCCGAGCGTCGAGGGCACCGTCAGCAAGAATGCCAGCCGCATCGCGCGCGACAGCTCGGAGCGAAACGCATCCATCTGGCCTGCCACCACCAGCCGCGACAGCAACGGCAGCGTCACCGTGCCGAGCGCGACTCCAAACAAGCCCAGCGGCAGCTGCATCAGCCGGAATGCGATCGCCAGCCAGAATATCGCCCCATCGCCCAAGGTGGAGGCGAACATCGAATTGACCAGCACATTGAATTGCGTGGTGCTGGCGGCGATGACCGAGGGACCCATGAGCGCCAAGATCGCGCCGACGCCGGCGTCGCGCCAGCGGAAATCCGCGTGGTAGCGGTAGCCGAGGCGGCGCAGCGACGGCAACTGCACGCCGAATTGCAGCGCGCCGCCGCACAGCGTCCCGATTGCCAGGCCGATCAAGGCGCGCGGACCGAAGTGCGGGTCGAACCAGAAGCCCAACAGGACTCCGCAGACAATCGATCCCACGTTGAAGAAGCTCGAGGCCATGGCGGGAACGCCGAACACGTTCTTGGCGTTCAACATCCCCATCACCAGCGCCGCCAGCGACACCAGCAGGATGAAAGGAAACATGATGCGCGTGAGCTCCGCGGTGAGCGCAGCCTTTTGCGGATCGAAGCCGGGCGCCAGCACAGCCACCAGCGGGGCCGAGAACACCATGCCCGCGATGCAGATCAGGCCGAGCACCGTGGCGGTCATCGTGGCCACCTTGTCCGCAAGTCTCCACGCGGCCGCATCGCCGCTGCGTGCAATGGTCTTGCTGAAGGTGGTGACGAAGGCGGTCGACAGCGCCCCCTCGGCGAACAGATCGCGCAGCAGGTTCGGAATGCGGAATGCGGCGGTGAATGCGTCCATGGCCGCGCCGCCGCCGAACAGCGCGGCGAAGGTCTGCTCGCGAACCAGGCCCAACAGGCGGCTGCACATCACCGCCAGCCCGATCACCCCTGCCGCCTTGGTATTCAGGCGCTCGGTGCGGCTATCGGGGGCGGTCACGGTCAGCCACTGCCGAGGGATGGGGTTTCATGAAACACAAAGCTTGCCTAAATAGGCATCTAGTCTACATTCTAATCGCATGCAAGCCGACGCACCCGCGCCCGATCCTGACCAGCCCGGGCCGCATCAGCTCGCCCGGCGGGCCCTGTTCGGCTTCATATTGACCTTCATTGCCGCGCGCACCGTGGTGTTGCTGATCATGTCGGATAGCATGCCGAATCTCTATCTGTTCATGCATGGCACGCACGTGCATCACCTCAACTACGGCATTTTTTTATTGTCCGGGGTGAGCGCCTATGTGTTGTTTTGGGCGCCCTCGGGCAGGCGCTTGCGCATCGCCGCCTTGCTCTACGGCGCGGCCATGGCGCTGACCTTCGATGAATTCGGGATGTGGCTGCATCTGGGGGGCAGTTACTGGCAACGTGCCAGCGTCGACGCCATCGTGGTGGTGGCGGCGGTGCTGGGATTGATTGGCTTTGCGCAGTCGATGCGCAGCTTCGAGTCGCGGCACGTGAGGGCCTCGATCGCCATACTGATCGCAGTCTTGGGCTTCGGCGTGGTGCTGTACGACGCCTCGATAAAAATCGGCAGAGTGGAAGGACCCCGACTCGAGCAGCTGGAGCTGGCGTCGTCTCCCTAAGGCTCGACGCGCGGCAGCCCGGTGAGCATTCACCGGACCGCCGCCGCAATGCAGTTGCGCTATCGCGCCCGCCTTACTGCGCTTCGGCCAGCTTCTTCAGGTTGTCCAAACCACCTTGATAGACACCGGTGACGGTATCGACGGCAGTCTTGTCGTTCTCGCTGTCGCCCGGGTTATCGCCCAAGTTCTTGCGCTGGAACTTGCCGGACCAGCTGACGGTCGACTTGCCTGCTCCGGCCGACTTCACCGACAAGCGCGAACTATAGTTGCTGACCGGCAGTACGCCCTCGACGATGGTGTAGCGGAAGCTGTGGCCCTTCGCGTCGAATGCCAGCAGCTTTTCCTTGATGGTGCCGCCGCCCTTGAGCGACAGCAGCCGCACTGCGCCCACGCTATTGTTCGTGCCCTCGACGATGTCGTCCTTGGCAACGGCGGGATGCCAGTTGTTGAGGCCGTTGAAGTCCTTCACCAGATTCCACACCTTGTCGGCGGAGGCGTTGAGGGTGATTGTCTTGTGGACGTGGAGTTCGGGAGCCGCAGCAACGCTATAACCGGATGCCAGCACGGTCAAAGCGAGTGCGGTTGCAGAGATCAGTTTCATGGTCTTAAGGTCCTCGTTTAGAAGCTATTGTTTGGATGGACGCAGCCAGCGCGCCGCCAAAGGCGGAATCAGCAGCAGGCTGACTAGCGTGGAAGACACTAGCCCGCCCAATATTACCACGGCCATCGGCCCCTCGATTTCATGGCCTGGCTGGTGCAGCTGCAGCGCGACCGGCAACAGGGCCAAGCCGGTGAGCAGTGAGGTGAGCAACACCGGCGTCAGCCGCTCCTCCGCGCCCCGCAACGCCGCGCCCAGGCCCCAGACCTGGCCTTCCTCGCCCACCAAGTGATCATAGTGCGACACCAGCAGAATGGTGTTGCGTGCCGCCATGCCGAACAAGGCCACGAAGCCGACCATGGCGCCGAGCGTCAGCGTGGCTCCGGTCAACGCCACGGCCGCCACACCGCCGATCATCGTGCTGGGCAGCGCCAGCAACACGATCAATACATGCCGCGCATGGCCGAACGCCAGGGACAGCATCAGCACGATCAGGACGAATGCGGCAAGTGAGTGCAGAAGCAATTCGCGGGCGGCTGCGGCATGCGCCTCGGCCACGCCTCCATAGTGCAGGAACACTCCCGGCGGAAGCGCCACCTTCGCCGCGATCGCATTGCGGGCGGAGCTGGCATACCCGGCCTGGTCGGCGGCCTTGGGGGACGCCACCACGATCTGGCGGCGCAGGCCGTCCTCATGATCGATGAGGCTGCGCGCCAGCACAGTTTCGACTCTGGCCACCGCCGACAACGGCGTCACGGCGCCGTCGCGCCCGCGCACCAGCAAATTGCCGATCGCCTCAGGGTCAGCGCCCGCCTCTGCGATGCGCACGGCGACCGGAAGGCTGCGGTCCGCTTGATTCAGCACCGCGGCGACGCTGCCATGGTAGGCGGCATTCACCGTCTCGAGCACGTCCGAGGCCTGCAGGCCGTACACCGCCATTTGCTCGGGACGCAGCTCCACCCGCAGCTCGACCTGGCGCGCGGGAACGGTCAGGCGCACCTCGCCGGATCCGGGCAAATGCCGCAATACATCGACTATCTGCGCGCCGACCCGGTCATCGGCATCGAGATCGGAACCGATGATGCTGATGGAAAAGGGCGCGGACTCGCCCGACAGCGTCTCGCCGATGCGTTCGGCCAGCACCGAGTAGATCTCCACCAGCTGGTTGGGATAGTTGTCGAAGACAGCGCGGATGGCGGCATCGATATCCGCAGCAACGCGGCCCTTCTGCGGGTCGATCTGCACCTCGAACTCGCTCCTGTGGGGCGCATCCGGGTCCTGGCCGTTCTCCGCGCGTCCGATCTGCTCCGCGACGCTCTTGACGCCGGGAATTGCGATCAAGTCCTTGGAGATCCTTAGGCCCACCCGCGTGGTCTCCTCAAGGGATATGCCGGGCCGCAGAGATGCATGCGCTATCAGGTAATTTTCGCGGAAATCCGGCAACAGCCGCGCCCCGAGCAACGGCAGGCAGGCGATGCCGGCAATGCCGCTGACGGCCAGAATCCCCAGCAATGCACGCGGCCGCGCGTTCAACCACTCGATCGTGGCGAGCTGCCGGCGCTTTAGCAGGCGCAGGAAGTGCGCCTCCGGCTCAGGCTGGTGATGCGCCATTGCCAGCACGCACAGAGCCGGAGTTGCGCTCATGGCGACCAGCAACGACAGGCCGACCGCCACCAGAAACGAGATCGACAGCGGCCGGAAAAACGCGCCCTGCAGGCCGGTCATCATCAAGATGGGCAGGAATGCCACCGCCACCGCAGCGGTTGCGTAGAACACCGGCCTGCGCACCTCCAGGGAGGCCCCCATGAACAACTCGCGGATGTCCGCGTTCAGGGGCGCATCGCGGCGGCGGCGCAGAATGTTCTCCACGTCGATCACCGCGTCGTCGACCACCACGCCGAGTGCCACCACCAAGCCGCCCAACGTCATCGTGTTGAGGCTCAGGCCCCAGGCTTCGAGAATCCAAACCGTGGTCAGCAAGGTGAGTGGAATCGCGCTGAAGGACACCAGCGCGCCGCGCCAGTCGCGCAGCGTCACCAGCAGCAGCGTGACCACCAGCACCGCGCCGATCAGCAGGGAATTGCGCAGCTTCTCGATGGCGCTTTCTATGAAGCTCGCGGGCCGCAGCAACGCGGGATGATAGTCGACGCCTTGCTTGGCCAGCATCGGCGCAAGCGAATCCAAGCGCTGTTCCAGGGCGCGCGTGACCTCGAGCGTGTTCGCGCCGAACTGCGTGGAGGTCTCGATCAGGATGCCGGGTTTGCCGGCGATCAGCGCGTCGCCGAAGCGCGGTTCGGCGCCGTCGCGCACGCTGGCAACATCCCCGAGACGCACCGGCAGCCCCTCGCGAGAGCCGATGACCGCGCCCGCCAGCGCCTCCGGCGTGGAACCCGGCGCCTGCGCCTGGATCACGATGCGCTGATTCGGGGTCTCCAGATAGCCGCCGCCGATCAGCGCGGTTGCGCGCTTGGCGGTGGCCAGCACATCATCGATGCTCAAATTGGCCGCCGCCAATTTCACCGGATCAACCTCGATCTGCCGCTCGCGCACTTCGCCGCCGAAGATCTGCGCCTGCGCGACGCCCGGAACCCCGAGGATCTGCGGCTTGACCGTCCACTGCACCAGATCACGCAGCTCCAGCGGCGATAATTTGTCGCTGGTGTAGCCAAAATGCACCAGGTATTCCATCGAGGAACTCAAGGGCGACAGCAGCGGCGCGCCGACACCCTCCGGAAGCAGGCCGGCGAACTCGGCCAGACGCTCAGTCACCACTTGTCGCTGGCGGTAAGGATCGCCGCCCCGGTCGAACACCACCTGGATCGCCGACAGGCCCTGGCTCGACGCCGAACGCACCGTCTTGACATTCTCGGTGCCGGCCAGCAGCCCTTCCAAGGGGCGCGTCACCAGCGCTTCGACCTGCATCGCATCCAATCCGGGCGCTTCGGTTTGCAGCAGCACGTGCGGCGGAGCGAAGTCCGGAAACACATCGAAGCGCGCATCGACCAGCGCGGCCGCGCCGAGCACCCCGATCAGGCAGGCCAGCGCCGTGATGATCCGCGGGCTGCCCAGCGAGGCGCGAACGATGGCGTCGAGCATTCTTCAGCCCTGGTCATCGTCGACTGCGAGGCCGCCCAAGCCCTGCAGCGACCATAGGGTCCCGGCCCCTTGCACGACGATGTCATCATCATTGTCGACGCCGCCGACCAGCCATCCGTCGCCATAGGCCAGCAGCAGCGTGACCTTCACCGGCACATAGCGTGTCTTGCGCTCGCCCGTTTGCGCAGTCACTCGCTTGTAGACAAAGGCGCCGTTCTCGTCATAGAAGACCGCGCCGTGCGGCAGCAACGAACCTACGCGCGGCGCCGCCGACAGTGTGATGGGAACGCGGGCGCCCGGTCCAAAGCCGGCAGGCGCATTGCGCACCAAGATCAGCAGAGCAGCGCTCTGGACTTCGCTCGATTGGCGCAACGCTCCGAGCACGCGTCCGGGCACCTCGATCCCATCGACGCTCAATAACGCGCCAAGCGGCAGCGTGCCGAGGACGTGCCGGCCCGGCACATCGGCGCGCACCAACAAGGCATGGCCGCTCATCGCAGCTTCGAGCAGCTGCCGGCGTTCGGCCTCAGGCAGCGCCGCAAGCGGCCCCCAATGCAGCCCATAGCGCAGGGTGGCGGACTCCGATTCCGCCTGCGCCTTCGCCTGTTCGGCCTGCGCCGCCTCCAGCGTCTTGAGCGAGGCGCCGCCGCCAGCATACAGGCCGTGCAATCGAGCCAGCTCCGCGGCAGCGGCTTGTTCCGCGGCGGCGGCGGCCGTCATCGCACCGGCGTCGGTAATCAGCACTACCGGATCCAGCACCAAGCCGAGCGCGTCCAGGTGTTGCGGCGCCTGCAGCTTCTGCGGATGAGCGACCACGATGCCGCCGGCGTTCTGCTGCTGCGCGTTGAGGGCGGGGGCCGCGGCGGGCGGCGTTGCATCCGCATCGTCATCATTATCGGCGAAGGCGCAAACCCAGCAGCCCAGCAGGACGCAGCAGGCTGCGGCGCGAGCGCTGCGTTGCCACCTTAGCCCTAGAACGGCAACCATGCTCACTCGCGATACCGCATTTATTACATTATTGAGGATTGAATCCCGAGGACATCGGGAAATGCTCGCGAAATCATACTCGCCGCCGCGGTCAGGTCAAACTACAATGCGGCCATGATCGATGGCTTTGCGCCTCATGCTTCGATGCTTCGCGTGGCTGCCGCGATACTGGCGTTGGCAGCGAACTTCGCGACTGCCCAAGTCGCCACGCCGCTGCCCACCGCAGGCAGCGGAATCTGGAAGGCCGTGGTGCCGGCAAAACCGATGCAAGGGGAATTTGACGGCAACGATCCGCTTGGCGTCGCCGCAGGAGCCAGGATCAAGGCCGATTGTTCCCTGAATTGGATCGACCCGGACGAAGGCAAGCGCTACTGCTTCTCGAGCGGCACTTCGTTGGAGTACTTTCTCGATCGGCCGAAATTCAACATCGCACGCGCGCGCCAGGGCTGGCAGAAACTGAACGCCCGGCAGAATTGAGGAGCCGGCGGCGCATACGCTGCGCCGCCGGT